>Ga0102924_1004766_pt1 | contig 13471 bp, 13 predicted proteins | sample PaiPotPPM11metaG_FD_80116 | JGI IMG/M metagenome (GOLD analysis project Ga0102924, IMG submission 80116) | Iron sulfur acid spring bacterial and archeal communities from Banff, Canada, to study Microbial Dark Matter (Phase II) - Paint Pots PPM... ... | reverse complement strand
TCCAGCATCCGTACATCGACTCGTTCTGGAACTCAAGGACGGTCGGCGCCGCGGCCAGCAGGATCGCCGTACCCGCGTTCGGCTGCGAGACATGGCAGGACGACGAAGTTGGCAGCCGCAGCGCCTGGACCCTGTGGCCCAGGCTGAACCCCGCGCGGACCTGGGTGGTCGCTGCCAATGGCTACCACTCGATGTGCGTCAACTCGACATCCATCACCAACGAGCTGGTGCGTTTCTTCGATCGGTTCGTCAAAGGAGAGCCGAACGGATTCGAGACGACCCCCCACATGCAGATCTGGCACGAGACGGCAGGCGCCGCGGACGCCGAGCCGAGATGGGTCACCACCAGCTCGAGCTGGCCGCCCGCCACCCATACCGACCGGCTCTACCTCGCAAGCGCAGCAGCCCTGACCGCCGCGTCCCGATCGGGCGGGCAACCAGCCGACAGCTATGCCTCCCCGACGGTGTCGGCGGGTACCGAGGACGGGATCGTGTTCGGCCAGCACAACGAGTTGTGGAAGCAGCCTGGCACTCCCGGCGGTGCGCTCGCCTACACCACCCCCAAGCTTGCCCGGGCCGTCGAACTGCTCGGCCCGGCGAGTCTCGATCTGTGGCTGAAATCAACCGCCACCGACACCAACCTGCAGGCCACGATCACCGAAGTCCGGCCCGACGGCCAGGAGGCCTATGTCGCCCGCGGATGGCTACGCGCCTCCCAGCGCAAGCTCGACCGGCGGGCGAGCACACCGACGATGCCGGTGGAGACAGACCTCCAGACTGACGTCCAGCCACTCGCGCCGGGCACGCTGACGTTCATGCGGCTCGTGGTGTTCCCGTTCGACTACGTGTTCCGCGCCGGATCTCGGATCCGGCTGATCATCGACACCCCCAGCCAGACCGGCGGATGGAACTTCGAGCCGCTCGCTAACGCCGGTGTCAACAGCATCCTGCACGACTCCAAACACCCCTCCGAGCTCGTCGTAGGCACGGTACCCGGGGCCCGCGCTCCCGCCGGCTACGCCGCCTGCGACACGCTCCTCAACCAACCCTGCCGCCCCGACGCATTCGCGGCATCCGACCCTCCTGGCCAGCTGCACTGGCCGTGACGCGCCGAGCCGGGTCGCTTACCTACGCTCGAGTGGATCCCGGTCTAGCTGACCGTGAACTGCTTCACGGCGGGCTTCATGTCGAACCCTACGGCGTTGACGCCGACCACCTGGAATGTGTACCTGCCGGGCGGCAACGGGTTTGAGTACGGCTTCGGCGACTGGCACGAGTGGCTGAACATGATCCGCCGCTTCGTCGCCAGCATCACTGCTTTGCGCCCGTTGCGGTAACGCGCTTCGCCTGGTAGATTCGACCTCGGGATTCGCGGCTCGTTCCTTGCCGCGAGGGGACTGTCCAGCTGTCGATTTGGCGGGATGCTCGGCGCGCAGGAACGACTGTGGGTTGGGGTCGCTAACGAGGAGGCGCACAATGATCCGGTTGCACCCTGGAACGACGACCGCCGATGTGATCGTGCCGATCGCGCGGCGCCGGATCCGATGGCTGCCGTTAGCCGCGATGCTGTGCGCGCTCGCGCTCTCAGCGATCGCCGCCGGCCCCGCTCGGGCCGACCCGATCGCGTTCCAACACGTTCTGATCAACGGCCAGCCGGCTAACCTGTGCACCCCGTATCCGGACAGGTATTGCGGGAGCTCGCCTTACGGTCTGGTCTTTGTGACCATCACGGCGAAGTCCCTGCCTTCGCAGGGCAACCAGTCGCGGGCAGAGCTCAGGCTCGAGACTGACTCCAATCGCTTCGGCATCAGTGAGGTGCTCGTCCAACTGTCAGGGCCGTACGTAACCTTCCAACAGCCGGGGCCGGGAACGGGAACTGCCTGCTTCGACTTCTCTGTAAGCACGGCGAGCCTCGACTGCAGCCTTGACGGTGGGCCTTCCTCGCAGCAGCTAATTGATATCGTCTCGCAGGGTCCGCAACCCGCGCTGAGGAACCTCGACGTGAACATCGGGGGCAAGGACGCGCTCAACACCTGCGAGTTCCCCGCCGGACCTGCGCTTGACGCGCGCATCGCCGATGCGTGTACGCCGCCGTCTGACACGAAAATTACTCGTGCAAAGATCGGCCGCAACACCGCGTTCTTCGGCTTTACCGGACGGCTCGCCAAGCACTTCCAATGCGTGCTGTCCCGCAATCGACGGATTATGTTCAATCACCAGTGTCAGTCGCCGAAGCCATACGCAAATGCGCTGCCGAGCGGCAAGTACACCTTCCGGGTGTTCGGCGTCAATGCTGCGGGGTTTGACCCAACGGGCGCGGTGAAGAACTTCACAGTCGCCTAACGCGGGAGCCACTCGCCGGATCTGGACGGACTTATGGCGCGTCCTGGGGCTTTGGATCGTCCCAAGCTGCCGCTCCGAGCCCGTCCAAGCAAAGATCAAACTGACAGGACCCGGTACGAAGTCAGCCGAGTCTCGAGGATTAAGCTTGGTCGTCAGAGTTCTTGGATCGCAAACGGCAGCCGTCCCGCGCGGCTTTCTGCGGACGGCTCCTGTCGCGAGGACTGAGCCATCACGCCCGGGTCGATGCCCACCTGTGCATGCCACGGTTGCGACCGACTGCGTGCCGTCGATCACATCACCGCTCGCGGGTGCGAAGCGGCCACTGTCGCCACGCGACCGGTACAGGCGTGATTCAGCAACGCGTTCGGTCGTGCTGACAGCGCGTGATCCGTCGCGGGAGCCCTGCTCTGCTTCGGCCACGGGCATCTCAGGCGTGACGCCAACTTCCCTCCAAAGCGAGGATACGAGGGCGCTCGCGCTCGCCCTGGCGCCGCTCACCCTCCGCAGCCGCGAGATTGGCGAGATACGTGGCTCCACGCTGTTAGCGACCGTTAGACCCGCCTTCGTGCTCCGCGGGTGTCAGAGCTGGTCGCTGACCTCGTGATCCCTGTTGTCCGGGAGCAGCAGCGCGCGAGGGGAGCTCGGCGTCAATCATCGCGGCTGCCTTCGCTCGAGGAGCAGCCACGCGAGAGAGAGCGAGGGTGAAACCGTTCGTTGCTCGTGGGGCGATGCTCGTCTATCTGATCGTGAACTGCTTGACCGCAGCCTTTGAGTCCATGCCGCCCCGATTGACGCCCGATACGAGGAATGTGTACTTGCCGGGCGGCAGAGGGTTGGCATAGGGCTTGGGGGATTGGCACGATCGATTGAACATCACCCGCTTGTTCCTGATCAGCTCGCACCAAAAGCGCGTCGCGAGCCGTGCTTTGAACCGGAAGAACGCGGTGTTGGTGTTGATCTTCGCCTCGATGATCCTGGTATTCGACGGCGGCGTGCAGCTATCGTTTGCCCTAGCATCGGTGGCCCCCCCGAAACACGGCGAAATCACATCGTGGTTGAACGTCACAGCCACGACCGCCGCGCCGTGCGTATAGACATGTGCGTTTACCTCGGCAACTGCATGAATATCGTACGTCGGAGCGCCATAAAGCCCACCGCACATCAGGGATAAAAGAACGGTGTCATAGCTGCACGCAACCCCACCTTTTTGGCTCTGAGTGCGTTGCTCATACGTTACCGCAACGGGTGCAATCTGAGTATAGAAACCACCCGAATCGGCGGAGAAGGAAACCGAGGCGTCGGTGATCACTGCACCCCCCGTCGGAGGTTCCTGGTTCGCCGCGACGAGCTCCATTTGTGTGTGACCGGTAGAGTCGGGGCGGGAAATTAGGGCGAGCTCAACCTCTAGGCCGCCGACTGCATAACATACGCCCGGCTGCTGCAATTCCGGTGTTGGGCGTGGACAAGTTGTCTCCTGCGTCGCGCGATGTTGGTCGATGAGAACCCCACCGATCGGGTCCGCAGCGGCAGGTGCGGCGGTAACCGCCGCGAGCGCGAGCGCGAGGAGGATCGCGGCCGATCCAACCGTGCGCCGTGCACCTAAGAACGACCCGCCCGCACATCCTAAGGCCCTGCGAGAACCGATCATCATCGTGCGCCTCCCCTCAAGCGGACATCGCCCGCCTCGATATCAGGCCGAGGGTCGTGTTGCGCTGCCAGCGACTGCCCCAGGCACAAACAGAGCCTCGGCACCATCCTACAGCAGCAGCCCGCTGGCACCACTAGAGACGTACCCGAGGAAGCTGAAAGCTGATCGATCTCCGGATCGCGACCCGTGCCGTAACACGAGATGCGCGGAATATGGTTTCTTGGCTCGCTGCGCGGCTCGAAGCCGCTGTGTCCGATCTGGTTCTTGCTGCGAGCGCTGCTCGTCCCACCACCATCCGCGATGCGGGCTGGTGCCGGGGCGCACGTCAGTCGAGGAATTCCAAGACGTGCTTTAGGAACAGGTCCGGCGCGGTGTTCATCGCAACGTGCTGCTGGCCAGGCATGACTGTGATCCGCGAGTTCGAGATGCATCCATCTAGGCGGTGTGTCGGTTCGACGAGGAATTGCGGGCTGTCGCCCCCCACCAGCATCAGAGTCGGTACGGGCACCGCCGCGAAGCGCGCGAAGTCGGGCTGGTAGGTGTCCGCGAGGCGCAGCTCTCGCGGGATCGTGTGAGCGGCTGCGAGGCGCCCATCCCAGCTCGCGTCGCGTCGCACCGCGTCGAGTTCGTCCGGACCCATCCTCACGACCTCGCTCAGGAACGTCGACACGACGGCCTCACGGTCTCCCTGTGCGATGAGCTCCTTGAGCCGCTCGATGAGCCCCGACGGGTAGATCTCGATGCCGACTGGCAGCGGCGGCTCGTACAGCACGAGACGTCTCACCCCAGACGTGCGCAGTGTCGCCTCCAGCGCGCAGATCGCGCCGTATGAGTGACCGAGGACGTCAACATCGCCTTCGATGCTGTCGATCACCGCTGCGACGTCATCGAACTCCGACCCAATCGTGTACTCGTCCCTATCCGTGCTGGCGCCCCGGCCGCGGCGATCGATCGCGTACGTCGTGAACTGAGCGTCGAGTGAATTGATGACGGGCGCCCAGCGCGTGTGGTCCGCGGCCGTTCCGTGGACGAGCAGCAGCGGCGACCCGTGACCCGTGACGTAACACGCGATGCTCGCCCCGTCGGACGACTCGACGTGCTTGAGCTCGGGAGCCATAGACGAACAGCCTATTCCTGCCCCACCGCTCCGCGGCTGCGTAATGGCGTCGGTAGCCGCCGGCTACTGATAGAGGATCAGTCGGTGCGCGGCAAAGGCGAAGAACACAGCCAGCAAGCTCCAGGTCACCGGCCAGCTCACGGTACGCAGAAACGCGGTTTGCCAGTGACCGAAGCGAAGCACGTATACGAGGATGGCCAGCAGCAAGACCGCATAGCTGGCGATCGCTACCCCGGTTGGGGGGGCCAAGCCGAGGACAGGCGCCACCACTAGACCGAGGAGAAGCCAGGCAGTAATAGCCAAGACGTCGACCGAGAGGCTCGTGCGCTCGCGCCCGACGATCGTGATGAACCCTGCAGCGCCAACGAGCGCCGCGGTCATGAACAGGCCGAGCGGCCACCGGGAGCCGAAGCCGAAGATCGAGCTCATCAGTTCGCCTCCGCACCAGAGCAGGAGTGGATTGATGAAGCTGACGGCCACGCAGCAGGCGAACATGTCGGCCTCGGAATCCCACGGATTCCCGAAGACCGGTCGGCGAGGTATCAGCGCCGCTCTCAGGGCCGAAGGCTGAAGCGCGGCGCGTAGAGAGGGGCTGTTCTCTGATTCGACGTCCAAATCTATGGCCTCCAATAACAATGGTACGGAACCCGTCTACGCCGCCCAGCGAAAGCCGGAGGCCTCGGGGCGCGGCGCCAGCGGACTGGCCGGCAGGGCGCCCGGCGGGTCGTCCTCGTTGTAGGCGCTCGGCGCCACGTCATTGGGCGCGTCGGCGTGGAACAGCGCGGCAAGCAGCTCGATCTGCCCGCGGCCGACGCCCAGCTCCCCCATCCCGCCGCCGTACATCGGTCGCCGCTCCCGCGCGCAGCGCGCGTACACGTCGAACAGCGCAAGCAGGCTGCCGATGCGCGACGGCTTGACGTTCACAACGCGCCCCGGAAGCGGCGTCGCCCCGATGTCCTCGGCGCCGTGGATCGGCGCATCGTAGGAGACGCGCTCGACCTGATCGCCGAGCCGGCGCGCGATCTCGGGCAGGTCGTGCGGATCCTCCAGGTAGGCGTCCGGGAACGCCGCGAGCACGCGGTCGTACAGCGCACCCAGCGCCTCGGGATCCTTGACCTCGAGGCCGTAGTGACCCTTGAAGTCGATCGTGTCGACCGCGCCGGTCGCCGCGACCTCGTCGATCAGTGCGGGCGACCAGGTCGCCTCGGCGTCGAGCTTGAAGCGCACGCCCGGCGAGCGGGCGAGCCGCCGGCGCACGTGCTCGATCGAGGGCTGTTCGCCGAGGCCCAGCGAGTTGACGAAGCGCACCGGCCGCGGCTCGAGGCCGAGCACGTCGTGCAGGGCACGGCCGGCCTGGCGCAACGCGAGGGCCAGCGCCGCCGACTCGAACGCCCAGTTGCGATAGCGCCGGGCAGCCTCCCACTCCGGCGGCTTGGCCCACGGATCGAGCGTCGCGAGGTGGTCGCAGAAGCCGGCAAGCGTCCACTCGCCCGCGAGCGGCAGCGCGGGCTGCGCCTCGTGTAGCGAGGTACCGTCCTCGACGTGGACCGAGACGTCCTCCCCGACCCCGTCGGCACCGGCGCCGACGAGCCGCACTTGCGTCGTCACGCGCTGGAACTCGTGGGCGAGGACGGCGTGCAGCCGGTCGTACTCGCACGACTCGACGACGAGCGGCACCTCCGCCAGCCGCGACCAGAGCGATTCCATGTGAGCCGTCGCCGCAGCCTCAGATCACGCCGTCGACAGAGACGTTCGTGATGGTCGTCAGTTTCATGGTCGCAGGTCCATTCTCGTTGGTTTGGCCGTCGCTCGGTACGACCGGACCGCCGCACCGATCTCATCGGTCATCGCACGATCCATGCTGCAGCTCATGCCGTGCGTTCTCCGAACACGGCCGCACGTCGGCGATGTACTCCTGAACCATCGGCGTGAGAACATCAGCGCGCGGCGTTAGCCGATCGAACCAGCCGAGCGAAAGGAACAAAGTGGACCTTGAAGAGACCCTTGAAAAGATCGCCGAGCTGTCGCGCGAGGAGCTCCACATTGTCCGCAAGCGCGCCAAGGAGAAGACACCGGCTCGCGACCACGGCAAGGACTATCACGAGGCCCAGGCAGCCGCCGACCGGCTCGACCACTACGCCCACCAGCTCTACCGGCTGCACGACGCCGAGTATGCCGATGGCTGGAGGCATCACAGCGCCGGCGATCGAGACTGAAGCGCCGCTTTCCTTGCGACAGCTGCCCACAGGCGCTCGTGAACTGCCGCAACGCCCGTAACCACTGGGCTTGGGCGGATACCGCTACCGGGATTCGAACCCGGGTTTCCGCCGTGAGAGGGCGGCGTCCTAGTCCCCTAGACGATAGCGGCGGGATTGACCCGCGCTGGCAAGCGTAGCGTGCGCGCGGTGGACGTCGTGCCACGCCGACGCACGTGGCACGCTGCTCCCAGATGTTCACAGGAACAGGCGCACCGGCAGCCGGACCGGTGGTAGCTTCGCGGCCGACGCGGGAGCGCCATTGCCAGGATCTGACCCCTTTTTGAGCCACCAGCGCGGACGGACGCGCCGCACGTTCCTCGTCGATGGCGCGGGCGTCGTCGCGGCAGGCTCAGTCGCGGGCAGGATCGTGAGCCGGCGCCGCTCGTGGTGGCAGCCCGCGCTCGATCTGACGCAGCCGATCGGTTCGCAGCGCGAGGCGCTTCGAGTGCTCGGGCGCTCACGGATGCGTCTGCCGGACTCGCTGCCCGATCCCCGTCTCGCCGCCGGAACGGACACGATTCCGGCGATTGAGCACGTCGTCGTGCTGATGTTGGAGAACCATTCCTACGACAACTTCTTCGGGATGCTCGGCCGCGAGCCGGGCCAGCGGCCCCGCGGCGACGGGTTCGTGCTCGCCCACGATGGGTTGCCGGCCGCAACCAACCCGTACCCCGACGGGCGCCTGCAGCGCGCGTTCAGGATGCCGACGACCTGCCAGTTCGACAGCATCCCGAGCCAGGAGTGGGCGGCGAGCCATAACCAGTACAACAACGGCGCCAACGACGGGTTCGTCCGCACCACGATCACCCCCGCGACCTCGCAGATCGTCGGTCCCGTCGCGATGGGCTACTGGACCGGCGAAGACCTGCCTCTCACCTACGCGCTCGCGAGCCTTTTCCCGATCGGCGATCGCTGGTTCGCCAGCTGCCTGGCGCAGACCGATCCACAGCGCCGCTACCTGATCGCCGCGACCTCGAGCGGAATGACCGACGACATCGGCACCAGCCCCGGCAACATCGTCCCCAACGCCACGCTAGGGGCGCCCGCCAACGGGACGATCTTCCAGCGGATGAGCGACGCCGGCATCACATGGGCCGATTACAACGCGAGCTTCCCCACCGGAGCGACGATGGAGCTCTATCCCGACAACGACGCCCCCTACTCGACGACCAACGCGCTGCCGATCTCGCAGTTCTTCACCGATGCGAAGGCCGGCACGCTCCCCCAGTTCAGCCTGCTGGACCCCGAGTACGGCACCCAGTCGCAGGAGAACGCCCAGAACATCTCTGTCGGCGAGGGATTTATCGGGCAGGTGATCGACGCACTCCGGACCTCGCCGGCGTGGCGCAAGACGGTCTTCATCCTCACCTACGACGAGCACGGCGGCTATTACGACCATGTCCCGCCGCCGGTAGCGCTCGCGCCCGACGCGATCCCGCCGACGGTCCAGCCCGGCGAGTCGATGTACGACGGCTTTGCGCGCTACGGCTTCCGGGTCCCGTCGATCGTGATCGGCCCCTACGCGAAGCGCAGCCACGTAAGCCACGTCGTCTACGACCACACCTCGATCCTGGCGTTCCTCGAGCGCAAGTGGAACCTCCAGGCGATGACCTACCGGGACGCCAACGCCAACGACCTGACCGACTTTTTCGATCTCGCCGCGCTGTCGGCCGGAAAGCCGACCTTCCCGGAGATGCCGAAGCTGGTGCCCGCCGGCAACACCACCGCGAGGCTCGCGTGCTCAAAGACCGGTCCGGGCAAGATCCCGGTGCCGCTGCCTCCGCAACGGCTAACGCTTCGCTCGGTAAGCGTCAGCCGCCGCCTGCGCGGCCTCGTCGTCGAGCTTCAGACCGATCGCGGGACGATCTCGGGCCTCGAGCTCGACCTCTACCGAGGCCGCCGCCGGGTGGCGCATCACAGCCTCGCGAGCGTCGCGGTCACCGAGCGCCAGGTGGTGCTGCGGGTGCGCGGCCGGGAGCCGGCGCGCGGCCGCTACACGGTGGTAGTGCGCCAGGGGCGAAAGACGCTCGTGCGGCGCGCGGTCAGCGTGCGCTGAGGGTCCGGCCATCGAGCAAGTCGGGTTGCTTTCCGTCCGAGCCAAGTGCGAACATACGTTCGATGCGAAGCGTTTCATGTAGACCCGGTCCAACTGATAACTTGGAGGCGTCACGCGGCTGTGGCGGAACGGTCTACGCGCATGGTTCAGGGCCATGTGGGCGCAAGCCCTTGGAGGTTCGAATCCTCTCAGCCGCATTCGATTCGGGGCGCTAGGTGCATCCGCGAACCGCCGTCGAAGCGGCTCTCGAGCTCGGCGGACGCGGGCTCAACGCGACCGAGGTTGGAAGGAAACTCGGCATCCCGCGGGGAACCGTTCGAGACTGGCTCGCCGGCTCAGCTCCTCACCATGCGCACGGCCCGCACGGGTGCGATCGCTGCGGGAGCGCGCATGATCTCACCCTTCTTGGCCAGAGCTATGTCTATCTGCTCGGCCTGTATCTAGGTGACGGTTCGATCGCGACGCATCGTCGCGCTGTGTATAGGCTCCGGATCGTCCTCGATATCAAATATCCGGGCATCATCGACTCGGCTGCAGAAGCCATGTGCGCGGTCCGTCATGGTCGGGTCAACACCCAGCTTCGCCGCGACAACTGCGTTGAGGTCAGCTCGTACTGGAAATGCTGGCCCTGTCTGTTCCCACAGCACGGCCCAGGCCCGAAGCACGCTCGCTCCATCGCTCTGACGGACTGGCAGACGGAGCTAGTCGGCTGCTGGCCCGAGCAGCTACTCCGCGGTCTAATCCACTCAGATGGGTGCCGGTTCACGAACACCGGCCGTTGCAACTGGGTGTGCCCTCGTTACTCCTTCACCCAGGTCTCTGAAGACATCAAGTCCATCTTCTGCGAGGCCTGCGACCTCATGGGTCTGCATTGGACCCGCTCGGGCGAGCGAGTCATCTATGTCTCCCGCAAAGCCGACGTGGCGACGCTCGATCGCTTCATCGGCCCTAAGCGCTGAGCGCTCGCGCCTCCAGGCTCAGCCGCATCAGCGCTCCCGCGCCCAGCCACTCACGTGTTCCAGCGCGTGACCACCTCGGTCTCGCGCTCATAGCCGAGCACGCCGATCGCCCCGGCTCCGAGCGCGAAGCGGGCGCCGCCGGCGGCTTCCAAACCGATCCACCTGGCGGTCACGACGCGCAGGATATGGCCGTGGGCGAACGCCAGTGCGTCGCCGCCGGCGCCGCGCAGCAGCTCGATCGCGCGGTCGGCGCGCGACGCCACCTGCTCGGGCGTCTCCCCCGACGGACAGCCGTCGCGCCACAGGTCCCAGTCCGGATCGCGCTCGCGGATCTGAGGGGTCGTGAGTCCCTCGTAGTCGCCGTAGTCCCACTCACGGAGGTCCTCGCACACCACCGCCGCGTCGCCGAAGCCCGCCAGCTCACAAGTCTCACGCGCGCGACGCAACGGACTGCACAGGACGAGCGAGAAGCTCCGCCCGCCGAGTTCGGAGGCGAGCGCTCGCGCCCGCTCGCGGCCGGACGCGGTCAGCGGCAGGTCTGTGCTGCTCGTGTGCCGGCCGGTGGCGCTCCACTCGGCCTCGCCGTGGCGGACCCCGTCGAGCTCCGGATGAGCGCCCTCAGGCACGGGGGCCCCGGCGCTGCCGGTCGCTCACACGCCTCCGGTCCGCTCGATCTCGTCGATCTTGGCTCGCCGGCGCACGTGGCGCTCCTCATCGGAGATCGTCGCTCCGAGAAACGCGACGACGATCTCGGCGGCCACTTCAACGCCGATCACCCTTCCGCCCAGGCACAGCACGTTCACCCCGTCGTGCTCGACCGCCTGGTGGGCGGTGTACGTGTCATGGATCGTGGCGGCGCGGATCCCGCGGATCTTGCAGGCCGCCACCGAGACCCCCGCGCCCGAGCCGCACACGAGGATCCCGCGCTCGGCCTCGCCAGAGACGACCGCGCGACCAACCTCCAGCGCCTTGTCCGGGTAGTCGATCGGCTCGGTCGAGTCGGTCCCGAGGTCGAGCACCTCGTGCCCGTCGGCCTCGACCACCCTGAGCAGGCGGTCGCGAAGCGGGAACCCGGCGTGGTCAAACCCACAGGCGACGATCATTCAGGAAACCTCCGTGGTCGATGGTTCTTCGGCGTGCTCCAGCTCGTGGACCGCGAGCAGCGCGGCGCCGAGCACGCCGGCGCGCGCGCCGTGGCGGGCGAGCCGGATCGTGGTGTGCGCCCCGAGCCCCGGCACCGAGTACTCGCGCGCGACCCGGGTGGCGGGTTCGAGCAGCAGATCGCCGGCCAGCGCGCCCCCTCCTCCGATCACGACCTCGTCGGGATCAAATGAGTTGATCGCGTTGGCGACCCCGATGCCGACGCGCTCCGCCCACCGCTCGAGCGTGCGCACCGCGGTCGGATCGCCATCATGGGCCGCCCTGACCGCGTCGGCGGCGAGGACCTTGGTTCCTTCGGCGCGCAGCCGGCCGAGGGCCGAGTCCGGATACACGACCGCCGCCTCCGCGGCGAGCCGGTCCAGCGCGTGACCCGCGGCTACGAACTCGAGTGAGCCCTCCTGCGGAAATCCAGCCGGAGTGGGAACCGGGTCTTCGCCCTCCAGCGCGAGCCCGACGATCGTGTGCCCGAGCTCTCCTGCGCCCCCGGTGGCGCCGCGGTAGATCCGCCCTCCGAGCACCAGCCCGCCACCGACCCCGGTCCCGACGGTGAGCATCACGAGGTTGCGTGAAACGAGCCTCAGCTGATCGTCGTGGGCTTCGGCGAGCCCGGCGACGGTGGCGTCGTTATCGACGAACACCGGGACGCCCAGCCGTTCGGCGAGCACCTGTCGCAGCGGCACGTCGGCGAGCGGCACATTGACCGAGGAGACCACCCGCCCGGTCTCGAACTCGACGATCGAGGGCACGCCGACGCCGACACCGTCGAGCTTGCCGCGTCCGACCTCGGTGACCATCGCTACGACCTGGTCGATCAGTGCGGGACCTGACGACCTTTCGGTCGGCTGCGTCACCGACTCGCCCAGGTCGCCGTCGCACAGCGAGGCCACCGCCAGCTTCGTCCCGCCGAGGTCGACGCCAACGACCGAGATGCTCACAGGCGTCGCGCCGCGGGGGGGTCGAGCAAGACCGTGAGCTCCTTGGCCAGCGGGACCAGCATCGACGCCGGAACGTGGGGATCTGGCTTGGCATCGGGACCGAAGGCGGCCGCGACCGCGTCGGCCTTGGACTCCCCCGTGACGAGGAAGACGATCTGCCGGGCGCTCGCCAGCGCCGGCAGCGTCAGCGAAACCCGTGGCACGAACGGCTCGAGGCCAGCGTGCTCGACCCCGACCACCAGCCGCGAGCGCTCATTCAGCGACGGCTGGTCAGGGAACAGAGACGCTGTGTGCCCATCGGGCCCGAGTCCCAGCAGCAGGACATCGAACTCCGGCTCTCCGGCCTCGCGTAGTTCCCGCTCATAGGCTTCGGCCGCTGCCTGCGGACCGAGCTCTCCGTGGATGCGTTTGACCGCCGGCGCGGGTAGATCGGCTAGCGGGTCCAGCAGCGTCTCCTTGACCAGCCGGTAGTTGGAGCGCTCGTCCTCGGGCGGCACACAGCGGTCATCGCCAAACCAAAAGGTGGTCTCACCGAAGTCACGCCCGACGGCGCGCAGCGCGTGCCCGAGCTCCTCGTAGGCCGGGCGCGGCGTGGAGCCACCCGTCAGCACCACGTCCCCCCCGTCGAGCACCGCTCCGAGCAGCATCGCCGCGCAGGCGCGGGCTGGGTCCTCGAGGATCTCGATCTCGACGCTCATACGATCACCACGCGATCTCGACGCTCACGCGATCACGGTCCCCAGGACCCTCACGGCCCCGTCTCGCAGCAGAGCGCCCGCGCGGCGTCCAGCGCCGGGCCGTAGGTGGGATCGCGAAGCAGCGCCTGCCGCACCCCCTCGCGGATGCCATGCTCGGTCACGACCAGGTTCCCGCCCCGCAGGATCGGCGACGCCATCAGGAACCAGCGCATCGCGTCCGACCCGTAGGTGTCGAAGACCTCGTTCACGTCCGGGTAGTTCCGCAGCGACTTCGACATCTTGCGGCCGTCGTTGCC
>Ga0102924_1004765_pt1 | contig 13473 bp, 10 predicted proteins | sample PaiPotPPM11metaG_FD_80116 | JGI IMG/M metagenome (GOLD analysis project Ga0102924, IMG submission 80116) | Iron sulfur acid spring bacterial and archeal communities from Banff, Canada, to study Microbial Dark Matter (Phase II) - Paint Pots PPM... ... | reverse complement strand
GACTTGCAACCGGCCGCGGCCGCAACACAGCCGCAAGCGCCAGCCGGAGTGGGCGGCTCGGGAAATAAACCCGCTCTCAACACCGCCACTCTTGCCTGGGCGGTAGTTGCAGTAGGGGCAGCGGGTGGCGTGGCGTACGTTATCTGGGATGTGTTGTCTGAAAGTTCGTCCACACCAAAACCGCCAAAAAACTGAAGTACGCGTCTTAGAATTTCTGCTCTCACTGCCGAGTCATTTGGCTCTTCACTCTTTGGCTATCTTCTGCTCGTTGAGCGAAGCTCTCTCAAAATCCTTTGGAAACAGAGCACAGTGGAGCGCCGTAATGCGCTCGAAACCGTCAAAGAGTTGTATGCTAGATTGTATATCTGAGAGAGTGATAACTAAAAAATGAACAGGCCTATGCGACGATTCGTAGTTCTTTGTTTGCTGATTTTTTGCGGTATTCCAAGTTTTTCAGCAGGCTCCGCGCCGGATTCACTGTTGCAAACCATGCAGCAGGAATTGAAACGTGCCAACACGTTGCTGGCGAAGTCAGAACCCGCGCCTTACTACCTAAGTTACGCTGTCACTGACATCGACGGCTCCGCGATCGTGGCCGCGAATGGCAGCTTGATGATTTCGACCAGCGTGCGTCGACGCCTGGCGGACGTGATGATGCGCGTTGGTTCCCCGGCACTGGACAACACGCATAACAAAAGTCGCGGGTCAGGCATAACCTCAGGGGCTCTTCCCTTAAACGATGACTCCGACGCGATTGCTCGCGTGCTTTGGCAGCTCACTAACCGCGGGTACGATCAAGCCTCTTCCGCGTTTTTGACGGTAAAGACAAACACCGCGGTGCAATCGGAAGAAGAAGATAAGTCGCCGGATTTTTCGAAGGAAGCGCCACAAGATCATGTGGGCGCTGCGCTGACGGTCGCACCGCTAAACCAGAGACAGTGGGAAGATCGCGCGCGAAAGCTCTCGGCAGGCTTCCTGAAATATCCGGAGGTTTACAATTCGACGGTGTACCTCACGGTTAGCGATGACCGTTCGTATCTAGCTACGAGCGAGGGCACCTCAGTAGTGCGGCCCGGTGCGATCAGCAGGCTGGTGATTCAAGGGGAGACTCGCGCAGACGACGGCATGGAATTGATGCGCGTGGAAACATTCCAGGCACCATCACCCGATCAGCTTCCTTCGGATGCCGAACTAACCGCGAAGGTGGACAAGATTTCTGAAGACTTAAAGGCTTTGCGCGCCGCTCCGCCGGCTGAGCCGTACGCCGGGCCGGCTTTACTGTCCGGCAGGGCTGCCGCGGTTTTTTTTCACGAAGTTCTGGGACACCGGCTGGAAGGGCATCGCCAACGCGATGAAACGGAAGGACAGACGTTCACAAAGAAAATAAATCAGCTGGTTCTTCCTGCTTTTTTGACCGTCGTTGATGATCCCACATTGAAGGAACTGAACGGCGTGAAACTCGGTGGATCGTATGATTTCGACGACGAAGGCGTTCCGGCGGAACGCGTGGAGGCAGTGGAAAACGGGATTCTGAAAAATTTCCTGATGTCGCGCATGCCGGTGAAAAATTTCGATCATTCCAATGGGCACGGCCGCAGGCAACCAGGATTGATGCCCACCGGCCGCCAGGGAAATTTGATCGTGACCTCCACGAATAGTGTGCCGGATACCGAGCTGCGAAAGAAATTCGTTGAAGAGATCAAGAAACAGGGAAAATCCTACGGCCTTTATTTCGACGATATTCAAGGCGGTTTCACGCTGACTACACGCTCGATGCCGCAAGCTTTTCAGGTGCTGCCGGTAATGGTGTACCGGGTGTACGCCGATGGCCGGCCGGATGAACTCGTGCGCGGAGTGGACATCGTGGGCACGCCGTTGCTCTCGCTGAACAATATTATGGTGACGGGCGACACGATGCATGTGTTCAACGGAATTTGCGGAGCTGAGTCGGGACAGATCCCTGTGGCGGCGGCAGCGCCGGCCATGCTGTTTTCGGAAATCGAAGTTCAGAAACGACGGCGAGGAACCGAGCGTCCGCCAATTCTGGCGCCGCCCGAACCTAGCAGCACCTCGATGTCGGATTCTCAACCCAAAGTTGCGGGACGCCAGCGATGAACACAATCAAAAGACGTCGCCAGTCTCTCGTAAGCTATTTAACACTAACGGCAGCCTTCGTTCTGTCGTGTGCGAGCCCAGGCGCAGCGCAGCAAAAGACCACAAAAACAGACGCCGCGGTCGGAGCCACTGTGAATGCTGGCCACGATGCGAAGGCGGACGCTGCTGCCTCCGATCCTGTAATTCAAGCCATGCGCGAGGAACTTGAGCGTTCGAAAGAGCACGTGAAGATGGAGAACGTGTCGGCGCCCTATTACATCGAGTACCGGCTCTCGGATTTGGAAGAATACACGGCGGAAGCGGCGTTCGGCGCGCTGCGCCAGAATCAGCACGTGCACGCACGTAGCGTACGGGTGGTAGTGCGCGTGGGCAATTACAAGCAGGACAGCTACTTTGATCGTGGCATCGGCGTTGTTGATCTGGCGCCGCTGGAAAACGACAACATTGCGCTGCGCCGTCAATTATGGGCGGCAACAGATCGTGCTTACAAAGCAGCTAGCGAAGCGCTCGCCAGCAAGAAAGCCCTGCTGAGCCATTACAGCGCGGAGCAGCCCTTTGACGATTTCGCTAAAGCTCCAGCGTTGCAGTCTTTCGAGCCGCTGGCGAAGCTCGAATTCTCACCGGAGGTGTGGGAAAAGGCGCTGGTGAAGTCCACGGACCTCTTCCGCTCGGATCCGAAAATCCAGTCACTCTCGGCCTATGCCAACTTTCGGTCAGTGAACGAATATTTTGTAAATACGGAAGGGACCATTACGCGCCAGGGATATGCGGTCTATCTGGTTCAGCTCTCTGGCGAAACGCAAGCCGCGGATGGAATGAAGCTTGGACGTTCGCCATTTTATATGACGGCCAAAGCCTCGGAGTTGCCCGATTCGGCGAAATTGGAATCCGACACGGCAAAAATGTTGGATACATTGAAAGAGCTTCGCGAAGCTCCGCTGGCGGAAGAAGACTATCGCGGTCCGGTTCTTTTCTCGAATGACGCGGCGAGCGATGTCTTTTACGGCAAGGTGGGAGCGAACGTGCTGGGGATCCGGCCGAAGCCAGGCGAATCAGCTCGTACAACAGGAGAATTTTCTTCCAACTACAAAGGCCGCGTGCTGCCGACGTTTCTTTCCGTGGTGGACGATCCTACGATGAAATCGTTTCATGGAAAGAGCCTAACCGGAAACTATGAGGTCGATGATGAAGGGGTGCGCGCAAAAGTGGTGCCGGTAATTAAAGACGGCATGCTCGTAGATTACTTGCTGGGAAGAATGCCAATTCGCGATTTTCCCGATTCAAACGGGCACGGGCGGGCGGCGCCGGGGCAGGCTCCAAGTCCCAGTATCGGAATCCTGATGGTGCAGCCGAAGAATCCGCTTTCATCCAGTGAGATGAAGGCGAAATTGATTGGAATGTGCAAAGAAGAAAACAAGCCGTATGGATATTATGTGGAAACGCTCTCGGGGTACGACCCGCGGCTGCTCTACCGCGTGTACGTGAATGACGGACATGAAGAGCTTGTTCGCGGTGCGGTATTCAACGAATTGGACACACGGACGCTGCGAAACAACCTGGTTGCCGCGGGAGATGATCCACTGGTAAGCAATCGCGAAGGCGCAATTCCCAGTACCGTGATCGCGCCTTCCATTTTGTTCGATGAACTGGAAATAAAGCGCACGGACAAAAAAGACGCCAAACTGCCGGAATATCCGCCGCCTTCGCTCACGCGCTAGAAACCAAACCGCGATTTAGTTACCGGTTTGGAAACTGGAATCGCATGCCGAAACGAGCAGCGATCGGCAAGCCCAGTTGCGGAACCGGAGTGGCCGCCGTGGCGTAATGCTCGTTGAAAGCATTTTCTACTGCCCCGAAAAATTCCACGCCTTTCCCCACACTGCGGGCAGCCATTGCGTCCAAAACAAAAAAGTTTCCCAAGGGGAATTGATTTTGATCATCGTCGAACTGCTTGCCGATGAAGCGTCCATCTACAGAGAGCAGAATGATTCTAGGATTTGAGTAACGCGCCTGAAAGGTGAAGGCGTTGTGGGGCACCTGGGCAATCCACAAGCCCACCAGCGCCGAGTTTCCTGGAAAGCTGGCGACCTTTGAATCCACGTACTGATAACCGGTGCTCAGTTGAAAGTCGCGGGTGATGTGAGCAATGGCATCCACGCCAAATCCGGGCGCGATTTCGCGTCCCAAATTTTCCCGCACGCGAAGAATGGTGTTGGGTATGGGCACCGGGCATAAGGGATCGTTATTAGGAGGCGGCTGGCAGGTAACGTTTGCGACGGGATCGACAATCTCGTTGAAGAAAAATGTTCCCTGGACTTCGAGGCGCCGATTAAACCCGAAAATGTTGACGCCCGTATCCGTGCCAGTGAGATGTTCAGCGCGGAGTCCGGCGTTCGCGGTGGTGATGACATTGCCCTGCCGAAACGAGCGGTAGAGTTCGTTCAAGGTGGGCGCGCGGAAGGCTCGGTAGACGGAAGCAGACCAGGAAATATTGGAATTAATCTGGTACAGCAAAGTCATACGCGGACTGAAAGCATCATAGCTTCGGTCGGCAAAATTGATACTCGGCGAGGTACAGGGTGAGTTCACGGGATTGCAGATGGTGGAAGAGTCGAAATTGCGCCAATAGTCCACGCGAGCGCTGAGTGTGAGCAACCAGCGCGGCGTAATTTGGATTAAGTCTTCGCCGAATGCTCCGAGAGTGCGTTGACGTCCTCCGGACGATTTGTCGAACGAGTTCATTCCGCCGGAAAAAAAGATTTCGTGACTTGCTCCGATTTCCTCGTGTTCATCGTATCCGGCCACAACGGTTTGGCGCTTTCCGAATTTTCGCGACCAAAGGGCCGACCCACCCACGCCCTGTGACGGAACTGTCTGCAAATCGGTTAAATTCTCGCTATTGCGGTCGAAAGCCACCGCCGAGAAACTCTGGTGATATGTCTGCACGTCAGCATAAAAGCGCAACGTAAGGGAGCCAAAGTCGCCAAGGGTCAGGTTGGCGCCCAAAGCGCCTTGGCCGAGCTTGGTCTCATTTCTCTGGAGCGGCGTGCCGTTGTCGCGCGATTCATCGAGCAACCAACCACGCGCGAAGATTTCGTCGTGGCTGCCGATCTTTCTTCCGATCATCAAGTCGGCGGTGCCGTGATCGGAGCCAGCCCTGGTGTCAACACTTCCGCGGTCGGCCTTGGGAACCAGGACGTAACCATCGGTGTTGAATACCTCGCCGGCAAAAGTGGATTCCCAGCGGCCTTTCTGACCGCCGGCCCAGAGAGAAAGATCAGGAGTGTTTTGGTTTCCGTAGGAAGTTTCCAGGGAAATCCCGGCAGGCTCTGCGGGACGAGTGAGAAATTGCACCACGCCTCCGAGCGCATCACTGCCATAGAGGCTGGAACCGCCTTCCTGAGATATTTCCACGCTGGCGACGGATTCAGCAGGGACACGATCCCAATAAACCCAACCTCCGAAGGGATCGTTGAGTGGAATACCGTCTTCGAGCACTAGAGCGCGGCTCGAGCCATTCGCACCCAGGCCGCGCAATGAGACGCCTTGTGTGGTGGGGTTCGCGACGCGGCTACTGAACCGACGGAACAGGCTGAATCCGGGAACCTGACGTAACTCATCGTCCAGGGTGAGGGCAGGCGTGGCTTGCAGATCGTCGCGCGTAAGTTGAATGTCGCTCGAGGGGACGTCGCTCAATAGTGTCGGGGTGCGGTTTCCAGTTACAACGATCTGTTGATTCAACGAAAGTGGAACCAGAATGATATCCAGGTGTACCGGCTTCGGCGGCGAGGAGTTCCAAGTTTGCTCGACCTTTTGAAATGCGTTGGCGGTGACGGTGATGGTCCCCGACGTTCCCGGAACATTTTCAAACGCGAAATCGCCAGACGGAGTGACGGGCATGGTTGCCGAGAAGGTCCCCGATTTCACTGTAACTTGGGCAATTGACACCGAGGCGCCGCTGGAATCGTGAACAGTGCCTTCGACGCGAACACTATTCACAGCCTCCGATTGGGAGCGGACTGAGACCACGGATACAAAAAGGATGTAACAGCAAAGCACTAACGCCATCCCAAGAAGCTTTTGAAGAAGCAGCGTGCGCGCGGTCGGCACGTTAGCGACCTGCGTGATTAAAGCGCGTAAATATCAGGCATTTGGGCATGGACGCACATAATAACTCAGAAAGAACAAGTTAACTGTTGGGGTCTTAGTTTGTTTCGCGGGGGGCAATGAATCATTTCGGTATGTTATCGTGACGAGTGGGGCTCCATGCCTTTAGGGGGTATTGATGGGAACGCCGTCGATGCGACGCAGCGACCGTGTGTCGTTAACCGTGCTACTGGAAGCTTCTGGAACCGATAGCAGCGGCCAGGAGTTCAAGGAAGCGACTCGGACCCTGCTGATCAATCGCGGCGGCGCTGTAATCATCCTGGAGCGTGAACTGAAACCTGAACAAGAGATTAAAATTCGGCGCCAAACGGGAGCTGACGCTCAAAAGATTGTTCCGGCAAGGGTGGTAGGCGAATTTGGACGTCAAAAGGACGGGAGGCTTTTCGGCATTGAAATACTGGACCCCGACGGTGACTTTTGGAAAATTGAATTCCCTCCGATCGCAGAATCTACTGAGGCGGTGGCGCGCATGCTTTTGCAATGCGGCTATTGCAAAAATCGCGAGGTAGCCTATTTGAACGAGCTGGAGCTTCGCGGCTTCGAAACCAACCGCGGCATCGCGCGACACTGCAAAACCTGCGGAGTGCCAAGCATTTGGACGCAAGCTCCGCACGAAGACGAAAAGCAGCGGTCTCTGCGAGCGGCGCGTGGCAAAGGCGCGAAAGACTCGAATGAGATTCCCGGCGGCGAAGAGCAGCGGGCGCGCCAGCGCATGAGAATCAAGACGCGGCTGACGGCCTGCATTCGGCAGCCGGAATCGGACGACGAACTGGCAGTTTGCGAAGATATTTCGCCCGTCGGCATGTGCTTCCGGAGCAAGCGGCGATACGATACAAAGGCCATGATTCAGGTGGCTGTGCCCTACTCGCCGGATGCTGCGAATATTTTTCTTCCAGCCCACGTGGTTTATTCAGAAGAAATTCCCAGAGCAGGGTTATTCAGGCACGGAGTGGAATACCGCAAGGTGCGTCCGCGAGCGCTCTAGATTCGGGCGCGCGCGAAGGCTTTCCGTCGAAAGCCCTCAGGCCGCGGGAACGGCGGAACGCTCACGGCTGCGACGTTGTAGATATTTCATAACGATGTTGAGATAGACGTTGCCGCTTGGAGTTTCGAAACAAAGAATAGTTGCCTCGGAATCTTTTCCGGCTTGTCCGCACTGCTCCTGAGCCACCACTTCCGGCGGGAAAACTTTGAATTGAAATCCGCCGTCATTGAGCTGGGTTACCGCGTTGCCGATGACCATATTAGCCAGCTCGCAAACCGTTTCCCTGACAATCGCTTCGTCGGGTGCGACCTCCGTGCCAAACAGGAGGCTGGCCACTTGTGCCGCGGCGCCTGGATCCATGTCGAGGATTACACGGCCTTCAATTTGCCCGCGAAAGGTCACCAGAGCCGCAGCGCCCTTACGGCGGTATCCTTCGACGTCCATAGTTAGATCAACAATTTTTGCAGGGGCCTTCATCATCTCGGAAAGCACAGCGTCGAGCGAGCCAATGAATGGCTGGATCAGATCCATTCTCATTGAGCTTTCTCCTCGCCGGCGCCGACGGTAGCTGTGACGCCGTCATCATTGAGAACGTAACGGATGATTTCGTAGAGCGCGTCGGGCTTTACGGGCTTTTGGACAAAGTGGCGCGCGCCCTTCTGCAGGGCGGCGAGGATATTGTCCTGATAGCCGACGGAAGAAACCATCACAATGCGTGCGTCAGGATGTTCCTGGACAATACGCTCGACAGCTTCGATGCCCTCCATCTGCGGCATGGTGATATCCATCAGAACGATGTCGGGTTTGGTGCGAGCATATTCGGTGATGGCGGTGCAACCGTCACCCGCTTCGCCGATCACCTGACCGCCGAAGGACTCGATCATCTTCGCAAGACTCTTTCGCGCGAAGACTGAATCGTCCACGACCAAGTATCGGACGGGCTCGCTATCTTTCTTTCTGGTCAAAGCTTCAAACTGTTTCATAACCATCTCCTTCGAAAATCTTGCTGTCGATCAATCAGTGCCGCCAATAATCTTTGCTCCTACAGGTTCTGCCGGTGCGCGTTCGACCGCGCACTTAGACTGCAATACGCCGGAAAGACTGGATAGCGAAACCACACGCGAGGCAAATCCGCGCTCGATGGCAGACCGCGGCATGCTGTCCACCACGCAAGAGTCGGGGCTTTGCGCGAGGGTTAGGCCGCCGGCAGCGCGAACCGCACCCATGCCTGTGGCGCCGTCATCGCCCATGCCGGTCATCAGCACGGCGATAGAATTGCTGCCGAACTCCTGCGCCACTGATTGGAAAAGAACGTCAACCGATGGGCGGTGCCCATTGACCCTGGGTTGATCGACCAGGACGGCGATGTTGCCATGTTCCATTCGGCGAACTTTCATATGGCGATTACCCGGGCAGATCAATGCACGGCCCGCCAATAATAAATCGCCCGATTGCGCCTCTTTCACTTCGATGGCGGAACATTCATGCAAACGCCGGGCAAACATATCAGTGAATCCTTCCGGCATGTGCTGCACGACCAAGAGGCAGCCGGGAAAATCTTCGGGAAGCTGCGAAAAAAGATACTGCAAGGCGTTTGGACCGCCCGTTGACACACCGATTGCGACCACTCGCGAGGGCCAATTGGGCATGGCCGTTGGCTTGCGCTCTCTACGTTTCGTCGAAGGCACGGTGATAATCATTTTCGGCGCGCCTGAAGCGGCCGCTACCTTTATCTTCAGCGCAAATTCAGCGGCAATATGCTCGATGCGGCCGGAGGCAGCGTCTTGTGGCTTGGTGACGAAGTCGAATGCGCCGAGGGACAGAGCTTTTAAGGTGATCAATGCGCTGCGATCCGTCTGCGCGCTGAAAACGATTACAGGGACGTGATGCTTGCGCGTGATCTGGCGAAGCATTTCGATCCCATCCATGCGTGGCATATCCAGATCGAGCGTCACCACATGTGGATGCAGCTCGGCGATCTTCTTCAGGCCCATCTCGCCATCCATTGCGGTGCCGACTACCTCAATCGTAGGATCGCGATGCAACACTTGCGGAATAAGCTTGCGCATCAGCGCCGAATCATCGACCACCAGGACGCGAATTTTCCCGCTCAGGCTCACGCGATGGCTCCCACGGGCTGAATTCTGGACAAATGGGAAATAACCGCTGGAACGTTCAATATCAAGACGACCGTTCCGTCGCCGAGAATTGAAGCGCCGCTGACCAGTGGGGAAGTCACCAAACGATCTTCGAGAGCTTTGATCACGAGCTCTTCTTCGCCCATCAAGCTGTCAACGGCCAAGCCAAATTTCCGGCTTCCCGAGCCAATCACAATGACGAAAATTCGCTTCTCTCGCGGGCTAGCGGCTGACGGTTCCAGTCGTTCCAAGCGAACGAGTGTAAGAACTTGCTCGCGCAACTGAAAGACCTCGTGATTGTCCAGGCGATGAATTTCGCCCTCCGATACACGCGTAATTTCCACGACCATCGCCAGAGGCACGGCGTAGAGCTTTCCCGATACGTGAAACAGAAGTGATTGAATGCTCGCAAGAGTCAGCGGAACCATCAACCGGAAGGTGGTGCCTTGACCCAACTCACTTTCAAGCTCGATCGAACCCTTCATATTATCGACGGCCGATTTGACGACATCCAAACCGACGCCACGACCGGAGATCTCCGTTACTTCATCCGCGGTGCTAAGACCGGGCTCGAAAATGAGATTCATGATGTCGGAATTATTCAGTCGCGCTGTGTCATTGGCTCCCACGATGCCGCACTCAATCGCGCGACGCAGAATCTTTTCGCGGTCAAGTCCCCGTCCGTCATCGGAGATCTCTATGACCACTTGATCGCCTTCGTGATAGGCGTCCAGACGGACGGTCCCGCGGCTGGGCTTTTGCGCGGCTACGCGCTCCGCAGCGGTTTCGATGCCGTGATCCGCAGCGTTGCGCACCAAATGCGCGAGCGGTTCGGCCAGAGCATCCAGAATGCTTTTATCCAAATCCGTATTCTGGCCAGCGATTTCGAGATTAATTTCCTTGTTTCGTGACTTGGCCACATCGCGCACCACGCGAGGGAAGCGGCGGAAGAGCTGCTCGACGGGGACCATCCGTATTTTCATGACTGATTTTTGAAGTTCACCGAGAACGCGTGACTGGAATGCAAGTGCGTCGGCGAACTTTCCGCGCAACAGATCTTTCGGGTGCGTGCGCTCGAACTCTGTAATGGTCCGCTGAAGCATGGATTTTCCGATGATCAGTTCGCCAACCAGGTTCATCACCGTGTCGATGCGGCCCGCATCCACTCGCAGAGTGTTTTCCGCGGCAGCGTGGGCTAAACCCGAAGAAGCCACCGGCTCATGGGATTCATCTTGGTGATCAACAGCCAACTCGGGGCTAGCAGAACCAACCGTGGCGGACACAGCAGCGGCTTCGGCTTCGACAAGTATCTCCAGAAGATCCCGGGGAGCGGTATCACCAACGGAACACTTCGCGACAGAGATATGCGTAACCACGGAGGGGACCTGGCAGTGTTTCCGAATCCAGTCGATTGACTTCGTGCTGGAGATCGCCGCTTCGATCAAATTGGTACTGGCTGCCTGAGCCGCGCTTTCCGGGTGGAGGACCATTATTTTCCCGGCACCCTCCAGCGCTTTACGCACAAGCTCAAAGGCTGCGGCCGGCAGCAACGATTCCGAATCCAAGTAAAGCGCGACGTTGTAGACCGCTTCGCCGCGTCGAAACGCTTCAGCGATCATTAAACGTTCGTATTCGTTCCAATCGAACTTGGCTTCGAGTTCCGATGATTTCTCAGGCGGTGACGGACTTTTATGCAATAAGCGGTTGATATGATCCCGTAGCGCGCCGCCGTCGGGCGGCTGAAGATGGTCGCGATAGGCGGCGAGCATTTCGTGGAAAGTATCAGCGGCGGTCAGCACCACTTCGGGAATCAGCGCGGCGTTTTCCTTGGCCAACTCCGGCGTGAGGACGTCCTCGAGCTCATGCGCCAATTCGCTAAGTTCGCGAAAGCCGCAAGCCGCGGAATCACCCTTTAAGGTATGGACCGCGCGTCGAACGCTTCGAAGATTTTCCTTGTCTGCGGGATGGTCTTCCAGAGCGAGGCCAGCTTCATTCATGTTCTGGAGGATTTCCGCGGCGCTTTCGAAGAAAAGCTCGCGAAGCTCGGATGCGCGATCGTCGGGCAGAAAGCTCACGGCGCCCCCTCGATTTTCTGATACACGGTCGCGCTATTTTGATGAATCATGTGGAACTTGGTGGTAAGCCCAAACAGACTCTCAGCGTGACCGACAAAGAGGTAGCCTTCCGGATTCAAACAGCGATGGAATTTGTCGATCAGGCGCTTTTGCTCCGGTTCGTCGAAATAAATCATCACATTGCGGCAGAAAATTACATCGTTACGCAGAGGCAGATATTCTGTTTTCAGATTGTGAAAATCGAACTGAACCAAGTTCTTCAGCGCGGGCTTCACAGAATACTTGTCGCCAACTTTATCGAAGTAGCGCAGCCGGCAGGTGTAATCCACGGTTTCCATCTGCGGCTCGGTATAAATTCCCTGCTGGGCGGTAAGCAGCGCGGAATAGTTGATATCGGAGGCCAGGATTTCAACCTTCCAAGGCGGAGGAATCAACGGCTTGGGCGTGGGCATCTCGAACGGGAGAGGATTTCTCAGGTAGTAGTAGGCCAGCGCGTCGCAAACCAAAAGCGCCAGGGTATAAGGTTCCTGGCCGGTAGAGCATCCCGCGCTCCAAATGCGCAGAGACCAGTCGCGACGTTCCTGCTTACGTTTTAGAATTTCTTCGAGAGTCACTTTCTGGAAAAGATCGAGCTGCGGGCGGATTCGGAAAAAACTTGTCTCGTTTACGGTGAGATTCTCCAGAAGTGCTACGAGCTCTTGCTTACCTTCCCGGCTGGTGAGCAAGCGATAGTAGGTGTAGAACGAATCCATTTGACAAGCTTTGAGGCGGCGTTGCAGACGATCTTTCAGGAAGTGTGTGCGGCGTTCGTCAAAATACATGCCGCATTCCTGGTAGACCAGCGTTTGCAAGAGTTTCAATTCCGCATCTGTCAGTGGCACTTGCGTCGCGATTGTAGTCGTAGACATTCGTTCCTCTGTATTGCCGCTGCCCGCCGGTTCAGAATTATCTTTCCCGAGTGCCGGCTGGAACCGCGTCAATCGATTCAGCTACGTCGTCCAAGCGACGAAGTTCGCCGCGTTGCAAAATCTTATTGAGATCCAGGAGAATGATCAGGCGCCCGCGCAGTTTTCCGACGCCGGTGATGTAGTTCAGCTCGCCTTCCTGAAAGACGTCCTGTGGGGCTTCGATTTCCGAGGGCGGTATGCGCAGAACCTCGGACGCAGAATTCACCATCAATCCAATCAGGCGATTCTCTAATTCCACCACCACAATGCGATTTTTCTTGTTTGGTTCGCCCACTATTTCATGGAATCTCTTACGCAAGTCCACCACCGGAATAATCCGGCCGCGAAGGTTGATTACGCCTTCGATATAGTCCGGCGCGTTGGGAACGGACGTGATAGAGGGGACGCGCACGATCTCGCGCACCAGCGAAATCGGCACTCCGAAAGTTTCCCGGCCGATGCGGAACCCAACAACCTGAAGTTCTTTGTCCATGTCCTGGTTGTACGCGCCCTTAAGAACGTGCTAATTCGGCATACTCTTCCTGGCCCGCCCGCTCCGGCGCGGAAGGTGCACGACGCGATAGATGGCGGCGACTTTCTGCAAGTCCTTCGTCGAGCACGAAGCGATCCATCGATTCCAGGAGAGCGCGCGAAAGTTTTGACATTTGCTCCGCCGCTGCCGCCAGTTCGGAAGAACTCGAACTCGATTGCTGGACAAGTTCGCGCATTTTCTCCATCGCGCGCACAACGCCTTGCGCTCCGGAGGCCTGCTCTTCCACCGACGAATTAATCTCCTGGGTAATTTCGGTTAGACGATTGGTGGCTTTGGCGATTTGCGTGGAACCGCTGGACTGCTCCATGGTAGCTGCTCCGATTTCTTGTGAGAATTTGTAAACCTCGGAGACTACGTCGGAGATTTTTTCGAGCGCGAAGCTGAGGTCCTTGTTTAAGAGCAATCCTTCCTGGACCATGCTGGTGCTCTTTTCCATGTTGTCCACCGCTTCCCGGGCTTCCTTTTGTATGCCCTGGATCAGCTCGGAAATTTC
>Ga0102924_1004764_pt1 | contig 13473 bp, 13 predicted proteins | sample PaiPotPPM11metaG_FD_80116 | JGI IMG/M metagenome (GOLD analysis project Ga0102924, IMG submission 80116) | Iron sulfur acid spring bacterial and archeal communities from Banff, Canada, to study Microbial Dark Matter (Phase II) - Paint Pots PPM... ... | reverse complement strand
TGCATGAGATCCCTATCATCGCCGTACCACCGCACTATACCAGCCAGAAATGTTCTGATTGCGACACGATTGTTCAAAAGTCGCTCAGCATTCGGACGCATATTTGTACTGGGTGTGGCGTCGTTTTGGATCGCGATCAGAATGCGGCATTAAACATCCTTTCGAAAGCACTCAAGAACGGTACCGAGGGGCACTCGGGAACCAGTGGACATGTTCCACAAAACGCTTCTGGAGACCTGACCTCTACTGCGTCCTCCAAACGGAGACGTGGCAAGTCGGATCGCTGAAGGAAGAACCCCCTCGGCAAAAGCTGCGGGGAGTGTCAGTTCCTGATTACGTGAAACATCGTTCGTCTTGTTAGAGGAACTTCGTTGGGGAATGTCAAATAGACTATCGCTTTGCTACGTTAGGAAAGAGTATTTATGAATAACTTGGATATATTCATCAGAGATCATGGCCCTACTATTGACCAAAAAACACAAGCATTCAATCAATCTACGACCAATTTGCTGGGGGTAAGTAAACCGAAAAGCCAGATCCTTGTGCTAGATGGCGTACGAGCAGTAGCCTGTCTCAGTGTTCTCTTATACCATATGAGCTTCTTAGCTGGTACGATGGGCATCTGGGGCCCGGTGTATGATATCCATGACATATTTGGCATATTTGCCTATTTTGCAGCATCTCTTGCTTATTTTGGTGAATCGGGTGTGGTCCTCTTTTTTCTCCTTTCTGGATTTCTGCTCTTTTTGCCTTATGCCAAAGCGTTGCTCTTCGAGAGTCCATGGCCTTCTCTCCGTCGCTTTTATCTTCGTCGCATCTTTCGCATCCTTCCCGGCTATTTTGTTACGCTCTTCTTGATAGCGCTCTTGTTCCATCCAGAATTCCTCCATTCTAGCCACTGGCATGACCTATTGCTCTTGCTGACCTTTAGCATGGATAAGAATCTCTCTGAACAACTTAATGGCCCTTTTTGGACACTGGCTGTCGAATTCCAGTTCTATTTACTTCTTCCGATCATCGCATGGCTCTTTAGTCTAATCGTACGCCGTGGCACACTGTATCGGCGTATGCTCAAGCTCACGCTGTGTTTGCTGGCTATGGTTGCCTGGGGCCTGTTGACACGATACTGGGGCATCTATATCGTCAATACTCCAAAACTGGATTTCTTGATCCCTCATGCTGTCTCTATGACGCTTAAACCATATCTCTTTGCTGATACAGGCAAATACACTGAAGTTTTTGCACTCGGTATGCTTCTGTGTATAATCTATTCCTATACACAAAACTCTTCTTCGGCAGAGTTCTGGAACAGCAAGATGCGTCGCCTCAGTCCGCTGATATTGATAGTGGGCCTCGCACTCCTCTTTTTTCTGTCCCTCTGGCATTTCTACTTCTTTGACACAAACCCATTTCACTATGCCAAACATCCTAAATCCTATATAGTCTCCAGCTTTATCGACCCCGGGATTCCTGCAATAGTGTCCCGCTATTGGGCGCAGTGGCAAGTTCTAGGACACGCTCTGGGCTATGGTCTCTGCCTCTTGGCGCTGTTATACGGCTCGGCCAGGCTCAGATGGCCCATTGAGTCGTCCGTATTGCGGTGGGCTGCATCAATTTCCTTCAGTCTGTATATGTGGCATCTGCCATTCTTACGCCTCTTTGCATCTAGCATTCTTAGCAATATCCAACGACAGGGTTGGGACCCCCTCATACAATATGGCGCCTTCTGGTGTTGGATACTCCTAGTCATTCTTCCTGTCTCTGCCATGCTCTATCGGTGGATTGAGCAACCAGGCATCCGTCTCGGCGAACGGCTCATACGCAAGCTTGAGAGATAGGATACCAACCTTTCACTGATGAGATTTGTCCCTGTTTCTCTCTGTTGGAATGTGCCAATTTGCCCTACAATGTACCCAACGGAGGAGTATCATGAAGACAGCTCTCAGAGACCAAGACATATCTCATGGCCAAACCATCCCAGAGCCCAGTCCTTCCGAGACCACTTCGCTCGCAGAAAGTACATCTGACAAGCAGATCCCTGTGCTGGATGGTGTACGCGCCATAGCTTGTCTTGGTGTCATTTCATTCCATTTGACCAGCGAGGCTGGTAACCAGCGCATCTGGAAACCCTTGCATGGTGTCCATGATATGCCTGGTATGCTTGCTTATCTCGCAGCAACGCTTGGCTGTGCTGGTTACTCAGGCATTATTCTCTTCTTTCTCCTCTCTGGCTTTCTCCTCTTTTTGCCTTATGCTAAAGCCTTGCTCTTCGAGAGTCCGTGGCCTGGGCTTCGTCGCTTTTATCTCCGCCGCATCTTTCGCATTCTTCCAGGGTATTATGTGGCGATCTTTTTGATGATTTTGTTCTTTCATCCAGAGTTCTTGCATTCTAGTCACTGGCATGATATATGGCTCTTTCTGACTTTCAGCATGGGTTATCACCTCTCAGGACAACTTAATTGGCTTTTCTGGACACTGCCCATTGAATTCCAGTTCTATCTCCTGCTTCCAATTCTTGCATGGCTCTTCAGCCTGATCGTTCGTCGTGGCACACTGCATCAGCGTCTGCTCAAACTTACGCTCTGTTTGTCGGTTATGGTTGCCTGGGGGCTGTTGACACGGTACTGGGGGATATATATTGCTCCTACTTCAAAACTGGATTTCTTAATCCCTCATCCTGTCTCTGAGGTGCTTGCTCCCTTGATCTACGGCGATGCGGGGCAACTCAGTAATGAGGGGAAATACTTTGAGGTTTTTGCTATCGGTATGCTTATTGGTATGGTCTACATCTATACCCGATACGCTGCCTCCGCAGAGCCCTGGCGCATCAGGATGGGTCGCCTCAGCCCACTGATGTTCACCACCGGGCTCGCACTCTTAGCTTTTTTGTCCTTCTGTTTTTTCTACATCTATTACTACATTGCAGAAAGAACAGATCGGAGTTTTTTTCCTACACATCCAAAGGTTCACGTCGTCTTGACCTTTCTTACAAGCATGGTATTGCACCATTGGGCAGAGTGGCATACTCTGGCATACGCTCTGGGTTATGGTTTGTGCATGCTGGCACTATTGTACGGTTCTGCCAGACTCAAGCGGCCCTTTGAGTCGTCCATCTTGCGTTGGGTCGCCTCGATTTCTTTCAGTTTATACATGTGGCATTTCAACTTGATGAGTCTATTTGTAACGGTCCCTCTTGTCAACCTCCGACGACAGGGCTGGAGCCCTCTCGCGCAATATGGGGCCTTCTGGTGCTGGACACTGGTCGTCATTCTTCCTATCTCTGTCATGCTCTATCGGTGGATTGAGCTACCAAGCATCCGTCTCGGGGAACGGCTCATTCGCAAGTTTGAGAGATAGGATACCAACCTTTCACAGATGAGATTTGTCCCTGTTTCTCTCTGTCGGAATGTCTTAATTTGCCTTACACTGTCCTCAACGGAGGAGTATTATGAAGACAGCTCTCAGAGACCAAGACACATCTGATAATCAAACCATCCCAGAGCCCAGTCCTTCCGAGACCATTTCGCTCGCAGGAAGTACATCTGACAAGCAGATCCCTGTGCTGGATGGTGTACGCGCCATAGCTTGCCTTGGTATCATTTCATTCCATTTGATCGATGATTCAGGTAAACAGCACATTTGGAAAACTCTGCATGGTGTCCATGATATGCCTGGTATACTTGCTTATCTTGCAAAAATGCTTGCCTATGCGGGTGACTCAGGTGTTATGCTCTTCTTTCTCCTCTCCGGCTTTCTTCTCTTTTTGCCCTATGCTAAAGCCTTGCTCTTTGAGAGTTCGTGGCCTTCCATCTGCCGCTTTTATCTTCGTCGCATCTTTCGCATCCTTCCAGGATATTATGCAGCGCTCTTCTTGATGATCTTGTTCTTTCATCCAGAGTTCTTGCATTCCAGCCACTGGCATGACCTATGGCTCTTTCTGACCTTGTGCATGGGTTATGACCTCTCTGGACATCTTAATGGGCCTTTCTGGACTCTGGCTGTGGAATTCCAGTTCTATCTGCTGCTTCCAATTCTCGTCTGGCTCTTCAGTCTGATCGTTCGTCGTGGCACACTCCATCAGCGTCTGCTCAAACTTACTCTGTGTTTGCTAGCTATGGTTGCCTGGGGCCTGATGACACGGTACTGGGGGATGTATATCGCTCCTACTGCAAAACTAGATTTCTTGATCCCTCATCCTGTCTCTATGACGCTTGTCCCGTTGATCTACGGCGATGCGGGGGAATGGGTTAATGAGGGAAAATACTTTGAGGTTTTTGCTATCGGCATGCTTATTGGCATGGTCTATACCTCTACCCGATACGCTGCCTCCGCAGAGCCTTGGCGCATCAGGATGGGTCGCCTCAGCCCACTGATGTTCACCACCGGGCTCGCACTCTTAGCTTTTTTGTCCTTCTGGTATTTCTACATCTATTTCTACATTGCTGAGAGAACAGATCAGAGCTTTTTTCCTACACATCCAAAAGTCCACATCATCTTGACCTTTCTTACGAGCATGGTACAGCGCCATTGGGCAGAGTGGCAAGCTCTGGCATACGCTCTGGGCTATGGTTTGTGCATGCTGGCACTGCTGTATGGTTCTGCCAGACTCAAGCGCCCCTTTGAGTCGTCCGTCTTGCGTTGGGTCGCCTCGATCTCTTTCAGTTTATACCTGTGGCATTACAACTTGATGGGCCTGTTTGTAAGAGTCCCTCTTGTCAACCTTCGACGACAGGACTGGAGTCCTCTCATGCAATATGGGGCTTTCTGGTGCTGGACACTGGTCGTCATTCTTCCTATCTCTGCCATGCTCTATCGGTGGATTGAGCAACCAGGCATCCGTCTCGGTGAACGGCTCATACGCAAGCTGACGAGATAAGCTGCCCTCTGCCGAGACGGCCATCCAGAGCTGCTAACAAAAAACCAATCGTGGCTACCTCGCGGTGTTGCGCTCCATTACAAACCGTTGTTGGATTACTTCTCGTCCTTTTTTGATACGAGATGTATCTTGCAACTCGTCTTCAGATGCTAAAGGAAGTTCGACATTTTCCTTGTTGGCTCTAGGTCCTTTTCCTGTGCCAGGATGATCTGCATAATTTCCAACGAGGTGTAGATATTTTTGAGGGACAGTCTCAATTTCTTCAGGAGAGGGAATAGGCCTTTGTAAGTTTACTTTAAACTTTAAAGGTAGATCATAAGTTACACCCCAAGATTGTTCGACAATGGCTCTAGCAAGGATTTCACCTATTAAGGATGGTACAGCATTGCCAATCTGCATTTGTGCAGAACGTCTACTACCGACTACAATAATGTCGTCAGGAAATGTTTGCAATCTTGCTAACTCTTTTATGCTTAAAAGCCTATTATCCCAGTGAAATGGACCAGTAGCAGGTCCAGGCTGGGCCACAATCGTCCAAGCTGGCCGATTTTTAGCCAACTTGAGTAAAAAGTTCCAAAATCTCGTTCTCCACCCAAATAGTGGCAACCCTTCTTTTCGGTTAGTATGCCAAAGATAATTTTCTCCCTCGGGAATAGAGGAAAGAAGGTCAGCCCACTTGCCAGATACTCTCAAGTCTTCATCTGGATCTAGACTCAACTGACCAATAGCGTCCCAAGCTGTGACATGAAATGGCAAGTTTGGGTCTACATAATCAGCGATTAGCTGAACATAATTTACACCCTCATCTGTAAGATCGTTATTGTCCAGAAATGCTCTATGAGTGGGATCGGGAAAACGAAAAACTTGCCCGTCTCGATGGCCAACTAGAAAAAAGCGTTTTCTTAACTGTGGAACTCCATAATCAGCCACATTCATTACTTTCCAAGATAACTGATACTTTGTACCACGTTTATTATTTATTTCTCTAGTTAAAGACTCTAGCAAAAGGAAGCCATCTCCCTTACCCGAATAATTTATACCGTGAACATTCTCTATGACAAATACCTTCGGCAAAATTTCATTGACACATCGCATATATGCATGAAGCGTGTCAGCACGAGGATCATCAAGACGTTTGGTGCTTCCGTTAGCCCAATAAGCAGATTTTGAAAATGGCTGGCAAGGAGGCCCCCCTAGAAGAAGATCAACTTCCTTCTTTTTGAAATTTCCCACAGAAAGAATTTCCTCTGTGGTCACATTATGTACATCTTTGTTAATTATAGGCCAATTACAATTATGTTGTATTGTCTTACAACAATCAGAGTCAATCTCGACTGCAACTCGTGTTTGAAATCCAGCAGCTTCAAAACCATAGTCAAGCCCTCCAGCACCTGTAAAAAGACTAACTGTATTCAAAGTACCACCTCCATTTTCTAAATTTCTGGAACATAGATCTCTTTCATTAGCTTACGATTCACTGCGCTAATAATATCTATAATTCCATTTAATTTAATTCTATCACTTACCACCGCCCAAGGAATTGTATCTTCACTGATAGAAACATGAACGTTTACCTCAGCGCTTGCTCCAGTACCCCATGCTTTTAGACCAATTCCTGGAGTTCGATAGGGCTTATTTTGCAAAATATAAACTGATTTCCTGGCAGAAATCACGTGAAAAGGATTATTGTTGACGACCTGTTTAAACGCATCCCAGTGTTTATGCACAGTGCCAAAAACAAATTCATCCTCAGCACTTTTTACATGAGAACCACCCTTATAGGTACCTAATATATCCCAAACAATTGTTTCATCAGACTTGAGAATTTGAGAAAGTAATTTATTAAGAACATTCACTAAGTGAAAATCTACAGACACATTGTATAATAAGTTTGGCATGGTTTCTACAGCAGCATTAGCTTTATAGGCGGGAATAGGGATACAATCATCCGGTTCCAATTTGACCAATTGTTTAGCTTGTTCAAAACGTGTTCCCGCATTCTTAATATTGATAGGTAATACATCTTCACCTTCACAAAGATTAAAGTCAGCTAATGTATACCTACTATGCCGATCATCGGTATAGCTCAATCCAGAGCGTACATTGCATAAATCATCTAACAATTCCAAGAATCGCTGCTCGGTTACAGTTGCAGGAAATAATTTCGTTATTGGATTCTCTGCTGAGCCTTTTCTATCCCTCTTTTGTAACAAACTTAAAAAACCTTGCGATTTTGATTGCTATACAAATTCCTTTGCTGATCTAAGCGTAATATCACTATGTAATCTAATTATTTGTGCTGCAGTATCATCACTAGCACCATTAACCATTGCTAAATAACCATGAGCAAAAGCTACAGCATGCCAACGGCTATTTCCAATAATATTTACTAATGCTTTTGCAGCTTGCTCATCATTGTAAGCATCTGTAGTCATATAATAGCTTCCCTTCCGGAAAATATTCAAGTTGCAAATTGAAGCCATTACCTTGCTCCAAATAATAGATCAGTTCAGAATGACTAGCATTATAACAAAATTTGCCTTAGAGCGTCAGTTGATAGGACCCCTTGGACCAAGGGGTGGTGGTATTCTAGTACCAACATCAAGACAATGGCCCTAAAAACTGAAGCTGTGCTATAATGCCGTCAAAGCAGATGTTCTATTTTGTATTCAGAGGCGTCAAGCTAGTACGGCTATAGGAAAGACTATTTAGGATGATCATTGGGAAGATTGCTAAATCGGATTCGCATATTAATTATGTTTGTCAGATCTTTGGTCCCCGCGAAGTTGAGATTATGCCTAGCTCACCTGATTATGCCTTCGGGCGTTTCGTACGGGTGGCTATTCGCGCCGGGCAGGATGAGGACTCCGATGCAGTGCTGCTCGGTCGTAGCCAGGAGCCCGTTACCTATGCCATCGGGGTGATCTACGATACTATTCTCGTTAATCCACAGTTCGGTGCGCTAGGACCACGTCTCTCCAATGAAACTCAGGTGGAATTATTCTCTCCCGATTATATCTCTGAGAAGGCTGTCCTGACCTATATTATGATCCTGGGTGTAATGGAGATGCGTCACTCTCCCGAGAGTACCCCGGAAATCCTTTCGGTAATGCATGGTGTTCCCTTGCTTTCCCTGGATCTGGGTAGCGAGATCGAGACGATGACTGATGAAGAGGTGCAAGCGTTCCACTTCTTTAAAGATGTCCTTGGAGACTCCGATCACCAGCATCCCTATCTGCATATGGGGTATCTACCTCATATCATCGGACAACGTAATAGCTTGCTCCCCATGGTCACGCTACGTATTATCGACCAGCTGGAGCATCTGTTCCCGCAGAATCTTGCACTGCTCTCGATCGTCAAGCGCAACTTTGCCTGGCGACTTAAAGTGGAAACAACTGGTTAAAGGGGCCCAATTCATTGCGCCCGCCTGAGCGGAGGTATCTTTTTATGGTTGATCTAAATACTTTACAGCCTGTCCGCGCCGGGTCTTTCCGCAAGCCCGTGGGGATTACCAAGGGACCAGGCGAGACGACTCACGAATATACCTTTGTTTCGCGTGATGATGAGCAGGTGCTCAAAAATGGCGAGTACGTCTATTATGAACTCATCGATCCCGATCTGGCGGCTTTGAACGGTAATGCAGCTGCTCCTGTGCGCCGCGTACTTGGACGTATTCTCAAACGCGTCCCATTACAACTCTACCCGGATACATTTCTAGGCGAACCTGAGATCTCGCCTGCCGAGGTCGCGGCAATGGTTGGCTATAACGCACGCACAAATGAGCTTTTTGAACTGCACGTTTCTATCATGGGTTACTATAATCCGGCAACCGCTTCGTTTATCAATCCCTGGATTCCTCCGCAATCGGGTAAAAAGATATTTCTGGCAGACAACCAGATGCTGGAAGAAGTTCTGAGCCGCAAGCAAGATAAGCAACCCGGTTCGGCAACGATTGGTTCCCTACTGACTCGACCACCAGATACAGTTCCGATTGTGCTATCGGTCAAAGATCTGGTCAGTACACACCTGGGGATTATCGCTAGTACCGGTGCTGGCAAAAGCTATCTGGCAAGCGTGATCATTGAAGAGTTGATGCAACCACATAATAAAGCCTGCATCCTGATTATCGATCCTCATGGCGAATATAGCACCCTCGATCAGATTGCCAATACTCCCCAATTCGAAGAGTCCGGCGATGGTCGCGGTAGTGGCTACCGGGCAGAGGTGCGTGTCTATAAGCCTGAGCAGGTCAAGGTGCGCATCTCTTCATTGAATATGGGCGATATGCGTCAGTTGCTGCCGGAGATGACGGAGAAGCAGCAATATCTGTTGAGCCGCGCTCTACGCAAGGTCCATGAGACAAAACGCGGCACACCCTGGAGTGTGGGCGATCTTAAGCAGGCTATCAAAGCAGTCTCCCGCCAGAAAAATGATGAGGATAGCGAAGGGGCCGATGATTCTAGCACTGTGCATGCCCTGACATGGCGCGTGGAGCAGCGCTTTGAACATAGCTTTACTTTCGACGATACACAACACCTGGACTTACCAGAGATTTTCAAGCCGGGCCAGTGTACTGTCTTACAGCTCAACGAGATTGATGAGCGTGACCAGCAAGTGGTGGTGGCAACCTTGCTGCGCCGTTTGAATCAGGCCCGTATGGATACCGAGCGCGGAAAAGTACATTCTGGCGAGTCTTACCTGCCCTATCCCGTTTTTGTGCTACTGGAGGAGGCTCATCACTTTGCTCCTGGCGGCACTGAAGTTGTTTCGACGGCCATTCTCAAACAAGTGCTGGCCGAGGGTCGTAAATTCGGTATTGGTGTTGGACTGATTAGTCAGCGCCCAGGCAAACTGGATGCCGATGTGCTCAGTCAGTGCCAGACGCAATGTATCATGCGTATTGTTAATGAAATCGACCAGAAGAGCGTTGCTGCGGCTATCGAAGGGGTAGGGCGAGATCTGCTGGATAATCTGCCCGCGCTTTCAAAAGGTCAGGTCATCGTTGCCGGAGCTGCCGTGAATACACCCGTTATCTGCCGTGTACGCCAGCGCTACACACAACACGGAGGCGAAAGTAAGGATGCCCCCGATATGTGGCAGCAGTACCTCAGTCGCGATACGCAGGAAAGTCGACAACGTACTGAAGCTCCATTAAACGGAAACAAAGGCTTTCATTTATTGAGGTAATATGCCCACGCGATCATCAGTTTATAGGCTATTGCTCATTACCTTGTTTGCTTGGAGCGGACTGCTTCTCTTCACCTACTTTGTAGAGCCACAGTCGCCGCCAGCTTTAGTCATCTTTTTTCTGATTGCAAGTGTCGCACTGACAAGTACCTTCTCTATTATCGCTTACGGGATTGGTCGCTATATGCTCCCATCGCACGTTTATCACGCAACTATTCGGCGAGCTATTCGCCAGGGGGCGCTCCTGTCGCTGGCAATCGTGCTCAATCTGATATTACGAGTACTGCATAGCGGGAGTCTTTTCACAGGGATTATGATTGTCGGGGCAGCAATTGTGCTCGAAGTGCTAATTTTAGCAAAGAAATAGCGCTGGCAGTTTGAGGGTTCTCGTCATCCCTGGTGCTGGTCAGGGCTTTGGAGATTCTCATCAACCGCCTTTTGCCTCATAGTAGCAACGAATGCTGCTAGTTTCTCGACTTCTTCTCTCGAAGCATTGTTGATCATCACAATGAAGGATTCTGCTGGTTTGTTCCCTACAATACCCCCAAGTAGTATAACAGGAGGACCGCCACGAGTGCGAATCTGTCCACCGCAGTACTCAAGACCTATTTCTCCTTCTATACTAAAGTACTCTTCTATACTGTTATGAAATATATCACCCATGGAATTCTGCTATCTTTCTTCATTGCTGTTTCGTCTTTTATATTTGCGAAATGGCTCAAAAGGAGGGATAGCAATTCTGTCATAAATTTCTTCTACAGGAACGGTCAAGCCGATACTCTGTAATTCTACATTTTCACCCTGCTTAAACCATGTAGTTAGCCATTGCATGCCCTGTCGTCTCTCTACTTGAACTAATGTATATTCATAATTGATAAGGACATACTCTTGAATAGAAGGACAATACGTATATTTAAGAAATTTTTCTCCTCTATCACCTTTTTCAGTAGAAGGAGACAATACTTCTATCACTAATTTCGGATGTTCTATGTACGTTGGATTTTCATCTTCTGCTAAATCCTTTTCATCACACGTTACCATTACATCAGGCAATGGACACATATCCTCCAATTTGAGAGTCATTTCCGTAAAAACAAAACAGGGACTCCCTTTTAGATGATTACCTAAAATGAGATGAAGATTAGATATAAGCATTCCGTGGTGTTTGGAACCCCCTGCCATGGCTATCATACGACCATTTCTGTATTCGTATTTTTGGTCAAGAGATTCACGATCTAGGGCTAGAAAGTCCTCTACAGATAACCAATCGTCTCTTTGTGCTACCATGTCTCTTACCTTTCTTTAGTGATGTCGCGGTTATTCTACTCTTTCGGTATCGACCAACTAATAGCATATCATACATAGTTGAATTAGGACAGTGCTAAAATGCATCTTTTGCATCACAAGAACAGGTCAGCGTGCACATGAAACCGACGTGCTAAGTTCTTTGCAATCTCTTTGCTTATGGAGCGCTTGCCACTAAGAATATCCGATATTCTGCCTTGAGGAGCGCAGTCTAAAAGATCTTCCTGCTTTAATCCATGTTCCTCCATCAGGAAGCGTAACGTATCACGTGGAGAGGCTTCTGGTATGTGGAAATGCTCATCTTCATATTTTTCCACCTGATCGCCAAAGTAGTGAAGAACATCAGCAAGAGGGTGATATTCGTCATCGCCAATTATATCAAGCAGGAATTCAATTATAGCACTGGCTTGCTGGTAGTCCTCTTCTGTCCTTACCGAAGTTACTCCGACTATATCCTTGAATGATAGCCATGCCTGAGATATGGCTTGCGGTTCAGGTAATGCTCTATGTGTTTGTGTCATTATCTTTTCCTTTTCCAGTCGTTGCGGTCATACTCTGCGTGAGTAAGCACATTGCGAATAAACACTTGACCTACATTATAGTGGATCGCTGCTATCAGGCGATACTTGTTGCCACCTATGTTAAACACTGTGAGGTCATCAACATAATCAGCATTACTAAAAGTCTGTTTCAGGTGAACGAAATCCTGAAAGTTCTCTTTCTTCATGGTACGGAACCATACCATTAGCGGTTTTTCCGCATCTGGGTACTTTGTCGAGAACTTAACCAGCGCAGGTTTAGCGATAACATGCATGCATCTTATAGTATATCATTTTGGTATATTGTCAAGTGATTTATTTGGAAAATTGGGAAGTGCTAATAGGACATTGGCCCCTGTGCGAAGCCGTGATAAGATAGGATCATGCACATACTCATCATCCGTCCAGGGGCTATTGGCGATACCCTGCTGACCTTTCCGGTTATCCAAGCGCTCAAAGCACAGTATAATAACCCTCATGTCACATTTGTTGGCAATAGCGCTGTTTTGCCACTGGCGTTGGCGTATGGCATTGTTGACGAGGTATTTGATTATCAGGACGTACGCTGGACCAAGCTGTTCCTGCACGCTAAGGATGAAGCTGTGCAGGATGAGGTTTTGCGACGTAGCGAGCTGGCAATTTGCTGGCTACGAGATCCCGATGGTGTTGTGGAGCGCAATTTGCTAGCTGCTGGAGTGAAACATGTGATAGTTGCACCCGGTCGGCCTGCAACTGGTGAATGTATTCATATCCTTACATACCTGGCACGAACGATCGGTCTGCAATGGCATGAGCATGCATGGCGTGATCATTTGCCCTTGCTCCGGCAGAGACAGGCCATTGAAGAGTCGCAAGAGTGTACCTCGACGAGCCTAGCGAGTAAGCTGCCTAGTTGTATTGCTATCCATCCCGGTAGCGGAAGTGCTCATAAATGCTGGCCAGTGAAACATTTTGCCGCCGTTATTGATGCCCTGTGGCAGTGTAACGTAGCGGTATTACTGCTAGCTGGGCCAGCTGAGCAAGAGCGACTGGCCGATTTACTACGTTTACTGTCAGCCCCTCTAGACCCAAACCTGTTGCGCGTCCTGGTAAATTTGCCCCTATTGGATGTTGCCTGCCAATTGCAACACTGTCAGCGCTACCTTGGCAACGACTCTGGCCTGACTCATCTGGCTGCTATGCTCGGCATCCCCACCGTTGCGCTCTTTGGGCCGAGTGATCCGCTTATCTGGCAGCCAGTTGGTCCCTCAGTGACAGTCCTCTATAAGCCAGCTTTAGACCAACTGGCCGTCGAGACTGTTCTCTCCGTACTACATGCTACCTAGTGCATTTCCAGAGAAGGTTCTAGCTAGTACTGCATACCTTAACACGCAACCATGGTCGTCTATAGCCAGATATGGCGCTTTTCGGAGTAATTATTTTACAGAACTCGACCCAGAAAGCCCCTCGGTTTTAACCAGGGGATGAACCCCCAAAGGGGGCACGGTGGGTCTACCTCTTTTGGGGCTTGGGTAGAGGGGATACACGTTTGCTGAAAACATATTCATTCTGCACCACCACTTT
>Ga0102924_1004763_pt1 | contig 13474 bp, 13 predicted proteins | sample PaiPotPPM11metaG_FD_80116 | JGI IMG/M metagenome (GOLD analysis project Ga0102924, IMG submission 80116) | Iron sulfur acid spring bacterial and archeal communities from Banff, Canada, to study Microbial Dark Matter (Phase II) - Paint Pots PPM... ... | reverse complement strand
TGGCTATCGCGTCTTTTTGATCGCGCTGCTGGTCAGCGTCGGCGCCGAGGCATGACCGCCGCGTCCGCGCTGTCGCCCGACGATCGGGCGCTGAGCGCGACCAGGCCGGCGTAGGCGCCGACGCTGACCAGCAGCGCGATCAAAAAGACGCGATAGCCAAGACGCTCGCCGATGCCTGTGAGCCAGCCGGCGATGTCGGGAGAGGGCGGGACAAGCGGTGAATGGCCGAGCGCGCCGTCGAGCACGATCTCAAGCGTTGCCGCGACCAGCAGCAGCGACAGGAGCCCGACGAGCGCGGGCGCCCAGCGCTGCGAGCGAGCGCGCGCGGGCAGGCGCTCGCTGTAGGCGACAGCGCTCACGAGGCCGCGGTGCCGGTCATCAGTGAGGCAGCCTACCTCGCCGCGGCGTCGGGTCCGACGCTAGCTGGAATCAACCATCACGCGCCGAGCACTATCTTCAGCGCCTCGCGCCGGTCATACAGCGCATACGCTTCGGGCGCCTGCTCCAGAGACATGTGATGGGTGACCAGTGGGCTGGGGTCGAGGACCCCGGCGGACATCATCGCCAGAACACGGTCGACGTGGGCGATCACGTTGGCCAGCCCCAGGCGCACCGTCAGACCCTTCAGCCAGGCCAGGCCCAGAGTCACCTCGCCGCGCCCCGCGTATGCGCCAATCCCGGAGATCGTGCCGGCGTCGCGACACAGGCTGATCGCCAGGCCCAGTGGGCCGGGGTCGCCGACGGCGTCGACCACCACGTCGACTCCGAGACGTTCGGTGGCCCCGCGCACGACGCCCTTGGGATCCTCCTCAGTGAGGTGCACGGCGGTGGCACCAAAGGAGCGGGCGAGCTCCAGGCGGGGCTCGACGGTGTCGATCGCAAAGACCTGTGCAGCGCCTGTCGCACGGGCGGCCTGCACGGCGCACAGCCCCACAGGCCCGAGGCCGAGCACAGCCACGGTGTCCCCCGCGCGGGTACCAGCGTGAGCGATCGCGTGATAGCCGGTGCCCATCACGTCGCCGGCGAACAGCGCGACGTCCGGCGACATGCCCTCAGGCACGCGCCGCAGCGTCAGGTTGGCGCGCGGCACAAGCAGCCGCTCGGCCTGCGCTCCGGGAAGGTTGCCCAGGTGGCTGCCGTGCCCGAACGTGCGCCCGCGCCGGCAGCGGTGATAGTCGCCGCGCACGCATGCCACGCACGTACCGCAGGCGCTGTGGAAACAGCCGAGCACGAGGTCGCCCACGGCCACGCGCTCGACGTCCGAGCCAACCTCGGCCACCGTGCCGACGTACTCGTGACCGATCGTAAAGCCCTGCTCGACGGGGACACGCCCGTGATAGATGTGCAGGTCAGAACCGCAGATGCCGCTAGCCAGCACCTGCACGATCGCATCCTGGGGATGGCCAATCTCGGGCTCGGGGACGTCCTCGACTAGTACCTCGCCGGGAGCCTGGAAGGTGACGGCGCGCATCGGGCGCGAACCCTAGCGCCTATGCTGCGCGCATGGCCGAGCCCTCCAAGGCCGTGCTCATCACCGGCTGCTCATCGGGCATCGGCCGGGCGACCGCGCTGCGCTTGGCGCAGTCGGGCTGGACCGTGTACGCGAGCGCGCGCCGTCTGGAGTCGATCTCCGACCTGGGCGACGCGGGCTGCCACACGCTGGCGCTGGACGTCACCGACGAGGACTCGATGCGCGCGGCGGTGGACGCGGTAGAGCAGGCGCAGGGCGCGGTCGGAGTGCTGATCAACAACGCCGGCTACAGCCAGAGCGGCGCGATCGAGACCGTCCCGCTGGACGCCGTGCGCAGGCAGTTCGAGACGAATGTGTTCGGCCTCGTGCGCCTGACGCAGATGGTGCTGGCGAAGATGCGCGCGCAACGCTGGGGCAAGATCGTCAACCTCGGCTCGATGGGCGGGCGCCTGACGTTCCCCGGCGGCGGCCACTACCACGCGACCAAGCACGCTCTGGAGGCGATCTCAGATGCGCTGCGCTTTGAGCTGCGCGGCTTCGGCATCGACGTGATCCTGCTCGAGCCGGGGCTGATCACGACGGAGTTCGGCGAGGCGGCGACCGCCAGCATGGCCGACGTGGCCGGTCCCGGCGGCGACTCGCCCGCGGGCGACGGCTCCGACGAGGACCCCTACGCGCATTTCAACGCGACCGTCGGCGCGGTCACAGCCGGCGCCTACGACGGCCCGATGCGCCGGCTCGGCGCGGGACCGGAGCGCGTAGCCAAGGTGATCGAGCGCGCGATTACGCGCGGGCACCCGCCGGCGCGGATCACGATCACCGCGTCGGCCAAGCTTTCGATCGCCACCCGCCGGTTGCTCAGCGACCGTGCCTGGGATGCGGCGATGCGCGCGCAGTTCCCCCAGCCGCACTGACGCGCTATGCGGCGAGCTGACGCGCTATGCGGCGAGCGTCATGTGCGCCCGCGGATACCCAAGGGCAAACCCCTGGGCATAGTCCACGCCATAGGCGGCCAGCATCTGCAGGGTCTCCTGGTCACCAACGCACTCGGCGACCGTCTGCCTGCCCATGCCGGCGACCACGCTGACAAGCGCCTGCACGACCAGCTGGTCGGTGCGCGAGCGCGGCAGGTGGCGCACGAACTCGCCATCGATCTTCAGGTAGGTGAAGGGCAGGTGCTTGAGGTAGGCAAACGATCCGAAGCCGGCTCCGAAGTCGTCCAGTGCGATGGCACAGCCGAGCGCCTGCGCGCCCGCGCAGAATGATTGGGCGGTGCGCATGTCGGAGATGGCGGCCGTCTCGGTCAGCTCGATGACCAGTTGCGAGGGATCGGCGCCGTGTACTGCCAGACGCCGCTGCAGGTGGTTGAGCATTGTGGGATCTGTGACCGACAGCGCGGACAGGTTGACGGCCAGGCCCACCCCAGGCTCGATCTTCTCGTCGCCGAGCATGGCTGCGGCGCGGTCGATCACCAACCGGTCGATGTCACGCACCAGACCGGAGCGCTCGGCGACCGCAAGGAAGCTCGCCGGCGTGATCAGACGCCCGTCCGGCTCGTCGGCCAGGCGCAGCAGCGCCTCATAGTGCGCGACGCGCCCGTCGGCGATCGCGACGATCGGCTGGAAGTGCAGCGTGAACAGATCCTCCGCGAGCGCCCGACGCAGGCGTGCGGGCCACGGACGCACGCGATAGGCGACAAGACTTCCCGTCCTGGCAGGGGCCCCGAGCATGACCGCACCTTGTTCGACAAGCTCGCAGACTCACCTGCGCGCGTGGTGCGGACGGCGCGCGCGATCGGAGACGACCAGCAGCAGGGCGACGAGCACGAAGTTCATCACCACCGAGGACCCCCCATAGGCCACGAACGGCAGCGTTACGCCGGTCAGCGGGATCACTCGCGTGACGCCGCCGACGATCACGAACACCTGCATGGCGATCACGAACGACAGCCCGGTGGCCAGCAGCTTGGAGAACGAGTCGCGGGCCAGCACCGCGGTCTTCAGGCCGCGGGCGATGAACAGCAGGTACACCAGCAGCAGCGCTGCTGCGCCCACGAGGCCGAGCTCGTTGACGATGACCGCGTAGATCATGTCGCTTTCGGGTACCGGCAGGATCGATGGGCCGTGGTGGGGCCCGCGCAGCAGCGACTGGTCAAAGCCGGTGCCCAGCAGTCCGCCGTCGGCCTGCGCGAACAGCGACTGGGCCAGCTGGTAGCTGCCGCCCGGGGCTTTGTAGAGCACTGGGTCCAGCGGTCGTTCCCAGTCGACCACCCGCGCGTGGACGTGGGAGACGTGGACGGCCACGAACCAGGCGCCCACGGCGAACAGCACCAGGCCGATCAGCGGGAAGCTCAGGCGCCCGGTGGCCACGTACAGCAGCGCCAGGAACGCGCCGTAGAACATCAGCGTGGTGCCCAGCTCGCGCGTGATCAGCAGCGTGGCCATGGCCGCGCCCCACACGATCAGCATCGGGCCAAACTGCTTCATCGGCGGGATCGTCAAGCCGAGCACCCGCCGTCCGGCCGTGACCAGTATCTGGCGGTTGTCGCGCAGGTAGCTGGCGAGGAAGATCACGATCGCGATCTTGGCCAGCTCGGCCGGCTGGAAGGAGACGCTACCCACGTGGACGTCCAGATAGGCGCCGTTGACTTGCTCACCGATGCCGGGCAGCCGCGGCAGGACCGCCGCGACGATCCCGACGGCGGCGATCGTGTAGCGATAGCGCTCGAGCACGCCCACCCCGTGCTTGCGCAGCGCGAGGATGGTCGCGGCGAACAGCACCAGCCCGAGCACCATCCACTGCGCCTGCTGGCGCGCGAGCACGGGTTCGATGCGATAGACCATCACGATTCCCACGCTCGCCAGCACGGCCACCAGCGGGAACAGGTAGGGGTCGGCATGGGGCAGCGCGAAACGGATCACCAGATGTGCGGCCAGGCACAGCCCGAGGAAGATCGCGCCGTAGGTCAGCGACGTGCTCGACGCGTGGTTCAACGCGAGGTTGGTCGAGGCCCCTGGCGAGTTGTTCTCCTGCTGGATGAAGATCGCGGTAAAGCCAGCGATGACCAGTACTGCGGCGGGCACCAGCCCGAGCAGCTCACGATTGCGCGCGCTGAGCATCGACCGAGGGTAGCCGCCGAACCGGTAGACACTCGCTGATACGTTCGCATCCCCGCTTCGGCCAACATCGCCGAACCGGCCAGCCGACGTGTGCGCGCCGAAACGACCGCTACGCTTGTTCTCAGGCGCGCCGCCGGTGAGGGGCCGCGCTGTGCCCTTGCCTCGATGAGCCGCCCGGTGCAGACAACCCATGGATGACCAGCACCCGCCGGCGCTGTGGTGGGGCATGTGGAAGCGATTCCTGATCGCCGGCGTGCTGATCGTGGCGCTCAGCGCCGGAGCGACCGCGACGGTAGCCCTGAACACGGTCAGCGGCCTGGCCGACGAGGTCTTCCCCACGCTCAACCACATCAAAGCCCCGAATGGGCTGATAACCCCCGAATACAGCGGCGGCCCGCAGACGTTCCTGGTGCTCGGCTCCGACCGCAGGGAAAAATCCAAGGACACCTTCGACCGCGAAGACCCGCCGCACAGCGACACGATCCTGCTCGTTCGCTTCGACCCGGAACAGGGACAGACGTCGGTGATGTCGATCCCGCGCGATCTGATGGTGACCATCCAGACACGTGGCGGCCAGGCCTATCCCGACGAAAAGGTCAACGCGGCGTACACGATCGGCGCCAAGATCGGCGGTCCGGCCGAAGCCAGCCTGCTGGCAGCCGAAACGATCAAACGAGAAATCTTCCCCGAACTGCATCTCAACGGCATCGTCGACGTGAACTTCGCCGGCTTCATCAGGCTCGTCGACACGCTCGGCTGCGCCTATGTGAACGTCGACCACCACTACTTCAACGAAAACATCGGCACGCCGGAAACGGACTACACGAGCATCAACCTGCAGCCCGGCTACCAGAAGCTGTGCTACGAAAACGCGCTCGACTACGTGCGCTACCGCCACACCGACGACGACTTCGTGCGCGTGGCGCGCCAGCAGGACTTCCTGCGCGACCTGCGCGAGCAGATCAACCCGACCGACGAGCTCGGCCAGATCGACACCGTCGCCAGGGCGGTCGGGCACGCGATCACCTCCACGTTCCCCGCTACCCCGAGCGAGCTGATCGAACTGACCAAGCTGGTCGCCTTCTCGCAGTCAAAGCCCCTGCGCCAGGTCAAATTCCTGAGCGCCAACGTCGACTACCAACTCAACCACGTCTCCTACGTAACGTCCACGCCGGAACTGGAGAAACAAACGCTCGACCGCTTCCTCAACGGCCACGAACAGCTGCAGCTGGCGGTGGCGCACCCATCCAGCGCGCACTCCTCCAGCCACGCCCACCACCACGGCTCCAGCGGGGGTGGCGGGCACTTCTCGCCCAGATCGGTGGGCCTGTTCCCGACGCCCTCCAGCGGCGAGGACGAACTAGTCAAGGCCTCGGTGAACGTCCCCTTCCGGGTCCTCTACCCGAGCCTGCAGACCGGCCAGGCCGAACAACAGCAAGTGCGCGCCTACACGCTGCTCGACCAGCAGGGCAAACTGCACCACGCCTACGTGGTGGTCTTTCAGCAGAACCCGATCGGCGGCTACTACGACTTCCAGGGCACCGACTGGCTGAACCCACCGCTGTTCGCCCACGCCCGCACGCAGGTCATCGACGGCGTCGAATACCGCTTCGTTGACGACGGCGCGCATGTCCACGTGATCGGCTGGCGCTCAGGCAACGCGCTCTACTGGGTGGCCAACACACTGCTCGAGGAACTGTCCAACGCGCAGATGCTGCAGATCGCTAAATCTGCTCAGGGGCTCCATTGAGCCTCAGCGCGACGCGGCCGCGGCCTGGTCCAGCGCCGCGTTGACCAGCGCGTCGGCGCGGGCGTTCTGGGCGCGGGGCACCGTTTTGATCGACCAGCGGTCGAAGTCGCGCAGGGCGGCGATCGCCTCCAGATGGAGCGGGCGCATGGCGGGGTGCTTGACCTTGTAGATGCCCTGGACCTGCTTGGCGATCAGCTCTGAGTCGCCGACCACGTCGACATCGGTTGCGCCCAGCTCGCGCGCACGCTCGAGGCCGAGCAGCAGCGCGCGATACTCGGCCACGTTGTTGGTGGCCGTGCCCAGCAGACGCGCGTACTCGCCCAAGACCTCGCCATCGGGCGCGCTGACCACGCACGCGGCCGCGGCCGGTCCGGGGTTGCCGCGGGCGCCTCCGTCGACGTGCACGATCACCTTCATGGCGCGACGCAGTATGCACGTCGGCCGCGACGAAGCTCTCGACCCGTCTCTCGGAAGACGTTCGCGCTAGAGGGCGCGAGCCAGCGGCGGCATGTCGCCGGCCACGCGCGCCCGGCGGCGGTCGCGCACCACGCGGCGCTGCTGTTCGTCCGGCGGGCTGCCCGCGTGCCCATAGCGGGCGCGGCGGTCGAACTGGCGCCGGTCGACGATCACCGTCACGTTCTGCTCGTCCTTGTAGTGCTCGACAAGCTTGGGGTAAAGCTCGTCGGCGAGCGGCCTTGGGACCACGCAGTAGATCATTGCGCGACCGATGTTACTCGCCGCTGCGAGATAAGCAAGTGACTTTCCTGCTAAGGCGCGCCGACGGCCGCGTCTGACAGACGCAGTGTTCCGGACTCATCGGCGAGCGCGTTCGCCACGGACTCCTCGCGCAACAACTCGCCGAGCTCGGTTCCCTGCCCGACCGCGTGCGCGACGGGCGGCACCTCATCGAGGTCGACCTCGTAGCGATACCAGCACAGCTCCCAGGCGATCACGATCGTCACCACGCTGCGGGCGTGCTCGCTGTAGCGGACGCTCACCGCCGGCGCTCCCAGCGCGCGGGCGACGCCTGCCACCCGGCGCGGGTGCTCGCCCGCGTTGAACGCGGCCACGGCGAGCTGCAGCTGCGAATCGGGCTGAGCGAGCGCACCCGCAGGCGCGAGGTCCCGATCGTTGGGCATGGAGCTGTGACCGTCCACTGCTGCGTCAGGCACGAGCTCCAGGTCCCCGGCGGGCGTCGTCATACCGGCCCCGCGCGCCGGAACGGGAGCCGCGGCCGCTTGACCGGGGGCGTCGAGGAACTCGTAGGGCTCCTGCGTACCGTCGTGGGGGGGCTGGGCGACGGACGTCTCGCTTGCGCCGTTGGGCGAGCCTGCGACCTGACGCGCCCGGGAGGGCACTGGCAGGCGGGCGAACAGGCTGCGCCGGCGCCTTGGGCGCGTTGCCGGCGGTACATCCGTCCGACCGATCGCCTCACGCAGCCACCCCTCCTGAACGGCCCGTGGCGCACACAGCTCGCACACCAGCTGGCGGCGGCCGGCCGCGATGAACACGTCGGGCTGCTCGCCGCGCAGCAGCCGGCGCTCGCACACGTCGCACTCCACATCGGGCTGGGAGGTGACGATCGAGCGGGTGGCCATCGAACCCGGCAGCCTATCTGGACCAGCCACGCCACGCATGGCGGCCGCCGCTTCGCTCAAGCGTGCACGGCGGAGCGCTCCTGGCCGGCCTGCTCGACAATCTTCTGCGTCAGCTGCGCGGGAACCTCCTCGTAACGCAGCAGCTCCAGCGTGTAGTCGCCCTGGCCAGCGGTGATCGAGCGCAGATCGGGCGCGTAGTTGAGCATCTCCGCCATCGGCACCTCGGCGCGGATCTCGGTCATCGTCCCCGCCGGCTCCATTCCCTGGGGGCGCCCGCGGCGGCTGTTGAGATCTCCGATCACGTCTCCCACGCAGGACTCCGGCACGGACGCGGTCACCAGCATGACCGGCTCAAGCAGCGCCGGGTCGGCGTCCTGCAGGGCCTGTTTCATGGCCGCCACGCCCGCCAGCTTGAACGCGATCTCAGACGAGTCCACCGAGTGGTGGGAGCCGTCGATCAGGCGCACGCGCACGCCTGTGACCGGGTAGCCGCCAAGCACCCCCGCGGCCATCGCCTCGCGCACCCCCTTCTCGACCGCCGGGATGAACGAGTTGGGGATCACCCCGCCCTTGATCTGGTCGACGAACTCGAAGCCGTTACGCCCGGTGATGCCGCCCAGCGGCTCGATCTCGATCTGGCAGTCGCCGAACTGCCCGCGCCCCCCTGACTGCTTCTTGTGGCGGCCGTGCCCGACGGCCGGGCGGCGGATGGTCTCCCGGTAGGGCACGCGCGGCGGCGCCAGCGTGACCTCCACGCCAAAGCGCTCGCGCAGCCGCTCGACGATCACCTCGACATGCACCTGCGACAGGCCCGCCACGATCTGCTCGCCGGTCTGCTGGTCGCGGCGCAGCTCGATCGTGGGGTCCTCCTCCTGCAGACGGTGCAGCGATGAAAGCACCTTGTCCTCGTCGCCCCTGCTCTTGGGCGAGACCGCGAAGGCCATCACCGGGGCGGGCAGCTTCAGTCGCGGCATCTCGATCGGCTCGTCGCGCGCGGACAACCAATCTCCCGCACGCGTCTCCTTGAGCTTGGCCACCGCGCCGATGTCGCCCGGCCCGAACTCCGCCACGTGGACGACCTCCCTGCCCTCGTAGCGCAGCAGCTGGCCGATCCGCTCCTTGGCGTGCGAATGGGTGTTCAGCACCTGGCTATCGGCCCGCATCACGCCCTGATAGACGCGGATCAAGTTGATGCGCCCCGCGAACTGGTCGGCGCGGGTCTTGAACGCATAGGCGAACAGCTCCGCGTCGTCGACCGGCGCGAGCTGCTGGCCGATCCCCGATCGGTCGCCGACCGTCAGCGCCCCATGCTTGACCGGCGAGGGCAGGTCCTCGACGATCGCGTCGAGCAGCCGCGTGGTGCCGAGGTTGCGTGTGGCCACGCCGCACACCACAGGGAAGATCCTGCCGTGGTTGGTGCCCTCCTTCAGCGCCCCCACGATCTCGTCATGCGCTATCTCCTGCCCCTCCAGGTAGCGCTCCATCAGCGCGTCTGACACTTCACAGACCTCGTCCATCAGCTTTTCGCGATACTCCTCGGCGCGTGCTGCCACGTCGTCGGGGATCGGGATCTCGCTCCAGCCACAGCGCTCTGCCGAGTCCTGGCGGTAGGCCTTCATGTCGACCAGGTCGACGACGCCCTCCAGCTCGTGCTCGGAGCCGATCGGGATCTCCGTGGCAACGGCGTGTGGTCCGAACGCGCGCTTGATCTGCTCGAGTGTGCGGTAGAAGTCGGCGCGCTCGCGGTCGAGCATGTTGACGAACAGCATCCGCGCGATATCCAGCTCGGCCGCGCGCTCCCACAAGCGGCTGGTCGACACCTCCACGCCCATCACCGCGTTGACCACGAACACGGCCGACTCGCACACTCGCAGCGCCCCCAGTGCGTCGGCGATGAAGCTCGGCTCGCCGGGTGTGTCCAGCAGGTTGATCTTGCGCTCCTGCCAGTCGCAAGAGCTGAGCGTCGCCGCGATCGACATCTGTCGCGCCTGCTCGTCCGGGTCACAGTCTGAGACGGTGTTGCGGTCGACCACGCTGCCCATGCGCCCGACCGCTCCAGCCTCGAACAGAAGGGCCTCATGCAGCGAGGTCTTCCCCGACCCTCGATGTCCGACAAGGGCCACGTTGCGAATCCGGTCCGCTGGGGTGTGCACGAGTTATCTCCTTCCGCTGGTAGAAGGACGATATCGCCGGACCGCGGCCAGCGCTAGTGCTTTTCGACACTCATTTGGCGTGACGCGCGAGCAGGCGCCCGACGCTGATCGACGGCGACGCATGGTGGACATGTCCACTCGACGGGCACGCCCTCTCGCGGTTCGGGACGCTCGGACACCGCTGATCTCGTCCTGGATGGATTCTGTCGGGTGGGCACATGTGCCCACCCGCGCCCAGCCGCATGCGGTTGGGCGTCGGACGGCGCATGCGCCGTCCGGAGGGGCCTCACATGTGAGGCCCCTGGGAGGGCCGCATGCGGCCCTCCCGACCACCGTGCATGCACGGTGCTCAACTAATCGTCGAAGGACTCCTCCTGCATACGCGAGCGCAGCCGCAGCACGGCCTTGGTGTGCATCTGCGACACGCGCGACTCGGTCACGCCGAGCACCTCGCCGATCTCGCGCAGGGTCAGGTTCTCGTAGTAATAGAGGGCGATCACGAGCTTCTCGCGCTCGGGCAGCTTGGCGATCGAGTCGGCGATGCGGTCCTTGAGGTCGCCCACGTCCAGGGCCTTGGCGGGGTCAGGCGCCCCGGGATCCTCGATCGTGTCCATCAGCGATACCTGGTCGCCGCTGGAATCAGACACGCTCCACAGCTCGTCCAGGGCGACGATCGAGGAGTGCGAGATCGCGAGCAGCGACTCGTTCAGTTCATCGACGGTGATGCCCATCTCCGCCGCGATCTCCTCGTCGGTAGGCGCGCGCTGCAGGGCGTTCTCGAGCTTGGCGTGCGCCCGCTCGACCTCGCGCGCCCGCGCACGCACGCTGCGGGGCACCCAGTCCAACGAGCGCAGCTCGTCGATGATCGCGCCCTTGATGCGCATGATCGCGTACGTCTCGAACTTGATGTCGCGGGACAGGTCGAAGCGCTCTATGGCGGAGATCAGCCCAACCAGCCCGTAGGAGATCAGGTCGGCCTCCTCCACATGAGGCGGTAGACCCGCCGCCGTGCGTCCGGCTACGTACTTGACCAGCGGCGAGTACGCAACCACGAGCCGCTCGCGGACGCTGTCGTCGCCCTTGTCCTTATAGCGCCGCCACAGTTCGCGCAGCTCGATCGGTTTGACATTCGTCTCCAGGGTCGTATCTCCCAAGGGCTGGCGGGCGTCTACATCAGGCCCGAGGGTGGCTGCGTGCGTAAGCGTTTCTCAGTCTCGCGGACTCTACCCGAGTATAAATCTGAGTGCTCGACACGCTTGCATGTCCAAGCAGCTCCTGGATGCTGCGCAGGTCCGCCCCACCGTCGAGCAGGTGCGTGGCGAAGCTGTGGCGCAGGGCGTGCGGTGAGCTGCCCTCGCCCACTCCCACGCGCGCCGTCCACGTCTTCAGCCTGCGCCTGACGTCGCTCGTGCCGAGCGGGCGCCCGCTCTTGCTCAAGAACAGCGTACCGGTAGGGTCCTGCTCGGCGGTCCCAGAGAGCCCGCGGCGGGCGCGCTCCAGGTACATCGCTACCGCCGCCATGGCCTGCTCGCCGACCGGCACGAAGCGAGTCTTGCGGCCCTTGCCCTCGACCCTCAGCTGCTCCGCGTCGTAATCCACGTCGCCCACCTTCAGCGAAACGAGCTCCTCGGCCCGCAGCCCGCACGAGTAGGCGAGCTCGAACATCGCCCTGTCGCGCATGCTTAGAGGCCCGCCCACCCGACCGGCACCGCCCGCGGGGATGCCGTCCAGCAGCCTGGCCGCGTCGCGCGCGCTGAGAACCCGGGGTAGCGGGGCTCCGCGCCGCGGCGTCGACACGAGCTCGGCGGGGTTGTGGGAGATCAGCCCGTGCTCGCGCTGGCTTGACAGCAGTGCGCGTAGCGAGGCCAGCTTGCGCGCAGCGGTCGCAGGCGCGCTGCCCTCACTGTCACGCGAGCGCTCTGACAGATCAGCGATGTAGCGGCGCACGGCCTTCGCGGTCAGATCGCTGGGCGCGAGGCCGCGGGCGAGCGCCCAGCTCGCCAGTTGCGCGGCATCGATGCCATAGGCACGCCGCGTGCGCTGCGCGGCGTCGCGGCGTCGCAGGTCCTCCTGCATGAGGGCGATGGCCTGCTGCCAGGCGTCGTCAAGCGCGCTTGCGTGCTGCTCGTGTTGTTGCCCCGTCTGCGCCCCGGCCATCGCGAGGCCTACTTCGCCGCAGGCGCCCTCCGGCCTGCCTGGCATAGCCGGCGCAGGTCCTGTCTAGCGCTCGTTCGCTTGTCGGCCATGGCCCCATCGCTCCGGAGTAAAAGGTGCTCGCCGCGAGCTGCCTGCGACGACGGTCGAATGGACCTTGCGCGGATGATATCCCGTGCCAGCGCCGTATAACCATGGTCACAGGTGAGACTGGACGGATGCACTATCGTCGTTTGACACGACGGTCGCCCGAGCAGGTCGCAAGCCATGAGCACCTTTCAGCAAGCCCAAGCGACTTCCACGTCGGCCGGCGATACGCAGCCGCCCTACGGGCCGGTCGGACGCTCGCCGTGGCTGGACGTCGACTGGCGCGCGCACCAGCGCTGGGTGACCGTGGACGGCCAGCCGATCAACACGATCGAGCTCGGCCCCGAGCGCTCGACGGGCGGTCAGCCGGTGGTGTTTGTCCATGGTCTGGCCGGCTCCTGGCCCAACTGGCTCGAGCAGCTGCCGGTCTTCGCCCGCGAGCATCGCGTGCTCACGCTCGACCTGCCCGGCTTCGGGCATTCGCCGATGCCCGCCGGGCCAATCTCCATCTCGGGCTATGCCAGGTTGCTCGATCGCCTGTTCGGCCAGCTGGGCATCGACGCGGCCGCCGTGGTCGGCAACTCGATGGGCGGCTTCATCGCGGCCGAGCTCGCGATCGCCTTCCCCCAGCGCGTGGAGCGCCTCGTGCTCGTGTCCGCCGCCGGGATCTCCACCTACGACTACCGGCCGGGCATGCGCGTGCTGCCCGCCATGCGACGGGCCGAGCGGGTGCTCGAGGCCAGTGGCGCATGGGTGGCCTCCAAGTCCGACACGGTCGTCCGTCGCGCGCGGCTGCGCGAGGCCGCGCTGAACGTGGTCGTGCGCTATCCCGGTCGCCTGCCCGCGGCGCTGGCCGCCGAGCAGGTGCGCGGCGCCGGCAAGCCCGGCTTCCTGCCTGCGCTGCAGGCCATCTTCGAATACGACTTTCGCGAGCGCCTGCCCGAGATCGCCTGCCCCACGCTGATCGTGTGGGGCAATCGCGACCGCCTGATGCCGCTGCGCGACGCCGACGTGTTCGCCGAGCTGATCCCCAACTCGCGCAAGGTCGTCTTCGCGGACACCGGCCACATGTCCATGCTCGAGCGCCCAGCCGCGTTTAACGAGCTGCTCGACGGCTTCTTGGGCGAGTAGCGGCTTCCTAG
>Ga0102924_1004760_pt1 | contig 13489 bp, 17 predicted proteins | sample PaiPotPPM11metaG_FD_80116 | JGI IMG/M metagenome (GOLD analysis project Ga0102924, IMG submission 80116) | Iron sulfur acid spring bacterial and archeal communities from Banff, Canada, to study Microbial Dark Matter (Phase II) - Paint Pots PPM... ... | reverse complement strand
GCCGCCCGTTCAGCCATCCGCTGCTGCTGATCCTCCGCAACACCAACGTCGTCACCCTGATGGGGGTGCGGCGCGAAGGCGCCGAGGAAGTCGCGATCTCCGACCCGCTGCATCGCGACGGCGAGATTTTCTTCCTCGGCCGCGCCGATCTCGAACGCGCCTGGGACGGCGCGGCCCTGGTCATCACGCCGCTGCCGCCAAGCAAGGAAGATGCCTCGTTCGGCTTTTCCTGGTTCACCAAGAAACTGTTCGCCGAACGCAAATTGCTGCGCGACGTCGTGATCGCGGCGATGACGATGTACATGATCGCGCTGTCGGTGCCGATCTTCTTCCAGCTGCTGGTCGACAAGGTAGTGCCGAACCAGGCCTTCTCGACCCTCTATGCGATCACGGCCGGGGTGGTCGTGCTGATCGCGTTCGACGGCGGGTTCAACTATCTGCGCAACTATCTTCTGGCGTTCATCACCCGCAAGCTCGACCACGTGATCGCCAACGAGACGATCGATCACCTGTTGAAATTGCCGATCGACTTCTTTCACGCCAACCCGTCGGGGGTCGTCGCCTACAAATTGCAGGAAGCCAACAACGTCCGCGAGTTTCTGGCGAGCCGGCTGTTCAACACGCTGCTCGACGGCATCGGCATCGTCATCTTTCTGCCGGTGCTGCTGATCTATTCGTGGCAGCTGACGCTGATCGTGCTCGGGATCTCGGCGGTCGCCTTTGTCGTGCTGGCGGTGATGTCGCGCGAGTTCCGCACCAAATTGCGCGACGTCAACGAGATCGAAGGCCGGCGCAAGGCCTTTCTGTTCGAGATCCTGAACGGCATCTCGACGATCAAGACGCTGGCGCTCGAGCCGCGCTCGATGATGCGCTGGCGTCGCTACACCGACGAGGCGGCGACCAAGATGCTGTCGCTCGACCATACCTCGGCCAGCGCGCGCGCCCTGATCAGCACCCTGGAGCGCGGCATGAGCATCGGCATCGGCGCCATCGGCGCGCTGTTCGTGCTCAACGACCAGATGACGGTCGGCGCCCTCGTCGCCTTCAACATGCTGGGCGTGCGCGTCGCGCAGCCGCTGATCAGCGCCTCCACCCTGATGCAGGAATACCAGCGCGCGCTGCTGTCGCTGAAACTGCTGGCGCAATTGATGCAGACGAAGCCGGAGCCGACGACCGGCCAGCTCGCGCCAACGATTCGCGGCCACATCGAATTCGAGGATGTGACCTTCCACTACCCCGGCATGGCGGCACCGGCGATCAAGGACATCTCGTTCGCGATCGAGCCCGGCCAGATCGTCGGCGTCGTCGGCCGCAGCGGCTCGGGCAAGACCACGATCACCCGCCTGCTGCAGGGGCTATACCAGCCGCAGGCCGGGCTCGTGAAGGTCGACGGGCAGGACATGAAGGAGCTCGACCTCGCCCATCTGCGCACCCAGATCGGGGTGGTCCTGCAGGAAAACTTCATGTTCCGCGGCACCGTGCGCGAAAACATCGCGATGACGAAGCCGACCGCCTCGCTCGAAGAGGTGGTGCAGGCGGCGCAGATGGCCGGCGCGCACGAATTCATCCAGCGCCTGCCGCACGGCTATTCGACGATGCTCGAAGAGAGCGCGTCCAACCTGTCGGGCGGCCAGCGCCAGCGCCTTGCCATCGCCCGCGCCCTGATCCACAACCCGCCGGTGCTGGTGTTCGACGAGGCGACCAGTTCACTCGATCCTGAGAGCGAGGCGATCATCCAGCAGCATCTCGGCGCCATCTCGCGCGGCCGCACCATTGTGATCATCACCCACCGGCTGTCCTTCGTGTCTCGCGCGAATGCAATCATCGTCGTCGATCAGGGCCGCATCGCCCAGATTGGGACCCACGAGGCACTGATCCGGAGCTGCCTCCCCTACAACCAATTGTGGGGCCAGCAGGCGAGGGCCTTCCAATGAGCGTGACCGAAATCAACCGCCGCGGCACGGTGGCGACGGTATCGGACTCGGCCCCGGCGCCGCGCGCCGTCATCGATTACGATTTCCAGAGCATCCTGGCGGCACCGCCCAAGCAGCGGCTGATCCTGTGGCTGATGGCGGCATTGATCGCGATCGCAGCGGTCGGGCTGTTCGTCGCCAAGGTCGACATGATCATTTCGGCCAACGGCAAGCTGTCGACCAGCGAGAGCCCGATCGTGATCCAGCCGATCGAGACCTCGGTCGTCCGTTCGGTCGGGGTACATGTCGGCGACAAGGTGAAAAAGGGCGATATCCTTGCCGTTCTCGACCCGACCTTCACCGAGGCCGACGCGGCCGAGCTCGAAGCCAAGCTGCGCCATTCGCAGGCTGCGTTCGACCGGCTGAGCGCCGAGATCGCCGGGACGCCCTACGACCCGGCCAATCCGAATGACGAGCAGCGCGAGCAGCGCGACATCTACCGCAAGCGCGAGTCCGAATACGAGGCCAAGGTCGCCGCCTCGCAGACCAAGGCGCAGCAATACAAGGCCGATCTCGAAGCGCACAAGATCGAGGCGCAAGGGCTGCAGCAACAGATCGGGCTCGTCGGCGAGCAGGAGCAGATGTACAAGACCCTGGTCGCGCAGAATCTTGTCTCGAAGCTGAAGCTGCTCGACATGACGCAGCGCCTGGTCGAGGCGAAGGACCGGCTCGCGACCAATAACGGCGAACAGAAGAAATTGCAGGAGCAGGTAGCCGGAGCGGTCGCGGAACGCGACTCGTTCACCCATGAATGGCGCCGCAAGCTGTCGGACGAGCTGGCCCAGACCAGCGGCGACCGGGATGCGGCGGCGGCACGGTTGTCGAAGGCGAAGATGCGGCACGATTTGTCGGTCATGCGCGCGCCGGCCGACGGCACCGTGCTCGAAATCGCCGACCGGCCGGCCGGCGCGGTCATGCGCGAGGCGGAGACGCTGATGCGGCTGGTGCCGACCGACGCGCCGCTGGTTGCCGATCTGCAGATCGACACCCGCGACGTCGCGCGGCTGCATACCGGCGACAAGGTCACGGTCAAGTTCGAGGCGCTGCCCTGGCAGCAGTTCGGGCTGGCGAAGGGCACCTTGCAGACGCTGACCCCTGACGTGCTGAACGACGACAACAGCCGGGAAACGGCGGAAAACATGTCGTCGCCTGAGATGAAGACGCAGGCGCGGCAGAGCCCGATCCACTACCGGGCTCGGATCGTCCTCGACAAGACCGAGTTCCGCAACCTGCCGGACGGCTTTGAGCTGCGGCCCGGCATGCGCCTGGTCGGCGACATCAAGGTTGGCCGCCGCTCGGTGCTCGAATACATTACCAACCCGATCACCCGCGTGCTCGACGAGAGCTTGCGCGAGCCCTGATCGCCGCCTTTACGGCAACCCCAAGGGAGTTGGATGACGACCCATTTCTGCGACGGCATCAAGGAAGTCACGATCTTCAACGGCGTGGCGCGGCTCGAATTTCACCGCTTCGAAAACAAGAGCGGCGGCGGCCCCAACCGCGACGTCCAGCCGGTCGTCGAACTGATCGTGGCCCTGCCGACCCAGGGCTTTCTGCAGGCGCTACAGGTGCTCGAACAGGTGCGCGACCAGATGATCAAGGAAGGCGTGCTGAAGCCGGTCGCGCCCGACGCGGCAAAACCGGCCGAGCCGCCGCCGTTGCGCTCGCCGAATTTCTCCTAAAATCTGCGGCTGGCGACCCCGGCGGGATTCGAACCCGCGACCACCCGCTCAGAAGGCGGGTTGGTGATAATGAAATTTGCCCGTTTCATCAATTAGTTACAACATCCGCTGCGGGGCCCGTGTCCACCCCGTGTCCATCGACCTCGTATCCAACGCGCCAGAAGGCGGCGATCTCGACCACCTGCCCGGCCGGCAGCAGGTGCGCGTAGCGCTCGACCAGCGTCACGCTCGACCAGCCGCCCTCCTTCTTCAACAGCAACAGGTCCTTGTGTACCGCATAGTGCCAGGACGCCCAGGTGTGGCGCAGATCGTGCGGCGTCAGTCTCGGGTAGCCGTCGTTGACATCGAGCCCGGCCCGGCGCAGCGCGCCGTTCCACGCCGTTTTGATCTGCCCGCCGCCCTGGCGGTCCTTGTCGGCGTACTCGGACACCCGTGGCGGCGCCATGCCGGGCCGCACCGGCGTCTTCGTCTGCCAGCGGAACACCGTGCCGTCGCGATGCGGCAAGGCGGCCAGGGCCTGCACCACGACCGGCGGCAGTCGCGCCACCCGGCGCTTGCCGCCCTTGGTGCCACGTCGCTTCTGACCCTCGGCATTGATCCGTGTGCCCCAGAAGGTCGCGCGAGCACCGACCAGATCGACATCGCGCCATTGCAATTCCAGCGCCTCACCCATGCGAGCGCCGGTGCCGACCAGGAAGATCAGCAGCGGCTTCAAATGCGGCGCCGCGGCCATGACCAGCCGCCGCATCTCGGCCGGCAGCAGGTAGTTGGTACGCCCCTCGGTCTGTTTCGGCTTCATGAACTTCGGCACGTCGCACCAGCCAAGGGCGTGAGCGTGGTTGAGCACGGCACGGATCGGCGTGATCACCGTCGACATGATCGTCGAAGGCGCCGCATCGGGCTGCAACAGCGTCTTTCTAACCCGATTGACCGCCTGCTGGTCAACCTCGGCACAGGTGATGTCGCCCAGCGCCAGCAGGATCTTCTTGAGGTTGGTGATCGTCGCCTTGCTGCGGTAGTCGGCGTCGAGATAGCTGTTTACCGCTGCCGCGAACGGTCGATCGCCACGACGTTCGCCGTGCCAGGCGATGCGGAGCTTTTGCGCTTCGAGCGCGGCGGCTTCTTCTTTGGCGATCCGGGGATCGTCCGATTGAGCGCGAATTCGTACTCGTTCAATCGACCCGTCCGGGTAGCGGATTCGACCCGTGATTTGGAGGGCGCCGGTGTCTTTGCGGCGGCTGACGGTGAGGGGAATTGTTTGATGACCTCCTTCAGAGCGGCGATGCCGGCTGCGTCCAACCGGGTCTGACGGCCACGGCCATAGGTGGCGATGCCGGCAGACTTGATCCGTTCACGCAACCATCGCGCCTTGAAATGCCACTCTTCAGAACATATTCAAGGTGTTATACGATAAAAAGTGCTCTATATTGGTCATGGCGCTGGTGCTGCCAGAATTATCAGCACGACGGCGGCCGAGGTCGGCAAAATCAATGGCGCAGTCTTAGCCGTGCCGACGCGACGATCGCCCCTCTGATTCGCGACGATACGAGCCGCCGTGGGCGGCGCGGTCGAGCATCAGATCGGCGAGACGTGCAGCTTCGAGGTCGGCACCGCCGCCATGCCCGAAACCTCGACGGAAACACGGAAGGTTGGATCACCGCCTGGACCCCACCCATACCGCCGCCTGCCCCCCGACGACCGAACCTCTGCGCCAACCCCCAGTCATTTACGCGAGGCGGCTCACACTCGACCCCTCGCTGCCGGGGCCAGGACCGAAACCATAGGGCAGAACTTCGAGAAGCAGGCGCGCGAGCACGACAGGCTTGCCCGCGACGATCTCGATTGAACGCCTATACCATAGCGGTGAGCGCCGGAATCATCGGCGCCAATAATCATGAGCGACGCTCTCTTGACGCCGGAAAAGAACAAAACCATATCGCTGGCCGCCAGGCGCCCAGCAGGGGTTCGGCGACACAACAATTCCATGTTGCTCAACGGAGGACGTGGCGATGACACTCGAAGCTCTAATGACAAACCAGGCACAGCACTGGTTCCCAAACATGCAGGAACAGGGAGAACCAGCCGACCGGCTCGACCCGGTCGAGGCGCACCTCCCGGAGGAAGTCGGCGACGAACGGCGAATGCCGGTAGCCGCCACGCCCCAATTCATCCCACGGGTGTTTCCCGGTTTGTAATTGCTCGGCCCGGTCCCGCCCGGAGGCCGGCCGGCCAATAGGGCGCCGCGCCACTTGGTTGCTTGCCGGCTCCTGGTGATCGGGCCTCTTGCATGCAGGAGGCTCTACAATGGTGATGCTGTTCTCTGATCCTGTCGACGCGATGCTGCAATTACAGCAGGCGCTCGACGCGTTCCGCAGCAGCGATTGGCTCGGCGCCAGCCCGAGCGGCAGCGGCGCGTACCCGCCGCTCAATGTGTTCCGCAGAGGTGACGACATCGTCGTCATCACCGAGGTCCCCGGAATTAGCAAGGCGGACCTCCAGATCCAGGTAAAAGATCGGACTATCCGCGTCGCCGGCCGGAAGGCTGTCGCCTACGGCGAGGCGGCGAGCCTGCACCGGCGCGAGCGGCGTGAGGGCTATTTCGACCGAGCCATCACAGTGCCGGTCGAGATCGACGCCGATCGCGTCAAGGCCGAGTGTCGCGATGGCATCCTGGCGATCTACCTGACGAGGGCCGAACGCGACAAACCGAAGACCATCACAGTCAACTGATCTCGGAGACGGAGGGTATCATGGCACGCTCGCAGGAACTCGAAGTCCAGCAGAAGAAAGAACTCGTATCGAAGGAAGAAAAGACCACCCCTGCCCGCTACTATGTACCGAACACCGACATCTACGAGACCGCGGAAGCGCTGACCGTGGTTATGGAGATGCCGGGCGTCGAGAAGAAGGACATCGATGTGCGCCTTGAAAACGATGCATTGCACGTCGAAGGGCGACTCGACTTCGGGAAATACGAGGGGCTTGAGCCGCTCTACACCGAATACAATATTGGTCACTTCGCGCGAGCGTTCAGCCTATCGAGCAAGATCGATCAGCAGCAGATCAGCGCCCAGCACGAGGATGGAGTTCTGACCCTGACGCTGAAGAAGGTGCGCGAAGCAGCGCCGCGGCAGATCACGGTTAGCTGACTACCGGGCTGGGGGCAGCCTCTGGACCGCGCTGCCCCCAGCCGCGATACCAACCGCTTATGGCGTCTTGTGCGCCTTCCCCGGCACCCGCAGCGCCGGTGCATCCGCGCTCACGTGGAATGCGCCGGAGCGATCTCGACACCGTCCGTCGCGCACTACGAAGGCGCCGGTGATCTCGGATCGGTCATTTGCGTTGACACCGCCGGCGTGGTTTCAGCCCGAAGACCGCATGATCACGATGTTGCCGCCAATCCGCAGCGGCACGTATCGCGCCGTCACCCCGTCGGCATCGGTTGCCTCGATTACCTGCGGCACGCCGCATCTCAGCCGCGTGCTCGAACCGATCCTGCTGGAAGTCATAGGCGCCGAACATAGCGTTTATGTCAATGTGTCGCCTGAAGCCGAGGGCGACGGCGCTGAACCGCCGCGCAGTCTCAGGGCTGCAGAAAAATTACCGCTAAAGACAGACGGCTTTCGTACGTCGTAGACCAGCGCGCACAGGAGCATCGTGATCTCTGTACCCTGGTCCGAGAACGGCAGCCACAAGGCTTCATAAGGCATCGGCCAGCCGTCGATGACCCGGTCGTGACGAACCGCGAGCGGTTCACCTGACGCGATCAGCGCTTCGCAGCGGCGGATCACATACCCGCGATAGTTCGGGTCCGGAATCGCATCGAGCGATTTGCCGGTCAGATCGTAGCCGGCCCGCGACGCGAGGTTGGCGCCGTGCAGGCGCACCCGGAATCTCAGCGGCTCTCGCAGGACATCGACCAGCATCATGTGGCCGAGGATGTATCGCAAATCGACAGGATCGATGTCTCGATACCGCCGGCTGGCCTTCCGTTCGAGCCAGTACCCGTAGAGCCGACGGAGGTTCGGGTCGCTGATCCCCACCGCGACCTCGTCAACGCGCTGCTCTTCCAACATCATCAGAACGAAATAGCGTGATGCTGGTTAAGGAATTGGAAACGTCAGTCGTTCGAGCAGCGCTTGGAGCGAAGGGCAATCGCACGGAGTCGCCCGAGCAAGCTATTCTTCGTCCCCGATATCCGAAAACCGTCATAGGCAAGCGTGGGGAGATCGTCGGGGTCGCACGACATGCGCCGATAGTCCTCAGCAAAAAATCGCTGTCAATCCGACACTCGATCGCCTTCGCGCGCAGCCAGGTCCGCGGCTCGGCGCACCACTGCCTCGGATATTGCGGAGTCTCGCCTGAAAGATCAGGCGCGGCCGTGACCGAACAGCAGGTACAGAATCAACAAAAGCAAGACGACGCCTCCGATCCCGATGCCGCCCCCGTATCCGTACTGCCGATATCCAAATCCCCCGCCGAACAACAGCAAGATAATCAAAATGATTAGGATCACGTCCATTTCGGTCTCCTTATACGCGCCGCGAGCAAAGTCCTAAAGCCACCAACTGAATAAAACCATGGCGGCAAACCGACATTTAAGTATTCGGATGTCTTCACGGCAGGCTCTTGTTCGTTGCGCAGTCTCGGCAGACTACAACTTTTGGCAACAACGGCACGGGTTGTGCGGTTCCACGTCGGCGCCCCAACGAGAGATGGCTGGGGGGCTGGCGTTGTCGCGGACCTGAACAGGGCTAAATGCGACCCTACTTAATTGACCGGTCGGCTGGTCTCCCCGAAATGCAGTGCGGCGCTTTCGCTGCTGCCGGCCTTGCCGGCAGGGGCGCGATCGGCAATGGCCGCTGTACCTCTCGCGCCGGCTTGTCCTCCCGAAGCTCCTGGTAGGCGGCGCTGCTTCAAAGGGCGGAGCGGTGTGGGGGCAAGATCACCGTCGATCCGCGGTATCGGCCGGCGGCCGGCGGCAGCGGCGCCGATCAAACGGGACCGCGGCGACGACGAGAACGATATCAACCGTAACCCGCATGCCGTCTGGATTGCGGCTCAGGCCAGCTCGGTCAAATTTTGGGATGAATCCGTACTTAGCCCGCACGGCCGTAGACATCGCCCCGCGCGGCGCACCACTTCGGGTTCCGCGGCCGCGCCGTGGCGCCGGGTCAGCAGATTGGAGCGTGCCGTCGCGGTTGCGCAATATCGCCCGGCGGCCAGTCGCCAGCCAGGCTACAGGCTGCGCCGATTACCAGTCCGCAAGCAAAACCCCAGCCCGCAAGAGGCTGGGGTTCCGTTCATCGCGTTTTTTGCAACGGTCCTATACCGGTGCGTATTCGACCCATCCGTCAGTAATGACCACGTCAGCGGCCGGGTACCAATAGCATTCCTCGGCATCCGGCGTGTCGAAGCAATAGCCGTAGTAATAGGCGTCGGCTTGCGCCAATTGGACGCCGCTAGGCGCTGAAACCGTCATGATGCCAGGCACGCTTGCCATCTTCTTCTTGGATTTCACCTTCTTCACAGGAAGGCTTCCGGCGGCCATGTTAACCACCTTGTCGTTGTTGACTTCGGCCGTCACGGGGTTGTTGCCGATCTTGCCCACCTCATGTTTGCCGTTCTGGTGTAATTTCGTTCCGAGAGCAGCATGGCCGTCATGGTGGTGTTGGTTTTTGGCGAGCGCAATTCCGCCGCCAGCCACCAGGCTGAGAGCCATAACAGCACTCAGAAGCGCACGTCGATTAAACATGAAAACTCCTGTGAACACGGTTATTAACTTTCCCCGACTGGTCATCCAAACCGATGGGGAGGGTCCGGCCGGCCGCACTGTATCGGTCCGGCTTCTCAATGTTCCTGGTTATCCGCCTGAGCGGGCCTGCCAACTTGCCGATAACGCCCGGGCGCATTTTTTAGTCCGACCGATTAGCAGGGAACATTGGGGCAAACCGTCATTCGTTATGTGCTTGTGTCCATTCGTCCGCGTCGGCTTCCGGTCGGCCGGCGATGGTCAAGCTCGGTTGTGGCTTCGGGAGCGCGTTCACTGACACGTCTAATTTCCACCGCCGTCATCCCTTTGGAAGGAAGCGAATGAGAGCGGACGCGTGGATTCAGAAGACGTCGCTTAGCGAAATCGGGGTGCCGGGTTGGATCACTATGTTTTGCATAGTTGTCTGCATCCAGGCCGGTCACACGATCGCACAAAACCTAGGGTAGCTCTCCAGCAAACATCACTGCTCCGGTGGTGTAGGTGAGATCCTTTTGTACGCAGGGAGCGTTTCATCGGTATAGACCGCAGTAGGAGGAACCAGTGAAGTTTGTCTTTGGGACCCTCGCCGCGGCCGTCATAGCCGGTGTTGCGTTTGTGCAACCGGCACAAGCCCGCTGCTTCTGGAACGGGTTCGAGACGGTATGCGTGCACCATATGTACCGGGACTATGTCTACCGGGACTACGACCGGCCGTACTGGCGCCATCACTTCTGGCGAGACTACGACTGGTATTGATCGAGCCAACCGGCCTTGCATTCAACCCGCTCGGAAACCGGGCGGGTTTTTTTTGTCCTCGCCGGACCTGTAACGAATCATGCTCCGCCAACAAGGACCGCGGTTCGCGACCTTGAAACTACGGTTCAGGCCATTCCTTCTGTCCTGGTTCGGATGATCAAAGCGGGTGTCACTTTCGACCGCGCCGCCTTCGACGGGATTGCCGGTCGGCTCCGGGTGCAAACGGAAAGCCTGTCCCATCGCCTCGAACTCGTCGGCCCAAAGCCGACGCTGTTCTACAATTTCTGGGGTGCGCGCGACCGCCATCAATTGTCGGCAGCGAGCGGCCTTCTCGGCCTGCCGACCCGCGCCGCGGCAGCCGGCTGAAGCAATGCACGTCAACCGGCTGCCCTTCGGCCCACTTCTCACCCACACGAGATCGGAACTACGCCCCGGCGAGACCCGTAGCCGTAACGCGCGCCTTCGAGAACGGTTTCACGCCATCTACGGGAATGCCTTGCATTTGAACTAATTCCGGCAGTGACGGGACCGGCCGTCCATTCGAGTGTTCAGTCGTCAGCGCCGAGATGACCTATTCCGTGGCCGGACGGTCGTAACCCGGACCTCCTTCGACGTAATCAGCGAGCCGGTCGAACTCATCGGCCAGTGCCATCGACTCCGCACGACGGCCGAAATCGCAGTGCAGGCGACCGGCGAGGCGGGGAAGAAAAGCGTTCCAGCGAGATTTCAGCGCCTAACGAATCACGCAGGGCTTTCGCCGATCGAGATCAATCGGCCGCCGAAGTCGTTGGCGCACGCTATCGCTTCCCTCTCCGTGCTGAAATCCAGTCGAAGCCTGACGGCTTTTAGATCGGTGTTGTACCGAAAAGCGTCCGGCTCGAACCGCCAGGCGTCCAACCACTCGCGAATGTCTGACATGGCTTCGGTCATGCTCGCGCGTTCACGCCGTATCTCGACCGCATATAGCACGGTGCGCTTCTCCTTCATGCACTCGCGGTATAACGAATGCTGTTAGCACGATGTGTAAATAAGATTTGGTTCAAGGGACAACGGGTGGCACGGCTGCCGTAATCCAGCACACCGCCGCCTCCCGAATTTTAGGACAGAAAAAGTCTGAACCTCCCCACGGATGCTCGCTATGTTCAAGGCGTCTTGGGCGTAGTGTCGAGCGCACTCAGCAGGGGCAAGGCAGGAGGTCGGATGTTCGGCGTCGAGAACAGCGGATCAGCCCTCGACACGATCGCCCACGTCATCCAGGTGGCTTTGACGCAACGGTTGTGGCGACCGATGCCGGACGGCATCGGCGAGGCATTTACGATCCTGACAACAGAGCCCATGTCCCGATGTCGCGCCGATCCATAACCGGCAGGTGGTCGTACTCGATCGCCGTGACTGGCTGGCTTGGCTCGACCGGGCGCGTCCCGACCAGAATTGCTACACCGCTGCCGGCCGGCAGTCTGAGCGTCGAGCAGGTGCGCTAATCGGTTTGCGCAGCTACCGCTCGCCGATTCCGGCCGTTCGGATGCCCGCGAATTGACCGGTCAGATCGACCCTAAGCCGCCATCTCGCACGGTTCGACTGCTCGCCCCATTCTGCAACGCGGGAAGGGTAGTCAGGTTTTTTTGCAGGACCACCCGAGGCGGGAGCGGTTCGACGAGCATGCGCCCGTCGGCGTATCTGGTCACGATTAGGATTGGCACTTTCGGATGGGCCAGGATGCGAGCAAGCGGCTCTGGGTATTTTCCGAGCCTTACCCGCGCCTCTCGGCGACCGGATTATCATCGGGCATGGAACCGGATCAACCACTGCGGAGCGTAGATAAGCTTTCTCTGCAGGCCGCAAAATATGAGCTAGAAGCGAGCCGAATACGAGAAGCCACCACCAAGGCAACAAGTGCCGAGGTCCGCGATCGCCTTTTCGACATCGCAGCCCAGTACGAGCAACTGGCCCGAACGGTCGAAACACAGGCGCGGCTCTATTCCGGGTTGCTCTGGTATGGGGATGTCTATCCAAATCTAGGCCCCGGACATCCCAGGAACCGGTTGTAAGAGCGGTCAAGCCGCTGCCTGAGCCTCGTTGAAAGTGCTGGGCCCTAACTCTCTTCGGAACGCAAATGCAAGCTCGTACCGCTTGTGATCAATCGTCATTCGGTATCGTCGGTTAGTCATCCGCTCCAGCATCCAGTTGTCCGGCCAGATGGCGAAGCTCGATGGCGATCTCAGACGCATGATTGGCCAGGTTGCGGAGGTGGGACCGCGGCCGTCCGCAAAAAATGCTGCCGCATTCTGCTCTCCTGGCAATCCGGTCATCGGACTTGCCCGCCGAAGGCTTCGGCAAATGCCACGGCATCGGCATGAACCGCAAACTCGACCCTGATAATGATGGGCTGTCGGTCAAACTTACCGCGAAACGTCGTCGGCTCAATCCGCTGGTGATCGAGCCACTGCCGCATCGCTTCCACGCGATCCGAAAAGGTTATTTCCTCGGCGATGCGTATCTCGACCGCAAAAGTTCCATTATTATTATTAATTAACATAGGGTTAGCCCATTCCTTTTAGGCGTACCGTGTTCGGGTAGGCGCGTTTTTCAACCAAGTCAATCCGCATTCCGAAGCTGTTGATCCCCGTGTTAACTAACCCTGGTGAGCAGCCAACGGCCGCCGCGCCGCATGCAGCGTGACGACGCTCTCCATCCGGAACGAGTTCGCGAAGAGGCCATTGTGACCGACGCACGAAATCTGTGAGGGTCCGCTTGTCATGCACGGGATCAGACTTTGTCGTACATCGCCTTGCCGACGCCGCGCCTTGCCCGCAGGACGCTTTTCGAGACGCAGGGCGGGTCGTGGCCGTAGATTTGGTCCGTCGAACACCGGAAATGCCCTATAGCGGCTCCACATCACCGGTGCTTCTCCCAGCTTTGCGTCTTGGCGCAATCCTGGATGAAGGCCATGTTCGGCTGATAGGGCTGTGCCTGGACGCCATTTAATTTGCTGTTCTCGTCGGAGACGAGCCAGCCGGTATAGGCGACGGCCTCGCAGTAGCTTTTATTCTTCGCCTTGAATTCGGCCTTCAGTCCCTGGGTGCAGGCGTTGAGCGCGGCGTCGGCAGCGATGTCGCCGCGCTGATCTTCCTCGATCAAAGCCTTCAGCCGGTTGTGGATGCAGGTCCGCGCGGCTTCCTCGACGGCGCCCGGTTTCTCCGCCTCTTCGGCCGCCGGCTCCTTGCGTGGCGCCGGCCGGTGCCGGACAGTTTTGCGCGGGTTGGGCGACTTCGGAGCCGCCCTCTCCGGAACCGTCGTCTGCGGAGCCGCCGCACCCGGCCCCGGCG
>Ga0102924_1004758_pt1 | contig 13502 bp, 12 predicted proteins | sample PaiPotPPM11metaG_FD_80116 | JGI IMG/M metagenome (GOLD analysis project Ga0102924, IMG submission 80116) | Iron sulfur acid spring bacterial and archeal communities from Banff, Canada, to study Microbial Dark Matter (Phase II) - Paint Pots PPM... ... | reverse complement strand
GGCCTCGGCTGGGATGACCGCCGCGCGGGCCAGCACGGCGTCGGCGATCGAGGCCGGCGGGGTGTCGGGGCCGGCGCTGGCCAGTTCCCTGGCGTAGAGGGGATTGCCGTCCGCGGCCGATACCACCGCCGCCGTCCAGTCCGCGCCCGCGCCCGCCGGCCGGAGGCCGGAGACCAGCTCCGCGACCTCGGCGTCAGCCAGCCCGGCCAGCCGAAGGCGGGTCACCCGAGGCCGACGCTCCAGCTCGGCCAGCCACCGGCGGGTGTCGGTGCCGATATCCTCCTCCCGCAGCGTCGCGATCACCAGCACCGGCTCCCGGCGCAGCCAGACAGCCAGGAAGGCGAGTAACTCGCGGGAGGAATCGTCGGCCCAGTGCAGATCCTCCAGGACCAGCACCAGTGGTGCCCGGGCGGCCAGCTCGGCGAGCACACCGTGCACCCGCACGAACAGGCGATGCCGTTCGACCAGCATGTCGCTGCCGTCAGCGGGGCCATCGCTGTTCAGCAGCCACTCGGCCTGGTCGCGCAGCGCGGCCAGGAACGGGCCGTAGGCCAGTGCCGCGCCGGCCAGCGGCGCGGACTCGCCAATCCGTACCTGCGTGCCGTCAGGTGCCGAGACCGCCTGCTCACATAGCGCTTCGACGAGCCGGGTCTTGCCAATGCCCGCCTCGCCGGAAACTAACAGCACCCCGGACTCGCCTGCCGCCGCGCGTGCGTAGGCCGCTAAGCCGGCCTCAAGCTCGGCGGCTCGTCCCACGATTGGCGGCGCCCCGGTCATATACGAAGTCTCCGTGCTCAAGGAGATCGTGTCGATACTGCACCGACGAACTGATGATCATGGATGCATTGCTGTCACCCGCTGTCTCATGACGGGGACAGGAACCGGGCCAGCGCCTCCCGGATCGCCGGGCGGCGCTGGCCGGCGGCCAGTTCCAGCAGCGCGGCCTCCACCACCAGCCCGTTCCACAGCGCCGCGCCCTCGGCCGCGTGCTCCCAGCCCATGGCGGCGAAGTCCGGCGTGGTCTGCTGCGTGGCCAGCTTGTTGCGGGCGGCGATGGCCTCGGTGATCAAGGGCTCAGCGCGGGCCTCAAGCAGCAGCGCGCGGATCCCGCGGTGGCGCAGGCAGGCATCGAGGTAGGCGCCGGCCACGGCCAGCAGCCGCCGGCGGCCGGGGGACAGGCCGGCCACCGCCGAGGTGATCTCGGCGAAGAGCCGGTCGTGGAACTCCTGGTGCAGCGCGACCAGGAACCCGGCCCGGTCGGCGAAGTGGTGAAAGAACGTGCCCTTGGCCACGCCGGCCTGCTCGACGATGAGGTTGACGCTCATGCCGGCCAGGCCGGTGTGCTCGGCCAGGCGCAGCCCGGTGTCGATGAGGTGCTCGCGGGTGGCCGCGGCACGCTCCTGCCGGGTGGTCACCGGGACACCGTCTGATGGGCGGCGGCGATGAAGGGCCGGGCGACGTCCAGGAACCCGTCCGGGTCGGAGGCGAACACTACGTGCCCGGTGGGGAGCATGCGCAGCTGTGACCCGGGTATCGCGGCGTGGGTCTCCCGGCCGGCCGCCGGCGGCAGGATGATGTCCCGCTCTCCCCAGACCAGCAGCACCGGCGCGCCCAGCCGGTCGGCCTCGGCGCGCAGGTCAAAGCCGGGCGTGCCGAAGCTGCGCCACAGCGCCGCGGACGTGCGGGCCCCCTCGGCGGTCCGGGCCAGCGCCCGCACGTGCTCGGTGATGGCCCGGTCGTGGTCGTTGCGCGGCTTCATGTACCGGGGCACCAGGCGCGGGTACAGCTGCCGGTTGGCCCGCGGGCTCCCCAGCACCCTGGTGCCCAGGCGGGTGACCGCGGTCGGCCGGGTGAACCCGCCCGAGTTGACCAGCACCAGGCCGGCCACCCGGTGCGGCTGGTCGAGGGCCAGCCGGGCGGCGGCGAACCCGCCCACCGAGTTGCCGATCAGCACCGCCGGGGGCAGGTCCAGGCGGTCGGTGAGCTCGCTGAGGACCCCGGCCAGCCCCAGCGCATCGGCTGGCCGGCCCCCGCTGGCCGGGTCGGACCGGCCGTGGCCGGGCCAGTCCACGGCGATCGTGGTGTAGCGGTCGGCCAGTCTCTCGGCGACGGCGTCGAAGTCGGCGTGATCGTGCAGCGCGGCGGGCAACATCACGACCGGCGGGCCGCTCCCGCGCTGGTCGTAGAAGATGCGGCCGGCGTGCGTGAGCTGGTAGGGCATTTGTTGACTATCTCATTGACCGACCGGTCGGTCAATAGTTTGCCACTGGGAGACCAGGCGGCGGACTGGTTCGGTTGGCCTGGTCCACAGACCCGACGATCCGAACCACTGCGGGGGCCGTAGGAAAACACTACGCATTTACAAACTAAATCGCGCACTGATACCCGTGGAGGCACCGAGAGATCGTCTTCCCTGGAGGGGCTCATGCGCATCATCCGACCGGCTGCGGCACTGGTGGCCGCGGCGGCCGCCGGGACGGCGCTGACCGCCGCCACGCCGGCCTCGGCGGCGCCGTCCGTCACCCGTGCCAGTTCCTGGCACGTCGCCCTGAAGTTCGCCGACGGGTTCGACTTCGGGTTCTCGGTGGTCACCGCGACGAGCACGCACAACGCCTGGGCCTTCGGCCAGAGCCGTAGCAGCCGGGCGATGGCCTACCAGCTCAGCGGCTCCGGCTGGAAGCAGCGCCCCTTCCCGAACGACGAGATCAGCAGCGCCTCGTCCAGTTCGGCCAGCAACGTGTGGGCCTTCGGCTTCGAGCAGGCGCTGCGCTACAACGGCAGCAAGTGGTCCCTGGTCAAGACCTTCCCCCAGGAGGTCCGCTCGGGCCTGGCCATCAGCAGCAGCGACGTCTGGGTGTTCACCGGCACCACCACGCTCTGGCGCTACAACGGCTCATCCTGGTCCAAGAGCAAGACCAGGGAGCCGCTGGGCGGGGGCAGCGCCCTGTCGCCGAGCAGCGTCTGGGCCTACGACGGCAAGACCGTCGGTCACTGGAACGGCAAGTCCTGGTCCTGGAGCTCGGTCGCCCGCCTGCTGCCCCGCAACACGCAGATCAGCATCTCCGGGCTGACCGGCATCTACGCCGCCTCGTCCCGCAACGTCTATGCCATCGGCTCGGGCGGCCGGGAGAGCATCGGCGGCCCCCTGGTAGTGCTGCACTACAACGGCCACCGCTGGAGCCGCGTCGGATTCAACAGCAAGGTCGGCAACCCGTTGTCGGTGGTGCCGGACGGCTCGGGCGGCGTGTGGATCACCGAGGAGTTCGGCATCCCCGGCCAGTCCCTCATCGAGCATTACGCCCACGGCCGGCTGTCCGCCGGCAAGCTGCCCTACAGCCCGCAGCACATCGGCCTGCCCATGGCCGCGCACATGCCCGGCTCGACCCAGACGCTGGCCGTGGGCTACACCCGCAAGTCCCTCAGCGCCTCCCACCGCACGGCCGTGATCCTGCGCTACGGTCCCTGACCCTCCGGCCACGTCGCGACTGGCGGCGCGGTGCCGGGAACGCTTCCCGGTGCCGCGCCGCTTTTCGCTCAGGACCGGTCGCGCAGTTCGGTGCGCAATTCGTGGCTGCCATACTGGGTCGCGCTCTCGTAGTAGAGACGCTGTTTCCCGCCCGGCAGCTCAATCACAGAAACATAGCGCAGCCCACCCCCGCCAAACGGGCTCGACGCCGGGCCGGCCACGGCAACATAACGTGACCCGTCCCACCGGGCCACGCCGGTCCGCTCCTCGAAGTTCTCCGCGGCCGACGCCCGGCCATCGAAATAGGCATGCTCGCCGACGACCGCCGTTAGCCGGGTGCCGCGGCTGTACCAGGTGTCCGGCTGCGGCACCATGACGGTCGCGCCGCTGAGCGCGTCCACGCTGGTCATCTTGTCGGCGTTATCGTCGCCCTCGGTCAGCGGATGCAAGGTCGCCCACACCCGAAGGTCGGTGTTCCTGAGCAGCACCGGGTCCTTGATGCCGAACTCGCTGCTGCCAGGGAAGACAACCTGGCGGGTGGCGGGGCTGAAGTCCTCCGGACGCCGGGCCCGCAGTTTCTCGATCCGCCAGTGCTTAGTGTGGAAGGTGGCGCAGCTCAGGTAGAGATCCCAGTCGCCGTCGGGGGTCACGTCCAGGGCCGGGCGCTCCAGCGACTCGGCGGCCATGGGCTCCTTATCGATGGCACACAGCACGTCGAAATGGGTGCCGTCATCAATGGGCGAGCGGGACACGTAGACCCGGTTGCCGCGTCCCTTATCGACCGGGTGCCGGTCCCGGTAGGAGAGGTAAATGTAATCGTCGTGAATGAGGGCACTGGCCGCACCGATCCAGTTGCCGGTTCCGTGCGCGGTATGCAGTACCGGCTCGCTGTTCTCCCATTGAGGCAGCATGACTCAGTACCCTCCCTGTGTTCCCGCCGGTGATACCCGCATCACCCGGTGGCTACTCCGGGCTGGCGCTTGATCACGGAACCTGATCAGCGCCATTGGCTGACCAGGTTCCGTGATCAAGCTGGTCTCCTTACTGGGTTTCCCGGAGGTCCAGCCGGACCCGCCGGCCGGTCAGCTCCTGCAGTTCATCGCGGAGCCGGTCGGCCTCCGCGCCGCGCGGGCCGGCCAGCAAGATCGGCCGGGCGGCGCTGATGCTGACCCGCAGCCGGTCGGCGGCCCGGTCAACCTCCACCGCCGACACCCCGACCGCCCGGTCCACGGCCCGCTGCACCGCATCGCGGATCGCGGCGTCCTGCGCGGCCTCCGTGATCACCACCCGGCGGGCCTCGGTGTACTTCTCCCCGGTCTCGGCCATCCGGGCCCGGACCTGATTCTTGAACGCGCTGTCGTCAGTCACGCCATGTCCCTCGCGGCGACGCGGTCCCGCGCCCTGGTCGCCTGGCTCAGCCGTGACCGAACTCACCGACAGCGCGAACCAGCGGCCCTTGTCCTCACCGCCACCGCGGACGCGGGCCGCGCTGGCTCGGAGTGCGGCAGGCGCTCCTGCCTGGGCTCAGGCTACCTGTTCTCCGACGGCCTGGCCTGTGCCCTGACGGGCCGGGCCGGGCCACCGGTATAAACGTGAACATGCTTCACGTCACCAACGGCGATAGCGCAGCCAATACCCTGCGGCAGACGTCGCTCGGCGGCGTGGTGCTGCCCTGGCGGGATGTTCTCGACGCCGGGCCCGTCCCGGACGGGCCGCGCAGCGAGCTACTGCGGACCAGGGCCGCCTTCCTGTCCGGCTGCGGCTGGGGCAGCGCGGCCGGCCTCCAGTCCTCGATGGAGCAGCGCGACCGGCAGCTGATCCAGGCGCTGGGGGAGGGCCAGCAGGTGGTGCTGTGGTTCGAGCACGACCTGTATGACCAGCTCCAGCTCCTCGACGTGCTCACCCTGGCGGCCGGAGCCGGCGGCGTACCTGAGCTGATCGTGATCGGCTCATTTCCCGGCCGCCCGTCGTTCCGCGGGCTGGGCGAGCTGACCGCGGAAGAGCTAGCGACCCTGTGGCCGTCGCGCGCCCCGGCCGCGCCCGGCACCCTGACCGCGGCCGCCTCGGCCTGGGACGCGCTGCGCCGTCCCGACCCGCGGGCGCTGGCCGAGCAGGCCATGGCCGACCACCCGCAGCTTCCCTACCTGGGCGCGGCCCTGCAGCGATTGCTGGAGGAACTGCCCGGGCCGGGCGACGGCTTGTCGGGCACAGAACGCCGGGCGCTGCGGGCCATCGCGGGCGGGGCGGCGACTCCGGTGGCGGCGCTCCGGGCCGCGCAGGACCTCGAGGCGGCCCCGTTCCTCGGCGACGCCTGGTTCTACCGCACGCTCAGCCAGCTGGGCAGCGGCCCGGTGCGGCTGATCGAAACCCGAGCCGGCCAGCCGCTCGGGACCGCCCCGCCGCTGGGCGACGTCCGTGCCTTCACGGCGCAGGAGATCACCCTGACCCGCGACGGCGAGCGGGTGCTCGAGCGGGAGGCCGACCGCATTGAGCTCCTCGGCGCCGACCGCTGGGTCGGCGGAACCCACATCACCCCCGGCAGCGCGTGGCGATGGGACCCGGCCACGCAGACCCTCACGGCGCCAGTCTGAGACGAGGGTGGTATCAGCCTGAGCCGATGGTGAGCGTGGCCGGGGCGGAGGTGCCGTCGGCGGTGGTGACGGTGACGGTGGCGGTCGAGCCGGGGACCACCTGCCACTGATCGCTGGATCCCGAGGGGGACGGGATCGTGAACGTGATCTGGTTGTCGCTCCAGCTGTCGAGGCTGAAGGTGGCCTGGTCCGGCGGCGCGCCCCAGTTGGTCCCGGCGTCGCTGAACGTGAGATAGCTGCTACCTTGCGAGGCGCCGAAGTTCACCCCGCTGACCGTCACCACCTGGCCCTGCGACGCAGTGGCCGGGACGACCGAGGTGATCACCGGCGTGGCCTGCTGGGCCACGGTCTGGGTGACCGGCGCCCCGGTGGCGTCGTCGGTGTAGGAGGCGGTGGCCGACAGCGTGGCCGCCTGGGTCTGCCCGGCCGGCCCGGCCGGTGCGGTCACCGACCAGCTCGAAGTCAGCGAGCCACCCGCGGCCAGGCTGGACGAGGTGGTGGGCGTGGTGGGGGTCACGGTCCAGCCGGACGGCGCGCTGAGGCCGAGGCTGATGTTGCTGACCGACCCCGGCCCGCTGTTGGCCAGCGTGGCGCTGACCGTGGTGCTGGCGCCGGAGGTGGTGACCACGCTGCCCGGAGGGCTGATGCTGAGCTGGGTCGCGGCCGGCTCGGGGACCTGCACCGCGGTACCGCCGACCTGCGTGACGGTCGTGGCCCGGCCGGGCGCAACGGTCCCCAGCGGCACGTGCACGGTGTGGGTGGTGCTGTCGTAGCTCCAGGTCGAGTCGGGCAGCGGCTGGCCGTTGACCAGGACCGAGCGGGGACTGCTCAGGTCGACCAGGTCCACCGTGTACTGGCGGCCGGCCGGGGCGTCAGGGTAGGCGCCGCGAGCCGGCCCGATGACCACGGTGGACCGGCCCGCGCCGGAGGCGTAGGTGACCGGGGTGTCGGTGTACTGTCCGCGGGTGTAGCCGAGCCCGTGGCCGGCGTCGTTGTACATGGTGTAGCCGCCGCTGGCGCCGGCGAACACCCGCAGCGTGAGCGGGGCGGAGCCGGCCGTGGACGCCTGGCCGGAGGACGGCTGCAGGGGCACGATGCCGCCCGCCCGGACGAACACCGGCATCCGGTCCACCGGGACCTGCAGTGTCTGGGTGGACGGCCCGGTGAAGGTGGCGCCGGTGAACCAGTCCGTCCACCGGCCGGGCGGGAACCAGACGGTGGCGCTGGCCACGTTGCCGGGGGAGGTGACCGGGGCCACCAGCATGTCGCTGCCCAGCAGGTACTCGCCCGGATGGTCGTAGGCCGGGGACATGGCCGGGTAGTCCAGGTACAGGGGCTGGGTCATCGGCTGCCCGCTGGAGGACGCCTGCCGGGCCAGCGTGTACAGGTAGGGCACCAGTGACTCGCGCAGCTGCATGAACTTGTCCCCGACGGCCTGGGTGGCGGCGTCGTACTCCCACGGCAGCCGCGGGTTCTGGCCCGAGTTGGAGTGCTCGCGCATGATCGGCTGAAAGGTGCCGAGCTGCAGCCAGCGCAGGTAGAGGTCATCGGGGTCGTTGGCGGCACCCGACGGCGGGCCGAGGAACCCGCCGATGTCGTTGCTGACGTAGGGGACGCCGATGCTGGCCTCGTCGGCGGCCAGCTCGGCCTGGGTGGCCAGCGTGTTCCAGGTGCTCCAGGTGTCGCCGGTGAAGTGGATGGCCGAGCGGTGGTCAGCCCACGGGCCGGCCGGGTACGAGCCGGCCGTGGAGTCCTGGAGCGACGCGCCGATCCGGGCCAGCACGAAGCCGCGCTGGCCGGAGTTGACCAGGTCCTGGGCGTACAGGTGGTTGATCCAGCTGTCGGGGGTGACGCCGGGCATGGACACGTTGCTGCCGTCGCAGCACCAGTCCAGCCACCAGAAGTCAACGCCCTGGTCCTGGATCGGCTGCTGCAGCGCGAAGTTGGACTCGGCCTGCGGGATCTTGCTCCAGTCCCACACCGCGCACGGGCCGCTGTTGCAGCTGGCCGGGGCCAGGGTGCCGCCGGCGATGGCCTGCGCCTGCGCGTACTGCGGGTCGCTGGTCGAGACGCTGGAGTGGATGTTCATCGTGACGTGAATGCCGTTGGACCGGGCCCAGGACAGGAACGCCCCAGGGTCGGGGAACAGGGCCGGGTTCCACTCCCAGCCGTCCCACTGGTTGGGGCTCTTCCAGTCGGTGTCGACCGACAGCGTGTCCAGCGACACCCCGTTGGCCTTGAACTCCGGCAGCAGCTGGTTCTCGTACTCCGAGGTCGTGTACGGGTAGTAGCGGGAGAACCAGTTGCCGAACGCGTACTCGGGCAGCAGCGGCGCGGGCCCGGTCAGCGCGGCCAGGTCGCGCAGCGCGGCAGCGTAGTTCTCGCCGTAGCCGAACAGGTAGCCGTCCTGCACGTCGCCCGAGGGCCGGGGCTGAATCCAGCCGCTGGAGGTCCACACCGCGGTCGGGGTGTCGTCGAGCAGGTACCAGCCCGAGCGGTCCAGCAGGCCCTGGGCCATGGACGGGATCGGGGCCTGGCAGGTGGTGTTCGACTCGGCGCCGGTGCACGAGGGCGAGGCGGTGTAGGTACCGTCGGCGCTGTCGAACGACCGGAGGTACCCGCCGAGCGGGCTGGACGGCAGCAGCGCGGCTGCGGTCCCGCCGGGTGCGGTGACGCTGATGTCGTCCACGTTGACGTTGCAGTCGTCGCCGGCCGCGCAGTCGACCGCGACGGTGTTCTGGCCCGCCTGCAGGGTCACCGGCTCGCTCACCGTGGCCCAGTCATCCCAGCTCGAGGTGGGCGGCAGCGTCACCTGGGTCGCGGTGCCGTTGACGTCCAGGGTCATGGTGCGCGGGGCCGGGCCGCCGATCGCGCCGATGTAGTTGGCGTACCGGATGGTGACCGTGGCCGGCCCGGCGGGCGCGCCCAGCACCGGCCAGCTGGCGTCGGCTCCGGGCCCGCTGTAGCCCGCGACGAACCCGGCCGGGCTGGCGTACCCGCTGTGATCGGAGGCCAGCGCGGCACTGCCGCTCAGCGTGGCCGCCCCGGACTGACACACCTGCCCGAACGTGCACTCCCATTCCCAGGCCGGGTTCACGCTGGAGGTCCCGTCGGCGGACTGGCCGAGCAACTGCATGTGGGTGTTGGCCGGGGTGAACGGCCCGGAGCCAAGCTGGTAGCGCAGCACCATCCCGCTGGTCCTGATGGCCAGCCAGCCGCCGCTGCGGGTGACGGTGTAGGCGGGGACCGGGAGGTTGCGGTCGAGCACGTTGTAGGTCGGCTGGTCGAGGAAGTCGCCGTCGGGCGAGTACTCCAGCCGGATCACCTCGGGGGCCAGCACCTCGAAGCGCGCGTCACCCGCGACCACGGCCGCGCTGGACCTGGCCCGGCCGTCGGCCATGTTGATGTGCGTGGACAGGTTGACCGGTGAGGTGTCGGTGGCGGCGGGCCCGGTCGCCGCCGCGCTGCCGACGGCGGGCAGCACCGATAATGCGGCTAGCGCCAGCCCGCTGGCTATTGCGACTGTCCTGCGCGGATGCCGTATGGCGCCGGTCAAGCTCATGTGCGCTCCAGTCCGGAAACGGAACGGTAATCACCCAGAACCCTAAGCCTGGTCAATAGCAATAAGACGTTAAAATTCCGGAAAAATCATGTTTGCGCTGGTCGGGGTCGGCTCTGGGCGGCCGGTTAGTGGCCACGGCGCGGGGCCGGCGGACGGCCTGACAGCACCGGGCGGCAGGATCGATGGGTACGGCCGGGCCCGGAATAGAGTGACGATGGACGGCATTAGCCGGGTAGTCATTTGTTGCTCGAATTACCTCTGATTGAACGCCGCGCTACTCAGGCTCGAGGCCGGCCCAGGGCGAGCGGCTGGTCAGCCGGGGGCCCCGGTCAGCCTCGACGTGCTCCGGCGCCTGGGAGGCGCCTGGGACTGGTGACGGCGAATCTCGGGCCTGGCCAGCCCGGAAAACCGCTTGTCGTGGGCGGCGAGGCCAACGTAGATTCCGCGATTGTGGTGGCCGTCGTGCTCAAGCTGTACCCGCAGACCAACGGCAGCGCGCTGGCCGTCGAGGCGAGCCTGCCGGCCGAGGCGCGTGCGGCGCTGGCCGCGCAGCTGGGCGAACTGCTCGCCGCGCTGCACCGGGTCCCCCCGGCGGTGGTGCCCGGCTGGTATCCAGACGCTTCCTACCTGGGTCACCTGCCAGGACCTCCTCGTCGGGCCAGGTCCATGGCGGCTGACCGGCATGACCGGCTGCGTGCCGACCATGCCCGGAGCGCGCGAGCGCGAGTGCGGCACAGCCGGCGCCTTCTGCGGCGAAGGTGACGCCGGGCGGCCGCGTCGTCGCCAGGAACGCCATTAGCTGACCGCCAGCCGCCTTTCAGCTATCGCTGGCCTGTCACACAGGGGATAATCGTGACCATTGGAGCAGTATCGGCCTGTGTTTTCCTGCGGGAGGAACAGCGATGCGACGGATCCTTATCAACAGCGCGGCAATCCTGGTAACCGGCTCGGCCGCGCTGTTCGCGGCGCCGGCCGTGGCGAGTGCCCAGCCAGTCAGCGGCGGCGGCTGCACAACGATCGAGGCGACGTTGTCGCAGATTAACGCCACCCTGCCCGAGCTGGCCTCCAAGCCGGCCGAGCTCAAGAACAAGATCTCAAAGTTCGCCGCGACCCTGGAGAGCGCCGCCGCGTCGCAGCCCTCGGCGGTGAAGAAGGCCGTATCCACGTTCGTGACCGGCCTCCAGGCGGCCGGGGCGGGCCACCCGAACGTGACCAAGCTGACCGCTGAGGGCAACGCCATCGGCGCGGCCTGCGCGGCTCAGGGCGGAGCCCCGGCCACGGGCGGCGGCAGCACGTCCGGCATCCAGGATCGCGCGCTTATCGGGCTCGGGGCGGCCGTGCTGCTGGCCGGCGCGGCCGCGCTGGGCGTGGCCGAGCGCCGTCGGCGGCGCGCCGGCGCCTAGCCAGGACGGCTGATTTTGCGCCAGGGACCGCAGGGGCCGCGGCTGAGCCGCGGCCCGCGGCCGTGGACCCACTTCGCCGTCGTCGGGGGCGTACTCGTGGCCGCCGGGGCGGGCATGCTCGGACTGGCCGCGGCCAGCCAGCAGCACGCCCCGCAGCCCGGCGCCGCCCAGGCCGGCGTGATCGCGCCCGCCCGGCCCGGCAGTACCGCGGGGTCAGTCCGCGCGACTGCCGGCCCGGGCGCCGGCCCGGTCCGGAGCAGGCCGCCGAGCCCAGGCCCGGTCCGCGGCCGGCCGGTGTCCATCTCGATCCCCGCCATCGGCGTGCGCTCCAGGCTGCTGTACGTCGGCCTCAACCCGGACCACAGCATCGGCGTCCCGCCGCTCAATGACCCGCCGCTGACCAACGAGGCGGCCTGGTACAAGTACTCGCCCGTCCCCGGCCGGCCAGGGACGTCGATCATTGACGGCCACGTGGACTCGGCCGCCGACGGCCCGTCGGTCTTCTTCCGCCTCGGCGCGCTGCGGCCCGGCGACCGGGTCAGCATCGCCCTGACCAGCCACCAGGTGGCCGTGTTCCGCGTCACCGGTGTCCGTCTCTACCCCAAGGACCGCTTTCCGGGCCGCCTGGTCTACCGCACCACTAGTTACCCGGCCCTGCGCCTGATCACCTGCGGCGGCGACTTCGACCCGGTCACGCACACCTACCTGGCCAACATCATCGCCTTCGCCACCCTGCTCTCGATCCGGCCGGCCTGATCAGCCCGATGGCCGGCGACACCGAGGAAACCGCCACCTCGTTCGGGAGCGTTGCCGACAGCTATGACCAGGTGCGGCCCGGGCCCGCGCCGGCCGCCGTGGACTGGCTGGTGCCGCCGCGCTGCGCGGTCGCGGTCGACCTGGCCGCCGGGACCGGCCTGTTCACCCGCGCGCTGGCCGGGCGGGCCGGGCAGGTTATCGCCGTCGAGCCGGACCGGCGGATGCGGCGCGTGCTCGCCGAGCGGTCACCGGGAGTGCGGGTGCTGGACGGCCGGGCCGAGGAGATCCCGCTCCCGGACAACTGCGCCGACGCGGTGCTGGTGTCGACCGCGTGGCACTGGTTCGACCTCGAGCGGGCGGTCCCGGAGATCGCGCGGGTGCTGACCGACGGCGGCCGCCTGGGCGTGCTGTGGACCAGCCGGGACCGGTCCGAGGACTGGGTGGCCGGGCTGGACGTGATCCCCGCGCCCGACCGGCCGCGCACCCTAGACCAGGCCATGGAACGGCTGTCCCGCCAGCACGCGGTCATGCTGCCTGACGGAGCGCCGTTCAGCGCGGCCGAGACCGCCTCGTTCGGGTTCGCGCGGGTGATCTCGGTGGACGACACGGTGGACTGGCTCGCCACGGCCAGCCAGGTCATCACCGCCGACCCGGAACTACGAGCAGCCGGCCTGGCCCGGTCCCGCGCGCTGCTTCAGGCTCGCGCCCACCGGGCCAGTGACACCGAAATGGTCCGTATGCCGATGAGATCCTGGTGCTGGCGAGCCGAGCGGCTACCGCGCGACCGGTTATCCGGAAGGCCGGCTGACGGTGGCGAAGCAGACCCGGGCCACGATGTCATCGGCGGTGCGCTCGATGACCCGCTGATCGGGCACGATCACCGTCTGCGCGGGCCGGAAGCCGGCGTTCTGGACCTGGCGAGCCGCCGCCTCCGATGCCGCGGCCAGCATCCCCGGATCCGGGTCCAGGCCGACGGCCGCCTCGAACAGCGGCGCCAGCCGCAAGGTCACCGTTCCCGGCCCGCAGCCGAGGTCCAGGAGCCGGGCTTGACCTAGAGCCCGCTCTAGCATCCAGACTCGTGCCCGGCGCCGGGCCGACCGGACCGACCGGGCCGCCGGAGAGGAACCCCGCATGAAATACCGCACCATTGGCACCGACCCCAAGACCCGCCGCGAGGTCAGCGTGCTCGCCCTGGGCACGATGCACTTCGGCACCGCGACCGACGAGCCCGCCTCATTCGCGATCCTGGACCGGTACGCAGAGGCGGGCGGCACCTTCATCGACACCGCCGACAACTACGCCTTCTGGACCGGCACCCAGGGCGGGGAGAGCGAGGAACTGCTCGGCCGCTGGCGCCGCAGCCGCGGGGTCGGCGACGACATCGTGATCGCGACCAAGCTCGGCGCCCGGCCGCTGGCCCCCGGCACCGGCTTCACCGACAACGCCGAGGGACTGTCGGCCCCCGTGATCCGCGAGTCTGCCGAGCGCAGCCGCGACCGGCTCGGCGTGGCCCGGCTGGACCTGTTGTACGCGCACATCGAGGACCCGGCCGTGCCGTTGATCGAGACCGTGGAGGCGTTCGCCGAGCTGGTAGCCGAGGGCACCGTGGGCCTGCTGGGGGTGAGCAACCACTGGGCCTGGCGGGTAGAACGAGCCCGCGGCCTGGCCGCCGCGGCCGGACTGCCCGGCTATGAGGTGCTGCAGTACCAGCACAGCTACCTGCG
>Ga0102924_1004757_pt1 | contig 13503 bp, 17 predicted proteins | sample PaiPotPPM11metaG_FD_80116 | JGI IMG/M metagenome (GOLD analysis project Ga0102924, IMG submission 80116) | Iron sulfur acid spring bacterial and archeal communities from Banff, Canada, to study Microbial Dark Matter (Phase II) - Paint Pots PPM... ... | reverse complement strand
TCGGCACGTCCGGCAGGAACACGGTGCGGTTCGCCGTGGTCGCCGCGAGCGCACGGAGCTTCTTGTCGACGAAGGCTTCGCGGTAGCCGCCATAGGCGTTGATCGCGACGTCGATGTCGCTGCGCAGCAGCGCCACCGTGAGATCGGGCGCGCCCTTATAGGGCACGATGGCAAAGTCGATGCCGGCCGCCTTCTTGAACAGCAGCGCCGTCAGATAGGGCGTGGTACCGGCTGCCGACGTGCCGACATTCAGCTTGCCCGGCTGCTCCTTCGCCGCGGCGAGGAAATCCTGCATCGTGTGCAGGCTCGACGCGTAATTGGTGAGGAACAGATAGGCAAAACCGCTCATGCCGGAGATCGCCGTGAAATCGGTCAGCGGATCGAACGGCATCTTCTGGTAAGTGGCGGCGCTCACCGCGGTCGCGTTCGACAGCATGGCGAGCGTGTAGCCGTCGGCAGGCGCTGACAGCGCGTCGCGCGCTGCCGTGATGCCGGCCGCGCTCGGCTGGTTCTGCACGATGATCTGCGTGCCCAGCCGTGCGCCGGCACGATCGGCGAGGATGCGCAGCGAAATGTCGGAGACCGCGCCGGGCGGAAATTGCGTCAGGATGCGGATCGGACGGGTCGGAAATGCCGATTGTGCGTGCGCTGGCACAGCCGCGAAAACGATCATCGCCGTGACGAGGATTGTCAGTACTGGCGTGAAGGGAAAGCGGCGCGGCCGCGCGCTGCGACCGTTCATGCCGCCTCCGCCACAACGCGATTGCGCAGCGTGCCAATACCGGTGATCTCGATCTCGATGAGATCGCCGGGTTTGACCGCTTCGGGCACCTCATCGGTGCCGAGCCAGACCACGTCGCCCGGCGATAATGTGTTGTAGCGTGACACGTCGCTGATCACTTCGCCCGGGCTGAACAGCATATTGGCGGTCGGAAACGAATGTGCGAGCCGGCCGTTGATGCGCACATTGGTCGTCATGTCGCGGATGTCGATGCCGGTGACGATCCACGGCCCCATCGGCTTGAACGTGTCGGCGTTCTTGCCGCGCAGATTGGTCGGATCCTTGGCCTGCCAGTCGCGCTCGGTCAGATCGTTGCCGATGGTCCAGCCGAAAATGCATTCGGCGGCCTCGCTCGGGCTCACCTTGCACGCAGACTTGCCGACGACGGCGACGAGCTCGGCCTCGTATTCAAAGCGCGGGCCGGCATCGGCCGGTTTGACGATATCGGCTTCGTGCGCGGCCAGCGCGCTGTTGGCGCGGTAGCCGACCCGCGGCGTCTTGTAGAAAATCGGATCGCGGCCCTTCACCTTGGCGCGGCCGACCACGTGGTTGTGGTAGTTCGATCCGATCGCGTAGAACGTGCCGGGGATCACCGGCACCAGCAGTTCAACCTCGCGCAGCGGAAAGCGCTCGGCAGCGAGCTTGTAGCCATTGAACGGATCGCCATCGACGGCGCGCACGGCGTCATTTTCGACGATGCCGTAGGACACCCGGTTGGATTTTTTGAAGCGGCAGAAGATCATTGACGGGCCTCGCCCATTTGCGGACGGCCGGACTTACCCCGCGCAAAGCCGGGACGCAACTTCGGACGGCTTGCAGCGGGGAGGCAGCGGCCTGTCAGTGCCGCGCGTCGCCCTTGGCGAAGATATCGTCGTAATAGGCCTGGGAGACGGTGCTGATCTCCCACCAGGTATTGTTGAGGTCGAGCAGCCTGAAGGCGCGTTGGCCGCCGTTGTCCTCGACATCGAGCACCTGCTTGATGCCGTAGTCGTCCTTGTGCTTGAGCGCTGCCGCATGCGCTGAATCGACATCGGCCTTCGACGGCACCGAAAGCTTGAAGTGATTCTGCGGGCCCTGTTCCTTGGGGTCGCCGTCCTGCACGCAGACGCAGACGACCGACCATGGTCCGCCTTTCCACATATATTGCGCTTCCTTCAGCGGCCGCACGATGTCGAGGCCGAGGAAGTCGACGAGGAAACGCCGGGTGGCCGGCATGTTGTTGCACTCGTAAGTGCCGTGCGAGAAGAATTCGTTCTGGACCAGCGGCTCCGCCATGGTCGTCTCCCTCGATGCGTGTTTTCTGAAGCGGTCAGGCTTGAAAATCAGTCTTGGAACTGGTCGCCCTTTTCCCGCAGGGCCGTATAGATCAGGTCCGGCGTGCGATATTCGACCTCCCACCAGTTGGAATCCTTGTCGGTCATGTAGATCGCATAGGAGCCGTTGCGGAAGAACGGCTTCTGCACGCGGGTGATGCCGTAGTCGGCCTTGTTGGCGCTGACCTTGGTAAAGGCCTCGTCGACGGCGGCCTGGCTCGGCGCCTCGAAGCCCCAATGATTGAGCATTTCCTGCGGCACGGCGACTTCAGGGGTCTCACGCACTTCGAGGACCCAATAGGGCTTGCCGTGTTTGGCTTGGCCCTGCCGGTGGCCCTTCTCACGTACATACATCAGGCCCTTTTCCGGCTCGACACATTCCATGTCGAGCACTTCCTCATACATACGGCGCGCGCGCTTGAGATCGGTGGTGACCAGCGTGCCGCAAACCAGCGACTGCGTCTTGACGTGCGGCGACACGGCGCCCGGTTTGACTTGGACATTCATGGCGAGCCTCTCCGATCTGATAATCGTAGACCTTACAGGTCGAGAACCAATGTCTCGCCCGGCATGGCGCGCGAGACACAGACTTGCAGAAATTCCTGTCGCTCATCGTCGTCGAGAATGTCGTCGCGATGATCGACCTTGCCCGACAGATAGCCGACGCGGCAGGTGCCGCAGCGGCCGGCGGTGCACAGCGTCTTGACCCGAAAGCCCTCGGCCTTGAGCACTTCGAGAATGGTCTTGTCAGCGGGGACGGTGAAAGTCTTGCCGGCTTTCTTGAGCACGATGTCGAACAGCTCATTGGTATTGACCGGCGCGAGGTCGGCGGCGCTGCCTTTGAACAATTCGTAATGCACGGTGCCTTTGGGCCAGTCGGCGGCGGCCGCGACGACGGCGCGAATGAGGCCGATCGGCCCGCAGACATAGACATGCATGCCGGGCAATCGCGTGCCGAGCAGTGTCTTGACGTCGAGCGCGCGCGCCGGATCGCCGCCGTCGAAATGGGTCAGGAGCCGCTCGCCGTGGCGGGCGCGCAGTTCGGACAGGAACGCCGCTTCGTCCGCCGAGCGCGCGCAATAATAGAGCGTGTAGCCGCGGCCGATCTCGGCGAGCCGCGCCGCCATCGCCATCATGGGCGTGATGCCGATGCCGCCGGCGATCAGGACATTGACTTCGCCGGCCTCGTAGAGCGCGAAATCATTGCTCGGCGGCGACGCTGCGAGCACATCACCGACGGCGAGCTTGTCGTGCATATAGGCGGAGCCGCCGGTGCTTTCGGTCTCGCGCAGCACGCCGACGACGTAGCGGTCGGGGGCGCCCTGGTCGTTGAGCAGCGAATAGGAGCGAGTCTCGCCGATCGGCAAAGTGACATCGATATGCGCACCGGCGGTGAAGGCAGGCAGCGCGCCGCCGTCGGCCGGCGACAATTCGATGCGGCGAATCCGAGGCGTTGCGGCGTCGATCCGGTCCACCTTGAGCAGCAACCCATTGAGCGGCGGCAACCCTGGCCTCCCGATGCGTCCGCGCCGGTTGTTCGGCGTCGCTTTGGTAAACATCGATACTATCGCATGAAGGCTAAGGTCGCGCCACGGCCCTGTCCAGCGCTTCGGCAATTTCAGCCATCGCCGTGCGGCATGACGGATCGCCCCGCGCGATTACCGCGCAGCCGTCCAGAACGACTTTGCGATGTCGTGGAATGGCGGGGATTCGGGGGCGGAGCACCGGGTCAGGCACGCACGTGCCGCGGCTTCGCGGGCGGCCGCCGGAGGCGAGATACGACGAGGCGCCGGTATTGGTTGCTTAGACCGCGGCCAGCCTGGTCTTGAAGTTCCGCTGCATGCCGCGGGCGATCGGGACAAAACGCGGCGCCGGCTGATAGCTCGCTTCGTCGGCAAGCCGTATGGCGATATCCAAGCGCAGCAAAATGATTTCCGCCAACATCGACGCCTCCCAGCGTTATGTTGATTTGGCGGAAGATTACGCCGCAGCCCTTAAAATTTAGTGAGAGGAACAAATTGCCTTGCAAAAAGACCGTTGGAGCGAGGCGCCGAATCAGCGGCTTTGCGCTGTCACAATTCTAGTTCTTCAGCCGATAGCCGGTCTTGAAGAACCACCAGACGATGGCGAGGCAGACCACCAGAAAGACCAGGGTCATTGCCACGCTGATCTCGACATTGACGTCGGCGATGCCGAAGAAGCTCCAGCGGAAGCCGGAGATCAGATAAACCAGCGGATTGAACAGCGTCACCGTGCGCCAGAACGGCGGCAGCACGCTGGTCGGATAGAACGTGCCGCCGAGGAAGGTCAGCGGCGTGATGATGAGAAGCGGGACGATCTGCAATTTCTCGAAACCGTCCGCCCACAAGCCGAGAATGAAGCCGAACAGGCTGAAGCTCAGCGCGGTGAGGAACAGGAAGGCCAGCATCCAGAACGGATGCTCGATATGGATCGGCACGAACAGGAACGACGTGGCGAGAATGATGAGGCCGAGAATGATCGACTTGGTCGCCGCCGCCCCGACATAGCCAAGCACGATTTCCAGCGGCGAGATCGGCGCCGACAGGATTTCGTAGATGGTGCCGACGAAGCGCGGGAAATAGATACCGAACGAGGCATTTGTGATGCTCTGCGTCAGCAGCATCAGCATGATCAGCCCGGGCACGATGAACGAGCCATAGGGCACGCCCTCGATCTGGGTGATGCGCGAGCCGATCGCAGCGCCGAACACGATGAAATAAAGCGAGGTCGAGATCACCGGGGAGACGATGCTCTGGAACAGCGTCCGCCCGGTGCGGGCCATTTCGTAATTATAGATCGCCCGCACACCATAGGCATTCATCGCGTGCCTCCCGAATTTTGGTGCACCAAGCCGACGAAAATGTCCTCGAGCGAGCTTTGCGTCGTCTGCAGGTCCTGGAACTTGATGCCGGCATGGTGCAGATCGTCGAGCAGCGAGGTGATGCCGGTGTGCTCGCTTCTGGTGTCGTAGCTATAGATCAGCTTCTTATTGTCGCCCGTGAGCGCGAGCTTGTAGCTCGCTAGCGTTGGCGGCACGGCGGCGAGCGGTTCGCGCAGATCGAGCGTCAATTGCTTCTTGCCGAGCTTGCGCATCAATTCAGCCTTGTCCTCGACCAGGATGATCTCGCCGTGATTGATGACGCCGACGCGGTCGGCCATCTCCTCGGCTTCCTCGATGTAATGCGTGGTGAGAATGATGGTGACGCCCGTGGCGCGTAATTCGCGCACCAATTGCCACATGTCCTTGCGCAGCTCGACGTCGACGCCCGCAGTCGGCTCGTCGAGGAACAGGATCCGCGGCTCATGCGCCAAGGCTTTGGCGATCATCAGCCGGCGCTTCATGCCGCCCGAGAGCATGCGGATCTTGTCGTCGCGCTTGTCCCATAGCGACAATTGCTTGAGCACTTTCTCGATCAGCGCCGGGTCGGGTGATTTGCCGAACAGGCCGCGCGAGAAGCGCATCGTGGCCGGCGGCGTCTCGAACGCGTCGGTGGTCAGTTCCTGCGGCACGAGTCCGATCAGCGACCGCGCCAGGCGATATTGGGTGAGGATATTGTGGCCGTCGACCAGCACCGTGCCGCTGGTCGGCTGCACGATGCCGCAAATGGTCGAGATCAGCGTCGTCTTGCCGGCGCCGTTTGGGCCGAGCAGCGCGAAGATCTCGCCGTGGCGGATCTCCAGGTTGATGTCCTTCAAGGCTTTGAAGCCCGAAGCATAGGTCTTGTGGAGATGCGAAATCGAGATTGCTGACGTCATGCTGCCAGTTTGCCAATGGACGCGGTAACGAATGGGGAAGGCGGTTTAGCGCGGATTCGATGGGTGTGGGAACACCGCGGTCGGTCCGCCGACCAAAGTGATGACAGGTGCTGGCATATCGTTAACCCCGGCCGTTCGCATAAAGGCCGGCAACATCATGCCAGCCGTTGCGACCCCCAAGGAGCGATCTAAGTGCTCATCCGCCGCGATCAAGTCCGCGAGCGATTGCGCCCGCGGCCGGGCGCGCCGCTACATCCAGGGGAGTCACATCCAGGGGAGTCACATCCAGGGTCTTGCCGCCTTGGCCTTGGCCTCGAAGCTGTCGATCTTCGGGCCCTTCTGCATGGTGCGGCCGATATCGTCGAGGCCTTCGAGCAGCGCCTTCTTGCGGTGCGGCTCGATCTCGAATTTCAGCACGCCGCCGTCGGGGCCGCGGATCTCCTGCTTCTCGAGATCGATGGTCAGCGTCGCATTGGCGCCGCGATCGGCGTCGTCGAACAGCTTTTCCAGATCTTCCGGCGACACTTTGATCGGCAGCACGCCGTTCTGGAAGCAGTTGTTGTAGAAAATGTCGCCGAACGACGTCGAGATCACGCACTTGATGCCATAGTCGAGCAGCGCCCAGGGCGCGTGCTCGCGCGAAGAGCCACAGCCGAAATTGTCGCCGGCGACGAGGATCTTCGCCTTGCGATAGGCCGGCTTGTTGAGGATGAAGTCCTTGTTCTCGGAGCCGTCCTCATTGAAGCGCTTCTCGGCGAACAGGCCGGTGCCGAGACCGGTGCGCTTGATGGTCTTCAGATATTGCTTCGGGATGATCATGTCGGTGTCGACATTGATCATGCGTATGGGCGCCGCGACGCCTTCGAGAGTGGTGAATTTTTCCATTTTCGGCCTGCTGCAGTTCAATTCTCGCGCCCTCGGGGCGCTTTTGCCGGGTTAATGGCGGTTTCGGGCGCGATGGTCAAGTCTGGCCAGGCATAGCTAAGTCGGGGTTTATTTGTCCTTTTCGACGTATGGGACGGCGCCGATCTCGGTGACCCAAGGCCGCGCCGAGCGCCACCAGATTTGCCGGCGCGGCACGAATTGGTCGCGCTGGCGCAAAATGCCGACGCGCAGCATGTAGCGCGGCTGCACGCCTTCGCCCGGCGATGTCGAATAGATTGGCGAGCCGCAAGCGCCGCAAAATGCCTGCAGCCGCGGATTGCCGCTGTCGGCGGTGGTCTTCAAATATGTGTTGGGCTTGCCGGTCACTTTGAGTGTCGCGCCGGCCACCGGGACCGAGACGCGAAAGGCAGTGCCGGTCGCGGTCTGGCAATCGGTGCAATGGCAGATATTGGTATTTTCCGGATCGGCCTCGGCTTCGACCTTGATGGCGCCGCAGGCGCAGCCGCCGTCGACTTTCATGGCATTTCTCCCTTCACGCGTCTGTTTGATGTGCGCATGTCCTTATCGGAAAACCGGTTCCCACTTTTCCGGGACATGCGCTAATCCGCGGCGCCTTCGATCGCCGCCATGTCGTCATCGGACAGGCCGAAATGGTGGCCGATCTCGTGCACCAGAACGTGCTTGATGATAGCGCCAAGCGTCTCGTCGTGCTCGGCCCAATAATCGAGGATCGGGCGGCGATAGAGCCAGATCATGTTCGGCATCTGCACCGGCGCGCTGTCCGAACGAAACGGCAGGCCGGTGCCCTGGAACAGGCCGAGCAGGTCGAATTCGCTCTCCGCCTGCATCTCGTCTAGCACGTCGTCCGAAGGAAAATCGTCGACCTGGATGACGACGCCGTCGCATAGATCGCGAAATTTGCGCGGCAGATGCGCGAACACCTCGCTCGCCAGCACTTCGAGCTCGGCGAGCGACGGCGCCTTGACCGGCCGCCAGGCCAGCGGATCGGATGCGAGATCGGCCATAATCGCAGTGTAGTGCAGTTTGTGGGATCGGGTAGAGTAGGTAGATGATGAGATCGAAGCTTCTGACGCTGACTGCGCTCGCCGCGTTTTCGCTCTCGAGCGGTGTGCCGGATGCCGTGGCGCAGACCGTGTCCTCGCCGGTCGCGGGCCCCGAGCGCAGCACGCTGCCGCCCCCGCCGCCGCGACGTTACGTGGGGCAGCGCATCGAAATCCATCCGGGACGGCCGCTCTATCGCCGCTGCGTCGATTGGTACGAGCTGCAGCACCGGCCCAGCGGCACGGTGCTGTTTCCGCAAATGCACTGCTGGTGGGTGCGAGGGTAGCTCAGCCCTCGATCGTCATGGCCGGGCTTGTCCCGGCCATCCACGTCTTAAGTCTCGTACTGCTCCTAAGTCGCGGATGCGCGGCACAAGGCCGGGCATGACGAATGTGGAGCGCGAGCGCTGATCTTTTAGTGCCACTCGCGCACGTCGACGAAGTGGCCGGCGATCGCGGCTGCCGCGGCCATGGCCGGCGATACCAGATGGGTGCGGCCCTTGTAGCCCTGGCGGCCCTCGAAATTGCGGTTCGAGGTCGAGGCGCAGCGCTCGCCCGGCTTCAGCTTGTCCGGGTTCATGGCGAGGCACATCGAGCAACCCGGCTCGCGCCATTCGAAGCCGGCCTTGACGAAGATGTTGTGCAGGCCTTCGGACTCCGCTTGCTCTTTGACGAGGCCCGAGCCCGGCACGATCATGGCATTGACCTTGGCATTGACCGTCTTGCCGTCGACGACCTTGGCCACTTCGCGCAGATCCTCGATCCGCGCATTGGTGCAGGAGCCGATGAAGACGCGGTCGATGGCGATATCGGAAATCTTCTCGCCGCCCTTGAGCCCCATATAGCCGAGCGCGCGCTCGATCGCTTCGCGCTTGTGCGGATCGGCAACGCCATCGAGCGTCGGCACGCGGCCGTTGATCGACACCACCTGTTCGGGGCTGGTGCCCCAGGTCACCAGCGGCGGCAGCTTCGCGGCATCGAGCTTGATCTCGCGGTCGAAATGGGCGCCGTCCTCAGAGCGCAGCGTCTCCCAGTAGCGCATCGCCTCGTCCCAGGCCTTGCCCTTGGGCGCCTTGGGACGGCCGTTGAGATAGGCATAGGTCTTTTCGTCGGGCGCGATGAAGCCTGCTTTGGCGCCGGCCTCGACCGACATGTTGCAGACCGTCATGCGGCCTTCGATCGACAGCGCCGAGATCGCCTCGCCGGCATATTCCAGCGCATAGCCGGTGCCGCCGGCGGTGCCGATCTCACCAATGATGGCTAGGATGATGTCCTTGGCGGTCACGCCGGTCGGCAATTTGCCGTCGACCACCGCGCGCATGTTCTTCGACTTCTGCTGCACCAGCGTCTGTGTCGCCAGCACGTGCTCGACTTCCGAGGTGCCGATCCCATAGGCGAGCGCGCCGAAGGCGCCGTTGGTCGCGGTATGGCTGTCGCCGCAGACCAAAGTGACGCCCGGCAGCGTGAAGCCCTGTTCGGGGCTGATGATGTGGACGATGCCCTGCCGCTTATCGAACTCGTTGTAATATTCGAGATTAAAGAACTTGGCGTTGTCGGCGAGATAAGCGATCTGCGCCGCCGATTCCGGATCCGGATTGGGCAGATTGCGGTCCGTAGTCGGCACGTTGTGGTCGACCACGAGCAGCGTCTTCTCCGGCGCACGGACCTTGCGGCCGGCCAGGCGCAGACCCTCGAAGGCCTGCGGGCTCGTCACCTCGTGCACGACGTGACGATCGATATAGATGAGGGAGGCGCCGTCGGGCGTCTCCTCGATCAGATGATCGTCCCAGATTTTGTCGTAGAGAGTGCGAGCTTTCGCCATGGCGGTCTACCTACTGATACCTGTTGGTGCGCTTATTTAGTCCGGCGGATGTAAAAGGAAAAGTGGTGGTTTTCCTATTGCTTTCCGCGTCCGCCATCGGAAGCGATCCCAATGGTCAGTTTCGCTGTACCGTCGGAAAGCCGGCGCGCGATCGACCGGGCCTCCTCAATGTCGAAATCTCCGGAAATCTGGCTGTACGGGCTCATCATTGCGGCCAGTATGAGCGGCTCAACCATGACCCGGCCGTCGATCATAACGGCCGCCTTGCGCCCGATATTATTCTTGGTCAGGTCAAAAAAAGCGCGAGTTGATGCAGCGCTCATGCGATACGCGACGACCGGTTTACCTGTCTGCGCATCGTGGGTTGCTTCCGCACTCACAACTTCGATCGCGATCGATTGAGCCAATGCCTCCGCCAGGGGCGCGCCTGCAAAGACACAGATCAACAATGAAAGGCGCAATCCTTTAACGATCAGGGTTACGCCGTGTGACACTATTTCGCTGCAGCCTTCGGCTTGGCGGGAGCCTTCGGCTTCGCGGCAGCCTTATTGCCGCCGGCCTTGCCTTCACCCTCGGCCTTGGCAGCCTTCTTGGTGGCCGTTTTCGCCGCCTGCCTGGCCGCGCCCCCGGAGCCCAGAGCTTCCTCGCCGGCATGATCCTGCCGCTCGACGATGCGAGCCGACTTGCCGCGCAGGCCGCGCAGATAATAGAGCTTCGCGCGTCGCACCTTGCCCCGGCGGACCACGGTGATCGAATCGATCAGCGGCGCATAGAGCGGGAAGACGCGCTCGACGCCTTCGCCATACGAGATCTTGCGCACGGTGAAATTCTCATTGATGCCGGCGCCGGCGCGGCCGATGCAGACGCCTTCATAGGCCTGCACGCGGGTGCGCTCGCCCTCGACGATCTTGACGTTGACGATGAGCGTGTCGCCCGGGTGGAAATCGGGAATTTCCTTGCCGGCGGCGAGCTTTGCGATCTGCTCGGCTTCGATTTCTTTGAGGACATTCATGGCAAGTTCTCCATCCGCTGCGCCCCTTGGCGCGCGCTGTTTTGGGCCGGTTCTACTCGGGTTGGGCGTGCTTCTACGCTACCCGGGAGGCTTTGTCACCCTGGCGTCACCCCGTTTTTGAGCCCGGTTTCGGTCCTTTGCGTAACCGCCCTGAAAAGGCGTCCCAGAGGTCCGGTCGGCGCTCCCGGGTCAGCCTTTCGGCCTCGGCGCGGCGCCAGGCCGCGACCTTGGCATGGTCGCCGGAAGTCAGGATTTCCGGGATCGGCCGGCCCTCCCAGACCTGGGGCCGGGTGTAGTGCGGGTACTCCAACAGGCTGTCGGTGAAGCTCTCCTCGGCGCTGGAGGCCTCCGCGCCCATGACACCGGGCAGGAGCCGCACGCAAGCATCGATCACCGCCATGGCGGCGATTTCGCCGCCGGAGAGTACATAATCGCCGATCGAGACCTCCTCCAGGCTCCGGCCCGTGATCAGGCGCTCGTCGACGCCCTCGAAACGGCCGCAGACCAGCACCGCGCCAGGGCCTTGGCTCAGGGCTTCGACCCGGCCTTGCGTCAGCGGCGTCCCGCGCGGGGACAAAAGCCAGCGCGGCCTAGTGTCGGCGGCGACGGCGTCGATGGCGCGGCCGAGCACGTCGGCCTTCATCACCATGCCCGGGCCGCCGCCGGCCGGGGTGTCGTCAACGCTGCGGTGCTTGTCGGTGGCAAAGTCGCGGATGTCGGCGACATCGAGCGACCAGGCGCCGGCGGTCAGCGCCTTGCCGGCAAGGCTGGCGCCGAGCGGTCCCGGAAACATGTCGGGAAAGATGGTCAGCACGGTAGCGCGCCACATCAGCGATTACTCAGTTTGGCGGTCACTCGGTCTGGTCGTCTGGTTGCGGCGCGACGATCACAAGCTTTCCCGCGGCAAGGTCCACGACCGGCACATGGAATTCGTCGAACGGCAGCAATTCGGTCTTGCCGCCGGCTTCCGGATTCATTTCGATCAGATCGCCGGCGCCGAAATTGTGGACCGCGACGACGGTGCCGAGTTTCTGTCCGTCACGATCGACCACGGCGAGCCCGATCAGATCGGCGTGATAGAATTCGTCCGGCTCGCCCGGCTCCGGCAGCCGCTCGCGCGGCACGTAGAGCTTGACGTTCTTGAGAAGCTCGGCGGCATTGCGATCGGCGACGCCGGAAATTCTGGCGACGAAGTGATCCTTGGCCGGCCGCATCGCCTCGATCTCAAAGACGCGGCCGTCTTCACTCTCGAGAGGGCCGTAGCTTGCGATCGCCGGCGGATCGGCGGTGAACGAGTGCAGGCGGACTTCGCCGCGCACGCCATGGGCGGCGCCGAATTGTCCGAGACAGACTCGCCCGCCGCCCGCCATCGCGATGGCCTAGAGCGATCAGCTTGCCGGTGCCGCAGCGGGGGCCGGCGCTGCGGCCGGAGCCGCAGCCGGAACCGCCCCCGCGGCAGCCTTGGCCGCTTCGGCTTGTGCCTTGCGCTCTTTGCGCGGGATCGCCTTTTCAGGATTTTTCCGCGGGGTGCGCTTCATCACGCCGGCGGCGTCGAGGAAACGCATGACGCGGTCGGACGGCTGGGCGCCCTTGGCGATCCAGGCCTTGGCCTTTTCCAGATCCCAAGTGAGGCGCTCCGGCTTGTCCTTCGGCAGCAGCGGATTGAAATAGCCGAGGCGCTCGATGAAACGGCCGTCGCGGGGGCTGCGGCTGTCGGCCACCACGATGTGGTAGAACGGCCGCTTCTTGGTGCCGGCGCGGGCCATGCGGATGACAAGCATTCAGTTTCCTTTCGTTGCTTTGATCGCGTTGAACTTCAAAAACGTCACTTCTTCTTTCCCAATCCGGGCAATCCGCCCGGAAATTTCGGACCGAGACCCGGAAGCCCCGGAAAATTCGGCGGCAGGCCTTTGGCCAGGCCCGGCATATTCGGCGGCAGCCCCGGCATGCCCGGCGGCAGACCTGGAGCATTGCCAGGTGCGCCCGGCATTCCCGGCGGCAGGCCGCCCGGCAATTTCTCGGCGAGCTTCGCCATCTCTTCCGGGCTCGGCATGCCGCCGCCGAAGCCGAGCATATTGGCCAGGCCCGCCATCGGGCCGCGCTTGGCGCCACCCATCGCCTTCATCATGTCGGCCATGGTGCGATGCATTTTCAGAAGCTTGTTGATGTCCTCCGGCTTGGTGCCGGAGCCGGCGGCGATGCGGCGCTTGCGGCTCGCCTTGAGGACGTCGGGATTGCGCCGCTCGCCGGGCGTCATCGAATCGATGATCGCCATCTGCCGTTCGATGACGGTCTCGTCGAGATTGCGCTCGGCCAATTGATTTTTGATTTTGGCGATGCCGGGCATCATCGCCATCAGGCCGGACATGCCGCCGAGATTCTTCATCTGCGTCAGCTGCTCGCGCAGATCGGACAGGTCGAAGGCGCCTCTGCGCATCTTCTCGGCGACGCGCGCTGCCTTCTCGGCATCGATGGTGGTCGCCGCCTTCTCGACCAGCGAGACGATGTCGCCCATGCCGAGAATGCGGTCGGCGATGCGCTGCGGATAGAAGTCCTCGATGGCATCGAGCTTTTCGCCGGTGCCGATCAGCTTGATCGGCTTGCCGGTGACGGCGCGCATCGACAAAGCGGCGCCGCCGCGGCCGTCGCCGTCGACGCGGGTCAGCACGATGCCGGTGATGTCGAGCCGCTCGTCGAAGGCGCGGGCGAGATTGACGGCGTCCTGGCCGGTGAGCGAATCGGCGACCAGCAGCACTTCGTGCGGGGCGGCGGCGCTGCGCACGTCGGCGGCCTCGCGCATCAATTCTTCGTCGAGCGTGAGGCGACCCGCGGTGTCGAGCATCACCACGTCG
>Ga0102924_1004756_pt1 | contig 13504 bp, 14 predicted proteins | sample PaiPotPPM11metaG_FD_80116 | JGI IMG/M metagenome (GOLD analysis project Ga0102924, IMG submission 80116) | Iron sulfur acid spring bacterial and archeal communities from Banff, Canada, to study Microbial Dark Matter (Phase II) - Paint Pots PPM... ... | reverse complement strand
CGGATGGTGGGTGTGGCAGACTGGGACACAAGGCGCCTCCGGGAGAGTGGGGATGATGATCCACTCCTACCACAGAGGTGCCTTGTGCTGCTTCAGCAATATGTCAATGAATAATTCGGGCTATTCCAATCGCACCGTGTTGCGGCGGGTTCCGATTTTGGTTCGGTTCGGAGACTTCGCCCGCGCCCGAGGCGCGGTTGCGGTCGAGGATCTGCCAGCGCATGTGGACGCCTTCGTGACGGAGTGGGTTCGGAGGTGGCGCCCTGTTCGTGACAGCGAGGTCTTTGGCTCACAGTTGGCCAAGGAGGTTCGTGGCCCGATCGAGGACATGCTGGAGATGGTGGTGCCGGGATTCAAGGGAACCGGCCGCCCGCACCGTGACGATCCGTTTGTCGAAGCGGTGGCCGGGTTCTTCGAGTACCTGGTCTCAGAGCGCGGTCTTCGACCCGCCACGATCTGGGCTTACCGTCACCACCTCCATCGCTTCGAGACCTACCTCAGTGGGATCGGTGTTCGCCGCCTGGAAGAACTCTCCCCAGCGATCCTCAGCGCCTTCGTCGCCGAACGGGCCGCGACCGGCATGGCGCGCACGACCGTCAGGGGCGCCTGTGGGGTGCTCCGCGTCTTCCTGCGCTACGCCCATCGCGAGGGTCTTCTCAAAAGCGACCTGAGCAAGACGGTGGAGTGGCCGCAGGCCTACCGGCTCTCCACCATTCCACGGTCCATCTCCTGGGCCGAGGTCGGCGAGGTGCTGGGCGCCGTCGATCGCCGCGCGCCGAGCGGAAAGCGAGACTACGCCATGTTGCTCCTGCTGGTCACCTACGGCCTTCGGGCCCGCGAGGTCGCGGCCTTGACGCTGGACGACATCGATTGGAGACACGAAAGGCTGGCCATTCCCGAGCGCAAGGCGGGGCATTCGACCGCCTTCCCGCTCTCGGCGTCCGTCGGCAATGCGCTCGCCGACTACCTGCAGCACGGTCGGCCGCCGCAGACCGGCGACCGTCACGTGTTCTTTCGAGCTCAGGCGCCGATCCGGCCGATCGGATCCGCAGCCGTCTCCTCTCGGGCCACGCACTACCTGCTGAAGGCGGGAATCGAGGTTGCCCGGCCTGGGTCCCACACCCTTCGCCACACGTGCGTCCAGCGATTGGTGGACGCCGACTTCGCTTTTAAGACGATCGGGGACTTCGTCGGACACCGGTCTATGGCATCGACGGAGATCTACGCGAAGGTGGCCATCGAGTCTCTCCGCCAAGTCGCCCTCGGCGACGGGGAGGAGGTGCTCGGGTGACTCCGGCTATAGAACCCGTCGTGCAGCGATTCCTGGAGTACAAGCGAGCTCTGGGCCGCAAATACCACAGTGAGGAGCATGAGCTTCGGCTCTTGGTGCGCTTCCTTGAGCAGCGAGGCGTGACGGCGCTCGACCAGATCACCCCGGCTCTGCTGGAGGACTTCCTGGCGTCCCGGCCCAGGACGCATCCACGCAGCTTCAACCATCTGCTGGGCGTTGTGAGATGCCTGCTTGACTGGGCCGTCAGCCAGCAGCTGCTGGCGGTCTCGCCGCTGCGAACCCGCCGGCGCCGGTCAACCTCTTGGCGCATCCCGTTCGTGTTCGACACCGACCAGGCACGTCAGTTGCTCCGCGCGGCGGCCTCCCTCCCGGACCGGTCCAGGGCTCCCCAGCGAGGCGCGACCTATCGGACCATCTTCGCCCTCTGCTATGGGCTGGGGCTGCGGGCCGGCGAGGCATGTGGCCTGCGCCTGGGCGACATCGACTTCGATCGCGCCGCCCTTGTCGTCCGCGGTGGTAAGTTTGGCAAGAGCCGCCTCGTCCCGTTTGGCCCACACATCGGCGAGCTTTTGGCCGAACAGGTCGAACGCCGTCGGGCCGCTGGCCCAGCACTTGATGCCGGCGCGCCATTGTTCACCTTCGATGGCCGCAGGTGCGTCCATCCGTGCACAGCCAGCCAGACGTTCCATCACCTGGTGGCCACGCTCAACCTGCCGGTCGCTGACGGAGTCTCGCCGCCCCGGCTTCATGACCTCCGTCACTCGTTCGCAGTCGGTCGGCTGCTTCGCTGGTATCGGGAGGGCGCGGACCCATCGACGCACCTGCATCAGCTGTCTACCTTCCTCGGCCACGTCAACCCCGCCTCGACGGCGGTCTACCTGAGGATGACCCTGGAGTTGCTGGACGAGGCGAACCGTCGATTCGAAGCCTTCGCCCGGCCCGTCTGGGAGGAGATGGCACGATGACGCAATCTCAGGCTCTCGGTCCCCTGGTGCACTCGTTCTTCCTCGACCATCTGATCACCGTCAGGGGGCTACGCCCAGCCTCGGTGCGCAGCTACCGGGACACGGTCCGGCTCTTCTTGCTCTTCGTCGCGGCCGACAAGAAGTGTAAGGTCACCCGACTGTCTCTCGACGACCTCACCTTCGAGCGGGTCGTCGGGTTCCTGCGCTACCTCGAGCAGGACCGGGGCAATCACATCCGCACCCGCAACCAACGGCTGGCCGCCGTGCACAGCCTCTTTGAGTACATCGCCAGACGAGCACCGGAGATGCTCTCCGTCTGTCAGCGGGTGACGGCCATCCCCATGAAGAGAGCGGCTCCGACCCCGACATTCTTCCTGGAACGAGACGAAGTGGAGGACCTTCTCCGTCACCTCCCTCGCCAGGGCCGACTGGCGTTGCGGGACCGAGCCCTGCTGCTGTTCCTCTACAACACCGGCGCGCGCGTGCAAGAGGTGGCCGATCTGCGCGTCGAGCACCTCGACCTCGGCGAGCACCCGGTGGTTCGCCTCCACGGTAAGGGTGACAAGTGGCGGAGGTGCCCGCTCTGGGAGCAGACGGCGCAGCTGCTCCGTGCACTGGTCCAGTCGCTCGATCCACCAGCCACACCGCAAAGCGCGGTGTTCTCGGCCCACGGGCATCCCCTGACCCGCTTCGGCGTCTACAAGATTGTGCGTCGACACGCATCGGGCCTCGACGACCCTCGATCCGGCAGGAGAATGAGCCCACACGTCTTCCGACATACCTGCGCCGTCCATCTCGTCGAGGCCGGCGTTGAGGTCAATGTGATCAGAGGCTGGCTGGGTCATGCCGACCTGACCACGACCAATCGCTACGCGGAGATCAGCACGAAGGCCAAAGAAGCAGCCTTGCGAGCTTGCGAGCCGTCGGACACTTCGGTGGGATCCCGCGCCAGGCCAATCTGGCGATCAGACGAGTCCCTTCTCAATTGGCTCGCCTCTCTCTGATCGTTATGTGCCCTCCGATGGGGATGCCCCGGCGCGAACCCTCGTCATCCGTTGCGTGCCGCGGGCCGCCGGCACATAACGCGGGAGGGCACAGAACCCGGATAACCCTCGGGTCGGCATTACCCGCGCCCATCGCTACGAGCCCGAGCTCAACCGTACCTACCAGGAGCTGGCCACGCACTACCGCTGCGCCATCATCCCTGCCCGGCCACGCAAGCCCCAAGATAAGGCCAAAGTCGAAGCCGGGGTCCTGGTCGCCGAGCGCTGGATCCTGGCCAGCATCCGCGACCTCACCTTCTTCTCCCTCGCCGAGGCGAATGCGGTCATTGCCGAACGGCTTACCTGGCTCAATGACCGCCCCTTCAAGAAGCTGCCGGGAAGCCGCCACAGTCTGTTCGAGAGCCTGGATCGGCCGGCGCTGCAACCTCTTCCTGATCGGCCCTACGAGTTCGGCATCTGGAAGATGGCGAAGGTCAGCATCGATTACCACCTCGAGGTCGACGGCCATTACTACAGCGTTCCCTATCAGCTCACCGGTGAGCGCTGCGAGGTCCGCCTGGGTGCGAACGCAGTGGAGATCTTCTGCCGCGGCCGGCGGGTTGCCAGCCATCTCCGCAGCCGGCGCACCGGGGGCTTCACCACCGACCCGGCACATCCCCAGCGGGTCCCCGGGACTCCGTCCCGGCCCGCGGTAGCCGAGTCCCATCGCCGCCATCTCGAGTGGACGCCCGGTCGGCTGCTGCGGTGGGCCGAGGAGACCGGGCCGGCCACGGCCCAGCTGGTCGATGGCATCCTGCGGTCTCGTCCTCACCCCGAACAGGGCTTTCGCTCCTGCCTGGGCATCTTCCGTCTCGGCCGGACCTATGGCGCCGACCGCCTCGAAGCTGCCTGCCGGCGCGCCCTCGCCCTGCAGGCCTTCAGTTACCGCAGCGTCCAGTCCATCCTCAAGACCGGCCTCGACCGCCAGCCCCTGCTTACGCCCGTTCCGGAGCCCCCGGTGCGCGAGCACGCCAACGTGCGCGGCGCCGACTATTACCGATGAAAGGAGACAGACCTGTGCTCACCACGCCAACACTCGACAAGCTCACCCAGCTCAAGCTCAAGGGGATGGTCCGCGCCCTCCTCGAGCAGCAGGAGCACACCGAGTATCACCGCCTGAGCTTCGAGGACCGCCTCGGCCTGTTGGTCGACCGGGAGCTGCAAGACCGCGAGAATCGTCGCGTCCATCGCTCCCTGGGGACCGCCAGGCTCCGCGCCAGTGCCTGTGTCGAGGATATCGACTTCCACCACCCACGCGGCCTCGACCGCACCCAGATCCTCCACCTGGCGGCATGTCACTGGGTCGATTCCCACCAGCACGTGCTCATCGTCGGCCCCACCGGCTCGGGCAAGACGTTTCTTGCCTGCGCCCTAGCCCAGGCGGCCATCCGCTACGGCGCGACTGCGCTCTATCAACGAGCGCCGCGCATGCTGACCGAGCTGCTCACCGCTCGTGGTGATGGCCGGCTCCCCACCCTGATGGCGACGTGGGCGCGCGTCGGCGTCCTGGTCATCGACGACTTCGGCTTGCAGCCGCTCACGACGCAGCAGGCGGCTGATCTCCTCGAGGTGATCGAAGATCGGGCCCAGCGACGCTCGACCATCGTCACCAGCCAACTCCCCATAGCCCTCTGGCACGAAGCCCTGGGCGAGCCGACCCTCGCCGACGCGATCCTGGACCGGCTGCTGCACAGCGCTCACCGCATCGAGCTTAGCGGCGAGTCCATGCGCCGCGTCACCCGACCGGGCGGCGAGACGAGACAGACGAGCACCTGGCCGACGTCACACACGAGATCTCCGCCCGTCGATGCCGCTGCTCCCCAACCAACCGGCTCGTGCGAAACTGATCCCAACACCACAACCAAGGAGGTGATGACCGGGGAATAGCCAGCCACCTCACGATCACTGCGCGGCACCCTCCCTCATGGGTGGTCAAAACCCGTGGACCGGAGTGGCCATTTGATCGTGGAATGCCCTGGCCAATTCAGCGGAATACGCAGTCCTGGGCGGATGCGGCAACCCACAGCTCAGCAGCTCATGCTCGCGTTGTAGTCCGACACCCGGCGTCGGAGAGAGATCTGTTACAGAAGGCATTCCGAGGACGTTGGAGCGAAGTGAGGAGGCAAGGAAGCATGTTCGGAGCCACCGGGAGGTATCTCGCCGGCACCATTGTCGTGGTTGCCTCCGCTGGGTGTACACATGCGCAAGGTTCATCCGTGGCTGTTCCAACCGCGTGCACCAACTCGCTTCACATGTCGGACAATGTTGCATGCTTTCCACCAAGCAAGCTGGGCGAAGCTGAGCAGGGCCTACCCTTCGCCCCCGTCGACCCCCGTCCACTGGTGAACCGGTACGCACACCTGCGCTTACTCGAGGTTCGCATAGCGCGGATGGGGATCCGGCCGAATAGCGGCAATACATATCCTGCCGGTCCGCCACTCTGGATTTGGTACTTCTTTGGCAGATCGTTCGCTCGAGTGAGACGATCCGGAAGTGGCGCCGGATCGCTCAGCATCAGGGACGAGAGGGCTTGACCTCCCAGCTGGGACGTCCACCGGTCGGTCCCTTGGGCACCATCCCGGTGGTGCTGCGGGATGCCATTCGCCAGCTGCGCCGGGAGCACCCAGGCTGGGGCCCCAACACCATCTTGCTGCCCTGCGCACCGATCCCTGCTGGGCGACCACCTCCCTGCCCAGCCGCTCCCGCATCGCCGCCTTCCTCAAGGATGAAGGACTCACGCGTTCCTACCAGCGTCACACCCAGCTCATAGAATGCAATGGGTTTTCCGGCTTGCTAACAAGTATTCGGCCAGCGGCTTTACGGCACATGACCCAAACAGAGAAGACCTTTCTGACCTGCTCTCCCCATGTCGAGGTTCAGACCACGAAGCCCCTGTGCGAGCCAGAGCTGGACCATCTCACGCCTTTCCTAGCGTGGAGCCGCCTCCCTCCTGGCGAACATCGGCACCATCTCCGTCTCATCGCCTGGGGGTACGCGATCGATCCCGACCATCTTGTCGATAATCATGTTCTGGAAGCGATGGATTGGCTCCTCGAAGTGATAGCACAGGCGGCCCCCACGGTATGCCGGGTCGGACAAGCCGGCCTGCACCCGCTCCACGATCTCGATGTCCTGCCGGTTCACCAGATCCCAGAACGATGCCAGTTGATCCAGCTCTTCCTGCGCACCGGGGCTCTCCGTGCACTCGGGGTGTGTGAAGATGAGCGCCTCTTCGACGGTCTGCCCGGGACCGTCGGGACGGGCCAGGATGATGAAGGCGTGGTTGGGCAGGATGGAGATCGCGGTGTTGGGGAAGAGCCAGACGAAGCGACCGCTCTCGGCATCGGTGCCGCTCAACGCGCTGAGCGGGCGCAATCCCTGCCAGCCACCGGCCGATGAGTTCTGGGAGATTGGCGTCGTACACATCCCGGTGTACAGACCCGGCCCCTGCCAGCGGTAGTGATTCTCCATCCGAGACACCTTGATCAGCTCCGGATGAACCCAGGGCAGGTGATAGCACTCCATGAAGTTCTCACCTACCAGCTTGTAGTTTGCCGCGACCTGGTAATGTTTCGCACGCACCACCTGCCAGTCATCGAGCCGATAGCCGGCCAGGCGCGTCGGCAGGTCGCCAAGCTGGACCTGAAGGGACAGAGCGTCCGGGTTCAGATTGACGAAAATGAGGCCCGCCCAGCTCTCGACTCCGGCAGGGATGAGACCGTAGTCCGCCCTATCGAAGTGTTTGAGCCCGCTCATGTCGAAGACGCCACGCTGGTCCTCGGGGATATCCGAGCCTTCGAAGAGCGGCGTCCCCAGGCAGTTGCCCGCGAGATCGTATGTCCAGCTATGGTACGGACATCTGATCCTGGAGGTTTTCAGCATCTGATGGCCATCGTCGAGAAGTCTGGTGCCGCGGTGCCGACACACGTTGTGGAAGGCCCGCAGTCTGCCGGCCTTGTCGCGGGTCACGATGATCGAGCGCCCCGCCACTGTGACGACGAGGGCCTGCCCACTCTTCTGGAGCTGGGACGTGCAGCCGACAACGATCCAGCTTGCCGCGAAGACCCGCTCCTCTTCGATGGCATAGAAGTCCGGGCTGGTATAGGCTTCCGGAATCAGAGTCATTGCCAGCTCGACCGGCGTCCGCGTCTGCCGGTAGGTCTCCTCGGAGGTATAGTGCTGCGACGAGGAGGAAGTCGAGCACGATGGTACGAAGGCAGCTCTCTCAAGACTCACAGCGCTACTCCTTTGCATCCATTGCTACCAATTTCGTGACGAGTCTCACTTATTCATACCTGCTCTAGTCTCATAAAGTCGCGCCGCCCCTGTCCGACGGCGAGCCACCCTGCAGATAGGCAGTTCCAAGCTGGCGGAGGCGGCGTGCGTGGAGAGGTGGAGCGGGAGGATGCGGAATAGAGGTGAGCTGGCAGCTTCGGCTTCTCGCGCGTCTCGCCGCCCTGCCACTCCGTCCAGAGCCCTCCCCGTCCGCAGCTGAACTCGTAGGACGCCGTGGTCTCGGCACCCCGCGTGCGTCGTACCTGCGGCTGGGATCTGTCCCCCCTCAGGAGCTTCCAATTGAGGCATCATAGAGAGGTGACCTCCCTCTCTCCACCCGTGCCCGACTCGATGCAAGCCGTCGTTGTCACCGGATACGGTGGCCTCGAGACCCTCGAGGTGCGCCAGGTCGCGGTCCCGCGTCCAGGGCGGGGAGAGTTCCTCATTCGGGTGCAGGCCGCCGGCCTGAATAACTCCGACATCAACATGCGTCTCGGCTTCTACGGGACGGAGGATGACCCCAATGCCCGAACCGGCTGGCAACGCACCCCGCAGCACTTCCCGCGGATCCCGGGCTCGGACGTCGCGGGGCGGGTCGTCGCCGTGGGCGCAGGAGTGCCGACTGCCCACATCGGTCGGGAGGTGCTCCTCTACCCCTTCCGCTCCTCGGGCGATCCCGACGCCGAACATATGGCACCCGATATCCTCTACCTGGGAGCCGATGTCGACGGCGGCTATGCCGAGTACGTCTCTTGGCCGGCAGCCCTCTGCTATCCCCTCCCCTTACCCGATGTGGTCCGAAGCGCGGCGGTGCCGGTGTCCGGCCTGACCGCATGGAATATGGTGGGCAGGAGCGGAGCCGGGCCCGGGAACGTCGTCGTGGTGACGGGGGCCACCGGAGGTGTCGGGTCGTACGCCGTGCAGATCGCCGCGCGCGTCTGCGGCGCGATCGTCATTGCCCTGGCCGGAGATCCCGCCCGGGCCGATGAGCTTGTCGGCTTGGGCGCCACTCAGGTGGTCTCGTATCGATCGCCCGCCTTCGAGGAGGAACTGATGGAGGCCACCGACGGCCGGGCAGACATGGTCCTCGACGTGGTGGGCGCGCCGCTGTTGGGGGTCGCCATGCGGGCCCTTCGGGTGGGTGGCACCTTCGTGACGGTGGGATCGGCGGGAGGGGCGATGGCTCAGCTCGACGTCCGGACTCTGTACCTGAGGCACTTGACCTTGATCGGCTGCACGCTCGGCTCGCGGGCTGACTTTCTCGCGCTCCTGTCGGCAGTCGCCTCAGGCCAGGTGGTCCCCATCGTGGCGCAGACCTTCTCGCTCAAACAGGCTCGTGCAGCGCAAGAGTACTTCCTGCAGCGGGGAGGAGTAGGCAATGTCGTGCTGCTGCCTGACTGAGCGGAAGGCTCTGGCGAGGCCTGCACCCCTCCTCCGTGACACGAACCTTCAGCGGACCGACGATACTGATGTTTGCCGGCAGGGATACGGCAGAGTGAGCGCCTGCACTGTGTCCAAGCGTGCGCGTGGTTGGTGCGACGAACAGGGCAGACCCCGCTGAGGGTGAGGTGCGGAATGACGTACCGAGTATCACGGTTGTAGCTGCGAGTTCCGACTCTCCCGCGACCCCGATGGCGCTACCAACTCCAAGGGAGGAATGCCCAGGACTGCTGCGATCTTCCTGATCGTCGCCGGTCGCGGCTGCTTGCGTCCAGCCTCGATCTGCCACAGCGCATTCACCGAGATGCCGGCAGCCCGTGCTAGCTCTGCCTGTCCCCAGACAGCACGAAGACGAGCTGCTCGAATGCGCTCACCGGTCGACTCACTCATGCTCTAATCTATCTATCATATACTAATTGTGATGCTATAATGTATCAGAGCCAATGGGTCAGCGCAAAACGAAAAGTCGACACCATGAGAGCGCCTGTGTACTGCAGGGTCTCGACCGAAGACCGGCTAGATAATTGCGAAACCAGCTCTCCAAGTACTGAACCATTGGGAGGAGTTTCAAAGTGAAGACTGCTGTGTACTGCCGCGTGTCAACCGACGAGCAGCGAGAGCGGCAAACCATTGAGAATCAGGTGGAGCTTTCCACCGCATACTGCGAATCACACGAGCTGGCCATCGCCGAGTTGTACCGAGATGACGGGGTCAGTGGGACGCTCCCGCTGGCAGATCGTCCGGAGGGCAAACGGCTGCTCGAGGACGCGAAGAGCAAGAAGTTCGACCGTCTGCTGGTCAAGCAGGTGGACCGCCTGGGGCGCGACGCTTTGTACATCCTGAATGCCGTCTACCAGTTGGAGGCGCTCGGCATTCAAGTCATCAGCATTCTGGAACCCATCGACCTCAGCACGCCTCAGGGCAAGTTCATGCTGACGATTGACAGTGGGGTAGCAGCTCTGGAGCGCGATACGATCATCCAGCGGTCGGTGGAAGGCACGGACCGCCTGGCGCGTCAGGGTGTCTGGTTGGGGGGCATCGTGCCCTACGGCTATCAGGTCGTGGGCAAGGACCGTGATGCGCGACTGGTTGTCAGCGACGAACCGGTCCCGGGAGTCGGGATGACCAAGGCGGACGTGGTCAAGCTCATGTACCAGATGGCAGCCCACGAGCGTCAGACCTGCTTCGCGATTTCGGATCGCCTTAACGCTCTGGGCGTCCCGCCCGCCTACGTGCGCGATGGACGGCAGGTACGCCGAGGCACGCGCACGGTGGCGACGGCCGGCATCTGGCGCGCGTCTCGCGTCCGCAACCTCATCACAAACACAACGTATAAGGGCATTCACCAGTACGGCCGGCGTTCGAAGCGCCGGCGCGAGGTTATCGAACGTGACATGCCTTCGATTGTCAGTGTGGAGATATGGGAGCAGGCGCAGAAGGTTCTGCACGACAACATGATCCTCAGTCCCCGGAACGCCAAACGCCGGCATCTCTTGCGTGGCGTCATCAGGTGCGGGACGTGTGGACTAACCTATGTGTGCTCCAGCCACGACTACAAGGGGAAGACCAAGACGTACTACCGGTGCAACGGCAAGGCCAGTGGCCGCGGCCTATACGGCCAGCAGGGTCGGAAGTGTCCATCGAAGAACATCAGCGGCGCCGTTGAAGAGATCGTCTGGCAGGACATCGAGGGCTTCCTGCGCAACCCGGGCTCCGTGTTGGAGCAGCTCGGACAGAGGCTCGACCACGAGGCCAGCGAAGCAGTCCAGCTCCACGACGAGGTCACGACCCTCCGCAAGGCCCTTCAGGCGAAGCAGCAGGAGGGGGACCGGGTCGTGGCGCTGTACCGACGCGGCAGGATCGAGGAGGAGACACTCGACCGGCAACTGGACGAGATTCAACGTGAGGAAGCTCGACTCAAGGATCAGATCGACGGTCTGGTGGCCCGGACAGAGGCAACCGAGGCAACACAGGCGCAGCTCCGATCCGCTGACGATCTCCTGCGCGATCTCAACGCCTGTCTCGATGCTCCCTTGACCTGGGACGTGAAGCGTCGGTTGGTGGAGACCCTGGTCGAAGGCATTCGTGTGGACACGGTTGACCATGATGGAGCGCAAGCGGCGGTGGTGACGATGACCTATTGCTTTTCTCGAACAGCTAACCACAAGGACACCCGTGCAGACAGTCGGTGAATCAGGAAGTTTGGACTGCACACATCGATCTGAATGCTTGCCGCACCCACGATCGGGCCCCCGTGAAGGTGAGGTGCGATCTGAGAGCAGTAAGCCTCTGCCATCCCAGCGACCTTCTTGGCCTCTAGGATCCCTCCAACCCGCCCGAGAGCCATCTAGAGAATCGACGCTGCCTGCTTCCCGACGAGTTCGCGCAATTCGTACTTGGTGGACAGGCGCTCCCCGGGTGAGATGGGAATCCTCGTCGCCCGCGCAACTCGGGCCAGCTCGTCACGGTTCTCAGGCGGGATCGGCTCCTCGAACCAGAGCAGGTCGTACGGTTCGAGCTGCTTGGCGAGCCAGAGAGCGCTGGAGGTCGTCATCTGGCCATGGGTCCCGATCAGGATGTCAACCTTGTCTCCGACCGCCTCGCAAGCCTTCTTCACGAGGTTCTCGGCCTCGCGGAGTGTTTCAAGGGAAAGTTGCGCAGCAGAGAGAGTACTTGACCCGACCGGGTCGAACTTGCTCGCGGTGATACGTAGTCTCTGTCTCCCCGCTGGGACGCGGTCACCGGCTCTCCGCGCCGTGTAGGAGTGAAGCTCTTTGGGAGGGACCTGTAGCGTGAGGTGCTACGCCATTCGGTAAATGTAAGCGTCCTCTATGAACACATTGTTGATCGTATTCGCGGTAAAGCGCACGCCGATTATGGCTTGGGGAGGAGTCCCGGCGACTGTTCGTAAGAGCCTGACACGAGGGTCATGGGAACTGATGACTGCAATATCTGAGAGGTTGAGACCTGTCACGTTAGCTTGCAGGATGCCGTTTACCTTCCTGTAAGCTTCCATAGGCCCCTGCGCGTCAACCACGCTCGACGCGATCAGGAACCTCCAGGTGCCTTCATGCAAGTACCAGAATGCTGCATTGACCGGAAAGCCTGCCCGGTCAAGAGCCTCAAGGAGCTTCCTGCCACCATCGATAGAGTTCGCTACCAGTAGTTCCGTAGCCACGCTATGATTCCGCTGGTGGGATCGTTGATTGCTTGTAGAAAGTCTCGGGCCTTCTTCTGTGTGTGCACTTGGTATCGGGTCTCCTCGGACCAGTCCTTGACGGTGGCCCAGTTGACGGCAAACGCCTGATCTGCCTGCATGTAGGTCTGATGCAGCACCGTCAGTTCAGCACCCTTGATGAGCTTCTCCAGATCGTGGGTAAAGATATTCTCGAGAGCTTTGCGGTCACGGGGAAAGTCTCCTTTCCGCGTCTTCTTGCAAATGCATGCCTTGAGCGCACACTCGATTGCGTAGCCAGCCAGGTAGTACGCGCCTGAGTAGAGTCTATTGTTGTAGAGCAGCTGAGCTTCCCGCAATCGCCTGTTAGCAAGATCTTGGAAGTCCCTCCGCTGCACACACCCTCCAGGCGCTTGCCCAACCCATGAGAGAGTCAAGCCTCGAGGCAAAGTATCGCCCAATGGTAGCAAGTGGGAAGAGAAAACTGCCGTGTCAAAAACGGCCGAGGTTGTTGAAAGAGGCCTTTAGTCGCGACTGTCTTGCGCCTGTTGGACGGCCTCAGCGAACGGCACTGTGAAGTGCCTGCGGGGGCAGGACACATTGCAACAGGCATACTCGGGGGGCGTTCAGCACCAAGCAGGCGGGCTGCTCCGCGATCGGGAGCCACCAGGGGTGGGGATCTTCAGGCGAGACTTGGTATCGTCACCGCGAAACGGCACCGCCCATTAGCCGTCTGGGAGCGGCCGGAAGGAGTCAGCCGGTTCCCCATCGCCAACGACCCGGCAGCCCGATGACCAAGAGGCAGCTCAGCGACTCCCAGGCCTCGGCCTCCAAGTCGCAGCCTCTCGCCCCACTGGCAACAATGGTGGCACCCTTTGAGAGCAGGGAGCGGTGAGGGCTGAGAGCGGGGAAGGACGATGTCGGCGAAGACGATGATGCTGCGGGGGAGAAGCAGCAGAAGGACGATGTCCACGTCGCCCTCGCTGACAGTACTGGTGACAGCATAGCCGGCGTGAAGAGCGAAAGCCAGGGACGTTGGCGGACGGAGATCCATCCCTCCGTCCGTCGCGATGTGGCTTCTGGGCGGGCCAGACGGGACGGACGGACGGTGACGGACCTCGGCGGAAACGGGGCTCAGATGGGTGGTCGATGGTAGTGGACCACTTCGAGTGCAGCTAGGGGTATGGACGCTCTTGGCGTCACTGTCCGAGGATATGCGGAGACTGGAGGCTTTATTCGTCCCATATCCCCACAGGACGAGCCCCATTATCCGGGCGGTGCTGACAGCGAAACTGACAGCAGAGCTGACGTGATG
>Ga0102924_1004751_pt1 | contig 13511 bp, 14 predicted proteins | sample PaiPotPPM11metaG_FD_80116 | JGI IMG/M metagenome (GOLD analysis project Ga0102924, IMG submission 80116) | Iron sulfur acid spring bacterial and archeal communities from Banff, Canada, to study Microbial Dark Matter (Phase II) - Paint Pots PPM... ... | reverse complement strand
GTCTGGGACTGGTGGCGTCGTCCGTTACGGCAGATGTCGCGGCTGGGTCACGCCCTCAGGGGATTCACAAGATCCGTCACGTCGTCGTCATCATGCAGGAGAACCGGTCTTTCGACAGCTACTTCGGCACCTTTCCAGGTGCTGACGGGCTGCCCCGAGATGCCCACGGCAATTTCACGACCTGCGTGCCCGATCCCCGGGCCGGGCACTGCCAGCACCCCTACCACGACGGCAGCCCGGTCAACGGCGGCGGGCCACACACCGCCGCGGCCGCCAGCGCCGACATCGACAGCGGGAAGATGGACGGCTTCATCGCCGAGGCCGAGAAGGGACAGAGGGGATGCGGGGTGTCGGTGAACCCCAACTGCACCAACTCGGCGACACCTGATGTCATGGGCTACCACGATGCCTCGGACATCCCGAACTACTGGGCCTATGCCCACAACTTCGTGCTGCAGGACCACATGTTCGAGCCGGCCGCGTCGTGGAGCCTGCCCTCTCATCTCTTCATGGTGTCGGAATGGTCGGCGCGCTGCGCCACGCTGGGACGTCCCGCCAGCTGCACGAATGCCTTGGAGTCGCCTGCTCCGGGCGGCGTTGCCGGGCCCGAACTCGGGTATCCGGCCGTGCACTACGACTGGACCGACCTGACCTATCTGATGCACGCACGGAGGGTCAGCTGGGGCTACTACCTCGACCAGGGATCCCAGCCCGATTGCGACGACGACGCAATGACCTGTGCCCCCAAGGCCCAGCGCACCGCTGTGCCCTCGATCTGGAACCCTCTGCCGTCGTTCACCGACGTGCACACCGACCAGCAGACCAGCAACGTACGTGACATCTCGACCTTCACGGCCGCCGCCCGTGCCGGGCGCCTACCCGCGGTCTCCTGGGTCGTTCCCAACCAGCATGACGGCGAGCACCCTCCGGCCAGCGTCATAGACGGCCAGACGTATGTCACCGGCCTCATCAACTCGATCATGTCAGGACCGGAGTGGTCCTCGACCGCCATCTTCCTCAGCTGGGATGACTGGGGCGGGTTCTACGACCACGTGCCACCACCACACGTCGACATCAACGGCTACGGCCTTCGTGTACCCGGGATCGTCATCAGTCCTTACGCCCGGAGGAGCATCGTTGACCACCAGGTGCTGTCCTTCGACGCCTACGCCAAGTTCATCGAGGACGACTTCCTGGGCGGAGCCCGGCTAGACCCCAAAACCGACGGTCGGCCTGATCCGCGCCCCGACGTCCGCGATGCGCAGCCGGTCCTTGGTGACTTGAGCGCCGACTTTGACTTCAACCAGCCGCCACGCGCGCCGATGCTGCGTCCCGAGCACCCATGAATGCCGACCTAATCGAGGTCGGAGATGACCAGACCCTCGAGGTCTGCGTGCAAAAGCAACGAACGACCGTGAACCTGGGAGGTGGCCAGCAGCGACTCCCCGGCCTTGCGGACCGACGGGCCACGCTCCGCGCTGCAGATCGCGAGAAGGCACGGCCCGGCCCCGGACCAGCACGCCGCGATCGCACCGGCATCCACGAGTCCGGCGAGCAGCACCGGCGACTCCGGAAATAGCGGAGTGCGCGCCTGCTGGTGCAGCCGATCCTCCGTCGCTTCCCGCACCAGCCGGCGGTGGTCGGCCATGCCGCCGATCAACAAGCCCATCCGCCCGAGGTTGAACACGGCGTCGTGATGCGGCACCGACTCCGGCAACGCCTGGCGGGCGGTGACCGTCGGCAACGGCCGGTCCGGAACCAGTACGACATAGACAAGCGAAGAATCCAACGCCAGCCGCGACGCGAGGGGGGTGGGGCCGAGCAGCGTGGCCGTCACGAAGCCGCCCAACACGGACGCCGCCGCGTTCTCCGGATGGCCGTCAACCGACGTGGCTACCGCCAACGGGTCAGGTGCTCCGGCTGCAGCCGCGGCTGCTGCGGCGAGCGCGGCGGATGACCCGAGCCCGCGCGCGACGGGGATCTGGGATCGCACGGTGATGTCGAGGTGCTCGGTCCCGGCGACGTCCATCGCGACCCGCGCCGCGAGATGGGTCTGGTCGGTCGGAAGGTCTTGACCTTCCCCCTCCGCGCGGACCACGAGGCGCGACGACGGGCGGATCTCGACCTCGACGTGGAGGTCGAGCGCGAGAGCGAGGGTGTCGAAGCCCGGGCCGAGGTTCGCCGACGACGCCGGGCAGCGGGCGCGGCGCGGGGTCACGGTCACAGCCGCACACCGTAGGCGCCATTTGTGGGTGTCACCTTTTCCCCGGAACGCCTGTCAAAACGAGTGAACGCCACCATGGGGTGACGTTCAGGAGGTGCATCAAAATGCACGACTTCATCATCGTCGTTCTCATGAGCCTGGCGCTGTGGAAGCTCGTCGACCTGCTCGAGGAGCTCGTTCCCGGCCTGACCCGTATTCACACGCTCGCAACCGTGGCGATCGGCGTGGCGTTCGCCGTCGCCGTCGACTACTCGCTCTTCCGTGGGCTCCACGTGACCCTCCGTGACACGTGGATGGGCCCATGGGCGACCGGGTTTGCAATCGCCGGCGCGACGAGCGCATGGCGAGCGCTGTTCCACTGGTTCGGTTCGGCGGAGGGCGACGCACCCGAGGTGCGCCACGCCCACCGTGGACCGAGGAGCATGGCGGCCTAGCCGCATTCCACGTGGACCGAGGAGCATGGCGGCCTAGCCGCATTCCACAAGGGCGACCAGCAGCGTGGCTGCGCCGCCCTCGGACCAAATGGAAAGGAGGCCGGGACCCGCCCCCGGCCTCCTTTCGCGTGGATCTCTGGATCAGGCGGACTTCCGGACCTGCTCCTCGGTCTTTTGCCGGGTGACTCGATCGAGCCCGCTCATTTGGAGAATGGCGGCGCCGGCCATGCGGGCTGCGCTGACGCCGACCTTCACACCCATGTCGATGACCGCAGCGGGGACGCCGACGATGACGTTGAACGGAGGCTGGTCGGGCATGAACGGGTGCGGCCGGCTCGGCGCGGTCTTCTTCAGGTCCTCCATGGCTTCGCCCATGATCTGGAGGTCGCTGAACGGGATGTGCTTCTCGACGAGGGGGAAGAGCTCGTTCTCCTCTTCCTCGACGTGGTGCCGAACGTTCTCGATCAGGACAGTCGCCTTGGCATCGAAGCGCTCCGCGTTCGCCGGCAACTTCTCCAGCTCGCCCAAGGCGAGCTTCGCGGCGTGATGCTCCTCGAGTGACTCGAGCACCGTGCGGTGGAGGTCGGGGATGCCGCGCAGTGCGGGGTAGAAGATCTGCTCCTCGACCGCCGCGTGCCGGGAGAGCTGTTCGATGATGTGGTCGACGATCCGGCGCTTCTCGGCATAGGCGCCATCGGAAGCCGTCTCGAACTGTGTGAACAGGTTCTCCACATTGCCGTGGTCGGTCTTCAGGAGGGTGATCGCGTTGGTAGCCATGGCGCGACACGTACCCGGGTCTCAACCGGACAAACGGTTTAGAAGCCCTGTCAGGAGGGGGCGACGCTCAAAGGCCGAGATGCAGTCGTAAGGCCTCGTCGAGCGCAGCGCTGAGATCCGTGCTCAGGCGGCCGACGACGACGCCCACCCGGTGTATGGCAACCGACCGAACTTGTTCGGCCTGGGCTTTCGACTCTTTCCGAAGGCCACACTCGGCGGCCGGTAAACGGACCTGGAACGGGTAGACGGTGGCGATGTTGCTGGTGATCGGGACGACCGTCACCACCCCCCGTCGAAGGCTTTGCGCTGTCGCGTTCGCGCCGTCGTTGCTGACCACCACGGCGGGCCGCCGTTTCCCGGCTTCGCTCCCCTGTGTCGGGTCGAGGTTGACCCACACGACATCGCCGCGGCGCATCGTTTACAGACCATCGCCAATTGCCTCGTCCCAGTCCTTGGCTTCGCCCGAGCTCTCCCACTCGTCGAATGCCGCTGCGTAGGCCGGGGCGAGTTCGCCCGCCCGCAGCAGGGCGACGGCCCGCTGTACGACAGCCGACCGAGACTCCACGCCGTGACCGGACGCGTACTCGTCGATGAACGTCACGTCCTCATCCCGCAGGCTCACGCTCAGCTTCACCGCGCTGATGCTACCACGGTAAGCTACATGATGCTACCCGGGTCGTACCGGAGGCCGGGTTCCTAGACCCTGTTCTGCAGACCCTCGAGCTCGTCGACGGTCATCAGCACCGCCCGGGCTTTCGAGCCTTCCGATGGCCCGACCACCCCTTTGCGCTCGAGGAGGTCCATGATCCGCCCGGCGCGGGCGAAGCCGACACGCAGCTTGCGCTGGAGCATCGATGTCGAACCCAACTGCGAGCGCACGATCAGGTCCATCGCCTCGGCGAGGAGGTCGTCATCGTCGTCTGAGCCCGACGAACCTGAGGCCCCGAACGGGGACCCGCTGCTCTCGTCGCCTTCTCCCTCGACGCCCTCGATGTAGACCGGCTCCGCTTGGCGGCGCCAGTGCGCCACGACCTTGCGGGCCTCTTCCTCCGACACCCAGCAGCCCTGGATCCGCCGGGCCAGGCTGGAGTTCGCGGCCGACAACAGCATGTCGCCCTTGCCGACCAGCTTTTCCGCGCCGTACTGGTCGAGGATGACGCGGCTGTCGGTCTGGGAGGAGACCTTGAACGCAAGACGGGACGGCACGTTGGCCTTGATCACACCCGTGATCACGTCAACGGACGGTCGTTGGGTGGCGATGACGAGGTGGATCCCGACGGCGCGGGCCATCTGCGCGATGCGACAGATTGACTCTTCGACGTCGCGGGCCGCGACCATCATCAGGTCGTTCAACTCGTCGACGACCACCAGGATGAAGGGCAGGCGGTGGTACTCGACGACCGGGTCGTCCGACAACAGCGGCGGTTCGGCCACGAGCTCGCCCCGGTCGAACGCCGCGTTGTAGCCGGTGATGTCGCGCACGCCGACCTCGTGGAGCAGGTCGTACCGACGCTCCATCTCCGTCACGACCCACGACAGGGCGTTGGCCGCCTTCTTGGGGTTGGTGACCACCTGGGTCAGCAGGTGCGGCACGCCTTCGTACTGACCGAGCTCGACCCGCTTGGGGTCGACGAGGATCATCCGCACCTGATCCGGTGTGGCTCGGATGAGCACCGACGTGATGATCGAGTTGATGCAACTGGACTTGCCCGCGCCGGTGGCGCCGGCGATGAGGATGTGGGGCATCTCGGCCAGGTTCGCCATGACGCCGCGGCCGTTGATGTCCCGGCCGACCGCGACCTCGAGCGGGTGCACCGCCTTGCGGGCCTCGTCGCTCGTGAGGATGTCGCCCAGACTGACCAGCTGTCGTTCCCGGTTGGGCACCTCGACACCGATCGCGGACTTGCCCGGGATCGGCGCGAGGATGCGGACGTCCTCGGCTGCCATCGCATACGCGATGTCCTTTGACAGCGACGTGACCCGGGAGACCTTCACGCCCGGGCCGAGCTCGAGCTCGTAGCGGGCCACCGTGGGCCCGACCGTCATCCCGATCAGGCGGGTCTCGACGCCGTGGGCATGGAGCGCCTCCTCCAGTGTGCGGCCGGCAGCCTCGATGGGGCGCCGGTCGACTTCTGTGGCCTTGCTCCGCTTCAACAAGTTGAGCGGAGGGAGGCGCCACACTCCCCCGTCGCCGACGGGACCGAGGTCGATCTCGAGCTGCTTGGCGGGTCCGGCCCCCTGCAACGGCACGTCGGCTTTCTTGGGTGCAGGTGTGGCCTTGACCGGGGGGGCGTCATCGAACCAACCAGCACTCGCCCCATCGACCAGCGACGCGGCGTCCGGCGATGGGTCAGGCGCCTCCTCTGAGGGTTGGCTCGGGGTGAACGTGGTGATCCAGCGGGCCGCGGCACGAGCCAGCCGGTGGAGGCCCCGTAGCGTGCCGGCACCCCAACGCGTTCCGGTGTGCGCTGCCGCCGCGATCGTCGTGCCGGTGACGATCAGCAGGCCGCCGAGCGCGACCACGACCAGGACGACACCGGCCCCCCAACTGGCGAGCAGGGCGTGGAGCGGGGACGCGACTGCGGCGCCCGCGTACCCCCCGGCCCGCTCGAGCGGTCCGTGAGGGCCATCGATGGCCGGGCTGCCGTACGCAAGGTGGAGAAGTCCTGCCACGGCGACGGTGGTGAGAGCGGCGCCGATGAGCGTCGGTCGGATCACGCGTTCGGGTGCGCCGGCCTCGGCCCGGGCGCCGACCTCGGCACCGACCACAAGCACGATGCCGATGGCAAGCAGCGCGAGTGGGATCGCGATCCGTCCGGTGCCGACGCCGAGTCCGCCGAGCGAGCGCAGGGCGCGGCCGAACGGCCCGGTGAGGTTGGCGTAGGTTCCCAGGCCGTCGAGGATCCCGGCCAGGGCGATGATAACGCCCCAGACCTCGTTCGTCGGGCGCCCGAGACGCTGGGCCAGTGTCTGGCGCGGCTCCTTGCGCGAAGGCTTTCGGGACGGGGCCGGCTTGCGCTTGCGGGCGGGCCGCGCCGCCTTGGCCGCGCCCTTCACTGCACCGGCTGCGGCGCCACGCGCCGCGCCGCGAGCCACCCGTTGCGTGCGCGTGGCAGCCATCTACGTAGCCTGCGATCGGGTGTTCACAACAGCCACAACGCTAACAGCAGCCACATCCGGACTCGCGCACCGCGGGCTGGCAAGTAGGCCTCGATCCGGAAAAAGAGTGAAAGATTGCTCCGAGCAGCGACGATGAATGGCGGGACAAGCCAACGCGACCTCCGCATCACCGACTGCGACCCGTCCCCGAGAGAACGACATGTTGAGCCGGGACACCACTGCTGCGCCGCCCCGCATCGCGACTGCTACGGGCTCCACCGCGCGCCGGCCCGTGTTCGTGGCGTCCGACGATCGGCGCTCGCGCCGCCTCATGATTGCCGGCCGGCTCTTCGCGAGCCTGTGCGTTCTGTACGTAGTGCTCGTGATCGCCAGCCTGGTCGGCGCCCCTTGGGTACCGCGCCTCGCCCTTCCCCGACCGGGTCCCGATGTCAGTGCCACCCCCGGCAGGGCTCCGGCCAAGCTGCCCGCCTCGGCGCGGAGCCAGCCGGTGCCAGTCCTGAAGACTTCGGCCTCGCCCAAAGCTTCGACCTCGACCACTTCGATCCCGTCGACGCAGCCGACGGCACCTGGCGGACCCGCCGGCAACGCCCCGTCGGTGACCGGCTCACCTGCGGTTGCTCACCAACCGGGTGTGTCCACAGCGCCCAGCAGCCCCGCGCCGTCCACAACCACCCCGACGACCACCCCGACGACCACCAAGACGAATCCATCAGGCAGCCCCGGCACCACCGCCCCGGGTCGCAGCCACCATCCCTGAGATGGCCGTTGAACACCCGAGCGCGCCGATGCGCCAGCCGCGGACCCACTGGTTCGCCCTCCTCGCCGCCATCGGCGTCCTCGCCCTCGCGCTCACCATCAACGGCTACACCCATCACTCCCTGGGGCGCTCCGGAACCCAGCACGCCAATGCCGACACAGTGCCTAGCCTGGCCACGGCGGGCCCCATCCTCGACCTGTCGGGTTCCGATGTCCGCTCCGAGGCAGGTCCGGCGGGGACGGTGGCACTCACGTTCGATGACGGACCCGACGCGAGGTGGACCCCGCGCATACTCGACGTGTTGCGACGCCATCACGTGCCCGGGACGTTTTTCGTGGTCGGCTCCCGGGCGCTGGCCTATCCCCAGTTGGTGCGCGCAGAGCTCGCCGGGGGCAACGAGATCGGCTCCCACACGTTCGTGCATGCCGATGTCGCGGTGGTCAGCGGGTGGAGGGCCAACATCGAGCTCTCCCTGACCCAGTCGGCCCTGGCTGCCACTGCCGGCATTCACACCGGGATCTTCCGACCCCCGTACTCTTCGACGACTGACGCGATCACCGTCGCCGATTTCAAGGCCTGGCGCGCCATCGGTCGGCAGGGCTACCTCATCGTCCTCGCCAATCGGGTCAGCGAGGACTGGCGCCGGCCTGGTGTCGACGAGATCATTAGGCGGGCGCAGCCGTCGACCAGCTCCGGCACCGTCATCATGTTCCATGACGGGGGGGGCAACCGCAGCCAGACCGTCGCGGCCGTGGACCGGCTCATCAACGAACTCCAGGCGAAGCGATTCACTTTCACGACGGTGTCTGGCCTCGCCGGGCTGCCGAATGCCGCGGCGGACGCGAGAGTGGGGCTGGCACAGCGGATACAGGGGCGGGTCATCGCCTCGTTGGTGCGGATCGGCGAGCTCCTCGTGGGGCTGTTCCGGATCATCTTGGTGCTCGTAGCCCTGCTCGGACTTCTCCTTCCCTGGTGCTGTTCCTCTTCGCCCGCCGCCATGCCAGCGATCCAAGGCGGGGCCAGTTCGAGGCCCACTTCAACCCGGCGGTGAGTGTGGTCGTGCCGGCGTTCAACGAGGAGGTCGGAATCGCGGCAGCCGTACGATCGCTGTCGGAGTCCAATTATCCGGACGTCGAGGTGGTGGTGGTCGATGACGGATCGACGGATGCGACCGCGGAGGCGGTCAACAGCTTGGCCCTCCCCAATGTTCGCCTTATTCGCCAAGCGAACGCTGGGAAGGCCGAGGCTCTCAACACCGGGATCCGGCTCGCCCGAAACGACGTCATCGTCACCGTCGACGGGGACACAGTGTTCGAGCCCGACACGATCCGATGGCTCGTCCAACCCTTCACCGATCCCATCGTCGGGGCGGTGAGCGGCAACACCAAAGTCGGCAACCGCGGCGGCATGCTTGGCCGCTGGCAACACATCGAATATGTCCTCGGGTTCAACCTCGACCGGCGGATGTACGACCTTCTTGGCTGCATGCCGACCGTCCCGGGGGCCATCGGCGCGTTCCGACGGGACGTTCTCGACGAGTTGGGTGGCGTAAGCAGCGATACCCTGGCCGAGGACACCGACCTGACCATGGCGATCATCCGCGCCGGATGGAGGGTCGTCTACGAACAGCGGGCGATCGCGTGGACAGAGGCGCCTGCGTCACTTTCAGAACTGTGGAAGCAGCGCTACCGCTGGTCCTACGGGACGATGCAGGCGATGTGGAAGCATCGCGGCTCGACCCGCGACGGCAGCCCCCTCGGGCGACGGGCGCTGCCGTACCTGTTGTTCTTCCAGATCCTCTTGCCACTGCTGGCCCCCGTGGTGGACCTCTTCACGGTCTTCGGGATCTTCTTCTTGAAGCCAGGGCCGCTGATCGCCTACTGGGTGGCCTTCAATGCTGTCACTCTGGCTCTGGCCCTCTTCGCCTTCCGGCTCGACCAGGAGTCGGCTAGGCCGCTCTGGGCCCTCCCCCTCCAACAGTTCGTCTACCGCCAGCTGATGTACCTCGTGGTGATCCAGTCCACCGTGACTGCGGTGCTCGGGACTCGACTGCACTGGCACAAGCTCGAGCGCACCGGGGACGTGCAACTCCCCGTCGAGAGCACCTGACCCGAGGGCGGGCACACGGCGCGGTGGGGTTACGGAGCCGCCGTCGTCGACGTCGTCGACGTCGTCGACGTGACGACCGGACCGACGGGAGCGATGGTCGTGGTCGGACCCGACGAGGTCGTGGTGGCCGGGGCGACCGTGGTCGTCGTGACCGCGCTGACGGTCACGCCACACGCAGACTTCGTATATGCGTCGAGCCGGCCGCTGGCCGAGGTGAAGGGGCCGCCTTCAGAGCTCTGAACGCTCGCCAGCACCTTGCTGACCGCGTTCGGGTCGCTGGCGTTCGCGCTGTCGAGGCCGCCGGCGAGGGCTTTGTACGTGTCGACCGCGGTCTGCAGATCGTCCTTCACCAGGTGTCCGTTGACCCGGTCCGCCGGGTTGGCCTCCGTTTGGAGGGTGATGAGCTGGTCACGGGTGGCATCGGCCTGGGTCCGCACCGAGGCGAGATCCTTGCCGGCGGCAGCCTCGAGGGCGTTGGCCTGGTCCCTGAACTTGGCCACGTCGGTGCAGAACGCTGACCCCCTGCCGTCACCGACGGTGACAGTGGGGCCACTCGAGCACCCGGCGAGCACGATGGCACCAAGGGCGACTGCCGCCAGCAGCTTCACGGTCTTGGTCTCGATCACGGTGGGCAACGACTCTCCTCGGACGGCGCGCGGAGGCAGGCCAGACCGGCGGGCGATGGTAGTCGACGCGGCTCGAGCTTCCCGAGTCCCGACTCGGTCGGTCCTCTCTCCGGGGTCAACGAGGTATCGATGAGGTCATTCCAGGGTGCCGGCTGGAACGACCCACTGGCACACCTGGCCGGTCACCGAAGCGATGAGGTCGAAGTCTGCGTCGTAGTGGAGCACGGCCAACCTCGCTTCTTCGGCGGCTGCGGCGACCAACAGGTCGGGGATCTTGCGACCCCGCTGGCTGCGCTCGGCAAGCAGGCGCTGCACCTGGAGCGCCCGACGAACATGTCCTGCGGTCGTGTCCACCGGCTCGAACGCGCCGAGCGCTCCGATAAGGCCATCCCACTCCTGCGCATTGCGAGCCGAGTACCCGACCTCGAGATCGCAGATGCTGGGCCGCCCGAGCTCGCCGCCTTCAGACAGCCCCTCGACCACGTCCCGAACCTCACGCCGACCCAGCCGCTTCAGCACGCTCGTATCAATGAGGTACCTCAGCGCCACGCGTCACTGCGATCGTCGAGGTCTGCTCTCGCCAGGACGTCGAGGCTGGCGCCGATCCGATGCTGTCGGTCGCCCGCGGCGCGCCGGAGCGCGACGTTGACCGTGTCCTTCATGGTACGAGTGCCCAGCTCAGCACGCGCCGCGGCGAGGGCGTCGTCGTCGACATCGATCAAGTGCTTGCTCATCGAATGGAGTATATACATGCGTGATGGGCAGATATACAGTCTGCCCGGACCACGTATCCCCGTCAGACCTCCATGACGATCGGCACGATCATCGGGCGGCGGCGCGTCCGCTCGTTGACGAACCGGCCCGCGGCCTGGCGGACATGGCGCCGGAGCGTGTCGAAGTCCGTGGCCCCTTGAGCCGCGGCCTCTTCGAGGCTGATGGTGATGACCTTGCGGGCTTCTTCGAGGAGTGACTCGGCCTCGGGGGCGTACACCCACCCGCGGGTGATGATCTCGGGCCCGGCCACCACCTCACCGGTGCGACTGTCGACGGTGACGACGACCACGACGACGCCTTCCTCCGCCAGCACCCGCCGGTCACGCAGCACGCCGCGCCCGACATCGCCGACGATGCCGTCCACGTACAGATAGCCGGCCGAGACCTCGCCCGCGAAGTCGATCCCGCCATCGGTCAGCTCGACGACGTCGCCGTCCTCGCAGAGCAGCACGTGGTCGTCCGGCACGCCCATCTGCATGGCCAGGCGGCTGTGGTGGGTCAGGTGGCGGAACTCGCCGTGGACAGGGATGAAGTACTGGGGGCGGGCGACCGACAACAGCGTCTTGATCTCGCCCTGCTTGGCGTGCCCGCTCACGTGGACGGGTGCGAGGCCGGAGTGGACGACGTCGGCCCCGCGCCGGTGCAGGCCGTCGATCACTTGGGACACACCGGACTCGTTGCCCGGGATCGGATGGGCGCTGATGATCACCGTGTCGCCGGCGCCGACCTTGATGAAGCGGTTCTCGCCCGCGGCCATGAGGGACAGGGCCGCCATCGGCTCGCCCTGGCTGCCCGTCGAGATGACGCAGACCCGCTCGGGCGGCAGGTTCTGGATCTGCTCGATGTCGACGATGTTGGCGTCCGGTACCCGCAGGAGGCCCAGCTCGCGGGCCAACGCCACGTTCTTGCCCATCGACCGCCCGAGGGTGGCGACGATCCGTCCTGTGTCCACCGCGGCGTCGATGATCTCCTGCACCCGATGGATGTGCGAGGCGAAACAGGCGACGATGAGCCGCTGGTCGGTGTGCTCGGCAAACAGCCGCCGCAACACGATCCCCACCTCGTGCTCGCTGACCGTGTGCCCCGGCTCCTCGGCGTTGGTCGAATCGGCGAGGAGGAGACGCACGCCCTCGGTCGTCGCGATCGTGCCGATGCGAGCCAGATCGGTCCGCCGGCCGTCGACGGGCGTCAGGTCGATCTTCCAGTCGCCGGAGTGGAGGACGACACCTTGGGGCGTGTGGATCGCGACGGCGAAACCGTGCGGCACGGAGTGGGCCACCGGGATGAACTCGACATCGAACGGGCCGATCCAGCGCCGCTCCCCGTCGACCACCGGGATCAGCTCGGTGTTGCCCAGCACGCCGGCTTCGTCGATGCGGCTCTTGGCCAGCCCGAGGGTCAACGCGGACCCGTAGATCGGGAAGCTGAGGTCGCGCAACAGATAGGACAGCGCGCCGACGTGATCCTCGTGCCCGTGGGTGAGCACACACGCCTCGACCCGCTCCTCGTTCTCCTTCAACCAGGTGAAGTCGGGCAGGACCAAGTCGACACCCGGCATCGAAAGGTCCGGGAACATGATCCCGCAGTCGATGATCAGGATCCGCCCGTCGACTTCGAGGCAGGCGCAGTTGCGCCCGATCTCACCCAGGCCTCCGAGGAAGGTGAGCCGGACCGGATCAGGCACGGGTGCCGCCGGCCCCGGCCGCGGTCGACGGCACCGGGACGCCCAGCCGGCTCAACACGCCGGCGGCCTTCTCCTCCAGGCCTGCGGGCGTGGGCCCGAGGGGCAGCCGGCACTCCCCCGCCGGCAGGCCCATGCTCCGCAGCATGGCCTTGGTGGGAACAGGGTTGGGGGCGAGGTCGCCGGTCTGGAACGTCCACGACTCGAGCAAGCGGGCGTTGTGGCCTCGGGCCCGGTCCACGTCGCCCTTCGCGAACGACTCGATCATCTCCGCGATCACAGTCCCCGCCCAGTGCGCGGCAACGCTGATCACCCCGACCGCGCCGACGGCGAGCAACGGGAGCGTCATCGCGTCGTCGCCGCTGTAGAGCTCGAACCCCGCTGGGGCCTCGGCGATCAGCTGCGCCGACGCCGACGGGTCACCGGCGGCGTCTTTCACGCCCACGATGTTGGGCGTGTCGCGAGCCAGCTCGAGGAGCGTGTCGTTCCCGATCTTGCGGCCGGTGCGCACCGGGATGTCGTAGAGCACGACGGGCAGCCGGGTCGCAGCGGCGACGGCGCGGAAGTGACCGGCGAGGCCGGCCTGCGAGGGCCGGCTGTAGTACGGCGTCACGGCCAGGATCGCGGCCACGCCACACGACACCGCCCGCTTGGTCAACTCGACGGAGTGCGCGGTGTCGTTCGAGGTCGCGCCCGCGATCACCGGCACCGTGACCGCTTCCGCCACCGAGCGCCACAGCTCAGCCTTCTCGTCGTCGGTCAACGTCGGGCTCTCCCCCGTCGTGCCCGCGAGCACCAGGCCGTCGCTCCCGTTGGCCGTGAGCCATCGGGCCAGCGCGACGCACCCGTCGACGTCGAGCGCGCCGTCGCCGCCGAACGGGGTGACCATGGCGGTGACGACCGAGCCGAACCGGCCGGGCGCGCCGCTCATGCCCCCGGCTCCGCTGCGCGCTCCAAGCCCAAGGTCACCAGCAGATCCTCGTGCAGCTCGAACCACACCGTGTGATAG
>Ga0102924_1004750_pt1 | contig 13512 bp, 18 predicted proteins | sample PaiPotPPM11metaG_FD_80116 | JGI IMG/M metagenome (GOLD analysis project Ga0102924, IMG submission 80116) | Iron sulfur acid spring bacterial and archeal communities from Banff, Canada, to study Microbial Dark Matter (Phase II) - Paint Pots PPM... ... | reverse complement strand
TAGCCTAGCCGGGCCGGCTCGGGCCCGGGCGGAGTGCCGACGGGTCCGGTGCCGCCGCGGCGCCCGCGGTGTCCCGCGGTGGGCCGAGCGGTGGCGGGCCAAGCCGCGCCGCGATCGCCTCCGCGGCAGGCCTTCCCCAGCGCCGGTAGAAATACGCGCGCGCCAGCCGCGGCACGTACCGGGCGAATGCGGTCTTGACCCGGTATTCGGCCCCGGGCACGTGCAGCGGGTGCCCGGCGGCCACCGCGCTCAGCGCCGCCCGCACTACCCGCTCCGGATCGAGATAGCCGCCCGTCCGTCCGCCTCGGTGCCCCGCCGACGCGTGCAGCCGCGTACGGACCGAGCCGGGGCACACGGCGGTTACGTGCACTCCGTGCGCCGCGACCTCGCCGTGCACACTCTGGCTAAAGGAGGTCATGAATGCCTTTACGGCCGAGTAGACGGCAGCGCCCGGGGTCGGCCAGAAGGCGGTCACCGAGGCGACATTGATCACCCCGCCGCCGCCGAGCGTCACCATGCGCTGGACCGCGGCCTGGGTAAGCCGCACCGGCGCCACGACGCCGACCCGGATGAGCTCTTCTGGCCCGGCGTTCGGCTGCAGCGCGAGTGGTCCGATGGCGCCAAGCGTGCCGGCGGCATTGACGAGCAGGTCAATCGGCGGGCTGCCATGGTGGATCCGCTGCTCCACCTGCTCGAGTCCGGTGGCGGAAGCGAGGTCCGCGACGAGGATTTCGGCGGTGACGCCGGACGCGGCGGCCAGTTGGCCAGCGAGGCCGGCCAGGCGGTCGCGGTCCCGGCCGACGAGGACGACGAGCGCACAGCCGCGACGGGCCATTTCGCGCGCGAACCCCTCGCCGAGCCCGCCGGAGGCGCCGGTGATCATCGCGGCCCGGTATGCGGAAATGTTCATATGCTGAGGATTTCTGATGCTGCTGGTACGCCGTACGAGGCATACTTGAGCCTGGTTTACCCGCATCGCACGATTAGCGAGGAGGGCTAGCACCGTGCCTGGACGGCGAGTGCAGATGGTCTCCGGCGTGGTGGAGGCGGAGCCGGCCGCCGTGTGGCAGTCGCTGCTCGCGACCGTCGAGCCCGGGATGGCATCCGCCGGGGCCATCGTCCAGGCGGACGCGGAGCGCAGGGTCCTGTCGGTATCCGGCCACTGGTGGTTCCGCGGCGAGTACGCGGTCAGCCCGGACGAGCGCGGCAGCCTGGTGGTCTACACCATGTTCAACATCGCGCCGCCGCTCAGCCGGTGGCTTGTCCCGCTCGTGGCCGGGGGTGCCCTGCACGCCAGCGCACGCCCCATGGTCGAGCATCAACTCGCGGCGATCGCCTCCGAGCTGGGCGCTAGGAGCTATCTCACCGGGTGAACGCCGGTGTTCGGCGCCGCGTCAGGACTTGAGCAGCACAAGGGTCTGCGATACACACGGGTAGCTGGGTGACATGAAAAGCTCGGGCACCAGCCCGACGATCCGGTCACGGTCGAACTCCGTGAAGCCGAGGAGTTCCCGGGGGTCCCCGTGCACCAGGCTGAGGCCAAGTCCGCGGACGAGCGCGCCGACATCGACGTTCGTGCCGTATCCGTTGCGGGTGAGGACGCCGAACGGGATCAGGTCGAAGAACAAGTCGATGGTGACGATGAGCCGCCCGCGCGGGCGGAGCAACTCGGCCGCCTGGGCCAGCAGCGCCGCCGACTCTTCCGGACTGAGGTGTTCGATCACGGACAGGCACAGGATGCGGTCGAATGATCCGGGCCGCAGGCCGGCCTCCTGCAGCCGCTTGGGCACCAGCAGGATGTCGGTGCCGAACGCGTCGTTCAACCGCCGGTGCACCGTGGTGTTCGACTGCCAGGACGGCAGCGGCATCGGCCAGCCGTAGTCCATGTCGCCTGGGTCCGCGTTGACGACCTCGCATCCCTCGAGGGCGAGGACGAACTGAAGGCCGCTGGTTCCGCCGCCGATCTCCAGCACCCGCATTCCCGGAGCGACCTCGGCGGCGAAGTAGGCCCATGGATATTCGAACGTCCGGGTCCCGCTGTTGACCTGGTACGCGAACGGACCGTGGGCGACGAGGTCGGGATGCTCAAATCGCTCACGGAGGGTCGCGTGCAGGGCGGCGGGGCGACCGAACGGCGCTCCCCATTGCTCGTTCCATGCTGAGTACCGGGCCGGTAGCGGCTTCCTGCCGATCACTGCGTATCTCCTTGCTTCCGCGTGAAGGTCCCAGGCTCCCGGCTGAGCGCCTGGTAGGAAGACAGCGGCACGCCGTAGCCGCGCGACGCGGCCGCCGGCGCGGGCCCGTCGTCGGCCGCCCCGGCCCGCGCGAGCTCTTCCAGGTCCGGGATGATCTGCGCCGGGCCGGGCTGGCGGTCCATCTCCTCCCGGATGTCCACGGCGGCGCGCCGGTAGCTAGGCGAGTCGAGCAGTTGACCGGCGGCGGCGTGCACGGCGCCGGGGGCGGCGTCAGCGGCATGCAGCAGCACGCCCGCGCCCGCGGTGGCGAGAACGCCCGCGTTGGCGACCTGATCCGGCAGTTGCGGGATGATGAGCTGGGGCACGCCGGCCGACAGGGCCGTCAGCATGCTGCCGGCGCCGCCCGGATGGATCAGCACGGCGCAGCTCGCCATGAGTAGCTGCAGCGGCACCGACTCAACGAGCCGGACGGAGCGCAGCGCGTCAGGCAGTTGCCCGCGTTGCTCGTGGGTGACGGCCAGCAGCAGTTCGTCCCCGCGCTCGGCCGCCAGGTCCGCGCAGGCACGCACCAGCTCGCCGGGTATCGCGGCGCTTTCTCCCACGAGCTTGCTTACCGAGGTGCCCCAGGTGAGGCAGATCCGCGGCCGACTGGCCGGTTCCAGCAGCCAGCCCGGTACGGCGGAGAGGCCGTTGTACGCGATGTAGCGAAGCCTGACCCGCGGCACCGGCGTCAGTTCGTCGGGGAACTGCAGGCGCGGCGGGCAGGGGTCGACGGTCGCCGTGCCGAGCAGGTTCAGCCCCGGTAGCCCGTACCGAGTGGTGAGCGGCGGAAGCGCGGCGTGCGCCAGTTCCGTGGCGAAGTACATGACGTCCGGGCCGAACAGGTGCCGGAGCGCGGGTACCCCGGTCAGCCGGGCGGCGAGCGGCCCGGCGAAGGTACAGGGGTCGTAGACGATCAGGTCGGGTCCCCAGGACCTGGCGAGCGCGATGAAGTCCTCGGCCATCGCCAGTGCGATCTCGGTGAACAGCGCGAAGCTGCTGAGCGCCCGTATCTCGTGCTGCTGGCCATGCGTTCCACGCTCCTGCAGCGCGAGCCGGCCGAGGTCACGCCGGTGAATCGCCTGGACATCCAGGTCGTGGCCGACGGTGACGGCGGGAAGCCCGGAGCCGAGCATTGTCGGGGCGAGGGATGGCTGACTCGCCATCATGACCTCATGGCCGCCGGCGCGCAGGGCCCACGCCAGCGGAACCATGGGGTAGTAGTGCGACGGCCAGGCCCACGTCACGAACAGTACGCGCATGGGGCGGGCTCCTCCCTGGGCACTCGTCGGTTTACCGCATGCGGAGCACTATGTGCGTTCCTTCGTACGCCTGTTTGATCCCGGTGTTCTCATCGGTCGGGAAGGAGAGCGCGCAGTACCAGCCCGGGCCGAACGTCGTGTGGACGATGACGGTGTTCCCCGGCGAAATCAGCAACTCGCCGCCGACCTGCGCGATGAAGGGGTCGGGCGGCAGGGTCGTGCCCGCGAGTGCGGCGTTGAAGTAGTCCTGCACCTGCTCGTCGGTGGTGCCGGCGGCCACCTGCTCGAAGTTTGCCTCCTGGGGCTGGCTGGTGTCGTTACTCAGCAGGAAGGCACCGTTCCCGCGGAACTGCCCGACCGGGTAGTAGCGGGCGTTCCCGCCCGTTTCCCGCAGCACCAGGGCACCGGTGAACGCCGGGGGCAGGGCCAGGCTGACGGGGTTCTGTACCACGAGCGTCTGCAGCGGAGAGGGTGCCGTCGACGCGAGTGCCCGCGCCGCGGCGGCGATCGCGCCGTCTACCGTGACCCCGGCCGTGCTGCCCGCCGCGGTGGGCTCGGCGGGCGCCTCCGTGAAGTAATAGGTACCAGGCGTCAGCCCCATGGTCAGGCCCATCGTGCTCCCGCCGTTGACGGCGAGGCCTCCGGTGAAGTCGACGTTGCCGTACAGGTCACGTACCGCGGGAAGCGCCACGGACTGGTCGGAGCTTTCCGCCTCGGCGAGCCACTGCGCGACCTGCTGGAGGGTAACCCCGTTTTCCAGCTTGAAGGAGGTCCAGTAGTAGCCCTGCGTTCCCGGCGCGCTGACGCTGAACGTCACCAGGCCGGCCGGGCGCGGGTTCGCCCCGGGAATCGTGAAGCCCGCTGACGTCAGCGTGACCGGCAGCACCGGGGCGACGCCGATCCTTGGCCCGGCCCGCTCAGTGGTGACGGCGTGGGCCGGTACCGTCGCCGTGGTGACCGCTCCGGCGACGGTGATCGTCGCGGCAGCGAGAAGGATCCCGATTCGCGCTGAGGTCCGCATGTGCACTCCTTCAGTCGGTTGAGGTCGTTTGCTGCTCGTCACCGCGGCTCGCCGCGACAACGATGAAAGTCTGGTAGTGGCCGCCAGGTAGTTCGCGATCCTGGTACGCGCGCAGCGGCGACGGGTGCCCGCTGTCGCGGTGCGCTCGCTCCCAGGCCGAGTAGGACTCGATGTCGTCCCAGCGCATCAGCAGCGTGCGCCGGCCTGAGTCGGCCCGCGGGCTCAGCAGTTCGTCCCCGAGGTAGCCAGGTGTCCCCGCCAGGTCCGACGCGGCCCGGAGGTAGGCCGCGGGTATGAGCTCGGCCATGCGGTCTGCCGCCCGGTGATGGACAAACACCCGGATCTCGCCCCGGCTCACGCCACTACCCCGACCGTCAGCACGTTCAGCAGCAGGGCGGCGACGGCGAGGCCGGATCGCACCCGGTTCCAGTCGGACCACCGCTGCCGGGGGTCGATCTCTTCCCAGTCCGCAGGCACGGCATCCGGGTCAACGGCGGCTATCCACTTGTTGATCGGCACGTTCCGCGTCAGCGACACGCACATCACGGCCAGGTACAGGGCCGCGGCGGTCGCGGCGAGCGAGCGCACGCCGTCGGTGGAAGCCGTGACGGCGATAATAATGTCAGACGCAAACGCGATGGCCAGGTTGACCGGCATGAAGGGGTCGAAGCGGGTAACCAGGAACTGGTGCACGGTGATGTACCGGTCAGCCGGAAGGGCCAGCAGCAGCGGTGCCCCGCCCAGGACGGAAAGCATCAGCGCTCCGCCGGCGAGCCCGCCGGTAAATAGGGCTATCGGAAGTACGAACCGGACCACGGCATCCCTCCACGGTCGTCCCGGCTGGTGCTTTCAACGTTCGCCGCGGTAGTCGAGCGCGGCTCGTGCGCCCCTGGATGCCTCGCTACTGGTAGCAGGCGGGGGGAGTGCGCAGCGTGGACCACTGGCCGGCGTCATGCCCGTGGATCATGAGCGCGTGCTCCGCGCGGGCAAGCGCGACGAGTTTGCGAGTCGCGTCGCGGACCGCGGCCTCGTCCATGTCGAAGGGGTAGATGGGACGGGTGTCCGCATCGAGGGCGCCGCCGACGGGAATGGCGTCTATGGCCAGCAGCACGGGCTGCCCCGGCAGCCGCACTAGGACGGACTGGTGTCCGGGCACGTGCCCCGCCGACTCAACCAGCTCGATGCCCGGCAGCAGTTCCTCGTCGCCGTCGATCTCGCGGAAGCGGAACCCCGGACGGTCCCACCGGTCCCTGCACTCCTGCACCCGCTGAGACAGTCCGGACCGGGCGAACCGCAGGTGGCTCCGCTGCACCACGAACTCGGCCTGCGGGAACTGGTCGTTGTTTCCACAGTGATCGGGGTCTAGGTGCGAGCAGATCACGAAGTCCACCTGGGACGGCGTGCGGTCGATGCGGGTCAGCCAGTCGACGACCGGCGGGGTTCCGCCCCGGGGCACGGGGAGGCCGGTATCGATCAGCACAACGGCGCCGTTATCGGCCTCGACGACGTAGGCGGGCACCGGAAGGGCGGCCGGGCCAACGGTGCCGGTCGGCAGCAGGAACAGCTTCATGACGCGGCTGCGGCCCCGGGCGGCAGGCTGAACTGTTGCAGGCAGCGCATGGTCGAGCTGTCGAAGTACCGCAGGAACCCCTCCGGCGTCTGCGTGTCGCGCGGCTGCGCGAGGAACGGTGACAGGTCGCGCTCCGCCGCCCGCATGCCCTCCTGCCGTGACATGTACCGGGCGACGTCCGCGAGCTGCCCGTCATAGTGGATGAAGCGGACCATGACGTCGTCCTTCAGGAACAGCGCGGTGCCAAGCAACATCCCTACCCGGGCGCCGTGCTCGTTGGTGATCACCGGGGAGCTCACCCGCCGGAAGCGGTCGAATACCTGGTTGATCTCCTCCTCGTGTCCTGGCTTGACGCGATAGGTAATAGCGGCGTACGGCATGATAAGCGTCTCCTGTCCTGAGCTGCCTGAGGTGTCAGTGGATCGCCGCGGCGCAGGCCGTCGCGGTGAAGGCGGCGATGATGAGAGCGGTCCTGAGCAGGTGCCATTTCCGCCATTCCGGCCGAGGGTCACGCCACCCGGCCGGCGGCGGCACGTCTGACCGCATTTTCTTCACCATCCTGTTCAGCGGAACGTTGAGCAGGTGCGATACCAGCGAAGAGGCCAGCATCAGGATGCTCGCGATGCCGAATAGGGCCGTGCCGGCCGCCGAGTGCGCGAGCGTGGCCAGCACGGCTTCCGCGGCGCACGTGCCGAGCACCATGATGGGCATCGTCGGATCCCAGTTGCGGCCGAGCAACTGGTGTGCCTGGATGTAACGGTCGACGGGAAGGTCGCGCAGCGCCGGCACCACGCTCACCGCGACGGCGAACATGACCCCGGCCGCCGTGCCGCAGCCGATCAGCGCGACGACCAGGAGAGCGGAGATCATCGCGCAAGCGTGCCGCGGGCTTCTCGTGCCCAGGTCGAGCCGTCGCAGTACGGGCGGCCAATGGCTGCCCGAGTCTCGCTCCAGTGATGATCGGTACCGTCATGCCGTGACATCAGGCGATGAGGTAGACGTGCTCGTGGTGGGAGCCGGCCCGGCGGGGCTCGCGTGCGCACTCGGCCTTGCGCGCCACGGGCTTAGCTGCCGGATCGTGGACCAGGCGAGCCGCAGGCCGGCCGGCACCAGGTGCTGCGTCCTGTGGCCGTCGACGCTCGACGCGCTGTCACTGCTCGGCGGATCCGTCGGCGAGCTCGCCCGCCAGGGCGTGCCCGTGCGGAGCAAGGTGTTTCATCTCGGCGAGGACTCATTTGGCCATTCGCTGGCCGAGCCGGACGCCTGGTGGCCGTTGCCGCTGTCGGTCAGTCAGGACGTTACTGAGCGAGTCCTGGTCGCGGACGTGGCCCGGGCCGGCGTGCCGGTCCAGTACGGGCAGCGAGCGGTCGTGCAGCGGGACACCGCGCACGGGGTGTCGGTGGCGGTCGTTGGCCACGGCGGCGAACGCCTAGTTCACGCCAGGTGGCTGGTGCTGGCGACGGGCGCGCAGCGCCCGTCGCTGGTCGACGCGGCCCGGGCGAGCGCCGACTATCCTGGCGTGCGGGTGCTCCAGGCCGACGGGCGGTTGCGCGAGGACGCTGTCCCGCCGCAGGAAGAGCACATTTTCCTGGCCCCTGGCAGGCACGCCGGCTTCGTTCCGCTGCCCGGCGGAAGGTGCCGTGTTTTCCTTGCGGTGCCGCCCGCGGACGCCTGCCGCGCGCCGGATCCGGCCGGAATCAGCGTTCTGGTCAGCGAGATCACCCGGCTGGGGATTGACATCGACGACGGGGATCGCCCCTGGTGCCTTGTCCCGCGCGAAGACGTGGCCGCGGTATTTCGAGCCGGCCGCCAGTTCCTCGTGGGTGAGGCCGCGAAGATGGCACCGCTGCCGGTGCACGGACTCAACGGCGGAATCCAGGACGCACTCAACCTGGCGTGGAAACTCGCCGCCGTGCGGCCAGGAGCCGACGAGGAACTGCTCGACACCTACCATGAGGAACGGCACGCCGCGGCCCTCACGACCCTGGAGCACACCCGGCGCGTGCTCGGGTACGGGTCGGCGGCGGACGTGGAGGGCACGCTGGTCCCAAGGTTCCGCGAACGCAAGCATGACGTACGCACCGAGCCGGCCGCTGGTTACCAGTCCAGCTCGCTCTCCGCGCACCTGCGGGGGCACGACGGCGGTCCGCGGGCCGGGCAGCACATGCCCGACATCGTGATGCGGCTCTCCGACGGGAGGAACATCCGGGTTGCCGACACCGTGCGGGGAAACTGGACCCTGTTCGCCGTGGGCGCCGATGTTCCGGCGGGCCTTGCCGGCCCGGTTACCGCCGTCGCGGCCGCGGCGCCGGTGCCGTCCGGCCTGTACCTGGTCCGGCCGGACGGCTACCTTGGCTTCACCGGCGGTCCGGCCGCTGGCAAGGCCCTGTCGGCCTATTGCCGCCGGTACGTCGCCGCTCGGGGGCAGGCGGCCGAGACCTCGTATATCTCGTAAGCGGCGCCGCGTTCATTGACATCCCGGTACCGGCGCAGCGGCTCGGTCACCGCGTGCTGTGGCGTCACGTCCCATGCCTCAAATGCCGCTAGGCTCACCCACTCGCTCATCACCACATAGCGGTCGGGATCGGCCGCCGAGCGCAGGAGTTCACTGCCGAGCAGCCCGGGGACGCCGGCCAGCCGGGCGCTCACCGCGTGATAGAGAGCCTCGATCTCTGCTCCATCGCCCGGCGCCCGGTGCCATACCAGGATGCGGACCCTGGCGCTCATCGCGGCGCCGCTTCCGGCTCCGCCGGCTGCCCTCCCGGTTTGAGGTGATACACCACGTTCATCGTGACCATGCTCCCGGACTCCCGGTAGGGATGAAGCTGCTCGCGGTGCCACACGTGCTCGCGGCTGTGCTCGAACTCGCGGAACGACGCCTCGTCCGTCCAGTCGCTGATGATGTAGTAGGCCCCGTCGTCGTCGGTGTCCCGCATCAGCCACTGCCCGAGGTTCGCGGGATGCCCGGTGACCGAGTCGCCGACGGCGAGCCACGCGCGCTCGAAGCCGGCCGCGTCTCGGACACGCAGGCGCAGCAGTACCCGGAACATCCGGTCGTCCGGCGGGCCCATCACAGGGCTCCGTCGACGTTGAGCGTCTCACCGGTGATAAACGACGCGTCGTCGCTGAGCAGGAACAGCACGGCGTTGGCAACCTCGCCGGGTGTAGCCAGCCTGCCAAGCGGGCTGCGCCGCCGGTACTCGGCCAGGCGGTCCGTCAGCCCGTCCGGCTCCGCGGCGAGGCTGACGGACGGCTCGGGAGCCACGATGCCCGGCGCGATGACGTTCACCCGGATGTCGGCCGGGCCGAGTTCCTTGGCCAGTGACCTGGTAAGACCGGTCAGCGCGGCCTTGGCCGCGGTGTAGTGCGCACGCAGCGGAACGCCCGCCACGGCCGCCTTCGAGCCGATGAATACGATGGATGAGCCGGATCCGAGCAGCGCGAGCGCCTGCTGGCTCACCAGGAAGGCCGCGTCGAGGTTGGTGCCGAGCACGCGGCGCCATTCGGCCATGGTCAGCTCACGGTACGGCACGTGGCTGATCACGCCGGCGTTGTGCACCACTGCGTGCAACGTGCCGAACCGCGCCCGGCATTCACCGATCAGCTTGGCGACGTCGCCTTCCTGACTCACGTCGGCCCTGATCACGTGGTGCTGCCCGCCCGTCTCCCGCAGCTTCCTGGCCGCCCGGTCCGCGGCGTCGTCGTCCCGCGCGTAGCAGGCGAGCACGTTCGCGCCCGCCCGCGCCAGGCCGAGGCTGATTTCCAGCCCGATACCGCGAGTGCCCCCGGTAACCAGGGTGTTCTTACCGGTCATGTCCAGCATCTTCGGTTCCCGTCCTCGCTGCGACTTCCTCGATCAGGTTTTTGATCCGTTTCATCTGAATTGCCGTATTCCCGTTCAGATGCTTGGTCATTTCCCCGTCACTGGCGGGTGCGTCCGGCCGCATCCGGAATTCCTGGGTCCAGCGCATTTCGACCCCTTCCGCGATGTCACGGTAGGTCCATGCGATGTTCATGTATTCGAACGGGCCCGGTTCGACCCGCCGCGCCTGGACGGTTTTCGTCCGCTGGTCCGCGGTCCGTTCTGACACCCAGCTCCATATGCGGCCTTCCTCGTCGGGGTGCATGGTGAGCCGGAACCGCGTGGTCCCGCCGACGGTGGCGAGGATTTCCGCCGACGCGTACTCGCTGAACAAGGACGGCCAGTTGGCGACGTCGTTGGTCATGTCCCAGACGAGCTGGAACGGTGCGTTGATGACGATCGCGTTGTCTGTCTGTGCCATCAGGTCAGCCCCAGCCGCTCGTTGACCGTGGTCAGGATTTCGCGTGGCGTGTGCGACACGTCCACCGCCTCGTCGGGCAGGGCCACGCCGTACTGCTTTTTCACCCTGGACGCGAATTCCAGCACGGCCAGCGACTCGTAACCGAGATCCGCCAGCGGCGTATCGTCGTGGCCCGGGTCGAGTGCGAGCCCTGCGGAGTCACGCAGTATGCGGCTCAGATCATCGAACGTGAAGTTTGCCATTCCTCTGGCCTCCTGTCGGTTTCATTCCGGCCGAGACGGTGCCCGAACGACGACCGCCGCGTTGAACCCGCCGTAGCCGCGGGCCAGGACAAGTGCGGCACGGATCCGCTGTTTCCTTGGCTGCCTGCTCACCAGGTCGATGGCATACCGGGGGTCTGGCCTGCCCCCGCCCGGCGTCGGCGGGATGAGGCCGGCCCTGATGGACAGCAGGGCGCACGCCACGTCGAGGCTCGCGCCGCCGGCGTAGCTGCGGCCGCTGCCCGCTTTGGGGGCGGTCACCGGCACCCCGTGCGGGCCGAAGACCGCGCTGATCGCCGCGGCCTCCGCGCTGTCCCAGGCCGGGGCGCCCATCGCGTCAGCGAAGACGACGTCGATTTCGCTCGGCGGGACATCGGCGTCCCGTAGCGCCAGCATCGCCGCCCGCACCAGCCCGGGGCCGCGGCCGGACCCCGGGGGTGGGTCGAACGTGGCGGCGTAGCCGGCGATTTCCCCGTAAGGGGCGATGCCCCGGGCGGCCGCGTCGTCGGCTCGCTCGATGACCATCATCGCGCCGCCCTCTCCCGGCACGTAGCCGCCGGCGGCCGGGCTGAACGGCAGGTACGCGGCCGACGGGTCGCTGGCCGCGCTGAGCAGGCCGGTGCTCAACTGGGCGACCAGGCCGTACGGGCACAGGGACGCGTCCGTTCCACCCGCGAGCACGAGCCGCACCCCGGACCGGAGCATCCGCCGCGCCTCGCCCAGTGCGTCAAGCCCGGCGGCCTGCTCCGTCGCGAGCACGCCGCAGGGGCCGCGGAGCTTGTGCCTGATCGACACCTGCCCGGTCGTGGCGGCATAGAACCAGGCGATGGACTGATACGCGCCCACGCTGCCCGGCCCCTCACGCCACAGCCGCTCAATCTCATGCTGGCCGAACTCGGTCCCGCCCGAGGATGCGCCGGTGACCACCGCCGACCCGTACTCCGGCAGGTCGGCCGGGTTGGCCCGGGCATCGGCCAGGGCCATGGCGGCGGCGGCGAGACCGAGATGCGTGAAGCGGTCGGTCTGCGGGATTACCGGGCCGGGAACGAACGCCGCCGCGTCGAAGGTGGCGACCTCGCCCGCCAGCCGGACCGGATAGGCCGCGGCGTCGAAGCGGGTGATGGGCCCGAGCGCGCAGTGCCCGGCCCGGGCGGCCGCCCAGAACGCCTCCGCCCCGACCCCTGCGGGGGCGACGACGCCGAGTCCGGTGACCATCGCGCGCACTGTCATGCGCCCGCCGGGGCCTTGAGCACCATGGCCGACTGGAAGCCACCGAAGCCGCTGCCAACAGAAAGCACGGACCTTGTCGGCTGTCGGCGAGCAGTCAGCGGCACGTAATCGAGATCGCACTCGGGGTCGGGGGTGTGCAGGTTGGCGGTCGGCGGCACCATGTCATGCTCGATGGCCAGCGCGCACGCGGCCACCTCGATCGAGCCGATCGCCCCGAGCGAGTGCCCGACCATGGACTTGATGGAACTGACGGGGACCTGGTAGGCGCGGGCACCGAAGCTCCGTTTGAACGCCGCCGTCTCGTGCCGGTCGTTCTGTCTGGTGCCCGAGCCGTGGGCGTTGATGTAGTCGATCTCCTCTGGCCGCTTTCGCGCCTCGGCCAGCGAGGCCCGGATCGCCTCCGCCATCTCCCGCCCGTCCGGCCGCAGGCCGGTCATGTGGAAGGCGTTGCTCCGCGATGCGAAACCCGCGATTTCCGCGTACAGGTGCGCGCCACGCTCAACGGCACTGGCGACCCGTTCGAGTACGAGCACGGCGGCGCCCTCGCCGAGCACGAAGCCGTCGCGGTCCCGGTCGAAGGGCCTGGACGCGCGACCAGGCTCGAGGTTGTTCGGCGAAGTCGCCCTGATCGCGTCGAAGCACGCGACGGTGATGGGTGATATCGGCGCCTCGGTCGCTCCGGCGAGCACGATGTCGGCGGTGCCCTCCTGCAGCAGGCGCACCCCGCGCCCCACCGCGTCGAGTCCAGACGTGCACCCGGTGGAGACGAGCGCTACCGGCCCCTCGGCGGCGCTGGCCCAGGCGACCTCGGCGGCGAGCGTGCTCGGCGCCATGTAGTCATACAGGCGGGGTACTGCGTAGCCGTGATCGACGAGCCAGTGCCGGCCGCCGTCACTGAGCACAACGTATTCCTGTTCGAGCCGCATGGTGCAGCCGACCGCGCTGCCGAGCGAGACCGCCCGGCGCTCGGGCGGCGGCCAGCCGGCTTCGATGCCGCTGTCGGCGAGCGCTTCCCTGGCGGAGACGACCGCGAACTGCGCTGCCCGGTCCATCCGTCGGATCTCGCGCGGGGTCAGGCCGGCCGCCACCGGGTCGAAGTCACACTCGGCCGCGATCCTGGACCTGAACCCCTCGGGATTGAACAGCGTGATGGTACGAGTCGCCGACCTGCCCGCCATGAGCAACTCCCAGAATGCCTTAGCCCCGATGCCACCGGGCGCCGTCACGCCGATTCCGGTGATGCCGACCGCGTCACCGCTCATGGGAATCGCCGACGGCGAGCGGGCAGGCACCGGGGCGGGGCAGGGCCTCGGTATCGACATGCCCGAGATCGGGCCGAGGTGCCAGGGGGGAGAGGTGGAAGACGGCGAACGCCGTAGTCTCGCCTGGATTCGCCAGCCGGTGCCGAGCGCCCTTCGGCACCATGAGCGCATCGCCTGCTTCCAGCGCGACTGGTTCGCCCGCCACGGTGAAAACTACGGATCCCGACACTACGTACAGGAATTCCTCGGAATAGGGGTGATAGTGCTCGGCGACGTAGCTGCCGGGCGGCAGGGTCACGGTGCCGAGGAATCCCGACGTGGACCCTACCGTCTTCGGGCTGAGCAGCACGCGGATCTCACCGCCCCGCCGCATGTTGGGCGGCACCGCGG
>Ga0102924_1004749_pt1 | contig 13514 bp, 10 predicted proteins | sample PaiPotPPM11metaG_FD_80116 | JGI IMG/M metagenome (GOLD analysis project Ga0102924, IMG submission 80116) | Iron sulfur acid spring bacterial and archeal communities from Banff, Canada, to study Microbial Dark Matter (Phase II) - Paint Pots PPM... ... | reverse complement strand
GTTAAAGGGAGCGATAGGACGCCGCTACGCCGAAGCCATCTTCGAGATTGCGCGCGAACACAATACCATCGATCGCACCCTCGATGACGTTCAGGGCATCGCCAGCCTGTTCTCTAAACGCACGCTGGCATATCTTTTGAACGAGCCAAAAGTTCCTGCGCAGCGCAAAGAGCAGGCGATACGCCAGGCGATGGCGCCTAAGGTGCTGCCCACGTCGCTCAATCTCGCCCTGCTTGTTGTGCAGCGACAACTGGTTGAGGCGATGCCCAACATTGCCAGAGAACTTGCGCAACTGGTGTTGGATTATAAGAATCAGGCGGTTGCGGAAGTAACGACAGCAGCGCCCATGGATGAGCAGCAACTCGGGCAAGTTCGGCAGGCGCTGGAACATAAGACGGGCAAAACTATTCTCATGCAGACAAAGGTTCAGCCGGAAATTCTCGGTGGGGTGATTGCCCGCGTGGGCGACCAGGTGATCGACGGCAGCATTCGCCATCGCCTGGCGGCGCTGAAACAGCAGTTGCTGACAGGCGTCGCGGTTGGCGTCAACGATTTCTCCGGGTTAGATCACCCGGCAACCCCTACCGGTGAAACACAGCAGCCCGCGAGCGAACCGAGTAGCATTCAATGAGGAGGAACGACGATGGCATCATGGGCTGACGAAATCAGCGCCATCATTGAGAAGAACATCGCAGGGTTTGGTGGAAGCGAGACGGAAACCGCCAGCGTTGGCACTGTAATCGCAGTGGGTGACGGTATCGCGCGCGTCTACGGCCTGCAAGATGTTAAGTATCTCGAGCTGGTAGAATTTCCCCGCACCGGGATCATGGGCATGGCCTTTAACCTCGAAGAGGAAACGGTGAGCTGCCCCATCCTGGGAGAGTATACGCATATACGTGAAGACGACGAAGTGCGCACAACGGGGCGCGTTATCTCGGTCCCGGTGGGTGACGCGCTGATCGGTCGCGTGGTGAACCCTCTGGGTGAGCCGATCGACGATAAAGGGCCGATAGCCACCGATAAGACGCGCCCCATTGAGCGCGTGGCCCCAGGCGTGATTACGCGCCAGTCGGTGAATACGCCCGTACAGACGGGTATCAAAGCAATTGACAGCATGATCCCCATCGGGCGCGGCCAGCGCGAACTGCTGATCGGCGACCGCCAGACGGGTAAGACGGCCGTGGCTATCGACACCATCATCAACCAGAAGGGCAAAAACCTGATCTGCATCTACGTGGCTATCGGTCAGAAGAACTCGTCCGTAGCGCGCACGCAGGCCATTCTGGAAGAGCATGGCGCGATGGAGCATACCATCATCGTGGTGGCGGGGGCATCTGACCCGGCGCCGCTCAAATACCTCGCGCCCTACTCAGGCTGCGCGATGGGTGAAGAGTTCATGGAGTCGGGACGCGACGCGCTCATCATCTATGACGACCTGACCAAGCACGCGGAAGCATACCGCAACATCTCGCTGATCATTCGACGCCCGCCCGGACGCGAAGCGTATCCAGGCGACGTGTTCTACCTGCACTCGCGCTTGCTGGAACGCGCAGCCCGCCTCAACGATGACTACGGCGGCGGCTCACTGACGGCGCTGCCCATCATCGAAACAAAAGCGAACGACATCTCGGCCTACATCCCAACGAACGTCATTTCGATTACCGACGGGCAGATCTTCCTTGAGACAGACCTGTTCAACGCCGGTCAGCGACCAGCCGTAAACGTCGGTCTCTCGGTTTCGCGCGTCGGTGGTAACGCGCAATCGCGCGCCATGCGCCAGGTGGCCGGATCGCTGCGTCTCGACCTCGCCCAGTTCCGCGAGTTGGCGGCATTCGCGCAATTCGCATCCGACCTGGACAAGGCTACGCGGAATCGCATTGATCGCGGTCAACGCCTGACCGAAATTCTCAAGCAGCCGCAGTACGCGCCCGTGCCGGTAGAAAAGCAGGTCATGATCATCTATGCCGCGACCAATGGCTACCTGGACGATGTGAGCCTCGATAAAGTGGGCGAATGGGAAATCGAGTTCAATCGCTTCATGGATGCCAACCACCCGGAAATCGGGCAGGAGATCGCCGAGAAATCGGTCAACGCGCGCGATAAGATGACAGACGATTTGTTGAAACGCATGGGCGACGCCATTAACGAGTTCAAGCAGACCGCCGCGCCGCGTTAGGAGAACGGGATATGCCATCAACCAGAGCAATCCGGGGGCGCATCCGGTCAGTAAAAAACATTGCTCAGATCACCAGAGCGTTGCAGATGGTGGCGAGCAGCAAGATGCGCAGGGCGCAGGAGCGCGTGGAGCAGTCGCGCCCCTACGCCGATCAACTGCGCGCACTGGTTTCACGTCTGGCGCGCGTGACAGGCGAAGATGTTGGTAATCTTGCCCTGCTCAAGCAGCGCCCGGTGCGTAACATTGGCTATGTGCTGTTTACACCGGATCGCGGTATGAGCGGCGCATTATCCAGCAACATCAACCGCAAAGCATACTCGAGCGCGCAGGAACAACAGAAAACCCTCGCGGAGCAGGGAACCCGGCCGAATATTGAGTACGTGGCTGTCGGGCGCAAAGGCCGCGATTTCGTAATGCGCAACCAGTACCGCCTGACGGCAGAGTTCACGAACTACGGCGACAGGCCATCTCTGACCGATGCCTCGGCCATCGCGCAGGTCGCTACAGATGCTTTCCTGAAAGGGGAAGTGGACGTGGTATACGTGGTCTATCCCAAATTCGTCAACACGGTAACGCAGCATCCAACGGTTGCGCAACTGCTGCCGGTCCAGCCGCCCGCAGACGAAGGCGGCTCGCACAGTGAAACGATTGAGTACATTTACGAACCGGACGCGGCGAGTATTTTTGAAGCCTTACTGCCCCGTTATATCGACATGCAGGTCTACCAGGCGCTGCTGGAAACGCTAGCCAGCTTCTATTCGGCGCAAATGGTGGCAATGAAAAACGCGACCGATAACGCGCAAGACCTGCTTCAAGACTTGAACCTTACCTATAATAAAGCGCGCCAGGCCGCTATCACGACCCAGATTCTCGAGGTTGTGTCCGGCGCGAATGTGGAATAGGGACACGAGACCATTATTGTGCGCCCACCGGGATGGAGAAAATAAATGACAACACAAACAGGCATAAAAGGAAAAATTGTGCAGGTGCTTGGCGCTGTCGTGGACGTTGAGTTCCCGTCAGATCAACTGCCGGAAATCTACAACGAGCTACGCACGCGCGTCGCCGGATCTGACAAAGACCTCTCCCTTGAGGTTGAGCAGCACCTGGGCAACAACTGGGTGCGCTGCGTAGCTATGGGGGCAACCGACGGCTTACAGCGCGGCATCGAAGTACAAGACACAGGCAGCTCAATCACCGTTCCCGTCGGCCCCAAGACGCTGGGACGTATCTTTAACGTACTTGGACAGGCCGTAGACAACAAGCCCGAAGTGGATGATGCGCCGCGCCTGCCCATTCACCGGCCCGCGCCCACCCTGGAAGACCAGGTGGCTACCATCGAGGTTTTTGAGACGGGCATCAAGGTTGTTGACCTGATCTGCCCCTTCATGAAAGGCGGTAAGATCGGCGCGTTTGGCGGCGCAGGCGTCGGCAAGACTGTTATCATTCAGGAACTCATCAACAACATTGCCAAAGGGCACGGCGGCTATAGCGTCTTCGCTGGCGTGGGAGAGCGCACCCGCGAGGGGAACGACCTCTACCATGAAATGCAGGAAGCAAAGGTTATCGATCGCCTGGCGATGGTCTTCGGCCAGATGAACGAGCCTCCCGGCGCGCGTTTGCGCGTGGCCCTGAGCGGCCTGGCCATCGCGGAATACTTCCGCGACGAAGAGGGCAAAGATGTGCTGCTCTTCATTGACAACATCTTCCGCTTCACGCAGGCCGGTTCGGAAGTGTCCGCCCTGCTCGGTCGTATGCCATCGGCAGTGGGCTATCAGCCCAACCTGGCGGAAGAGATGGGCGAACTGCAAGAGCGCATCACCTCGACCAAGCGCGGCTCAGTCACATCGATGCAGGCTGTTTTCGTGCCTGCCGACGACTACACCGACCCGGCGCCGGCCACCACATTCGCGCACCTGGACTCGACGATTGTGCTGGAACGCGCCATCTTTGAGCAGGGCATCTACCCTGCCATCGACCCGCTGCAATCCACCAGCCGCATTCTTGACCCGAACATAGTCGGCAAAGAGCATTACGACATAGCGCGCGCGGTGCAGAAGGTGTTGCAGCGTTACAAGGACTTGCAGGACATCATCGCTATCCTGGGTATCGACGAACTGTCTGACGAAGACAAACTGACGGTGGCGCGCGCCCGCAAGTTGCAGCGTTTCTTCTCGCAGCCCTTCACGGTGGCAACCGTCTTCACCGGTATGGAAGGCCGTTATGTCCCCTTGAAGGAGACTATCCAGGGCTTCAAAGAAATCCTGGATGGCAAGTACGACCATATTGGTGAGAGCCACTTCTATCTGAAGGGCAACATCGAGGAAGTTGTGCAAAGCTACGAGAAAGAGCAGCAGAAGGGCTAAGCGATGGCGACACAGTCAACAATGCATGTCGAGGTGGTGACCGCCGAACGCGAACTCTACAACGGCGAAGCGAATGAGCTGATCGCTCCAGGCACAGAGGGTGTACTGGGCATCCTGCCCAGGCACGCCGCGCTGCTCACGACGTTGAAACCAGGCGCGCTGCGCATCAAGCTAAATGGCGCGGAAGAGCCGCTGTTTGTCTCAGGCGGCTTCCTCGAAGTGTCCAATAACCAGGCAACCGTACTGGCCGATACTGCCGAGCACGCCGAAGAGATCGACCAGGCGCGCGCGGAAGAAGCGCGGAGACGCGCCCAGGAGAGACTGGCACAAACCACGTCGAACACCGAGCGCGCTGAACTGCAAGGTGCCCTCGAACGCGCCATGGAACGCCTGCGCGTCTCAGAGACCGTGCGGCGCAGGCGCGGTCCCCGCATCGAAATGCCCCGGCAAGAACAGTAACTAAAAAAAAGTGCAAAAGCGGTGTAAGGCCGATAGCCTTACACCGCTTTTGCACTTTTCTGGTTAGAAATTGCCGCTGCTTCCACCGCCTATATTGCCGCCGCCCATGCCGCTTATCTTACCGGTACAGGCAAAAAGCGGGGATAGACGTTCAAAGGCATTCCAGTATAGAGAACGTTGCGATGGGGTGGAAATACAATGGGGGTCAGTACCGACTCTTACAAGGGTGTCGCTACTCGTTTTTGGCATGTCAAGTCAGGGGCCAAAGCCTACTTCCAGCCCACCAATGTATACATCACGGTAACTATGTTTTCATCCTTCGATAAATTGTTCGATCAATAGAAGTCATAGCTATTGCTCTCTTGCCACAGTATCTATATACTTTCATCTTTCGATGTGATATACTGCTGCTGAGATATGTTAACAGGATGAGGTTTCTCTGATGCCGATAGAAGTTTTTATTTCCTATGCCAGTGAAGATGAGCCATACCTGAAAGACCTCATGAAACATCTTCAGCCATCAGAGAGTAGGAAGGAGATTCAAACCTGGTCTAATGCTGATATTACAGCTGGGACGGAGTGGAAAGAAGCGATTGAAAAACACTTAGACACAGCATCAGTCTTTCTCCTGCTTATTAGCGCAGCTTTTCTTGCCTCAGAGTACTGCTCTGGTATTGAGATGAAGCGAGCGGTGGAACGGCACAAAGATGGAACGGCGCGAGTTATCCCTATCCTTGTCAGTCCAATAGCCAGGTCCGAATGGAAAGCTGCATCATTTAGTGCGCTCCCAGTCTTACCCAAAGGTGCAAATCCTATCGAGAAGTGGCTCTCCAGAGACGAGGCCTATGCCAGTGTGGTAGATAGCATCCACCAGGCTATCAAGGAACTGACGATACAGCAGCAACCCATCACTTCGATAATCTCCCCTGCGAAGCCGCCGGAAGTAGAACCATCAGTCCCTCGTCAAGGAAAACCGATATTCACCTGGCGTTATCTAGTGCTTGCAACCCTGATTGTTGGAGTCGTCCTTTTTGCATTACTACGATCCTGTGGCCCCAATAACCCATTTCCCCCTCCTATCACAAAAAGTCCGACGGCAACATCCTTTGATGTATATGCCGGGGTGCTATCCAGTCGTTTTAGAGTGAACACAGATACTTCATACCATCGACATAGCTGGTTCACTGACAAAAATGGCATGTTAACACTTCTCTATCCATCGAATCAGGTGTGGGGATCAATGTTTATCACAGTAGGCGATGTTGCTCTGCCCGGTCATCGCGGATCGTTGAACCTCAGCACATACAAGTCGCTCGAAATTCAGATGCGCGCTGATGTGAATGGGCAATGTGTGCGCCTGGGTATTAAAGATGACGCCCAGCGCGACAATGGGGGCGAGGTAACCCTACCGCAGTGTCTGACAACAGCATGGTCTACGGTGAAGCTGTCACTCGATACGTTTGCTCCTACTGACTTGCACCACCTCTACGTAGTGTTTGAGGTGAACTTCCTGGGGGAGTCAAGTGCAACTGTGTATGTTCGCACTGTTCGTTACTCTTTCTCCCCGGTGGCACTCGCACCGTTTCCCTCTCCAACTCCATCTGCACCAGTTGCCCCTCCGTTCAATGTGTACACAGATGCAAGCGCACACGGAAACCATTTCGTACCAAGTGGCTTTGAGGGTGACTACGGAGCCATCACAATGGACGAGAAGTGGAGCCAGAACCCACACAACGGCCAGTTCTGTATTCAGGTGATCTACGATGGTAGTACCCCGCAAAATGCTGCATGGGCGGGGGCCTATTGGCAGGACTTGCCCAACAACTGGGGAAACGCGCTGGGGCCAACGGGGTATAATCTGAGCCAGATGTCTCAACTCACGTTTTGGGTGCGCGGTGAGAAAGAGGGACAGCAGCTTCAATTCTTTGTAGGTGGGATAACAGGTGTCTATGGAGATTCCTTGTGGCCAGCAGTATACGCAGGAACTGAAGCGACGAATTACTTGATCACCCTTACAACATCCTGGCAGCAAGTGAAAATTGATCTAAGAGGAAAAGGAAACCTGACGCATATCATTGGAGGTTTTGGCTGGTCCACGGATCTGATAGATAATCCACAGGGTATAACATTTTACCTGGATGATATTATATACACCTGATCGTCTCTTACGCTTTTTGCCTTACACTACCAGGTGGTGACAATGTTTCGCTCAAACTTACTTCGCCTCCCCGTGTCCCTGGCGGAATCCATCGCGGTACTCGGGCTTATCTGCGGCGTACTACTTGTTGGTTGCTCTGGCGGCGCTACGACTGCCTCCAGCCCATCCGCGACTCCCATCCATGACACCGCCTGCGCGCAACCAAAGCCAGCGCCTGGCAAGCTCACACTTGCAGGCCTCGCCTATGGTTCCGCTCATATAGGACAGGACCTCAGCATGGGTGTCTTCCCCTCAGAAGAAGAAATCTCGACGGATATGCCCACCCTGGCATCCCTTACCCACTACATTCTTACTTACAGTTCCACTGGCCCGGCAGCTTCGATCATCCAGGCCGCTGGTGCAGCACATATCTGCGTTGCCTCGGGCATCTGGTTGGGACGCGACCCTGCTGCGAACGCAAGGGAGATGGCAGCAGGCGAGCAACTTGCCATGAATAGCGCGGTACATTCCATCATCGTGGGCAACGAGGTCTTGTTGCGTGGAGATTTGTCAGAGGACCAATTACGCACTGACATTGAGCAAGTTCGGGCTAGACTTGGTCGCGCGGTCTCAATTACAATGGCGGATACATCTGACCAGTGGATACAACATCCCCAACTGGCTAAAGAAGTCGATTTCATTACTGTACATATCTATCCTTTCTGGCAGGGTGTTTCCATTAATGCTGCTATACAAGCGCTGGATGCCGCTTATCAACGGGTCAAGGCTACCTTCCCTGACAAGCGCATCGTGATAGGCGAGACAGGATGGCCTTCTGCTGGCCCTGCACATGGTGCCGCCGTTCCTGGCGCTGCCAATCAGGCTCGTTATATAAGAGAGTTCATCAATTGGGCACAAACAAAGGGTGTGCAGTATTTCTATTTCGATGCTTTTGACGAGGGATGGAAAGTTAACGAGCAGGGAGTCGGCACTCACTGGGGACTCTACCAACAAGATGGAAAGGTGAAGCCTGCTTTAAGCGATATGCTTCCCCGTCCTGCCTCCGCTACACTGATGCAGCGCAGTTATCGTGATGTGTATGTTGGTGGGCTGGAATCGGGCTTTGCTTTGAGTATTGATACCTCCGGGCAGCAACGTCAATGGATCACTGCCAATGGCGGTTCGCTGCTGCTCACCTACCCTGCTAACCAGCAGTGGGGTATTATGTTTATCACCGTTGGTCCACCTGTTCCTCTGGGTCATCGTCCTTCGCTCGATCTAAGTGCGTATCGCTCGCTCGTTGTTGACCTGCGCGCGGCAGTTAATGGGCAGTGTGTCCGCATAGGCATCAAAGATAAAAACCAGCCTGACAATGGCAGTGAGAACTCTGTACAGCGGTGTTTGACGGCTCAGTGGTCTACGATTAGTCTTCCGCTCAACACGTTTGCCAATGTCGATCTCGCCCATTTGTATGTTGTATTCGAGATACTCTTCCAGGGTTCATCGGAAGCGGCTGTAGAAGTGCGCAATATTCATTACTCTCCAACATAGTAAAGAAGAGGCACTATGTTTGCTTCACATCGTTACGTTGTCATCTCTCTTGCTTTTTGTATCGTCCATTAGCTGATAACATTTTTGTGCGTAAGCCTTTCCGACATCGCCAGGATTCTCCGTGATACAATGAACTGGAGGCTATCTGCCTTTATTTATTTGAGGTTAAGATGGAGCAATGATACATGAGTACGACACCGAGTGGGCGACCGCACCCGTTTGTGCTGGTTATTATGGACGGGTGGGGGATCAACCCGCGCAAAGAGGGGAATGCTATTGCGCTGGCGCGCACGCCCAATATTGATAAGCTGGCGCGTGAGTGGCCGCATACATCAGTGAAAACTTCGGGTCTGGCGGTAGGGCTACCGGAGGGGCAGATGGGCAATTCTGAGGTGGGGCATCAGAATATCGGCGCGGGGAAGCGCGTGCTGCAAGACTTTACGCGGGTCAGCGAGTCGATCAACGATGGGACTTTCTTCCAGAATCCGGCGCTGCTCAAAGCGGTTGCGCATGTCAAGAAGAATGGGTCGGCGCTGCATATTTGCGGGCTGCTGGGCAATGGCGGGGTTCACGCGCACGAATCGCACCTTGAGGCGCTGCTGCAACTGGCGCATATGCACGACATTGAGCGCGTCTATATCCACAGTTTCACCGATGGGCGCGACTCCTCGCCAACGGGTGGTATCGAGTTTATGCAGCGCTTGCAGGCGCGCGCCGCTGAAATCGGCGGAGAACACGCCGCGAAGGTGGCAACCGTGAGCGGTCGCTATTACGCGATGGATCGTGATAATCGCTGGGATCGCACGGGCATGACCTATTTTGCCATGACGTGGGGCGAAGGCGAGCGGGCAGAATCCGCCATTGCCGCTATCCAGCAATCGTATGACAAAGGCGTCACCGACGAGTTTATTTTGCCAACGGTGGTGATGGAGGATGGCAAACCGGTTGCCGTAGTTCAAGCGGGAGACGCGCTGATACACTATAATTTCCGCCCTGACCGCGCGCGCCAGCTTACCAAAGCCTTCGTGATGCAGGATTTACCCCCACAGGCCGAGGGCAAGTTCAACCGGGGGCCGCGCCCGGCTGACCTGCAATATGTGATGATGACCGAGTATGAGGAAGGGCTGGACGCCGATGTGGCCTATCGCGCCGATGAGGTAGAAATGCCGCTGGCGCGTGTCATCTCAGAACACGGGATGCGCCAGTTCCACACTGCCGAGACGGAGAAATACGCCCATGTCACCTACTTCATCAACGGGCGGCGCGAAACGCCTTTTCCCGGCGAAGATCGCGTGCTGGTGCCATCACCCAGAGTGCCTACTTACGATCTGCAGCCCGAGATGAGCGCGGCTGGTGTGACCGACACGGCGGTCGAACATATACGCGGCGGACAATATGACCTGGTGATTATGAACTATGCCAACGCCGACATGGTTGGCCACACGGGTGTGATCGAAGCGGCCATCAAAGCCGTGGAAACGGTGGATACAGGCATAGGGCGCGTGGTCGAGGCTACGCTGGCAGTGGGTGGCGGGCTGCTGATTACGGCGGATCATGGCAACGCGGAACAGCTGATCGATTACGAGACGGGCAAGCCGTTCACCGCGCACACCACCAACCCGGTGCCGCTCTACTTCGTCGTGCCACAACTGGCCCAGGCGAAGCTGCGCACCGATGGCATCCTGGCCGATGTCGCGCCGACTATTCTCGATATATTAGGCATCGCGCAGCCTGAGGACATGACGGGAAGATCGTTGATTGTGAGGTGAGGCGCTTAAAAAGATCATCAGGACGGGGAGGCCTATTACCCAGTTTGATTGGTAATGTTCATCAGGACGCCTTTAAAAATCAGGGCAAGTTATCCACATGTCGCATAGATATATGTGGATAACTTATAGTTAGTGTGGACAAACGCGCTGTTTGGTCTATGGGGTGCGCTCGATATTCATGATGGGTACAATCATGGTGTTTCCGTCTGCGAGGCGCAGGCGAACGGCTCTCCCTTGCACGCCGGAGAGGAAGCGGTGCTGGTGGATGAAGAAGTAGTCTATGTCGCCCGTTATGCCCGCGTTTGCGCCGGAACGCACGCGCACATGCGAGCCCAGGCGTAAGCTGGGATCATAGGTAGATGGTTGCCAGTTGCGCTGCGTCTCTGCTTCTGGTAGTGAGATGACGAGTTCGGGGGAGAGCGCATAGCGCGTTGAAGTGACGCCGGTTAGCAGGGCTATCGACCCCTGGTAGCGGGTGAGCAATTGGAAAGTGGACTGCGGCATGGATAGGGAGCCAAGTCCCTGTGTGAAGAGCAATGTCAGTGAGGGCAGGCGCGCCTGCGCCATATCGATATCAACACTATTCAGCAAATCGAAGGCATCGAGGCCCAGGAAGCCCTCGAAATCGCGCATTTCGATGCTGCCAGCAACAATGCCCACCACGCCTGAAGCGACCGCCTGGCGCAGCATGGCAAAGCTGGCAGGACCAGGAATCACTAGAATTGCGCCTGCGGGAACAGGCGAAGGTTGGGAATGCGTCGGCTGCCACAGGGTCAGGAAGCCCGCGACCTGCTGGCCCGCACCAATGTTGCCCGTCAGCACAGCCGCGCGCGTCTGAATAATCACACCGCCGCGCGCAGTCGTCTTTACGACCTGCCCGCGCAGACCGGCGGGAAGAACGACGGGCGGGTCTGGTTGAGCCTGCTCCCCACCCTGGAGTAGCTCCAGGCGAATAACAGGTTGGTCTGCCAGCACTTCCTGACCGGGATAAACAAGGGGAATCGAGCGAGCGTTGTAGCCCACAAAGCGTCGCTCCCGCTGCACCTCTATGCGTGTTACGAGCGACCCTCCGGGCGGGTAGCCCATTCCCATAGCTCCACCTCCTCCTCTATCGAGGAACCCATCCTCACTTACCACATATTGATCAGGATTACGCTCCGATAACTTGCATCCATTGCAGGAGGCGGGCCTGCCGCTCGTTCTCGTTGGTCGAGAACGAGAGGGGTCTGCCGCGAGCGTCGATAATCAGGCCGACGAGGCCGCCGTCGATCTCTTCGGCGGCGCGCGCGCGTTCACCCGGTCCCAGGCCGACATCAACAGTGGGGGCGGGGTAGAGCGTCAACAGGGCCTGTTCGTTTAGCTTTAAGGGGATGATTTCGATGGAGCCGGACATAACTTCCGCCGTGACCTGTCGCCCATTGCTATACTCGACACCGACGCGAATGGCGGTTTGTCCCTGGGGCAAATCGCCGAAGGGGACGACGCATGTGCCCAGGCGGTGCATAACAGCATCGTTTTCGTTGACCTGTACCGCCGCGACGGGCGCAACCGTGGCAACCGCGCCAAGCTGCGAGATGAGCATAGTACGATCCAGTACGAGAGAGGTGACGCCGCGTGGTTGCAGCGCGTCCAGCAACATCAGGGCGGCCTGGCCGAACTTGGGCGCGTGCGCGAGAGCGGCTCCCGTTGCCAGAATGAGATCTGCCTCGAACTGGCCGAAATTTTCTCCCCTGGCGGCATCGCGCGTCAGCATAATAGCTTCGCGAGCGAACGCCTGGAACAGGTGCAGCTCGCGCTGGCTGGTCGGCAGGGACTGGGGATGCAGCATGTGATTTGTGGCAAACTGGCGCAGTTCCTCTTCGCTGACGGTGAAGGGCAGCCAGCGCGCGATGCGCCGCACTCCAACCTGCTGCAAGATGGCGCCCAGACCAGTGCCAACACCGACGCCGGTATTGACCAGGGGAATAAACTCGCCGCGCTCGCCTGCCATCATCAAGGTGGTGTTATTTGAACCTACATCAACGGCTGTCACGTTCATGGCATAATGCTGCGCCAGAAAACGCACGAGGCTGCTCAACGAACTGGCAGTGCCGACAGGAACGGCATTTGACCAGGAATGCAGCGTTTCATAACCGGGAACGCGCCGGATGACATCACGCTCGTATAATGCGCTGGCCGCCATGCTAACCGGGCCAAGCTGCGTCTGCGAAATCAGGGTTTCAACGCGGGTAACTTCGGCATAGCCGTTCAACATGCGCCGCACAGCTTCAACAAACTGGGGCGCGCCCGCGTAAAGCACCGGAAGTTGATAGGTACCGCTCTCTGACTGCTGGCTCAATGCCTTGATCGTCTGAATTACAAGCTGGCAGGCTTCCTGAAGCGCGGAGGCCCCGGCGGGATTGTCCGCCAATCCGACGATGAGCGCGGCGTGCGGCTGCAACTCGCGCATTCGCGCAAGCTGGCGTTCCCACTCGGCGCTGATTTGTTCTGGCGTCCACGAAGCGGGGTGCGATGGCGAAGACGAAGGTCGAGCGCCAACCCCGGCGGCCAGAGCATCCGGCGCCATGGTTGCGCAATAGGAAGGCGCGGGAATGGCGTAGGTTTCGGCGTGAAGACCGGAGACAGACTGCGCGGCCAGCGTTTCGAGTTCTCTGGTAACTCCCCCCAGCACGACCAGGCGCATAGGGCCGCCCACGCTTACAGTAGAGACGAGCAGATCAACGCCATCACCCGATGGGTCTTCAGGCGTAACGATCTGTCCCTCAACGACAAAACGCCGCCCTGTTATATACTCGATCTCGTTGATGGCCTGGATAATACCCCTGGTTACATTCTCGGTCGGGCTGGTGAACGTTGTGGGGGACACACCCCGCGCAATTAGACGGTACTGGCCCTCGACAAGTCCGAGCAATGAAACTTTGGTAAAAGTAGTTCCGCAATCCGCTACCAGAATTGAACTGGCGGACGCGGGATTCTGGCTACTGGTCGAACCAGGCCCTTCCCCCAGGTAAGGCTCTGTCTGCATCTCCACAATCCTTTATGCTAACTAAATCTAC
>Ga0102924_1004746_pt1 | contig 13524 bp, 10 predicted proteins | sample PaiPotPPM11metaG_FD_80116 | JGI IMG/M metagenome (GOLD analysis project Ga0102924, IMG submission 80116) | Iron sulfur acid spring bacterial and archeal communities from Banff, Canada, to study Microbial Dark Matter (Phase II) - Paint Pots PPM... ... | reverse complement strand
GTTCACTCGGGCTGACCTTGCCCACTTGCTGGCCAAAATGAGTCATTCGCCCCGATCGGCAGATTCAGCAGCCGCGTAACGGAAAAATACGTGAGTGAATTTATGAACCACTGTACTAAGGCTGGCACAAAGCCACGCTATATCGTGAGGTGACTATGGGCACAACAACAGCCGTACTACAAACAAATCCGGGCGGGGAATTCACCACGGTTTCAGAAATCTCAGCAACTTTACCGTTGATTTCTCCGAGCAACGCCTGGCGGATTCTCTGCCGCCGGACGGGGATCCCGGTTTCGCGCGCGACATTCTATCGCTGGCTTTCAAACGGCAAGCTTTATTCGGTCCGCCTGGGCCAGAAAATCTACATCCCAGTGGCCTCACTGGATGAAGTGATCCGGCAATGCCGGGCCGGTGAGAAGTGCTGAGGGTTCAAGCTTCCCGGCTCTCGCTAGGAGCTTGGAAGACAAACAGCGCGGCCGGGGACCATGCCGTCATAACCGGCATGGTCCCGGGGATCCTTAGAATATCTCGTAGCGTTCCTGCTGGACGTTCGAGTCGCTTTTGATCACGATTTCCTTGTGAGTGGCGGTCTCAATCTCGGAAAGCAAGACGCTGTCCCTTGATTTCAAGGCGCGGGCAACGTCTGGGTGGACCCGCAAGGTCATCACTTTGCCCTCGAGTTGCGAGGCCATCTTGCGGGCTTCCGCCAGGATTTCATAGCTGACGGTGAGGACAGATTTCACCCAGCCTGCGCCGGTACAATAGGGACACGGCTCACAGAGGGTGCGCTCCAAGGACTGCTTCACGCGCTTACGGGTGAGCGCCACGAGCCCGAACTCATTAAAGGAGAGTATTTTGGTGGGTGCACGATCAGTTCTTAACGCGTCCTCAAGAGCCTGGACCACCTTGTTGCGATTACGGCGGTCGTCCATATCGATGAAGTCGATGACGAGGATTCCGCCTAGATCGCGAACCCGGATCTGGCGGACAATCTCCTTCACCGCGTCGATGTTGACCTTGACAATGGTATCTTCGAGGCGGTTGGTCTTACCCACGTACTTTCCGGTGTTGACATCGATGGAGACTAGCGCCTCCGTCTGGTTGATCACAATGTAGCCGCCGGATTTCAACCAGACTTTCGGCTTCAGAGCTTTGTCAATTTCATGCTGAACGCCAAACTCCTCGAAGATTGGAACCTCGCGGGTGTAGAGCCGCACATGGCCCACCAGGGAAGGCTGACAGCGATTGACGAAATCCACGACCTGCTCGTATTCAATTTCGTTGTCAATACGGATGGTCTTGAAGTCAGGCGAGAGCAAGTCTCTTAACGTGCGCTGGACTACGTTGAGGTCCCGATGGATCAAGGCTGGCGCTTTGCTTCGTTCAGTCTTGGAACGAATATCAGCCCACAGGGCTCCCAGGAATCTTAAGTCGGCCTTCAGCTCCTCATCCGTGCGGCTCGCAGCGGCAGTGCGGACAATGATGCCGCCGGTCAGGGCTCCCCGGTTTTCCAGAATGGTGCTACGCAGCCGCATCCTCTCTTCTTCGGAAGAGATCTTGCGAGATACGCCGATGTGATTGATGGTCGGCATATAAACCAAGTAGCGGCCTGGCAGAGCAATGTGGGAAGTGATGCGCGCCCCCTTAGTGCCGAGCGGCTCTTTGGCAATTTGGACCAGGATTTCCTGTCCTTCCTTCAAAACCTCATTTATTTGAACCGGCTGGAAATTGCCGGCTCGGGGGGCGTCATTCTTGCGCTCACCTTCGCGCGGGCCATGGAATCCAAACCGGCCCCGGCCACGCCGCTGGCGGTGGGGTGCGAAGCGAGGCCGCTGATGAGGTTCTCGAAGTGTGTAGGAGCGCTCCGCACCTCTACCGTCCGGTGCGGAAGTTGGCTCGATGACGGTCTCACCGGCTGCTCCCCCTTCGGCCTCCGCCGATCCATATCCCTTCTCGCTTTCGGCGTCAACCGCTTCGCCAGAGTCCCCAACCAGGCCGCTGTTGGGTTCGGAACCCTCAGTACGGGGCCCATCTTCATCCATAGAGAGTGCTGACCCGGGCGGAATCTTCCCGCCATCCTCCGGTCCGGCAGTAACCTCCAGCCCAGATTCCATGTGTGTCCCGTGTATTGGACTCTCAGCGCTATCAATGGCGGGTAAAGTTTTCAAGGGCCATGCTTCTACCGATTCAGGTGTTGCACGATCAATCCGACTCTGCTCCCGAACTTCCTCCTCGACTTCTTCCGCGGTCTCGTCGATGGCAGGCTCTGGGGTGGCGGTTAAGGGATTCAAGGAAAAATCCGAAAGATCAGCCTCCGGCTCCGCAGCTCCTGCCGCAGACGCTGGATGTTCTGAATTGGACGGGCTCCCCAATTTAGCATCATGACCATGTTCTTTTTGGTCCGCGGTATCTGTCTTTGCGGTTGTAAATCCTGCTAATCCCGGAGAGATTATCGCTTCGATTTCTGATGCACTGCTCGAAGCCCCCACACTCATCGGATCCTTAGGAGTCTCACTGATCTGAATTTCGGCTGGGGTCTCAGTCTCCGTGGAGTGTGTCCCCTCGGCGTGACCGTACTTTGCAAGCGATTCCCCCGGCAACAACTCAAGACCATGATGAGCTTCTTCACCGGAGTGCTCCTTGGGGCGATCATGGAACTCAGATTTCGGGCCCCCAAACCGGTGTCCTGAGAATTTTCGACCTCTCCGGCGACGGCCATGACCATGAAAACCATGATGATGCGGGCCGGTGGGACTTGTTGGAGCTGGCGGGAGTGTGGATTCCGGCGCCGCGGGCGGGACAGCGGGCGAGATCCCAAGCTCCCCTGCAGCCGGGGTTGCGGCCGGTGCGCCAGGGGGAGCGGCCATGTTCTCGCTCTCTGGACCCTCGGTGCTGACAAGTTGAGATATGTCCGGCTCGGTCCCAATCCCTGAGGGTGCAGGTTCGGCTGTGCGGCTGGTGGCCTGCCCACCTTCCTGGTCAAGGTTGGCTACTCTGTTCTCAGCCTCGGTGAAGACGCGATCATACTCGTCAGAGTCCTCAAAGAAGTCGGAGACATATAGGAATGCATCCCTTTCAAGACCAATGTCGACGAAGGCGGATTGCATCCCAGGTAAAACCCGGCTGACTCTGCCCTTGTAGATTCCGCCAACCAATCCGACATCGGTGTCCCGTTCGTAATAAACTTCAACAAGCTGGTCATCTTCCAACAGAGCGATCTTCGTCTCATGTGGAGACGAAGAAATCAACATTTCCTTGGTCATGAAGACTCCTCTCCTGGAACATCCGGGAGGATCGACTCACAGAGCGAGAATCAACTCCCAGTGTTCGCCAAGTGGCCGCGCGGTCTCCGGAGTGGAGTATGCCGCGGACACGCCAAAACATCTTTTGATCGTGGACAGGCCCAAGCAAGAATGGTTCCAAGCCGGCCGGGCCAGCAAATTCAGGAATGTTCAACGCGTTTTTGGCCGAAGATTGAAATGAATCCTTAAAAAGAGGCCTCTCGATAATAGGACCTCCGCTGCCGGTCCCTATAAATTTACCAGGCGCTTCATCCTGACGCTCATGACCAAACCCAACCCGGCGAAAGTAAATAGTACCGAGGAGCCTCCCTGACTCATGAGCGGAAGTGGAATCCCGGTGATTGGTAGGAGACCGATCATCATTCCGATATTTACAGCAACTTGAAAGAACAAAACCGCCGTCAAACCAACTACTAAGAAAACACCAGCACGGTCGCCAGCGAGCTGTGCGCCATCCAAAAGCCGTACCAGTAGAACGAAATAAAGCAAAAGGACCAAGAATGTTCCCACAAAACCCTGTTCTTCCGCAAAAGCTGCAAAGATAAAGTCCGCATGAGAAACGGGAATGAAACCCAAACGGCTCTGAGTTCCCTTGCCAATGCCCTTGCCCCAAAAACCGCCAGACCCGATTGCGATCTTGGATTGCGCGACCTGATACCCTGAACCCTGAACATTCTTTGCAGGATGGACGAAAGTCATCAGCCGCTGGCGTTGATAAGGCCGCAGGAAATGCCAACCGACTGGAACCATCAGGGCGCCGAGTAGCGCAAGGACAGCGATCTGGCGGGCGCGGATACCCACCAGGAAAACACCTGCTGCCACAATAGGCAGGAAAGTCAATGCAGTCCCCAAGTCAGGTTCCAGTGCTACCAGCGCTGCCGGCAGTCCAATCATCGTGCCCAGGACCGCCAGATCCTTCCAGCTCACGGACTTTGTCCTCTTGTCCGCAAAATAGGATGCAACCCATATTATTATAATCAACTTGACAATTTCTGACACCTGGAAAGTAAATCCGTCAACCCGAACCCATCGCCGGGCGCCGCCAATGGCTTGTCCGCCGGCGAGAAGCGCGAGCAAGCCGAATAAGCCCATGATGTAAAGGCCGTTCGAGTGGTCCAATAGGGTGTGGTAATCCAGTTGGCTCACTACCAGGAGCGTGACCAGCCCCACCACGGCCCAAACGATCTGGCGCTTGTATTCATTGGCGAGAGGGGAATGCGCTGTGGTGCTGTAAATTTCCAGGATGCCCACCACGGCTAGAATCAGAGCCACGGTGAGGAGAATCCAATCAATCTCGCGAAATGTGAATTTGCGCAGCATGATTCCCAATCTTTCGGTCTATCTTGCCTGTTCTACCCTTTTGGCGCCCTGAAGGTCGAAGTGGCCTGGAACCGTAGGCGCAAGGCTCGCCTGCGTCTGCCAATGGGCAGCCGGAGCCTGGCCGGACTGCTTTTCTTCAAAGTACGCTTTGATCACGGCGCCCGCGATGGGCGACGCTACGGACGATTCCCCGCCGTGCATCACCAGCGCCGTCACCACAATCTGTGGGTTGCTGGCCGGAGCATATCCCACAAACCAGGCATTATTCTTGTAATCCGCGTTGTGGGCGGAGTTCTTCAAGGCGACGCTCACCACCTGGGCAGTTCCGGTCTTGCCGGCAACGGCGAGCCCGGCAATTCGCGCTCCGCCACCCGTACCGCCTCCCTCGTTCACCACGCCCCACATGCCGCTGGTTACGGCGCCTACGGTCACCGCGCTTAGAGGGAACCTCACAAGGCCATCATCTGGGGGATCCTGGCCGATGGCCTGCAGTTCATCCCGGAAGATCAAATGCGGGCGATGGAAGACCCCGCCCTGCGCCACGCCGCCAATCATGTAAGCAAGCTGAATCGGAGTCACTGCCACCGCTCCCTGGCCAATGGCGACGGAGATGGTTTCCCCCGCATACCACTTATGCTTGAAGACCCGTTTTACCCAGGCTGGGGTAGGCACCAGGCCGGGATCTTCGGCCGGCAGGTCGATGCCGGTGCGGGATCCCAAGCCCAGGTGTTGGGCGAAGTAAGCGAGCTTGTCAATCCCCAGCATTTTTCCGAGCGTGTAGAAATAGGTATCACAGGATTCAACGATGGCGCGGTGCAGGTCAACGGAGCCATGCCCCCGGTGTTTCTTCCAGATCCAATCATGAAAGGTGTGGCCGTAGAGCGTGATGTATCCGGGACAGATGATGGTAAATGATGGAGTAATGGCGCCGGTTTCAAGCGCCGCGGTTGCGGTGACAATCTTAAATACGGATCCCGGGGCAAGATGCGCCTGAATGGCTTTATCGAGGAGCGGATGTTCCGGATCCGTGTTCAGTTGGCTCCACTCCGCGCGGTCAATGTGGTGGGCGAAATCGTTGGGATCAAAGCTGGGATGGCTGACCAGCGCCAGAACCCCGCCGGTATTAGGATCGATCGCCACCACGGCGCCAGAGCGGTCTCCGAGCGCTGTCTCCGCCGCCATTTGGAGATCAAAGTCGAGGGTGAGGCGGAGGTCGTTTCCGGGCATGGCATTGATGGTGGTCATGGACCCCATCTCTCGCCCTCGGCTATTAACGATTACGCGCCGCATCCCGTCCCGGCCGCTCAGCACGTCGTTGTATTCACGTTCGATTCCGGATTTTCCCACCACGTCGCCGGGCCGGTAGCGGTCCCCGGACTTGGTGATCATCTCCTCGGAGACTTCTCCTACATAACCCAGGAGCGCCGCCGCAACCTGGTGCTTCAGATAGAAGCGTTGCTGCACTTGTAAGAGCTCGAGTTCGGGAAACTCGACGCGGTGCGATTCGACGAAGGCAATATCCGCTGCGGTGGCGTCTGGCTTCAACATGACGGGTTGAAACTTCGGGAGTTGCGCGGTTCTAACGATGAGTTCTTGGATGTCTTGGGGGTCAAGCTGAAGGCCTTGAGCGATACTGCGAATGCGGTCCGGTGTGAGCTTGGGGAGGTCTTCCCGAAGTAACAGAACACTGAAGGCGGGAAAATTATCCACCAGCACACGCCCTTCACGGTCAAGGATACGGCCCCGTGGGGCGATGACCGGCAGATCGCGGATGCGATTCCGCTCAGCTTCCTGCTGATAGTAGCGGTGCTCACCAATTTGCAGCCGCCAATACCCAACCAATAGCGCCACGAAAGTGGAAGCAATGACGTATTGGAAAACCACGATCTTCCAAGCCGAAGGGCGCTGATCCTCCGGAAATCGAACTACCATCCACGTTCCATTCGCCGAAGTTGGATTCCCGCGGCGGGCATCCTGACCTTCCAGGAACCCACGATCAGCCCTCCGGCGTCAGATTTGATCATTCCAGCGAAAGCCTTATACTTCAAATGACTCCAACGTAACACACCGCTCCGTCTATGACAATCCTTCGCCAGAATTTGGGCATTTGATGAGGGGTTTCCACTCCTAACTCCGGGAATGACCCAGGGTGCGCTCTGCGGCGAGCGTGTCAGGGCAGGGAATCGGAAACCGGCCCCAGCCAGCGAGATTCCCACGTCCGCACATCGACTGCGCACGCTGGCTTGAACATCCAGTTGGCATAATGCCTTTTGCGCATCCTACTACCATCCGAGAAAGCGGGCCACAGTCTCCTGGGTGTGCACGGCGGCTTCGTGCTCGGTCTCTACGACGTGAGCTGTCCGCGCGACAGCCAGGAAGTGGGACTCGCCTGTGTCCAGGCCATCGACCAGATCAACGAGGCTCCTTTGTAACTCCGTCAAAGGTGACTGTGACGCTTCGCCGGCTGCCACGGCCTGGTTGACCTTCTCCAGGGTCACCGGAGTATTCATCTTGGCGAGGGCGGCCGCGCCGGCGGCGCGATCGAGACCGAGGGGCGCATCGCTGCGCGGTTGCTCCAGAGCCAAGTTGTTTTCAAACGTCGCCGCGGCGGCGTCGCGTTGCGTCAGGAAATCAGGCAGGTTGAAAATCTTCTTGACCGTTGCCAGGAGTGACGTATGGTCGTAAACCTGGGGGTCAATGCCGCCTTTGGCGATGTAGGGTGAGACCAGCACGGCGGGCACTCGCACTCCTAGGCGGTCAAAGTTGAAAGGCGGTGAGCTGGAGTTTTTTCCATCCGGATTCACCGCGTAGGGCGACCCGCCGGGCGGAGGAATGTGATCGAAGATGCCGCCATGTTCGTCGTAAAGGATCACCAGCAAGCTTTGGTTCCATTGGGGTGAGCTGCGCAGCGCCTCGTAAACATCGGCGATCAGCGCGTCGCCCAGACTGACGTCGTGGTCGGGATGCTCATCGTTCGCCTTCCAAAGCAGAAAATCGTTGTAACGCGGTTCGATGAAGGAGTAGCTGGGAAGCGTTCCACTCTGCGCATCCTTCTTAAAGTTGTCGAAGAGCTTGAAACGGTCTTTGAAAAGCGAGATCTGCAAATGCGCGAAGGCCAGGCTCTGCGGAACGTCATGAAAGTAGATGTTCCAGGAAAATCCTTGGGCGCTCAGATTGTCGTAGATGGTGCGCATACCGTAATGGCGCATGGTGTTGTCCAGGTAGCCGTCAGAAGTGGCGGCATGCACGAAGAAGCGGTTGGGCCACGTCTGCCCTGGAACGGAAGAGTGCCAGTGGTCACAAACTGCAAACTCCTGCGCCAGCGCCGTCAAGGCTGGAATTTTTACGGGCGCAAAGCAGTTCATAATGTTGTGCGCGTTGGCGGGATTGTTGCCGTTTACATGGGCGTAGTTGAAAACGAACCACCGGTTTGTGGGCGCCACTCCGGACGCCGGGGTTCCCGTCCCGAAGAGTTGATCGTTGACGTTGAGCGTATCGTGAGCCGGGTCAATGTGGAGGTCGCCCTGATACTTTGCCTGGTTGTTCACATTCACCTGGACACTTGCCGGATTGCTGGGGTCTTCCAGGTTGAACTCATTTCCCGTCAGGCCGTCAATCGGATAGGTTGCGCTCCGCAGGTATCCCAGCATGTGATCGAAGGAGCGATTTTCAAGCATGAGAACGACCACGTTCTTGATTTGGTCCATCGCATTCGGCATTAGAATAGCCTCTTTGTTTTATTCTGAAGCGAATCCGTAGCTGGCGACCGGCAGTTGCTCGCCAGCCCATTCATCCCCGTCCGGCCAAGCATAGCAGATTGCGATCCGATGCGTGGAACCGTGGATGCAGTTTTTTGGACATTAAGGTCCCATCAGAATTGTGGCGGCGACTTACGAATGGCCTTTGCACCGCCTGGTGGCTGCCGTTCATTATTCTCTGTTCTTTGGTCACCGGCCGACGTATCCGCATTGATTAAACAAGTTCACCATCAACGTGGCTGGGGGACATTCAACGTACTGTGTTCAGATCTGGTTGGGTCCGCGGAGCAGGCGGGCGGGGAACAGGATGATTGCGGCGAGGAGTGCAAACACGCCGTCAAGGGCAATGCCGGCGATGCGGAATGGTAGCAGAATGAGCCAGACGAAGGGATAAAGAACCAGTGCCAGAAGCGCCAGCGGCCAGCACAGGACTAGGAGAATACACCATAGCAGGAACTTGACCATCACCATTTCTCCTTACCACCTTCATTCTCTCATACGAAATTGGGCTGGCGGAGTTCCACAATTTGCGTGTCATCTGCAGGCATAGCAGAATCTCACTTCTTCCTTGGAGATCTACGGAGGTTCGCAAGATGTTGTAACCGGGACCCACCTTAGAAACTACCCCTGGACGCGGGGAGTGGCCGGACATTGCCAATTCTGAAGTGAAATTGGTACATTACTGGACTGGCATTTTATCACGTCGCCAGATAGAGCCTTCCATTCTAGACCCGGGCGGTTCAAGCACGATTGGGGCACAACTCGGAATGGGTACAAGCCAACAGTGAACTTGTCCGATCAAAATTTTTCCAAACTCGTTGACTTAATGGCGCGGTTGCGTGGGCCGGAAGGTTGCCCGTGGGATCGTGCCCAGGACTACGATTCTGTCAAGGGCCTCATGCTGGAAGAGGCTTACGAAGTGGTGGATGCAGTGAATGCACGGGACTTCGGCAGTCTCGAGGAGGAGTTGGGTGACCTTCTGTTCCAAGTGATCTTCTATTCGCGGTTGGCGGAGGAGGAAAACCATTTCACGGTGGACGACGTCACCCGCAAGCTGCACGAAAAGCTAGTGCGCCGGCATCCACACGTGTTTGGTGAAACCCGTGCGCGGAATCCGCAAGAGGCGCTCGAAAGCTGGATGCGCGTAAAGCAAGATGAGAAGAAGGCAGAATTTGCGCAGGCGGCAGAGGAAATTGGCCGGAGCAACCCTGCAGAAAAGATTGAGGAAAAATCCATCCTCGACGGGATCCCCCGGGCGCTTCCCGCTTTGCTCGAAGCTCATGAGATTGGAAATCGCGCCGCAGAAAATAGGTTTGACTGGCCGGACATTCAGAACTTGCTCGACAAGGTGGAGGAAGAGATTCACGAGCTGCGGCTGGAGTTGGAGGGAGCAAAGCCCTCGGAAACCCGCCGCGTGGAAGAGGAAGTGGGCGATCTTTTATTCGCAGTGGCTAATGTGGCGCGATATTTGCGCTCAGACCCGGAAACCTGCCTGCGGCGGGCGAATCAGAAGTTCACGCGCCGGTTCAAGGCTATGGAAGCTGGTGCAGCCGGCCTCGGAAAACCTATCCGGAAAATGGACCCGCAGGAGCTTGAAGCTCTCTGGAACGAAGTCAAACGGGCTGAGAAGAGATGAGATACGTCATCCGGTCCTGCCGGACGCTTCGGGAGCTGGCAGGTTGTGTGGATTTGCAGAGGAAAATCTGGGGCTATGCGGAAGATGAAGTCTATCCCCTACGCTTGTTCGTGAACTTGCAAAAGATTGGCGGCATGGTATTGGGGGCTTTTGCGCCGGGCGGCGAGATTGTGGGGTTTGTCACGGGCATGCCGGCTTGGCGCAACGAGCGGCGTTACATTCACTCGCTGGCACTCGGCGTTAAAGCCGGACACGAGAATCGCGGCCTTGGACAGCGCCTCAAGCTGCAACAGCGGCGGCTGGCGCTGGACGCGAACATTGATTGCATCGAATGGACGTTTGACCCGATGCGGGCCAAAAACGCTTTCCTGAATCTGGCGCGGCTGGGAGCCATCTCCCGCCGCTACACGCCGGATTATTATGGCGCCGTCAAGAGCCGCCTGCAGCAAGGGCTGCCGAGCGACCGGTTGATCTGTGAGTGGTGGTTGAAGTCCCCCCGGGTGAAGCGGGCGATTGCGGGAAAGCCACCGCGGGATCCTCAGGCCAAGCCGGTGGCGCAGGTTGAAATTCCCGCAGATATGAAATCTTGGGCTGACGATCATCCGCGCGAAGCTCGAGCCGCGCAGGCGAAGGTGCGGATGCGGCTGACTGGCTTATTCAGAAGGGGACTGGTGATTACTGGCTTTGCATTTGATGGCCCCCAAGGACTATACCAGTTGGATCGAGCTGTGGATTTGCATTTGCCGGAGTGACGCTATGCGCACGGTCGTAAGTCGGCGATGCTCGGTTCTGTAGCGCCGGTCTGAGACCGGCGGATTTCGCCGCTCATAGAGCGGCGCTACAGCAAATGCCCGTCGCCGACTTATGTCCTCATGTATAAGCGGCGCAGTTCTAGGGACTGTGCCATCCAAGTTTATAAAAGGGACATCATGAAAATAGAGCGGGTTGAGTTGCTGGAAATCCGGATGCCGCTGATTCATTTCTTTGAGACCAGTTTCGGCCGTACCACGGAGAGGCGTATTGTGCTGGTGAAGGCCGTGGCGGACGGCGTGACCGGTTGGGGTGAAGTGACTTGCGGAGAGGCTCCGTTCTACAACTACGAAACGCCGGAGACCGCATGGCACATTCTGCGCGACTTTCTGATTCCCGGGACGATTGGCAAGAATTGGTCTTCGCCTTCGGACCTACCCAACTGTTTCCGGCCCATTCGCGGCCACAATATGGCGAAGGCGGCCTTGGAAAATGCGCTATGGGACATCGAATCGCAGCAGACGAAGGTTCCGCTGGCGCGTTTGATGGGCGGAACTCTTGAGGAAATTCCCTGCGGTGTTTCGATTGGCATTCAGAATACCATTGACGAGCTCCTGCAAAAGATTGAGCTCGAAGTCACCGCCGGCTATCAACGCATCAAGGTGAAGATCAAGCCCGGTTGGGATGTTGAAGTGTTGGACCGCATCCGCCAGAAATTTCCAAAAATCCATCTGATGGCGGACGCAAACTCCGCTTATACTCTGGCTGACATGGAGCATTTGAAGCTCTTCGACCGGTTTTACTTGATGATGGTGGAGCAGCCGCTCGGGTGGGACGATATTCTGGACCACGTTCGTCTGCAGAAGGAGCTGACCACTCCGGTCTGCCTGGATGAATCCATTCACTCTGCGGATGACGCGCGGAAAGCCATTGAAGTGGGCGCGTGTAAGATCATCAACATCAAGCTGGGCCGGGTGGGCGGCTTTACCTCGGCGCGCGCCGTGCATGACATCTGCCGCGCCCAGAACATTCCCGTATGGTGTGGCGGGATGCTTGAATCCGGCATCGGCAGGGCCCACAACATTGCGCTCTCCTCGCTCGAAGGCTTCACGCTGCCCGGCGACGTTTCGGCCAGCCGCCGCTATTGGGCGGAGGACATCATCCAGCCCGAGGTGACGGTGACGGATTACGGCGCCATTCGAGTTCCTGAGACTCCGGGACTCGGCTTCACCCCGAATGTTGAAAGGATTGAAAAGCTCACGGTGCGGAAGGAGATGTTCCAGTAATTGATCTCACGGAACCGGTTGTGCTGGTTTTGCGGCACTTAGGTTTTGCGCCCGTGCTTGCTGTAGCGGCGGTCTATAACCGCCGGCTCTAAGAAAATATAGAAACTACGGGGGTGCTCTATGGCCGCCGGTCGCCGCCACTGCCGGAAGATAACGGAAGCGCAGGCGTCTCACCGGCGCCGGCAGCAGGAGCTTCCAAGCCGGAGCATGATCCCCGTTCGCTCCAATTGCTCACTGCGAAGGCGCGAAATATCCGGCTTTGGCGCGAACCGAAAGCCCTTTCAGCAACGGCTTGATAGTGATGCGGCGGAATGTGCCGTCATGGGCGGGGTTGCTTGAGATGTAGGCAAGGCTGTATTGGCTGCGAAGCTCTTTGGCAATCTCCTGGAAATTGGTGCCCAGGTCGCTTGCCTCAAACGGGAAGAAGGCGCGGCCGCCGGTCTGGTTGGCGAAATATTCAAGGACTTTGTCGCCGCGGCCGGTGATGCCGCTGCGATTGGTGCTGATCGCAAAGATCGTGACTTCGGCGCGTTGCGCCATGGCCAAGGCTTCATCGCGGGAGTGCTCGCTGTTGTTGTCCATGCCATCACTCACCACAATTAGCACGCGGCGCAGGTAGGGGACGGGGGGCGGTAGAAACACCATCTTCTGCTTGCAAGCATAATAGAGGGCATCAAAAAGTCCTGTGCCGCCACCCGCTTCAATACTGCGGATGGCCTGACTGAGCTTGTCCGTGTCATCAGTGTAGTCCTGGAGCAGTTGAGGTTCCACGTCGAATCCCACCACAAATGCCTGGTCCTCGCCCGGGCGCAAGGTTTCGTCCAGAAAGTCGGTAGCCGCGTCCTGTTCGAAGTGCAGCCGCTCCCGGATACTGTTGCTGCTGTCCACCAGCACCCCGATGCGAAGCGGCAGATCAGTTTCCCGGCTGAAGTGGGTGACGGTCTGCGGTTTGCCATCTTCGAGGACCCGGAAATCATTCTGGGTCAGATTGAGCACCAGATGTTTCTTCTTGTCCACCACGGTAAAGAGCACGTTCACCAAGTTAACTTGAACTTTAATACTCTTGGAAGCATTGACAGGCGGCCCTTTTTGACCAGTTGCGGGAACAGGCGGTGAAGTCTTAACTTGGCCCGGAGGGGTTGAAGGCTGCTGGGGGGCGCGTGCGCCCAACGTCGCCGCAACTATGAATAGCAGGCTGGCAGCGCGGAGAGAAATGTTCATGAAGTTGTCCTAATCCACCACCGAGATTATAGGAGTGAGGCGGAAATGCGTCAAGGTGAGACACCGGGCGGCAGCAGTGCAGGTTGGTTGCTGTAGCGGCGTCTATAACGGCGTCGGCTCTGTCAAGGGACACGTATCCGGTGCGAGCCGGGAGCGGAGTCAAGGACGCCCCGCGAAGCGGGGCGTTCATCGCAGACCCTTGACGCCGCGAACGGCTCGCCCCTCCTGGGCCTGGGACGAAGCCTTGGGGC
>Ga0102924_1004744_pt1 | contig 13527 bp, 10 predicted proteins | sample PaiPotPPM11metaG_FD_80116 | JGI IMG/M metagenome (GOLD analysis project Ga0102924, IMG submission 80116) | Iron sulfur acid spring bacterial and archeal communities from Banff, Canada, to study Microbial Dark Matter (Phase II) - Paint Pots PPM... ... | reverse complement strand
GCACCGCCTGATCCCGACGTCAAAGACTCAGGTCACGAACCTACAGCCGCGTATGTCACGAGTTAACGGCCCTTGAGCGGCAACCGAACGCCAGTTTCCGGTCCAGGCACGCATCATGTGGCGCCAGCCGGAGAGCCTAGCCAGCCTGCTTGCTTGACGAAAAGAATGATTGAGTGCACACTCACAGACATGACACCTGCACCGGCACCGCGGGAGCGCCTGAGCCCGCGACTGCTGTCCACCGCTGAGGAACGGCGCGAGGAGGTGCTGTGTGCCGCCATGAAGGTGATGGGCGCCCGCGGCCTGTACGGCACGCCCACCCTGGAGATAGCGCGCGCGGCGGGCATCTCGCAGGCGTACCTGTTCCGGCTGTTCCCGACGAAGCTCGGCCTGTTCCTGGCGGTGGTGGAGCGCAGTTTCCAGCAGATCCGCGACAGCCTCGAGCGGGCCGGGGGGGCGGCGCGGGCCTCCGGCGAGCCGGCGCTCATGGCCATGGCCGCGGCGTACAACGCGCTGCTCGAGGACCCGGGGATCCTGCTAGTCCAGCTTCAGGCGCAGGCCGCGGCGAGCGAACCTGAGGTGCGGGACGCCCTCCGCCGCGGTTTCGCCGGCCTGCTGGACATGGTGGAGCGGGGATCGGGGGCTTCCCCGCAGAGAGTCCAGCAGTTCTTCGCCCGCGGGATGCTCTGCAACGTGAGCGCGGCGATGCAGATCTACAACCTTGACGAGCACTGGGCCCGGGTGCTCGCGTACGCCGACGCGGAAGACAGCACCGCCTGAATCCCGGCCCTAAGCGCCCTGGCCAGGACCCGAACCGAATAATCCAGTTACAACCATGAAGTGTGTGACTAGTCACACTCTACTAGTGAGTGACTAGTCACACATCGAGAAAGGAAGCGAGACCGATGACCATGACGACCGCCGACCTAATAGACGGCCGGCATCTCCAGTCTCCCCGGAACACCCGCTGGGCCCTGGCCATAACATCCCTGGCCCTGTTCATGACAACCTTGGACAACCTCGTCGTCACGATGGCGCTGCCCGCGATCCGGCACAGCCTGCACGCGTCCGTCCAGTCGCTCGAGTGGACAGTCAACGCCTACACGCTCACGTTCGCGGTGCTGCTCCTCACCGGGGCCGCGCTCGGCGACCGCTTCGGGCGCCGCCGGATGTTCACCATCGGGCTGGCGGTCTTCACGGCGGCGAGCGCCGCCGCGGCCCTGTCCCCCGACACCGGCATGCTGATCGCTGCCCGCGCGGTGCAAGGCGCGGGCGCGGCGATCGTCTTGCCGCTGACGCTGACGCTGCTGTCCGTGGCGACACCGCCACAGGGGCGCGGCCGGGCGCTGGGCATCTGGAGCGGCGTCAGCGGGCTCGGCGTCGCGATCGGGCCGCTCGCGGGCGGCGCCGTCGTGCAGGGCCTCGACTGGCACTGGATCTTCTGGATCAACGTCCCGGTGGGCGTCATGCTGCTGCCGCTGGCCCGCACGCGGCTCGCCGAGTCCCGCGGACCGTCCCGGCGGCTCGACCTCCCCGGACTGGCGCTGGCCGGCGCGGGGCTGCTCGGCGTCACCTACGCCGTGATCCGCGGCCAGGAACTCGGCTGGACATCGGCCGGGATCCTGGCGCCGATGGCCGCCGGGGTCGCGGGTCTCACGGCGTTCGCCTGGTGGGAGCAGAAGAGCAGCGCACCGATGCTGCCGATGCGCTTCTTCAGGTCCCGCGCGTTCTCGGCGGCCAACGCGGTCTCCCTGGCAATGTACTTCGGGGTGTTCGGGTCGATCTTCCTGCTGGCCCAGTTCCTGCAGACCGCGCAGGGCTACTCGCCGCTCGCGGCCGGCCTGCGCACGCTGCCGTGGACGGCGATGCCGATCGTCGTCGCGCCGTTCGCGGGCATGCTCAGCGACCGGACCGGCAGCCGCCCGCTGCTCGCCGCGGGGCTTGCGCTGCAGGCCACGGCCATCGCATGGCTCGCGGTGATCCTCTCGCCCGGCGTGTCCTACGCGCTTCTGGTGGTCCCGTTCATGCTGGCCGGGGCGGGCATGGCCCTGGTCTTCGCGCCCGCGGCCAACACGGTCCTCGCCTCGGTTGCTCCCGCCGAGGCCGGCCAGGCGTCCGGCGCCACGAACGCCATCAGGGAGTTCGGCGGCGTCCTCGGCATCGCCGTCCTCGCCTCGGTGTTCAGCGCGCACGGCTCCTACGCGACGCCGTCGTCGTTCGCGGCCGGGCTGACCGCCGCGCTCCCGGTTGGCGCGGCGTTCCTCGCCGCCGGCGCGGTCATCGCACTGCTCGTCCCGCGACCCACGCGGCAGCACGAGTAGCCGGACAGGCACCACGGGCGCGTCCGGAAAAGAACGCCCGCCACTGGCCGGCGGTCGCCGCGGTGACCGCCGGCCAGTCGAACGGCGGCAGGGACGGGCCCTAGAGGAGGGCACCGCCGTCGGCCGGCGAACCACACAATGACCCGATCTGCGCGATTAAGCCAACGAGCATTACCAGCCAGATGTCACCCAGAACGGCGGCTACGCGCGCTGCAGCGTGTCGTCGGCCGCGCGGGGCAAGCTCGTTCACCCACATCCGCGACACCGCCGCCGAGCACGGCCAGGGCGGTCCGATGTCCTGGGCCGTGGCGGCCTGCGTCGACCTGACCAGCGTGATGGCCGCCCGGGAGTGGCAGCGCGACAAGCAGCAAGGCGTCGTCACCAGGCGGCTGTCGTGGCCGGCCGTGGTGCTCGCGGGCGGGGTGCTGCTGAGCCTGGCGGCTAACCTGGCCCAGGCCCAGCCGACGGCCGGCCGGATCGTGGCCGCTGTCCCGCCCGCCGCGGTCCTGGTCGCGGTCTCCATGATCGAGCGCCGCGCCGCCCGCCGCCCCCGCCCCATCACCGGCGAGGACGGCGGTACCGCCGAGCCGTCCGCGCCGGGACGGCCGTCCCCGGTGCACGATGCCGGGGACGAGGCGCAGGACGGCGGGGACGAGGCGCTCCTAGCGGCGGCGCGGCGGGCCACCGCCGAGCAAGAGGACCGGCACGGGCAGCCGGTCACCCGCGACGCGTTGCGCGCCCGGCTCGGCGTGTCCAACCAGGCCGCCTCCGAGCTGCTGCGCCAGCTCCGCGTCGGCGAGGGCCTGCCGCCGGGAGCCTCCCGCGCCGCCTGACGCCGGCTGCCTCCCCGCACTGGCCGTCCCTGGTCCGCGGAAGGCAGACCGGCGGGCGCGTCGTGGCGCGGGCGGCGGCTCGACAGGCACCGCGAAAGCGTGGCAACCTAACGGGACGTGCTCGCCGGCCATGGCCGGCCGCTCGCGGCCAGCACCCCGCCCGCCTGGTCCGCGGACTGCCCGCTGCCGGCGCGGAGGGCGTCGGCCTGGTGCCCGGGTGCGGGGCGGGGGACGGTCAGCAGAATTAGCAGTGTAGGAATCGCGTGCAGTTGGCCAAAATCGGGCTAGTTGGCCAGCGGTACTTTGTGCAGCTCAAGGGCCTGATTGACTCCCAATGAGGCCGACAGGGGCCCATGCGAACTGGATGTGAGTCGGCGGATCCTCCGCTGCCAGGCCTGACCGGTCATGCAGGGCGGGTGCTTGATCGACTGGGCGCGCGGCAGGTTGGCCTGGTCCCGGACCTCGTAGTGCCAGCGCACGTCCCGCTGAGGGCTGGTCATGGCCGGCGGCGCCGGGAGTCAGGGCCCCCGGTCAAACCGGATTTTCCCGGCTGTCGCCCCGCTACGATCGGACGCATGTCGTGCCCGGCGGCCCGATGTCGGCCGGGTTCGGCCGGATGGCGCGGCGGGTGCCCGTCGCGCGTCGGCTGATCGGGCCGGGCAACACCAGCCGGGCTCGGGCGCGACAGTCATGACTTCGCAGAGGAGGATGAGGGATGACGCCTTCTGCCGCCGCAGAGGTGACTCGGTCCTGGGAGCGGTACCTTCTGGAGAGCGCTGTCTCGCGCGAGGTGATCGACGCCTTTCTTCAGCGCCCGCAGTGGGCTACGTTCGATCCGGAGCTCGGCTATATCCTGCACAATTCCCTCGTTCCGTGGGGAGTGGACGACAGCCGGACCATCGAGACGTTCCGGCCGGACGGCGCGCGGTCGCGCTTCCTCTATGCCGGCCGGAAGCCGCGGATCAACGCCTACGGCAACAGCTTCACCGAGTGCAACCAGGTCAGCGACGGCGAGACGTGGCAGGAGTACCTCGCCGGCCATTTCGGCGAGCCAATCGGGAACTTCGGCGTCGGCGGCTACGGCGTCTACCAGGCTTATCGCCGGATGCTGCGGGTAGAGCGGACGGCCGATGGCGCGGAGTACCTGATCTTCTACGTGTGGGGCGACGATCCGTCGCGCAGCATCATGCGTTGCCGGTGGGGCCAGATCTACCCCTGGCACGGGCAATTTCAGCGAGAGCAGGGCCTTTTCAATGGCAACCCCTGGGCGCACGTCGAGATCGATCTGGAGACCGGCTCGTTCGCCGAGCTTGAGAACCCGCTGTCCACTCCCGAGTCGCTCTACGCGATGTGCGACCCGGAGTGGATGCTGGAGCGCCTGCGCGACGACCTCGCGACGCAGCTCGCGGTTTACGCGGGCGAACCCGACTACGGCGAGCCGGGGAAGATCGACGAGCTCGACCGCCCGAAGATCGAGCGGCTCGCCGAGCTGCTGGACTTCCCCTTCGACTGGGGAGTCGGCGCAGACCAGCGGCGGCAGGCGGCCATGCTGCTGAACCGGTACGGCCAGCGCGCGACGATCTTCATCCTCGGCAAGGCCCGCGCCTTCGCGCAAAACGCCGGCAAGACGCTCCTCGTCGCGTTGAACTACACGGCGCGAACGGATCATTTCCGTGACGCCGTCGCCCCCTGGGACGGCACCCGGCGCGACCAGGAGATCCTCGATCACCTTTCCGCCACCGGTGTTCCCCTCTTCGACATGAACGACGTTCACCAGCGCGAGCACGAGCAGGCCGGCGGTCCCACCACGAGTACCTGAGCCGGTACATGGTCGGCGGGGACGGTCACTACAACCCGCGCGGGAACCACTTCTTCGCTTACGCGCTCAAAGACAGGCTGCTCGAGCTGCTCGATCCCAAGCCGCTGCCCTATCAGGACCGAGGCCCTGGAACAGTCGAGTTCACCGGGTACCTGCCGGGCGCGTGATCGCCGCCCGGAAGGTCACCGGTCAGGCGGCCTGCGTGCGGTCAGGAACACCCGGGCCCGCAACCGAAAACCGTGCCGGATGTGGCCTCCCCATCGGCGAGTGGCAAAGTTGCCTGACATTGGCCAAGTAGTGGCCAGCTAGATCGTCGCGCGGCCAGATTTACCTGATACCTACAAACCTGCCGCTATTCCGCATCGTCAGCTAACCTGTAGCATCCTGAAATTGCAGGTCAGCAGCCAGACGCCGAGCAGAACGGTCAGCAGACCGCTCCTTCGGGCAGTCAGCACGCCGCTCCCGCCCCCACCGTCCGCGCCCGTCCGTGGATTCCGCGCCCTCCGGCCCCGGCACGCACGGACGCATGGCGGACGGCGGCGGCCCCGAATTGCGCCTCGGAGCGCGTCCTCGCTGGTCAGCGGGGGTAACTCGGGCGGAGCGAGCGGGCTGTAAAACCGTCGGCTCAGCAGGCGCCGCAACTGAGGGAGTCGGCTCCCCGGCGCGCCCGCATGCCCGGTCACTTGTGGTTTACCCCAAGAATGGATTCGAGAAAATGTGCTTAGGCCCCTAATATAGGCGGGAGCAGACCGAGAGGCGCTGCAACGGGCTCACCGCCCGCCACGCTCGGTCTCTACGTGCGGTGCGCGTCGTGCGTTGGCTTTGACCAAGGTCGCCTCCTGTGCAGCATCGCATCCGCGGCCACCAGGAGGTAGCAGAATGAGGGACCTGGTCGAACTGCTCGACCGTCGAACCGTCGTCCTGGACGGCGCCTCGGGCACCATGATCCAGTCGCTGCGACTGTCCCCGGCCGATTACCGGGTCGACGGCCACGACCGCGACACCACCGGCGACCCGGACCTGCTCAACATCACGCGCCCAGACCTCGTGCTCGACGTACACCGGCAGTACCTGGCGGCCGGGGCCGACATCATCACGACCCACACGTTCACCGCCACGAGCATCGGCCAGGCGGACTACGGCCTGGAGCACCGGGTCCACGAGATGAACGTGCGGGGCGCCCAGCTGGCCCGGCAGGCGGCGGACGAGGCCGGCGGCCCGCGGTTCGTCGCCGGCTCTGTCGGCCCGCTCAACGTCACCCTCTCGATGTCACCGAAGGTCGAGGACCCCGCCTACCGCGCCGTGACCTTCGACCAGGTGCGGGCCGCGTACGCCGAGCAGATCGCCGCGCTCGCCGAGGGCGGCGTGGACCTGCTGCTGATCGAGACGATCTTCGACACGCTCAACGCCAAGGCCGCCATCAAGGCGGCGCAGGAAGTGGCGCCCCACCTGCCGCTGTGGCTGTCGGTCACGATCGTCGACCTGAGCGGCCGGACGCTGTCCGGGCAGACCGTCACGGCCTTCTGGAACTCGATCAGGCACGCCGACCCGCTCGTCGTGGGCGTGAACTGCTCGCTCGGCGGCAGGGAGATCCGTCCGCATATCACCGACCTGGCCCAGATCGCCGGCACGTACACGGCCTGCCACCCGAACGCGGGGCTGCCCAACGCGTTCGGAGGCTACGACGAGACGCCGGCTGAGACCGCGCACCATCTGGGCGACTTCGCCGCCGCGGGCCTGGTGAACATCGTGGGCGGCTGCTGCGGCACCACCCCGGCCCACATCGCGGCCATCGCGGAGGCCGCCAGGGGCCGCCGGACCGTGCGCCGTGACCGCACCGCCGGAACCCAGCTGTCCGGCCTCGAGCCGTTCGCCATCACCGCCGACACCGGCTTCGTGATGATCGGCGAGCGGACCAACGTCACCGGGTCGGCGAAGTTCCGTCGGCTCATTGAGGCCGACGACTACCAGGCCGCCGTGAACGTAGCCCTCGACCAGGTGCGCGGCGGCGCGAACCTGCTCGACGTGAACATGGACGCGGACCTGCTCGACAGCGAGCAGGCGATGACGACGTTCCTGAACCTCGTCGCCACCGAGCCCGAGGTCGCCCGCATCCCGGTGATGGTCGACAGCTCGAAGTGGAGCGTGCTTGAGGCCGGGCTGAAGTGCGTCCAGGGCAGGGGAGTGGTCAACTCGATCAGCCTGAAGGAGGGCGAGGAGCCCTTCCTCGAGCACGCCAGGAAGATCAAGGCCTACGGGGCCAGCGCGGTAGTCATGGCCTTCGACGAGAAAGGCCAAGCCGATACCACCGAACGGAAGGTGGACATCTGTGGCCGCGCCTATGATCTGCTGACCCGGCGGGCGGGCTTCGCCCCGGAAGACATCATCTTCGACCCGAACGTCCTCGCGGTCGCCACCGGCATCGCCGAGCACAACGGGTACGCGAAGTCGTTCATCGAGGCGCTGCCGCTGATCAAGGAGCGCTGCCCGGGCGTCCGCACCAGCGGCGGCATCTCCAACCTGAGCTTCGCCTTCCGCGGCAACGAGGTGGTGCGGCGCGCGATGCACGCGTCGTTCCTTTACCACGCCATCCGCGCGGGGCTGGACATGGGCATCGTCAACGCCGGGCAGCTGGACGTGTACGAGGACATCGAGCCGGGCTTGCTTGAACTCGTCGAGGACGTCCTGTTCGACCGGCGCGACGACGCCACCGACCGGCTGGTCGAGTACGCCGAGCAGGTCAAGTCCGAGGGCGGCGGCGCCGCGCGGAAGGCCGCCGACGACGCCTGGCGGGAGGCGCCGGTGGCCGAGCGGCTGTCGTACGCGCTCGTCCACGGCATCGCCGACCACATCGAGACCGACACCGAGGAGGCCAGGCAGCAGTTCACCCGGCCGCTGGAGGTCATCGAGGGCCCGCTGATGGACGGCATGAAGATCGTGGGCGACCTGTTCGGGGCGGGCAAGATGTTCCTGCCGCAGGTAGTGAAGTCCGCCCGGGTGATGAAGCGGGCGGTCGCCTACCTCGAGCCGTTCATGGAGGCCGAGAAGCAGGCCAGGCTGGCGGCCGGCCTTGACGCCGAGCTCACTGCCACTGGCCGGCCGCGCGGCAGCGGCAAGGTGGTGCTCGCCACCGTCAAGGGCGACGTGCACGACATCGGCAAGAACATCGTCGGCGTCGTCCTTGGGTGCAACAACTACGAGGTCATCGACCTGGGCGTGATGGTCCCGGCCGCGAAGATCCTCGACACCGCGATCGCCGAGGACGCCGAAATCATCGGCCTGTCCGGCCTTATCACCCCGTCGCTGGACGAGATGGTGAACGTCGCGGCCGAGATGGAGCGGCGCGGCATGACCAAGCCGCTGCTGATCGGAGGTGCGACCACCTCCAGGCAGCACACCGCCGTCCGCATCGCTCCCGCGTTCACCGGACCGACCCTGCACGTGCTTGACGCCTCCCGTGTCGTCGGCGTCGTCCAGAGCCTGCTCGACCCGGCCCGGGCCGCCGAGCTCGACGCCGGGAACCGGGTCGAGCAGCAGCGGCTGCGCGAGCAGCACGAGTCCCGGCGCAGCCAGCCGATGCTCTCCATCGACGCTGCCCGCCGCAATCGGGAGACGCCGTCGTTCGAGGCGATCCCGGCGCCGGCGTTCACCGGCGTCCGCCGGGTGACCCCGCCCCTGGCCGAACTGCGGGAGATGATCGACTGGCAGTTCTTCTTCCTGGCCTGGGAGCTCAAGGGAAAGTACCCGGCGATTCTCGATACCCCGCAGGGGCAGGAGCTGTTCGACGACGGCAACGCCCTGCTGGACGAGATCGTCGCCGGCGGCCTGCTGACGGCGAGCGGCGGCTACGGATTCTGGCCCGCGCGCGCCGACGGCGATGACATCCTGGTCTACCCGGCCGCCGGGGAGGGGCCGCTGGCCGCCGAGGCGGTGCCGCTGCGGATACCCATGCTGCGGCAGCAGACCGCCAAGCCGGCCGGCCGCCCGAACCGCTGCCTCGCCGACTATGTCGCGCCAGAGGGTGATTACATCGGCGGATTCGGGGTCGCCATCCACGGCGCCGAGGACCTCTCCGCGAAGTACGAGGCCGACGGCGACGACTACAAGGCGATCATGGTGAAGGCCCTGGCGGACCGGCTCGCCGAGGCGTCCGCCGAGCATGTCCACCTGCAGGCCCGCCGCAGCTGGTTCGAGCCGGACGGCCCGGTTGACTTGGCGGAACTGCACGCCGAACGGTTCCGCGGCATCCGCCCGGCCTTCGGGTACCCGGCATCCCCCGATCACAGTCTGAAGGGGGAGCTTTTCGGGCTGCTGGAAGCGGAGGCGTTCGGTATGGGCCTGACCGAGTCATACGCGATGACGCCCGCCTCCAGTGTCAGTGGCCTGCTGTTCGCGCACCCGGAGTCCCGGTACTTCACCGTCGGCCGCATCGCCCGCGACCAGGTCGAGGACTACGCCCGACGTCGCGGGATGAGCATCGACGAGGTCGAGAAGTGGCTACGGCCGAACCTCGCCTACGAGCCTGAATAGTCAGAGCAGGGGGGAGGCCATCCCGATCGCGTTGTTGACCAGCCGGGCGCGGAACGGCCAGCCCTCGACGGTGTCGGCCTTGACGATGGTCGACTGGGAGAGGTAGCCGAGCTGGCGGTCGCGGACCGTCGCGGTGACGCCGGGGTCGAGCACGAGCAGGTTGTTCTCGAAGTTGAGTTCCAGGCTGCGCCGGTCCATGTTCGCCGAGCCGACTAGGGTGACCCGGGCGTCGACGGTGATCGACTTGGTGTGCAGCAGGCCCAGCGGGTACTCGAAGAGGCGTACGCCGGACCTCAGCAGGTCCGGATAGGCGCTGCGGCAAGCGGCCGCGACGAGCGGGGAGTCGTTGCGTGCGGGTACGACGAGGGTCGTTTCGACGCCGCGGCGCGGCGCGGTGCACACGGCCCTGAGCAGTGCCTGGTCGGGCACGAAGTACGGCGTGGTGATGATCAGCTCGTGCTCGGCGGCGTACAGGGCGCTGACGAAGGAGTCGGACATCTGGTTGCCGGGCGTGGTCGGCCCGGTACCGAACATCTGCGCGACCACGCCGTCGTCGTACCGCTCGGGCTCCGGTGCCGCCGCGGGCAGTTCGTAGAGGTCCTCGCCGGTCTCGGCGATCCAGGTGCCGAGGAAGAGGTGCTGCGCCTGCCGCACGACCGGCCCCTCGCAGCGCAGCAGGACGTCGATCCAGGGCGCGTACCTCGCTTTGACCCGGAACTGCGGGTCGGCGCAGTTCTGGCTGCCGCAGAACGCGATCCGGTTGTCGATGATGACCAGCTTGCGGTGATTGCGCAGGTCGACCCGGCCGACTGCGGCGTTGCCTAGGCGGGGGATGTCCTGCAGGGCGGCGAGCAGATGGACGCCGGCCTCGCGCAGCTGGCGCCAGCGGGGGCCGCGGATGAAGTCGCGTGACCCGAGCGCGTCGACCATGACCCGGCAGGCCACGCCCCGCCGGGCCGCGGCGCTGATCGCATCGGCGACCCGGCCGCCGTTGTCGTCATTGAGCCAGATGTAGAAGCTCACGTGGACGTGCTCGGTCGCGGCCTCGATCGCCTCGATCAGCCCCTCGATGGCGCGGTCGCAGTCGAGCGTCGGCTTGGCGGGGGACGCCGCTGGATCGCCCAGCAGCACGACGCGGTTACCCGGCGTCGGGCCGAAGCCGTTGATCGAGCGGCACAGGTCCGAGACGGTCGCGGCGACCGGGTCGCCCGGCTGGATGCGCGCTCCGCTGGGCGCGGCCAGGCGCCGCTCGGCCTCGTCAAGTCGGCGGACCCGCTCGTGGCCGATGCTGGTCTCGCCGAGGAAGAGATAGGCCACCACCCCGATGACCGGCAGGGACATGATCGTCGCGACCCAGGCTACCCGCGAGGCCGGCGTACGGTTCGGCCGGGTGATCGCGCGGAGCACGGTCAGCAGGTGGATGGCGAACACGCCGACCGCGACGATCGCGACGATCAGATCATTCATTGGACGCACCGGTCATAACGGCTCCTTATCCTCAGCGCTCGACACGCAGAATTCTCAGCGCTCGACACGCAGACCGTACCGTTCGCTGCGCTATCTACGCAGAAGGCCTGGCCGGGGAAGGCTCAGGCGTTGACCGGGCGGTGCAGAATGTGCCAGCCGCCCGCCAGTCCCGGCAGGGCGATCCACACTGCGGCCGTAGCCGCGACCTGAGCCCAGGTGGTGGCGGTCATGGTCCCGCCGGCCAGGTGATTCCAGACGGTCGACGGGTCGAGCCACCGGCCCGCGGGTGTCAGGGTGTGGACCGTGCCGGTCAGGATGGACGACGCGGTCGGGATCACGAAGTACGCCACGACAGCGACTGGGGAGCTGCGGAACAGCACGCCGAAGGCGACCCCGAGCAGCAGGTTGAGGATCTGGAACACGAACGAGTAAGCGATCGCCAGGCCCGCGTCCTGCCACGGGCCAGGCTGGCCGTGATCAGCGGCGACCAAGACCGTTGTGCTAACCGCGACGCATACAACCGCGATAGCCGCGGCCAGCAGCGCGCCGCCGGTTGCCTTGGCGGCGATGATCCGGAGTCGTCGCGGGACTAGGGTGAACGTGGTCAGCGCGGTGTGCTGCGACCATTCCGAGGTGACCAGCAGGATGCCGAGGACCGGAAGCAGGATCGCGACTAGCTGACTCGTGTCGCCCAGCACATGAGGCAGGTTGTGGTTGCGGGCCGAGCCGGTATCCCCCGTGAGCACGGCGCTAGCCACCGCGATCAGGCCGATGAGGACGAGCAGCCAGCGGCCTGACCTGGTGTCGACGGCCTTGCGCAGCTCTATCCAGACCAGCCGGGCCAGCGGCGGCGGCACCGTCATCGGTGCCGGGGTCGGAGCGTACAGGGTGGTCACGCGGCCTCCTCGTAATCCGGAGCGGTCAGGGCGAAGAACAGTTTCTCCAGGTCGTCGCCTTGCGGCCGGAGCTCGGTCAGCACGGCCCCCGCACGTGCCGCGATGTGCCCCACCTGCTCGGGCTCGGCGTCAGTCTCCAGAGCGCCATCGGCGCTCATCCGGGCCTGCCGTCCGGCCGCGCGCAAGGCGTCCGCGAGCGCGGCTGCGTCGACGGCCCTGACCAGGGTCGATCGGGAGGTCCGCAGTTGCTCTGGGGAACCGTCCGCCACGATCCGCCCAGCGTTGATGATGACCAGGTGGTCGGCGACCGCCTCGACTTCGCGCAGCAGGTGCGAGGACAGGAGCACGGTTCCGCCTCGGTCGGCGTGCTCGCGCAGCAGTCGGCGGATCCAGCGGACGCCCTGCGGGTCGAGGCCGTTGGCGGGCTCGTCGAGGACCAGGACACCCGGGTCGCCGAGCAGCGCGATGCCCAGCGCAAGACGCTGCCGCATGCCCAGCGAGTACTGGCCGACCCGCTTGGCCGACGCGGCGGCGTCCAGGCCGGTGAGTTCCAGCATGCGGGACACCCGGGTCCGGTCCACGCCGAGCACCGCGGCGACTAGCGCGAGCGTCTCCCGTCCGGTCCGGCCGCGGTGCATGGCGCCCGGGTCCAGCATGACGCCGACCCGGCGCCCGGGCTGGGGGAGTCGGGCGTACGGATGACCGTCGATGGTGGCGGTGCCCGCGTCCGGCCGGTCCAGGCCGCACAGCAGCCGCATGGTGGTGGTCTTGCCCGCGCCGTTCGGGCCGAGAAATCCGGTTACGCTTCCAGGGCGGCAGGTGAAGCTGACATCGCTGATGCCCGTCGCTCCAAAGCGTCTGGTCAGTCCGTTGATCTCAATCATGCTCACCACGATGCCCGCCGGTCCGGCCGCTTCGCTGCGGCCCATCGGGTAGAGCTGGCGGTCCGATCGGCTACAACCCGGTCCGTCCCCCTGGCCGGCGTCGGCCAGCGCGATAACGTCGTCGATATGGCAGAAACGGTGACACCGCCGACGGCCGGACCGGATCCCTGGGCCGCCCCGCAGTCGCCGCAGGAGTCGCTCCGCGCGCGGATCGCCATCACGACAGTGGCCGGCGGCGCGTCGCTGGCCCTCGGACTGACCGGCAATCACAGCCTGCTCACCGGCCTGGATGGCTACCCGTGGGGGTTGCGGGCCGCCGACGTCGCGTGCGGGACCATCGGCTATGCCGCGCTGTGGTGGCGGCGCCGCTGGCCGCTGGCGTTCGCCGGGTACATCCTGGTGATCTCGGTGTTCTCCACTCTCTCCGGGGGCCTGCCCTTCGTGGCCGCGTTCACGGTGGCGGTGCACCGCAACTGGCCCACCGCGCTGATCACCTCGGCCCTGCTCGCGCTGGCCACGTGGCCCTCGCTGCTCCTTTACAACGGCAGCGACGGCGTGGTCATGGTGATCGTGGTGATCGTGATGTTCGCCGTCACCGGCTGGGGCATGTTCATCCGCGCCCGCCGCCAGCTGCTGGCCTCGCTGCGCTGGCGGGCCGAACGCGCCGAGCGCAGCCGCGAGGAGCACGCCCGGCACGCCAGGATCGCCGAGCGGCAGCGGATCGCCCGGGAGATGCACGACGTGCTCGCCCACCGACTGTCGCTGCTCAGCGTGCAG
>Ga0102924_1004743_pt1 | contig 13528 bp, 16 predicted proteins | sample PaiPotPPM11metaG_FD_80116 | JGI IMG/M metagenome (GOLD analysis project Ga0102924, IMG submission 80116) | Iron sulfur acid spring bacterial and archeal communities from Banff, Canada, to study Microbial Dark Matter (Phase II) - Paint Pots PPM... ... | reverse complement strand
CTCCCCACACGGGCCACGCGAGCCACGCGAGCGGCCGCCTGCTTCTTTTTCAATGAGGAGGGGTGGACACGGGCGGGACCGTTTCAGCCCGCCCCGCGACACGGGCGCCATAGGGGGACTTTCACGGGCGCGGGTGGGGGCCGGCGCGGCACGCGGAAATCGCGGCAATCTTGGAGTCTTTTGGCGGCCTTTTCCCGTCGGCACGCACCGTGAATTGATTTTGCTCCGACCGAAGCGGATGCTTCCGCCCCCGTTCCCGATGCGAATGAGCCGACGCGCAGCCGCCCCCACGTGGCCCATCCACGTCGCCCTCGCTCTGGTGTTCGCGGGCGCGCCGTGGCTCGCTGCATGCCAGCTCCAGATGACCGACGCGGGGCTCGCGGAGGACGGCGGGCAGCTCGTCTTCAACGCGCGCGACGGGGGCACAGCCGAGGCGGGGTCCGAAGGCGGCGTCGACGCGACGATCGATTCTCCCGTCGCGCCGGGCTACCAGGGCAACCCGTTGTGCAACGCGTCGTCGGCCATCGGCGGCTGCTACCCGGACGACCCCATCACGCCCATTGCGGCGGTGGCCTGCGCCGCCGACGGCGGCCTCGTCGACGCCGGGTCCGGCCTCGGTTGCCACGTGCAGTCGGCGGCCAGCGGACCGCACGCGATCTGCCTCCCCGCAGGGTCGGGAACGAGCGGTAGCCCCTGCACGGCCCCCAGCGACTGCGCGCCGGGACTCGAGTGCGTCGGCACGGGCGTGTGCCGGCCATACTGCTGTGCCGGCGAGTCCCATTGTTCGGCGAACGACGCCGGCACCACGGACGCCGGCGCCGAGTTCTGCGACATCCAGACCGCCGCGACCTCGCCCCAGACGAAGGTGCCGGTGTGCATGCCCGTACGCATGTGCGATCTGTGGAGCCAGGTCGAGGGCCAGGATGCGTGCGGCCACGGAGCGACGTGCGCGGTCGTCCGAGAGGACGGCACGACGAGCTGCGTCGCGGTCGGTACGGCCGTTGCGGGAGACGCCTGCGACGCCGAGCACTGCGGGGCAGGTCTCGTCTGTCTCGGCGCGGCGGGTCAGCGGCGATGCTACGCGCTCTGCGCGACGCAAGACGCCGGCTACGCGCCGTCGCCCGTGCCCGGCTCGTGCACCCAGGGACAGAGCTGCAAGGGAGGCTTGCCGCTCTTCCCCGACCCGAACGTCGGCATCTGCCAGTAGCGTCCCGCGTAGATCACGCGGGGCGCAGCGCGAGGCGGAAGCAGGCTCCGCGCCCGGGCGCGCTCCACATGGTGAGGATCGCGCCCATGTTCCGCGCGTACTCGCGACACAAGGCGAGCCCCAGACCCGTGCCCCCGCGACCGCGGCGGGTCGTGAAGAACGGCTCGAAGATCTTGTCCTGGAGCGCGTCGGGTATGCCCGGACCGTTGTCCCGTACGGACACGACGACGCGGTCGCCCGACGAGTACACGTGGAATCGCACGCGCGGCGAGGGAAGCGATCGCGCAGCCTGGGCCGCGTTCGTGGTCAGGTTCAGGAGGAGCTGTCCGAGCATGGTGGGCTCGGCAAAGGCTGCCAGCGGCTCCAGCTGGCGCTCGACCTCGACCTCCCGGAGCGCCTCGTCGGCCCAGCGGATCACCCGGGCGACGATGTCGCACAGGTCGACGCGGCCAAGCGCGGAGGGGGCGCCCTGCACGAACGGGCGAAGGCTCTTGAGCAGGTGCTCGATGCGACCCAGGCTCGACCCGAGGTCATCGAGCGACCCCTCGAGCGCCGGATCGAGCTTGCCCTGCCGCTCGGCCAGGCCGACGCGCAGCGCGTCGAGGTTCAGCACCGCAGCCGCGACCGGGTTGGCCAGCTCGTGGGCGAGCCCGGAGCTGATTCGACCGATCGAGGCCAGGTGAGCCTCCATGTCCAGCTTGCGCGCGAGATCCGCGGCCTGCGCCTTGGCGACGTGCGAATCGACGGCCGAGCAGAGCAGGCCGACGAGCTCCTCGGCCACGGCGGGGCGTCGCAAACAGGCGAACGCGCCCGCCGCGTGCGCCGCCCGGGCGGCAGAGACGCTGCGAACGACGACGAGGATCGCGGCGTCGCTGCGGCTCAGGCGGCGCGCCCCCGCCACCCGTGCGTGAGCGTCGTCGCCGGCGTCGACCAGTACGGCCGCCGCGCTGCCCACGAGGTCGGGCCCGGCAAGGAGGAACCTTTCGCCCTCCAGCAAGTCGCGCAACTCGCGCTGCAAGCCGACGGCGTCCACGGCGACGGCGAAGACGACGACACCCCGCTCGGCCACGAGGTCGTTGTTCGAGTCCGGCTCGACACGAGTCGCCCCGTCCGCCGGCGGCACCGTACCTTCGGGGAGGGATCGCGCGGATGAGGTCATGATCAGGGCTGACGGCCGTGGGAACGGATCGCGGCCGTGCTGAGATTAGGGGGTTCAAGTGAGCCCGGCGCTCGGACGCACTACCTTCGACTACGAGGTGGCACGCACGCTCCCGGCTCCCGCGACTCAGAACGTCCACCCGATCGAGCCGTCCATCACGAGCTCGGGGCCAGCGAGGTCGAGCCCATTCGCGGCCGATCCCCCAAGGAAGTACATCCCGCCGACCCCGAGGCGCACCGTAAAGCCGTAGTCCCACGTCCATTGCCAGCCGGCCGTGGCGCCGACACCCAGCACGTCGGTATCGAGATCGAAGCGCGTGACCTTCTCGGCGAGCGGACGCACGTAGACCACGCTCGGCTCGAGGTACAGCCCGTGGAACGGGGTCCCCGGGTAGAAGAGAAGTCCACCTCCGACCGCCAGCCCCGGGGACGCGCCGGCGTTCGCTACGGCGCCCTCCAGGCTGGCGGCGAAGTGGCGTCCCAGCACGAAGTCCCCTTCCCCTCCGTAAGTACCGACCGCCGCCGCGAGCGGATTGATCAGCAGGGCGAACGTCCGGTCCTCGCCGACGACCTCGCGGTCCGAGCGGTCGGCGAACGTCGGCACGTCCTCGGCGCGCGCCGCGCTGACTGCGGTGACGAAAGACAGGACGACGGCGGTTCCGGCGAGCAATCGGGGCATTGGGGTGTCGCCTCCTTTGCTCGCCCTTTCGGTCGCTCGTGGGCGGGGTTGCGTGCGAGCAAGCAGCGAAGGGGAGAATGCCGCTACGCCCGCGCCGCGGATGAAAGCTCGTTCAGGATGGCGGCGATGGCGTCGTAAAGAGCCTCCGGAATCTCGTCGCCGACCTTCAGCTCGGACAGCGCCATCGCGAGCGGGACGTCCCGGATGACCGGGACGCCGTAGTCGCGGGCGGCTCGCTCGATCTGCGCGGCGAGCGAACCGCTGCCGGACGACACGACGATCGGTACGGGATCCGACGCGTCGTCGTAGCGGAGGGCGACCGCCTGCTTCATGCGACCTCCACGGCATCCGCGGGAATGCGCCGCTTCTCGAGCCGCTCGCGGATGCGCTCTTCCCATCGCGCCGCGTCGACCCCGGCGGGCAGGTCGAGGTGCACCCGCACGCGGCCGCCGTCGGCGTGTACGAGCAGCGTGGCTCCGGCGAGCTCCCCCGCCCCGAGCTCGAGCCGGATCGTTCCCCGGCGCCCGTCGCCGCACCACGCCACGCGCCGAACGAGCGCGGGGAGGAGGTGCTCGAGCGAGCTGGCGCAGGTCCGCTGCAGCGCAGTCTCCGCCGCGGGCTGCGCGAAGGGCCGCTCGAGCGGCGCGATCGCCGCGACGGGCGTCGGCGGAGCGAAGAGCGTCTCGGGAGGAGCCAGCGAGGCGTGGTGGCGGGCGAAGGAGTCCAGCGGGTCGCCGTCGGGCCCGGCGCCCGCGGAGGCAAGGAGCTCCCCTGGCGTGAAGGACGCTGCCGCCGCGCGGTCTGCGGCGCTCGCAGGCGCGCGAGTCGACCCGGCGGAGCACGGCGGCGGCGATGCCACCGCGACGGGCTCGCGCGCGAGCGCCTCTCCGCGGAGTAACGAACGAAAGTCCGTGTGCAGGAGGGCTGGAGGGCGCCCGGACGACAACGAGGCCGGCGCGGGTGGAGAAACGACGAGACCGGGCCGCGTCGTCGGCGCCGCCGCGGCCGTGCTGACGAGTGTCATTGGCCGCTCCCCTGGATGACGGTCTTCACGCCGTTGGTGGCGCGGTCGACCAGGTGCGACGCGAGGTCGATGGTCTCGCTGTACCGGTACACGCCGGCCTGAAGGGCGATGAGCTCCGCCGGACCGAGGTCGCGCGCCGACGCGACAGCGCGGTGCATCGTGGCCTCGCCCGTCGTGATCTCGCGACCGAGGCCGTGAAGCAGCTGCGCGAAAGGAGACGGCCCCTCCGCGTGCGCCGCGATGCTCGAAGACGCGCCGGTCGCCGGAGCGAGCGCCGACGGCTCCTCCCCGGCTTGGTCGAGGACTGGCGCCGCGCGGGGTTCGGAAGATCCAATGCGCATGGGACGCTCCCGCTCCTTCCGGTCACGAATGGATGTTGTTGATCGCGGCCTTGGCCGAGTCGTGCTCGGTCTTCAGGATGTTCGACATCGCCGTGAAGCTGCGATTCTGCGCGTCCTCCTGCTGCTGGATCTGCAGGTAGTAGAGGCTCAGCTCGGCCTGCTGCTGCATGGCGACCTCGATGCCGCCTCCGGAACCGTCGGTCGCAGCGGGCACGCCGGCGTTCCCTGCGGCGCCGCCGATTCCGGCGGCCGCGCCGATGTTCCCCGCAACTCCGATCGAGCCGGTGACGCCACCGATGCCGATCGAGACGCCGCTCGTACCGACCCCGGTCGCGCCGGGCCCCTCGGCCACGGTGCTCATGGGCGAGGCGCCGGTCGCGCTCATCACGTTCATCGGGCCGGGCGAGGCGCCTGCGCGTACCGCGGCCGCCGTGATCGGCGATCCCGGAAGCTTGCTGAGCGCCACTTCGGCGCCCTGCACCAGGGTGGTCGCGCCGGCGGCGAGGACTTCCTTGAAGGCGACGCGAGCGGGCTTCGGCGTGGGCCGAGCCGCGCTCTCGACCATGATGACGTCCGGACGACCTACGTTGGCGATTCGCGTATCCATGCCTTCTTCTCCTTGGGTCTCGTCACCCCTATCGGCGGTTCCCCGACGCGGTTGCTACCTTCGTCAGCGGCGCCCCGCAGCGTGCGCCGTACGCAGCGCATAGCGAGCCACGCCGTCGTCCGGGTCGATCGCCGTCGCCTTCTCCGCGGCACCGACGGCGCCCTCGACGTTGCCCCGACCGAGACGCGCCACCGCGAGCCACGCGAGCGCCGCGGAGGCGAGGTGCCGGTCGCCGAGGTGGGTGAGCGGCTCGATCTCCTGCTCGGCCTGCGCGAACGCGTCGTGGCGCAACAGCAGGCGCGCATCGAGCAGCTGCACGGCCGGGATCGGCCCGAACGAGTCGCGGGCGCGCGCGAGCACCGCGCGCGCGTCGTCTTCCCGTCCTAGCCGGAGCAGCGTCTCGCACAGCCCGGTCCAGCCCTCGGGGAACTCGGGCGCGACCTGCGTGAGACGCAAGAAGTGCTCGCGCGCCTCCTCGAAGGCGCCTCGCTCGAAGAGCCGTCGGCCCAGGTTGATGCGCGACGGCGCGAACCCGGGGTCGACCTTGAGCGCGGCCCGGTAATGCGTCTCCGCCTCGGCGAAGTAGCCCTCGTGGTCGGCGAGGAGGCCCAGCGCGTGGTGCGGCGCGGGGAGGTCCGGGTTCAGGTCGCGCGCCTTGACGAAATCGCGACCGGCGATCGCGAAGTTGCCTCGCTGCTCCTCGATGAGGCCCAGGTTGACCCAGGCTTCGGTGAACCGGGGGTTATACTCGAGGGCGAGCGCGACGCGCGCCTCCGCCGTCTCGAGGTCGCCGGCGGCCATGGCGGCGGCGCCGGCGCGATTCAGCTCGATGGCCTTCCGCGGAAGCGGAGCCATGCTGGCGCAGCCGGACAGGAGAGCGAGCGCGGCGAAGAGAACGACGGGGACCGTAGCGATTCGCATGGCGGGTTCGCTCAGCCGCGCAGCATCGAGGCGGCGACGTTGCGCGTCTCGTTCGCGGACTGCGCGACCGACTGCAGGAACTGCTCGACCTTCTGGATCGAGTCGTTCGCCGACTGAACGTCGTCGTGCGCCTCGTTGTAGCGGCGGACCGCCACCTGGGACTGCGCGTCGAACCTTGCGGCGTCGGCGTCGTGCCGGTCGGCGTTCGCCCTGAAGAAACCGGCGGCGAGGGTGCCGGCGCCGGGCAGAGCCTGGGCGACTCCGCTCAGGCCGGCGTGCCATTTCGAAGCCGCCGTGACGCCGTTGTTCGTCGTCCCATCGAAGAAGCCCGAAGCGCCGGTGGCGATGCCGCCGAGGATCTGGGCTCCGCCCGTCCAGAACGCCTGGTATTCGTCCTGGTCGGCCTTGTCGTGGAGGGCATCGGCGTGCGCATTCGCCGCGGACAGCGCGGCTCCGTCCGCCGCGTCCTCGGCCTTGCGCGCGGTGCTTCGGTCCTCGTCGTCCGCCCGCACGAGGAGCATCGCGATCGCAGTCATCGCGTCGTCGCCGAAGCCGCCCGCAGTCGGCGCCGGAAGGAGGATCGCCCCATCGCCCGGCGCCGTCGCGCTCGGGTCGCTCGTATCGACGGCCGTGACACTCACGGACGACGCTCTGGAAATGGAACGGATGGTGCTCATGACGCTGTCCCCTGGATGGCTCCTGCCGCGGTCTCCGCCGTGTCGTTCTCGACGCCCTTCGTGCTCACGATGGTCTTCATGATCTGCTTGGACTTCTCGTCGCTGTCCTGGACCTCGTCGATGACGCTCTGGATGGTGCGAAGCAGGTGATCGGACATCGCCTCCGCGACGACCTGGCCGGCGTCGGCGCGATCCGCGTTGGCCTGCTCCTGACCCGCCTCGATGGCGGCCGTGCCTGCCGCCGCCGCCGAGGCGCCGGTGACGACGGTGGCGCCACGGCCGATGGTCGTCGCGGTGCTCGACGCCGCCTGTCCGCCCGCCGCCATCCCGGCGCCCAGGGAGCACGCGGCGCCTCCCAGCGACATCCCCAGGTCGATGAACCCCGCGACCTTGTCGTCGACGCCGAGCGCGTGCAAGACGTGGAACTCGCCGTCAACGAACGCGGCCGTCGACATCGCCGCCCCGGCGACGGCGAGGACGGCGAGTGGCGTCGCCGCGCCGCAGGTCGCGACGGCCGCCGCGACGGAGGCGACGACGCCGGCGACCTTTGCGACCTCGCCGCAGATGCTCCCGAGGTCGTCCCAGAAGCTCCTGTGCTTCAGCGCCTCGTCCTCCTGCTGGATCGCCGCGAGCTCCTTCTGCAGCGCCTGCGAGCGCTCGGCCTGCAGCGCCTGGATCCGCCTGGTGCCGCTGTTTGCGTCGTCCTGCTGGTCCTTCGACTCGAACAGGTAGATCACCGAGAGGGGATCGGACCCGGCGAGCGCGCCCACGGGCGGCTCCGGGAGAAGCTTTGCCCCCTCGGGCGACGCCGCCGGGCTTGCACCGGTCGCGACGGCGGCCGCGGGCGCGACCGGCGAGACCTGCACCGCGCCGATGCTCATGACGGCCTCCTTCGCTCGTTCGTGACGAGCCACGCGAGGTCCTCGTCCCCGCACGCGTCCGCCGCTTCTTCCGCCGCGTCGAGCGCGTTTCGCGCTTCCTCGTCGCGATGGAGCGAGGCGAGGACGCGCGCGCGCGCGATCAAGCAGCGAACCGAGGGGATGGTCGGCGAAGCCCCTGCGGCGACCCCGCCGGCCCCGTACAGCTCCGCCGCGATGCGCGGCTGATGGATCCGCTCGTGGCATTCCCCGAGCCCCAGCCAGCCGCGCTCGTCGCGCGGGACCGCCCGGATCATCGTGCGGAACAACCTCGCCGCGTCGGCGACGCGCTCGCGACCGAGGAGCCAGTGGGCCGTTGCGTAGATCGCCTCGATGGCGCTCTGCCGCGACACCACGCGAGGCTCGGAGACCGAGGCCGTGAACTCCGCGAGATCCATGACCGGCGCGCCCCTCTCAGCCCTGCCCCAGGCGGGCGAGCTGCTCGAGCGACTGGTCCTCTTTGCTCATCATGCCCGTCGCCAGCGACACCGCTTGCTGGCGCTGCGAGACCAGGTCCTGCAACTGGAGCATCTGGATTTCCGAATTGCTCTTGATGTCGCCGACGATGTTGCCGAGGGCGTCGCAGGTGCCCTTCCACTGGTTGTTCTCGGGCGGCTTCGTGAGTTCGCTCGGGGGCATCTCGTCCTTCACCGGAGCGGGGCTCGTGGCAGATCCGCCACTCGTACCGGCAGCGGGGCTCGGCGTGGCCCCGCCCTGCGTCGTCGTGCCGTCCGAGTAGTCGGTTACGGACCCGTCCTCGAAGACAGGCGGCGCCGCAAGAGTCGTCGCTGCGGCCGCGGATCCGGACGGCCCCACGCCGCCCTGAACGTCCGCCGGTGTCGTCAGCGTCGTGCCCGGAGTGAAGCCGTAGTCGGTGCACATCTTGTCCCGGAAGTCCGCCAACTGCGCGGCGACGGGGTCTCCGGTCGGCAGGCTGGCGATTGCCGTGTTCAGAGCGTCGACGCAGCTCTGCATCTGCGCGCCGTTCGTCGGCCCGTTGTCTCCGAACTGCTCGAGCACTCCCTGCGCCTGCTCGGCCGCCTGGCGCTCCTGGAGCTCGAGGTTCTGCTGCTTGATGCTGCTCTGGATCTCGCCGTCGAGCCCGTTCAGCTGCGACTGGCAGTACTCGAGCAGCGCGTCGGGCGAGAGGCCCGTGAACCCGCCGATCCCGCCGGCGGCATATACCCCAGACGAACCATTCACTCCGCTGATGTTGCTCATCGTCATTCTCCTTCCTTCGTTCCTTTCGGTCTTTCTGTCCCGTGTTGCGCCTGCCGTCAGCAGCGGATGGCGTCCCATTCGTTGAACGTCACCGCCCCGGCCGCCTTGCGGCGGCGAGCGGGCAGCGCGCACAGCTCCTGCAGGCGCCTCTGCGCCGCCGGGTGGAGGTTCACGCTCCGGCGCGGATGCAGCTCCGCGTGCGTGGCCGCGAGCTTGGCGTCCTGCGCGCGGAGGGCGAGCCGGATCTCTTCGAGCGCCCGGCGCTGCTCTTCAATCGTCATCGACAGGGTCGGCGTCTTCATGGCTGGGCTCCTTGCCTCTTTGCACCCCCATTCGGCGACCCCCGAAGGCGGTTGCGCGAAAACGAACCGACCCGACCCGACCCTCGACCGCGACTCCAAATGCCGTCGCGGCGCCCGCGGCGTGTACTACCCTCGCCGTCCTCGTGGCCCGAGTCGGTACCGTCGCCTTTCGCCGTCGTAGCTTCCTGAGCGCGGACATCGCGCTCGCGGCGCTCGTCATCCTCGTCGTCGGCATCATGATCGTGCCGCTGCCGACCTGGATCCTCGACATCCTCATCGCGACCAACCTGTCGGCGGCCGTCTCGATCCTCCTCGTCGTCCTCTACGTACCCGAGGCCATCGGCATCGCGACGTTCCCGACGCTCCTGCTCCTCACGACGCTCTATCGCCTCTCGCTGAACGTCGCGTCCACGCGGCTCATCCTTCTCCAGGCCAACGCGGGCGAGGTCATCAAGGCGTTCGGCACGTTCGTCGTCCGCGGCAACTACGTCGTCGGGGCCGTAGTCTTCCTGGTTCTCACGATCATCCAGTTCGTCGTCATCGCCAAGGGCAGCGAGCGCGTCGCCGAGGTCGGGGCGCGCTTCGTCCTCGACGCGCTCCCCGGCAAGCAGATGGCCGTCGACGCCGAGCTCCGCAGCGGGACGATCGACGGGAACGAGGCCCGCCGGCGCCGCCACCAGCTCGAGCGCGAGAGCCACTTCTACGGCGCGATGGATGGCGCGATGAAGTTCGTGAAGGGCGACGTCATCGCGTCGCTCGTCATCGTCGTCGTCAACATCCTCGGGGGCCTCGTCATCGGCGTCGTCATGCACGGGATGAGCGCCGTCGACGCCCTCAAGCGCTACGGCTTGCTCACGATCGGCGACGGCCTGGTGACGCAGATCCCCGCGCTCGTCCTCTCGACGTCCGCCGGCGTCCTCGTGACGCGCGTCGCGAGCGAACAGGCGGACACCTCCCTCGGCGAGGAGCTCTCGCGCCAGCTGCTCGGCGTGCCGCAGGCGCTCGGCGCCGCGAGCGCCTTCGTCACGCTGCTCGCGCTCGTCCCCGGGTTGCCCACCGTGCCCTTCCTCATCCTCGGGGCGGGGCTCTTCGTCACGGCCCGTGTCCGGGCACGCCAGAAGAGCGGAGAAGACGCCCGCGCGGCCACCGAGCCGGCGCCCCGCCCGCGCCCCGGAGCGCGAGAACCGGCGTTCGTGCCGCTCGTCGTTCCGTGGTCGGTGCAGGTCGGACCGGAGCTCGAGAGCCTGCTCGAGCGCGGCGCGACCGGACGCGACGGCGCGCCGGCCGGGCTCCGCGTGCTCCTCGCGGGGCTGCGCGAACAGCTCTTCTCCGAGCTCGGCGTTCCCCTCCCCGCCCCTCGCGTCGCCGTCCGCGCCGACGTTGCGGACCGGCACGTCGTCCTCTCGCTCCACGAAGTGCCCGAGCGCGTCTTCGCCCTCGGCCGCGAGCTGCAGGACGACGACGCATGCTCGCGTGTGTGCGCGGAAGCCCTCGCGCTCCTGCGCTCGCGCATCGCCGACTTCGTCACGCTGGCGGTGGCCCAGAAGCTGCTGGACGAGCTGGAGCAGTTCGCTCCGGCCGCGGTCCGCAACGTCGTGCCCAAGCCGGTGTCGCTCCCCCTGTTGCGGGACGTCCTGCGTCGTCTCGTCGACGAGGGCGTCAGCGTGCGTGACCTGCAGGCCATCCTCGAGGCGCTCTCGGTCGCGGCACCCGCGGAGAAAGACGCCCAGAAGCTCACCGAGTTCGTTCGCACCCAGTTGAACCGCGCGATCTCCTTCAAGCTGACGCAGGGCGGCGGCGAGCTGCGCGTCATCGTCCTCGATGACATCATCGAGGACACCATCCGCCGGGCCGTCGTCCGCAACGAGGCCGGCGCGTTCCTCACGCTCGCGCCCGCCGCGGCCCGCGACGTCCGCGAAGCCGTCGCGCAGGCCGTCGCGTCGCTCCCGCCGGATGTCCCTCGCGTCTTTTTGACGAAGCCGGACGTCCGCCACTTCGTCCGCCAGCTGATCAAGGTCGACCTTCCCTACGCAGTCGTCGTCAGCTTCGCGGACCTCCTGCCGAGCGTCCGGCTCGTCCCCGTCGCGCGCGTCGCGGTCGGCCGCTCGTAGCGTTGCGATCGGGACGGTGGACGAGACGCCCGTTCGCGAACCTCAGGCAGCGCCGCGCCGCCAGGAGGCGTGAATCGCCGCGAGGACGTCGCCGCGGATCTCGTCGCGGCGCGCGGGCGTCATCGGACGACCATCGGCTGCTCGCACGAGAAACCAGTCGAGGGCGAAGCCGTCGGCGACGGTCGCCCCGGCCTCGAGGATCTTCAGTCGCGCGCCGACGATCGCCGTCACCACGGCGAAGAGGTTGCCGAGGCAATCGGGGCTCTGGACATAGAGCTTCGAGGCACCATCGCTCTCGTCGCTAACGAACCAGGCGCGCGCGTCGTACTTCCCACATTCACTGCCCATGCTCTTTCGATAGAAGGGTGGTGACAACGGGGCGTTCCGTCCAGGTTTCGCGGGCGTATCCACGGTTGCGACGTTTTTGTCGCAACCGCGGACACGCCGCGCGGTGGCGCGAAAACGCGGCCGTGGACGGTGCGCCCACAGCCTCGCCTCTCGCAGAAACCTTCGGTGGTTTCTTCCGAAACAGCAGCTCGCGATACTTCAGTATCGATGGACATCGGATCTCGAGTCAGGCTCGCAACGGGCGCCGTCTTCGCCGCACCGGAGATCCATCGCCGCTCGCTTCCCGAGCGCGCGACGTTCGAGGCGTTCGCGGACTCGATGCCCGCTGCGTACCGCAACGTGTTCGACGAGGCCTCGATGCGCGCGCACGCGGCCATCGTCCGGCGACGCGGACGGGCCCCGGCTCGGGTCGAGGGCTGGAAGGACCTGCCGGGCGGGATCGTCGCGATCTGCGTCGCGGCCGCCGACGTCGTGGATCTGAACACCCGCGTTTGCGCTGCCGTGTTCGCGCACGGAGCCGACGTCGTCGGTGCGCAGGTTTATCGCCGGGCCAGAAGCGACCTCGCGACCGAAGCGGTCGGCTTCTTCTGGGTGCGGCGCGCACCGGACGCAGGCGGCTCGCCGGGCCCGGTGAGCGCGCAAGACCTCGCTCGAATCGGGCGGACGCTCGAGGCGCTGGTTCGGAGGACGGACGGCCTCCGGCTGGCCGCGCGCCTCTCTCGTGCCGCGCGCGCCGCCGGTCGGTCGACGGTCATCGATTTTCGAAGGGGCGAGCGCGGAGGGACTGCGCTGACGGTCCGAACCGAGGACCGCCGCGGGCTCCTTCTGCACGTCGCGAGCGCTCTGTTTGGCGAGGGCCTATGGGTCCGTTCGTCGAAGGTGCGGACCCAAGGGCGGCGCGCGACCGCTCGGTTCTGGGTCGCCCAAATGGACGACAAGCGGTCGCTCGGAGCCGAAGAGGAAGTCGAGGCGCTGATCGCGGTCCTCGAGGCCATCGCGGCGCGGACGCGCGCGGGCGGTGCGCGGGCCCCACGCGAAATCTAAGCACTTTGTCCCGAAGCCCTTGCGGGCTCACGCAGCGAGCGAAGCTCCACGCAAGGGTCGTCCCGGCGAGCCGCGGCTTCCCTTTGCCGCACTACGCCATGCTCGTTTTGGTCGCACCATGACCGTTTCGGTCGCAAAGAGTACGTGCGTTGTGCACGCGCGCTGCTAGGGTTGCGCGTTCGTAAGAGGGATCTTCGGCGCATTGCGAGGGGAAGTGGGGACTATGAAGAGCGGCTTATGGGGGGCCACGCTCGGCGTGGTCGTGAGCGTTGTATCTGCGGGATGTTCCGGCGCGAGCAACAATTCGCCAATCACCTCGCCGCCGGTCGGCGACGACGGTGGCGCGACGTTCGACGCGACCGCAGGAGGCGCGGCGCTCAGCCTGAGCGCGGCGACGCAAAACTTCGGCACGCTGGCCGTCGGCCAGATCGGTCCGCCTCTCCTCATCACGGCGACGAACACCGGCAACGCTCAATCCGGCAAGATGACCGTGATGCTGGGCGGCATGAACGCGGATTCGTTCGTCGTCGACAAGGACGATTGCACGGGCCAGGTCCTCGCCTCCGGGTCCAACTGCGCGGTCAAGATGCACTTTGCGCCCATGACCGCCGGCGGGCTCTCTGCCAGCCTCGCGTTTTCCGACGACCTCGGCAACTCGGCGAGCGCCGCGCTGACGGGCACGGCGACGGTGCCGCCGGACGTCGCGCTCCTCCCGAAGGCCGAGGACTTCGGAACCGTCCAGATCGCCGGCAGCTCGGCGCCGACGACGTTCACGCTGGCCAACAACGGCATGGCCGACGTCGGCATCGTGACGGTGGCCCTGGGCGGGATGGACTTGGCGCAGTTCACGACGTCGATGGACGGATGCTCGGGCAAGCCGCTGGTCGCCGGCATGCGTTGCAGCGTCGCGGTCACGTTCGCCCCGATGTCGGCGGGGGCCAAGACGGCCACGCTCTCGGCGTCGATCGCGG
>Ga0102924_1004741_pt1 | contig 13534 bp, 16 predicted proteins | sample PaiPotPPM11metaG_FD_80116 | JGI IMG/M metagenome (GOLD analysis project Ga0102924, IMG submission 80116) | Iron sulfur acid spring bacterial and archeal communities from Banff, Canada, to study Microbial Dark Matter (Phase II) - Paint Pots PPM... ... | reverse complement strand
GGGTCAGTGCGGGCAGCCGTCCGCCGGGCCCCAGTTGCCCGACGGGGGGCGGCTGCCGGCACCGAGGGCCATGTCCGCGGTCCAGGTGCCCGGCTGGTTGGCGTAGCCGCGGACCTCGCCTCGGCTGACGCCGATGCCGACCAGGCGGTAGGTGGGGGAGAGGAGGATCTGGCAGTGATAGGTGTCAGACAGCCAGCCGGCAACCAGCTTGGCCGGGGTCGGCAGGCCGGTGGAGATGGCCTCGCCGAGCTCCGACCACCTGAAACCGGCGCGGTCGACGCGCGCCCCCGGTCCGGTCCTGCCCGGGCCGTTGTGGCTGAAGTTGTCGTTGAGGACCATCTCCACCGAGTGGCCCTGGGCGGCGAGGTCGAGCTGCAGACGCTGGGCGACGGGGGGCAGCCCCCAGCCGGCCCGGACGCGGTTGATCAGGCACACGGCGGCGATACGGAGCTCGCGCGCCGAGGCACGGGTCACGGACGTGTTCTGGTGCGCGCACGCGCGGCTAGCCGTTGCAGAGGGCTTGGCGGGTCCATCCGGCGCAGCCACGAGTCCAGCTGCGCTCACCCCGAGGGTCAACAACCAAACCGCCCGACGCGCCGGGTGCGCGTTGAGCATCGCGGCACCGTAACAAGGACCGCCGACGGACGTCGCCTCGCCCGGGCGATGCTCTAGCTTGCCCGCCATGGCGGCCAAGACGATCGACGGGCGCGCCGTGGCGGCGCTGGTGCGCGAGCGCATCGCGCAGGACGTGGCCGCCATCCGCAGCCGCGCGGGCCGGGCGCCCGGTCTGGCCACGATCCTGGTCGGGGAGGACCCGGCGAGCGCCGTCTACGTGGCCAACAAGCGCAAGGCCTCGGCCGAGGTCGGCATCGTCGACCTGCACCGCCAGCTGCGGGCCGACTCCTCCCAGGACGAGGTGGCGGCAGTCATCGACGAGGCCAACGCCAACCCCGAGGTCAGCGGCATCCTCCTCCAGCTCCCGGTGCCCGAGGGTCTCGACGGCGCCGCCCTGACGGCGCGGATCGTGCCTGAGAAGGACGTCGACGGCCTGACGCCGCTCAGCGCGGGCCGGCTCCTGCACGGCATGCCGGGCCTGCGCCCCTGTACCCCCCTGGGCGTGCTCGAGCTGCTCGACAGCGAGGGGGTCGAGCTCCAGGGGGCGCAGGCCGTCGTGGTCGGCCGCTCGGACCTCGTGGGCAAGCCGGTGGCACTCCTGCTGCTCGAGCGCAACGCCACCGTGACGATGTGTCACTCCCGCACGCGCGAGCTGGCCGCAGCGTGCTCGCGGGCCGACGTCCTGATCGCGGCTGTGGGCCGTCCCGGCCTGATCGGAGCCGAGCACATCAAGCCCGGGGCCGCGGTGATCGACGTGGGGATCAACCGGACGCCCGATGGGCTGCGCGGCGACGTGGACTTCGAGGCCGCGGCCCAGCGGGCCGGATACATAACTCCTGTGCCCGGCGGTGTGGGCCCCATGACGATCGCGATGCTGCTGCGCAACACGCTCTCGGCGGCGGAGCTCCAGGGATGGACCGGCTAGCCGCCCGGCTGAGGCTCGCCCCGGGTGACCTCCTCGCGGCCGGCTGCGCCCTGGCGCTCCTGGCGGTCATGTTCGCCTTCGCGTGGTACGGGATCGTCGGCCTCCCGGGCCGAGCCGGCGGGCGCGTGGTCTGGAGCGAGGACGCATGGCACGGCCTGACCGTGATCCGCTGGGTGATGCTGACCACGATCGCCACCGCCCTGGGCGCCGCCCTCATCCACTGGCGCCAGCGCGATCACGGGGCCAGGACGAGCACCGGGCCGCTGGTGGGCGGCCTGGGCCTGCTCACCACGGTGCTGCTCATCTTCCGCGTGCTGCTCGATCCTCCCTCGGCAAACGACGTCGTCGACCAGAAGCTCGGCGCTGTTCTCGGCCTCGCCTGCGCGCTCGGCATCGCTCTGGGCGGCCGGGTCTCCTGGCGGGCCGAGCGCCTCCCCGGCAGTCCCCAGCGCGACCCTATCGCTGCGGGTCCGGGTGGCAGTAGGGTCGCGGGACGATGACCGACGGCGAGCGACCCCGCACCGTGTCGTTCAGGCTCTCCCGTCTGCGGGTGGGGGAGTGGACGATCGCAGCCGGGAGCGTGATCCTGCTCGCTTCGATGCTGCTGGCGCCGTGGTTCACACCCGCGCGGGGCCACTCGCTCGATGGCTGGCACGGTCTGGCCCACGCCCACTGGCTGTTGGTGGTGAGCACCGCCGTCGGGCTGGCCGCGGCCGTCCTGCAGGCCTCGCGTCGCTCGCCGGCCATCCCGGTGACGATCAGCCTGATCGCCGGGCTGCTCGGCGCGGGCAGCACCGTGTGGCTGCTCTACCGAGTTCTCCTCGACCCGCCGGGCAGCCGGGAGGTGGGCGGCTTCATCGGGCTGCTCGGCGCGGTCACCATCGCCTACGGCGGCTGGCGCTCGCTCCGGCAGGAGGGCATCGCGCCGGAGGACGGGCCCGGAGAGATTCCCACCGTGGAGTTGCGCCCAGCGCCGCGCGGCTGAGAAGAGGCCTGGGAGCAGGCCCGGCCTAGAATGGCCGCGCGATGCTCGACCGCGCACAGGTTCTCCACGTGGCCCGGCTGGCCCGCCTCGCCCTCGATGAGGACGAGGTGCAGCGCATGACCCAGGAGCTCTCCAAGGTCCTCGACCACATCGAGAAGATCCGTGAGCTCGACCTGCACGGAGTACCGCCGACCTCGCACGTGGTGGACGTCACAGGGTCGCTGCGCTCCGACGAGCCGACCCCGTCGCTGCCGCCCGAAGCGGCGATCGCCGAGGCGCCCGAACCGGTGCAGACGCCGGCGGGCGGGGGCTTCGGGGTCCCGAGCCCGGGCCAGCCGCAGTGAGCAAGATCACGGATCTCAGCGCCGCCCAGGCCGCCACCGCCGTGCGCGAGGGGCAGCTCGAGGCGGACGAGGTCTTCGCCGCCTATCTGGAGCGCGCACGGGGAGACGAGCTGAACGCATTCACCTGGCTGGCCGAGGAGCCGCCAGGATGGGGCCAGGCCGGACGCCTGCCGCTGGGCGGGGTGCCACTGGCGGTGAAGGACCTCTTCTGCACCGAGGGGGCCCCCAGCCAGTCGGGCTCCCGCATCCTCGAGGGCTACCGGCCGCCTTACACGGCGACCGTCGTGCGCAAGCTCCAGGACGCGGGCGCGCCACTGCTGGGCAAGACCAACCAGGACGAGTTCGCGATGGGCTCCTCCACCGAGAACTCGGCCTTTGGCCCCGTGCTCAACCCCTGGGATCGCCGCCGCGTTCCCGGCGGCTCGTCGGGGGGAAGTGCCGCCGCGGTCGCCGCCGGACTGGCTCCCTGGGCGATCGGCACCGACACCGGCGGCTCGATCCGCCAGCCCGCTGCGCTGTGCGGGGTGGTCGGGGTCAAGCCCACGTACGGGGCCTGCTCGCGCTACGGGATGATCGCGTTCGCCTCCTCGCTGGACCAGGCCGGGCCCCTCACCCGGGACGTCACCGACGCCGCGCTCCTGCTCTCGCACATGGTGGGCCACGACGGACACGACGCCACCTCGCTGGATCTCCCCGGGCCGATCGAGTTGCCGCGCTCCGAGGATCTGCGCGGCCTGCGCCTGGGCGTGCCCGAGGAGCTCACCGGGAGCGAGAGCGGCGTCGAGCCCGGCGTGCGCGACTGCTTCGAAGCCTTGCTGGCGCTGGCCGAGAAGCTGGGCGCCAGCGTTGCGCCCTGCCGGCTCCCGCACGCGCCGCACGCCCTCTCGGCCTACTACCTGATTGCGCCGGCCGAAGCTTCGGCCAACCTGGCCCGCTTTGACGGCGTGCGCTACGGGCTGCGGGTGGACGGCGACGCCGACCTGCTCTCGCTCTACGAGCGCACCCGCGCGACCGGCTTCGGGGCCGAGGTCAAGCGGCGCATCATGCTCGGGACCTACGCCCTCTCAAGCGGCTACTACGACGCGTACTACGGCACGGCACAGAAGGTCAGGACGAAGATCTCCGAGGACTTCCGCGAGGCCTTCGCCGAGTTCGACTTCGTCGTCACCCCGACCAGCCCCTGGACGGCCTTCGAGCTCGGGGCCAAGACCGAGGACCCGCTGGCCATGTACCTCAACGACTTCTGCACGGTCCCGATGTCGCTGGCCGGGATCCCGGCCGTGTCGATCCCGTGCGGCCTGAGCGACGGTCTGCCCGTCGGGTTCCAGCTGGCGGGGCCGGCCTTCAGCGAAAGCCGCCTGCTCGACGCGGCCTTCGCGCTGGAGCAGGCGATTGACTTCGACGCAAGCGTGGTGCGCGCATGAGCGACGAGGCCAGCGCGTACGAGCCGGTCATCGGGCTGGAGATCCACGTCCAGCTGAGGACGCGGACGAAGATGTTCTGCGGCTGCCAGGTCTCCTTCGGCGATCCACCCAACACCCACACCTGCCCAACGTGCCTCGGCCTGCCGGGAGCCCTGCCGGTGGCCAACGAGCGCGCCTTCCACTTCGGCCTGATGATCGGCCTGGCGCTCGGCAGCGAGATCGCGCCGCGCTCGCTGTTTCACCGCAAGAACTACTTCTATCCCGACAATCCGAAGGGCTACCAGATCTCCCAGTACGACATCCCCCTCTGCCGGGGCGGGCACCTGGGCGACGTGCGCATCCATCGCGTCCATCTCGAGGAGGACGCGGCCAAGCTCAACCACATCGGGCACAGCGGCCGGATCCACGGCGCCGACCGCAGCTGGGTGGACTTCAACCGCTGCGGGACACCGTTGGTGGAGATCGTCACCGAGCCCGATCTGCGCTCCGCCGAGCACGCCCGCGAATGGCTGACCGATCTGCGCGAGACGCTCCGGCAGCTCGGGGTCTCGGACGTCAACATGGAGGAGGGGTCGCTGCGCTGCGACGCCAATGTGTCGGTTCGCCCGCGCGGATCCGAGGAGCTCGGGACCAAGACCGAGCTCAAGAACATGAACTCGTTCCGGTTTCTGGAGCGCGGCGTGCGCGCCGAGATCGAACGTCAGATCTCGCTGGTCGAGGCCGGGGAGTCGGTGATCCAGCAGACGCTCCACTTCGACCCCTCGACGGGGGACCTCACCCCACTGCGCTCCAAGGAGGAGGCGCACGACTACCGCTACTTCCCCGAGCCGGATCTGGTGCCTGTGCTCGCCTCCGAGGAGATGCTCGCGGCGGCCCGGGCGGACCTACCGGCCGAGCTTCCCCGCCAGCGCGCGCGGCGCTTCGAGCAGGAGCTCGGCCTGAGCCCGGGCCGTGCACGGGAGCTTGCCTTCCGGGTCGAGCTGGCCGACTATTTCGAGGCGGCGCTGGCCGCGGTGGGCCAGGGCAACGGCGCCGGTGGGCCGGACCCGGTCGAGCTGGCCAACTGGATCCCCCTCCTGGTCGAGCGGATCGGCTCGGCGGCCGACCCGGCGCAGAGCAAGGTCGCCCCGGCCAGCCTGGCCACTCTGGCCGGAATGGTGGCGGCGCGCGATGTGAGCCGCGACGCCGCCCGCGAGGTCCTGGCCAAGCTGGCGGCCGAGGGGGGCGATCCGCGCGAGATCGTGGAGCGGGAAGGATTGGGCACGCTGTCGGGAGAAGGGTCCGAGCTGGCTGTGATCGTGGCGAAAGCCATCCAGTCCAATCCGGACGCCGCCGAGCAGGTGCGCGCCGGCAACATGCGCGCCATCGGCCCCCTGGTGGGATATGTCATGCGGGAGACGCGGGGCCGCGCCGAGGGCGGAGAGGTGACGCGGCTGATCCGGGAGCGCTTGGGGCTGGCGTAGCATTCCTGGCCCCAGCCAAGGAGGCCTCGCATGCCGCGACTCATCAGGATGGACCAGTCCGGTCACACGATGCTGGCCGAGTGGACGGTCGAGGACCCGGCCAGCGTCCGGGCCGCTCAGGAGGCGTTCGCCCACCAGCTCGAGGACGGCTACTTCGGCGTGGTGAGCCTGGGTCCCGGGCGCGCCGAGCACGTGCACGAGCTGCCGCTCGACGCGGCCCAGGTCATCCTGCGCCGTCCCATCGCCGGCGGCTGATGGCGGCGCTCTCGCCTGCGTCCGAACCGGCCACGGGAGCCCTACCGGAGCTCGCCTCCGTCTACTGGCGCCCGCGCACGTCCGCGGCGACGCTGCGCCGGGCGGGGCGGCTGTGGACCCTGACCACGCTCGCCCACACGATTCCCTTCCTCGCCGCGGGCGTGCTGATAGCGGTCGTCAAGCCGGTGACGATTCCGGTCAGCATCGTGCTCTTGGCTCACGCCTGGGCCATCCCCGAGCTGTACGCCGCGCGCGGGGCCAACGTGGTACGCCGGCGGCGGTGCCCGGGGGACGAGGGCGCCGAGCATCGCGCCCTGGGTCTGCTCGGGGACCTGATCGGCCACGACGAGCGGGAGCTGCACGGCCGCACAGGTCTTGTGCTCGAGCCCGGCCGTCTGGGGACCTGGCTCCTGGGGGAGGCCGGAGCCCTGCTGGTCGTGCCGGGCGCCAGTCGCGTCCACTGCTACTGCGTGGGCGTCCGCGGCGGCGAGTTGCCTGCCGCCGACCGCACGGCCCATCTCCTCCTGGCCCTGCGCGAGGACGAGGCCGGGTTCGCCACGGTAGCCAACCGCGCCTTCGCGGGAGCGCCCTGGCGCCTGGCTCGGCGCCTTCAGACGCCGGCGCGCGAGGCGCTCCGGGCCGCGGTGCAGGCCGCGAGTCGCTGATCGGCGGCTCCGGGCCCCGTGCAGACGGGCGCCGCACCCTCCGGCCCGCTGGCCGAGACGCACTGATCATCTCTATACGCCTGGCCAATGTGACGTTTAGCTCCGGGGAGCATCATCCTGGCCATGACACGTCCCGTCCGCTCCTCGAAGATCATGCTTTTGGAAGACCGGCGCGGTGGTGACCCGGCCACGGGCGCGCCCCCTGTCCGTCGGTTCCGGCTGGCCCGGCTCGCGTGCGAGGCACCGGCCGATCCGACCAAGCCCTTTGAGTACCTCAAGCATCCACACGACTAGCCACCCGGGCTCCGGGCCACCCGCCGAGGAGGTTTCTGGATCCGCGCGGGCGAGCGGTACGCTTACTGACATGAACACACAAGTGGAGGCCCAGCCCAAGGGTCGTCATCCGGTCGTCCGGAAGGCGTTTGCGGGCGTGGTCCTCGTCATCGTGGCGGCGCTGGTGCTCAAGCTCGTGATCGGGTTCGTGATCGCGATCTTCTGTACCGTCGTCGCTGTGGCCGCGGTCCTCGCGGTCATCTGGGCCCTGAAGACAATCCTCTGGTAGCCGGTCGCCGTGGCGGGCGCCGGTTACGTGATCATCTGCCTGGGCTTCGGCATCGCCGGGGGCTTCGTCGGGCGGATGAAGGGCAGTTCGTTCCTGCTCTGGTTCATGATCTCCGCGCTGGTCCCGTTCATCGGGCTGCTGACGGCGATCTGCTACCGGTGGGAGGATCGTGAGCTGCGCCGCAAGTGCGCGGGCTGCGGCCGGGTGGTCAAGCTGCACGATGCCTTGTGCACCCGCTGCGGCACCGAGCTCGAGTTTCCCGACGTGGCCATCGCCTCGGAGGCGGCGATGCGCGAACGGGCCGCCTGACAGAGTGCCGGCCGGCCTGGGTAGGCCCCAAACCCACTGGTAGACTCGCCGGTCCCGACCGGGTCGGAGGATCCCGCCCCAGCCGGCCTTTCCCATCCCCGAGCCGCCCGAGAGGAGGCAGCGAGTCATGCGAGCAGTCGACGCCCTGATGGAATGCCTGAAGGCCGAGGGCGTCGAGGTCGTCTTCGGGCTTCCCGGCGGCGCCAACCTCCCCACCTACGACGCCTTCTACGACGCCGGGATCCGCCACATCCTCGTGCGCCACGAGGCTGGGGGAGGCCACGCGGCCGAGGGCTATGCGAAAGCCACCGGGAAGGTGGGCGTGGCGCTGGGCACGAGCGGACCGGGGGCGACCAACCTGGTCACGCCGATCTGCGACGCGATGATGGATTCGGTGCCGGTGGTGTTCATCACCGGCCAGGTGCGCACCGAGCTGCTCGGAACCGACGGCTTCCAGGAGGCGGACACGATCGGGATCACGATGCCGATCGTCAAGCACAGCTTCATGATCCAGCACCCGCTAGAGATCCCCCGCTCCATCCACGAGGCCTTCCACATCGCCCGAACGGGCCGTCCGGGCCCCGTCGTGGTGGACATCCCGCAGGACCTGAGCCGGGCCGACATCCCCTACGAGCCCGTGACCGACGTCCACCTCCCGGGCTACCAGCCCACCACCGAGGGCAACCAGAAGCAGATCCGGCTGGCGGCTAAGGCGCTGGCCAATGCTCGGCGTCCGGTCATCTATGCCGGCGGGGGTGTGATCAGCGCCTGCGCCGGGGTTGAGCTAACGGAACTGTGCCTGTCCGACCGCCTGCCGGTGACGTGCACGGTCATGGGACTGGGGGCGTTTCCCGCGCCCCACGCGCAGTGGCTGGGCATGCTCGGCATGCACGGGACCCGGGCGGCCAACTACGCGATGGACGAGGCGGATCTGATCGTGGCCGTCGGCGCGCGCTTCGACGATCGCATCACCGGCAAGCTCGACGAGTTCGCGCCCCGGGCCAAGTTCGTCCACATCGACATCGACCCGGCCGAGATCTCCAAGAACGTCCCGGCCCACATCCCCATCGTGGGCGATGCCAAGAACATCCTGCCCCGGCTGACTGCGGAATACCGCGCGCTAGAGCCCGACCCGGGCCGGCTGGAGGAATGGTGGTCGCGCATCGAGGCCTGGCGCGAGCGCCACCCGCTCCGCTACGAGGACTCCAGCGACACCGAGATCAAGCCTCAGTACATGATCCAGGCCCTGTACGAGGCCACGGGCGGCGAGGCGATCGTCACCAGCGACGTCGGACAGCACCAGATGTGGACGGCACAGTACTTCCACTTCGCCAAGCCCCGCCACTGGATCAACTCGGGCGGCCTGGGCACGATGGGGTTCGGGTTGCCGGCCGCGATGGGGGCCAAGGTCGGCTGCCCCGATCAGACCGTGGTGTGCGTGGCCGGGGACGGCTCGGTCCAGATGAACATGCAGGAGCTGGCGACCTGCTCGGAGGAGGGCATCGCCATCAAGGTGTTCATCATGAACAACGGCTACCTGGGCATGGTCCGGCAATGGCAGGAGCTGTTCTGGGACAAGCGCTACAGCCAGGTGGAAATGGGTCAGTGGCCGGACTTCGTCACCCTGGCCAAGGCCTACGGCGCCACCGGCATTCGCCTCCAGGACAAGCGCACGCTGGTTGAGGACATGCGCGCCGCGTTGGCCACGGAAGGACCCGTGCTCGTCGACGTGCGGGTGACCCGCGAGGAGAACACCTACCCGATGATCCCGGCTGGTCAGCCGGCCAGGAACATGGTGGGCTGATGGGCGAGCCCGCGACCAAGGAGCTCCTCTCGCTCGACCAGCTCGAGGCGGCCGCCGGCGTGCGCACGGGGCGCAAGCACATCCTCTCGATCATGGTCGAGAACAAGCCGGGCGTCCTGACCCGTATCACCGGCCTGTTCGCCCGGCGCGGCTTCAATATCGACACGCTGGCCGTGGGCCCCACCGAGAACGAGCGGGTATCGCGCATCACGCTCACCCTCGACGGGGCTGTGCACCCGATCGACCAGGTGACCAAGCAGCTTCACAAGCTCGTCAACGTGCTCAAGATCCGCGACCTGGAACCCGCGGAGACGCTGGCCCGGGAGCTGGCGCTGTTCAAGGTCTCCGCCGATGGCGGCGCCCGGGCCGAGGTGATGCAGATCTGCGAGATCTTCCGGGCTAAGATCGTCGACGTCACCAAGCGCTCGGTCGTGATCGAGGTCACGGGAACAGACGACAAGATCGAGGCCTTCGAGCAGCTGGTGAGGCCCTTCGGGCTGATCGAGATGGCGCGGACGGGCGAGATCGCGATCTCCCGGGGACGGTCGGAGACCTGAGCCCTCCCGGACACGGGAGCCAGCGCTGATCGACCTCTCCTCCGGAGGTCCGGTCCGTCTCGCCGACTCGGCGACTCTGACCCGCCTGGAGGAACGCGTACACGCGGCGCTCCGGCGCGCCCGCCGCACGGGCGCGAGCGTCGCCGCCAGCGTGACCGCTCCCGCCCCGGCGGGGGCGGACCCGGTGGCCATCGTGGCTGCCTCCCGGCAGGGGCACGAGCCCTGGTTTGCCTTCGAGCAGCCCGACCGCGCCGGCTACGCACTGGCCGCCACCGGCTCGCTGTGCGCGCTCGAGGCCCGCGGCGCGGACCGCTTCGCGCAGGTGGCCCGGCGCTGGCGGGCGCTCGCCGCGGCGGCCCTGGCCGATCCACCCGGTGTGGGCCCGGCCGGAGCGGGCCTGGTGGCCCTCGGAGGCTTTGCCTTCGACCCGGGGGGAGGCCAAGCCGCGCAGTGGGACGGGTTCGCCCCGGCCTCGCTCGTGCTCCCCGAGATCGCGCTGGCCCGCGGCGGAGAGCGGGTCTCCCTGACCGTGAACGTCCTGGCCCACCCCGACGACACGGCCGATGATCTCCTCGGCCGCGCGATCACGCGTCTGGATTCGCTGCGCTCGGCGCCGCTGCCTCTCATCGATCCCTCTCCGGTCGGAACCTTCCGGGTTCAGAGCGCGCTTGCACCCGCTCACTACGAGCAGGCCGTGGCCGGCGCGGTCAGCCGGATCAAGGCCGGAGAGATCGAGAAGATCGTCCTGGCCAGGGAGGTGGAGGTCACGGCGCCGCTTGCGTACGACCCGGCGGCCGTGCTCGGGCTGCTGCGGGAGGAGTTTTCCTCCTGCTACGTGTTCGCCGTGGGGCGCGGTGACGCCACCTTCCTGGGGGCCAGCCCGGAGCTGCTGGTGCGCCGCGACGGCCAGCGCGTGAGCACGGTGGCGCTGGCGGGCTCGATCGGGCGCAGCGCTGACCCGGCCGTCGACGACCACCTCGGCGAGCGGCTGCTGCGCAGCGAGAAGGACCGCGAGGAGAACGCCATCGTGGCCCGGCGGATCATGCGCGCCCTGCGGCCCTGGTCGGTGTGGGTGACGGCCACGCCGGAGCCGGTCCTGGTCCGGGTGGCCAACATCCAGCATCTGGCCACCCCGATCCGGGCCCAGCTCGCCTCCGGTGCGCCGGTGACCCAGCTGGCCGACGTCCTGCACCCCACCCCGGCGGTCGGGGCTGAGCCCTCGAGCCGCGCGCACGCGCTCATACCCGCACTCGAGGGGCTCGACCGCGGCTGGTATGCCGGGCCCATCGGGTGGACAGACGCGGCCGGGGACGGCGAGTTCTGCGTGGCGCTGCGGTGCGCGCTGTTGCGCGACCGGTCCGCGCGCCTGCTCGCCGGGTGCGGCATCGTGGGCGACTCCGACCCCGCGGCGGAGCTGGCCGAGACCGAGGTCAAGCTCCAGGCCTTGCTGCCTGTGCTATCCACCTGAGGCCATGGCCATGCCGTTCGGAGGTAAACCTCTACCGGGCAGCGTCGTTGCGCTCGGGCTGCTGGTCGCGGCCGCGGTCGTGGGAGGACACCACACGCCAAGTGGCTGCTCGTCGCTGTCGACGCCGACGGCGCCACCGGGCGCCCAGGCGAGCAGCGCCCGGGTGGCCGTCCTGCTCGAGGGCGGCCCTTGTGCCACCGGAGGCCGGGTGGCCTGGGCCGTCAAGGACGACCACGGCAGCTCGATGGACGTCCTCGATCCGATCGCGGACCCCAGCGGGGGCTACCTGGGCGTCTACCACATCGTCACCGGCGCGCGCCAGGCCACGAGCGCGCCCGCGTACGAGCTTCTCCTGGCCCACTCGCGAGACCTCGTCCACTGGCACCGGCTCGCGGTGCTCGATGGCGCCGGGGCGAGCATGGGCGCTCTCCAGGCCGTCCCCGCAGGGCCCGGATTCCTGCTCGCCTACGAGAAGGCACCGGCGCAGACGGGTCACTACGTGCGAGTCTGCTACTACGCATCGCGCGCCGACCTGGTGGCGGCGCGCTCGGTCCGCTGCGCGAACGTCCCCCGGCGATTCTCCGCGCTCAACGACGGGACGCCATCCTTCCTCTCCATCCAGTGGCGGGGCGCGCTGAACCGGTCGGTGATCTCGCTCGCCTTCCACTACCAAGCAGAGGCGGGAGGCCGCCCCGGCCCCGATCGCGAGGCGGCGGGAACTCTGTCGGGCTTTCGCCGCTGGCGGGCCCAGCGAGACACGCAGGTCGACGCGGCTCTGAGCCGGGCCGGCCTCCCCGGCAGCCACGGCGACGAGCGGCAGTTCAGCTACGCAGGCCAGCGCTGGCGCGTGTACGAGGCCAATACCAGCGGCGATGCGTACGCCACCTGGTACGCCACCCTCTATGACCCCGGCAGCTCGCGCATATATCCCCTCGCCTTCGAGACCCCGTTCGGCGTCTTCTCGCGCTCATTCGGCAACCCGATCGTCGAGATCCTCCCTGGCCCCGGGGGTCGGGGAACCGTACTGGCCATGACGATGTTCCTGTTCAGCTCAGGCCCGGCCGCCCACGGCGCGGGCGAGATGGTGTTCTACCGCCCGCTGTAAGCGGCCGGCCCGGGCGCAGGCCGGGGCCCTAGACGCCGGCGCCCGCCGGATCGGGCGCCACCAGTACGGTGTCGAGCACCTCGATGATCTCGTCGGCCGGAAGGTCGGCGCGCCGAGCGTGCTCGCGCAGCGCCTCCGGGCCCGTGGCTTGATAGATGCAGACCGTCCCGACGGTCCCGCCCCCTTCGTCCAGTACGTAGGAGCGAATCCAGCGAACGTCTTCGGGCATCTCCTCCTGGCCGACCCGGGTCGAGCGGCCGGCCGCCTGCTCGAGCTCCTCGCCTGAGCGCCAGCCGCCGCGGCGCAGAATTACGTAGGTGTTCATCCGGACTCCCTTGGCCCTCGATTGTAGATAAGGCGGAACCTATTCGACCGGGATGGACCCCGGCAACCCCGGGCGGCCCCCCAACACCTCGGCCAGCCGGGCCGCCACCGCGTCGGCGAGACGACGGTGCAGGGCCAGGTTTGCCTCGCGCTCCGTGCGCACTTCGAGTATCCGCGTTCCCGTGCCGGGGGTCGACCGGCGCAGCGCGGCACGGAGACCGTCGGCGTCATGCAGGCGCTCATACCCGCAGCCGTAGAGCGCTGCCACCAGCTCGAAGTCCAGACCGTGGGGGGTGGCCACGTGCTCCTCGAAGGCGTCGCCCTGGGCCGCCACGGGGAGGAAGTGGAAGATGCCTCCACCGTCGTTGTTGAGCAGCACGATCGTCAGCTCCAGGCCCAATCGCCGCGCGGCCAGCAACCCGCCGATGTCGTGGGCCAGGGCCACGTCCCCGACCAGCAGCACGACCGGCCGGCCGGCTGCCGCCGCCCCGAAGGCCGAGGACACGGTGCCGTCGATCCCGTTGGCGCCGCGGTTGGCCAGCACGCGGGGTGGATCGTCCCGGACGGCGAGGAAGGACTCGGCGTCGCGAATCGGCATGGAGGAGGCCACGAAGAGGATGGTCCCTTCATCGGTCTCCTGGCCCACCAGCCGCGTGGCCAGTGGCTCGGAGAGCTCCCCGCCCAGGACGGCGTCGATGGCTGAGGCGGCCGCCGCGTCGGCGGCCGCCT
>Ga0102924_1004740_pt1 | contig 13539 bp, 11 predicted proteins | sample PaiPotPPM11metaG_FD_80116 | JGI IMG/M metagenome (GOLD analysis project Ga0102924, IMG submission 80116) | Iron sulfur acid spring bacterial and archeal communities from Banff, Canada, to study Microbial Dark Matter (Phase II) - Paint Pots PPM... ... | reverse complement strand
GCCTGGTGTCGGCCCTCGGTCCCGCCGGGCCGCTCGAACCCGGCCCGCTCCCGCCCGGCCCGGTATCCCGCCGGGCCGGTGTCGCCCGCGCCGGTCAGTCGCCGGTGACCTGCGGCCAGCCCATGATCTTGCACGCTCCTTCGATGGTCTCGATGCGCGCGAACACGAGTTCCAGGCAGAGCAGGGCGGCCTCGTGCCGCTCCGGGCTGGTCCCGGCCGTGGCGTCGCGCAGCACCAGGCAGCGGTAGTCGAGGTTGCGGGCGTGCTGCACGGTGGCGCTCACGCACACGTCCGTGCAGACCCCGGCGACCACGAGGTTCTCGATCCCGCGCAGCCGCAGCACGGCGTCCAGGTCGGTGCCCAGGAAAGCGTCGTAGCGGCGCTTGCCCCGGATGACGAGGTCGGACGGCCCGGGGGTCAGCCCGGCCGCGATCTCGATCCCGGTGCCGCCCTCGACGCAGTGGATCGGCTCGAAGAACGCCTCGATGCCGAAGTCGCTCCCGTCGGGCCGGTGCGCCTCCTGGGTGAACACCACGGGCGCGCCCGCGTCCCGCGCGCGCCGGGCCAGCCGGGCCACGGCCGGGACCAGTTCCAGGCCGCCGGGCGCGGCCACCGGGGCGTCGGGGAGCAGGAAATCGTTCTGCATGTCGATGATGAGCAGGGCCGTGGCTTCGGGCTTGCGGATGAAGGGCTCATTCGGAACCATCAGATGCCTCTTTCCTGGTCACGGTCTTCCTGGTCACGGTGCCCGCGATGGCACGCAGCACCCGGTCACGCAGCGCCATGAGGGCCTGGCGCCGCTCCGGTGGGTAGTCGCCCAGCAGGCCGGTGCCGGACTTGGCGCCGAGGTGACCGCCGGCGACGAGCCCGGCCAGCAGGCCCGGCGGTTCGCGGTCGGTGGCCAGCACCGGGAACAGCGCCTCGGCCACCGCCAGGTGCACGTCGAGCCCGGCCAGGTCCATGCTCTGGAACGGCCCGACCGCCGCCCACCGCGGGCCGAGGCCGGCGGTGACCGCGAGGTCGGCCTCGGCCCAGCCGCACACCCCGGCCGCGACCAGCGCGTAGGCCTCGCGGATCAGCGCGTACTGCAGCCGGTTGGCCACGAACCCCGCCGTGGCCCGGTTCAGCACCACCGGGGCCTTGCCCAGGCCCAGCATCCAGCCGTGCAGCGCCGCGACGGTGGCCGCGCTGGTGCCGGGGGCCGGGACCACCTCGACCAGGCGGATCAGGTCCGCCGGGTTGAACCAGTGCAGGCCCGCGAACCGCTCCGGGCCGCCGGCCGCGGCGGCCAGCGCGGCCAGGTCCAGCGACGAGGTGTTCGTGGTGATGACCGCGTCCGGGCGGGCCCGGGCCGCGACGTGCCCGAGCACGGCGGCCTTGGCCGCGAGGTCCTCGGCGATCGTCTCGATGACCAGGTCGGCCCGGGCCAGCTCGGCGCCGGCGTCCGTGGTGAGCAGGACCCGGTCCGCCGCCGGGCTGGCGCCCGAGTCCGGGCCGGTGAGCGCGGCCCGGATCACGGCCGCCGCGGAGCGCAGGGTTTCCTCGCGCCGCGCGGTCGCGCACACCGCGATCCCGGCCCGGGCCAGGCAGGCGGCGATCCGGGCGCCCATCGTCCCGGCCCCGATGACCACCACGCGGGCGGGCAGGTCGCCCATTACCCGGCACCCTCGCGCTCGCGCAACAGCGCCCGCATCTCGGGCGGGGTCCACCACTCGGTCACGTCGCCGGCGGTGAGCACCACGCCGGCGGCCGGTCCCGGCCACCGGCCGTCCCGGCCGAGCAGACCGACCGGGCAGCGCTCGCCGTCCGCCCAGCCGCGCTCGCCGTCGGTGCCGAGCGCCGCGGCGCCGTAGTAATCGGCCAGCCCCGCGACCGCCGCGACGGTGGCGGCCACATCCGGGCCGGGCGCCCCGCGCACGCACACGGCCTGCGCGCCTGCCTCCAGGCCGGCCCGGGCCAGGTCGGCCAGCGCGTCCTCGGCGTCCTCGGGGGCGGCGCCGGGCAGCAGCCCGGCCAGGCCGGCCAGCGTCGGCAGCTCGGCGACCAGGCCGGCCGCGCCCGCCGCGGCCAGCCGCCGCAGCAGGCCGGTGGTCGCGGCGACCTCCGGCCGGTCGGCGATCTCGCCGGCCCGCGGGCCAGCGCTCCCGCCGGTGTCCGCCGGGAGCAGCGGGATGACGCACGCGTCGGCGCCGCACACGCCGGCCGCGTCGCCGAGCAAACGCTGCGCCAGGGAAATATCGAGCCAGAACGATTCCGTGCGGGCCAGGTGCAGGAACTCGGGCAGCCGGGTCCAGGCCCGCGGTGCGAACGCGGTCACCGCGCCGCCGGACAGGGCGGCGCGCAGCCGGTCCGGCCCGGTCAAGTCCCCCCACCCCCGATCAGATCCGGACCACGTCGCGGTTGGGCGCGGCCGTGGGCCACTCGCCGTAGTAGGCCAGTATCTCCTCGGGCGGCCGCCGGGTGCTCCACTCGGCCATGAACTCGGCGTACGGGCGCCCGCGGCGGGCCCGGGCCTGCCGCGCGGCGTCCCGCGCCTGCCGGGTGGCCTCCTCATCCAGCAGCAGCGTCCCGGGGTCGAACACCACCCGGTACACGTCGCGGGCCACCTCGGCCGAGATCGTCGAGCGCAGCACGTCGGCCAGCACCGCCTCGGGTTCGCGCTCCAGCACGTCGCCGTAGCCGCCGCCGCCGTTGGTGCTGGCGGCCAGGATGTCGCCCTCGCGGAGCACGGCGACCCCGCGGGTCTGGTGCTCCAGGATGGTCTCGCCGGGACCGGGGTCGGCGGCGGCCAGGGCGTAGTCGTCGGCGGGGATGTCCGGCTCGCCGGCCCGCATCCGGGCCAGCAGGTCCGAGCCCATGACCCGGATGCCGGGCAGGGTGGTGGCCGCGTACCCGCCGAACAGCCCGTTGGCCGACGGGAACTTCGACTCCTTCTGGCTGGAGGTGAACGCGAGGTACCGGCTGCCGTAGACCATGTAGCAGACCGCGGCGCCGCAGCCGCCGCGGAATCGGCCGAAGCCGCCGCTGTCGGTGAGCTGGTGCTCGTACAGGTGCAGCAGCGGGAACTCCTGCTCGATGTCCTCGACGTCGGGCGCCTTGCCCCACGGCCCGTGCGGGAAGCCGAACACGTCGACCCCGTCCATGTCGTGCCGCGCGGCCAGGCCGTAGGCGTTCAGCGGGTACCCCATGAAGTCGGTGACCTTGTAACCGTGCTGGTTGACCCCGCTCACCATCACGGCCGAGGCGCTGGAGGTGCAGAAGCCGCAGACCAGGTCGCGCTGCGCGGTCGAGTACATGATCTTCGACAGGGCCACCCCGAGCAGCGGGAAGGCCAGCGCGCCGACCAGCGGCGAGCAGCTCACCGCGGCCTCGCTGTCCGCGTCGAAGAACGAGCCCTTCGGCACCAGGATCTCGATGTTCTCCAGCATCCCCGAGGAGATCGGGAAGTCGTGGAACGGGAACTGGTAGAGGTTGACCGCGCTGTGCGCGGCGATGATGTGCGCGAACGCGTTGTAGGACCCCTCGTGCTCGGGCGAGGTGCCCGCGAAGTCGATCGTGAGCCGGTCCCCGGCGACGGTGATCGCCACCGACGCGCGCAGCAGGTACGCGGCGTGCCCGGTGGTGTCCATGAACACCACGTGCCGGTAGGTGCCGTCCGGCCAGGCCGCGATCCGGCGGCGGACCCCGGCCGAGGTCTGCTGGATCATCCGGCGGAACAGGCCGCGCAGCACCTGGTTGCCGCGGGCCCGGGCCAGCTCCTGCAGCCGGACGCGGACCCGGTCGCACGCGGACACCCGGGCCTTGACGTCGGTGACCTGCATGCGCGGGGCGCGGGAGATGAAGTTCTCCATCATGCGCAGGATGTCGCCGCGCAGCGTGTAGTTCTCGCCGATCTTGATCGGCGACAGCTTCATGCCCTCGTCGTGCCGGGTGTGCGCCTGCGTGACCTCGCCGCCCGGCTCGGACCCGCCGGTCTCGCTCTGGTGCGCGCCGCACACCGCCCAGGCGACCAGCTCGCCGTCGTTGAACACCGGCATGAGCGCGAACTGGTCGGGGTTGTGGATGCCGCCGTACAGGGCCTCGTTGCAGTAGAAGATGTCACCCTCGCGGATGCCGATCGAGGGGTCGTCGCGGTACTGGGCCAGGATGAACTTGATCGGGATCTGCCCGGTGACCGAGTGCAGGTAGGTCCCGCAGACCGGCGCGACCAGGTCCCCGGCCGCGGTGTACACGCCGACCAGCGTGTCCCCGGAGTGCAGCATCGAGGAGATGCCCATCCGGGTCATGACCTCCTTGCCCTCCTGGGCGATGAGCACGAGCTTCTCGGACAGGATCTCGTAGTCGCCCAGCCGCAGCGCCGCGACCGCGTCGAGCTCGGCGTCCGACGCCGGCTCCGGCTTCATGCCCCGGGCCAGCAGGTCGTCCAGGACGGCCACGGTCACTGCCTCCGTTCGTCGATGAGAATGAACGCCGACCGCTCGTCCGCCACGAGCGTCCAGCCGGGTGCCACGGCCGTGGTCGTGGTCTCGGCCTCGACCAGGGCCGGCCCGTCGATCTTGGTCCCGGCGGGCAGCGCCGCGGCCTCGAAGACCGGGGTGTCCACCGGCCCGGCACCGATTTCCCAGACCGCGGGGCGGGTGCCGAGCGAGACCGGGCCGGCCGCGGGCCGGTCGGGCGCGGGCGGCGGCACCGGGTGCTGGGGGAGCCGGGCCTTGAGGATCAGGGCGTCGATCTCCACCCCGGCGGCCGGGTTCAGCCCGAGCGGGCTGTAGGCCTGCGAGTACTCGGTCTCGAACGCCTCGTAGAGCCGGCGCACGTCCTGCGGCCCGGCCAGCCGGACCGACGGCGCGGCCACCCGCTTGACGTTGAGCTGCCCGCCGAACTTCATGTCCAGCTCGAGCGCGTACTCGACCGCCGCGGTGTCGAACCCCTCGCCCGAGTAGTCCCGCGCGGCCTGCGCCACCAGCTCGTCCACCACCTCGTTGAAGCCGGCCGTGTCCTCGAGCCAGGCGCCGGTGTTGCCGTCGAACAGCGTGAAGTGAGCCGACCGTTCGTAGACGTGCAGCACGTCCATGGTCGAGGAGCCGTAGGCGCAGAAGATCGGGGCGAACGGGAAGATGACCACCCGGGTCATCCCGGCCGCCTCGGCGTAGCCGCAGGCGTGCAGCGGGCCCGCGCCGCCCGCGGCGAAGATCACGAAGTCCTGCGGGTCGTAGCCCTTCAGCACGGTCTCCTTGTGGATGACCGCGCCCATGTGCGCGTCGACGATCTGCTTGACCAGCACGGCCGCGTCGGTCACCGAAACCCCGAGCGGCGCGGCGATCCGGTCCCGCAGCGCCCGCTCGGCTCGGGCCCGGCTGACCGGCAGCCGGCCGCCGTTGAACCGCTCCGGGTTCACGTAGCCCAGCACGAGGTCGGCGTCGGTGACCGTGGGCTCGCGGCCGCCCTGCCCGTAGCAGGCCGGCCCCGGCATGGACCCGGCGCTCTCCGGCCCGACCTCGAGCCGCCCGCCGACGTCGGCGTTGATCCGCGCGATCGACCCGCCGCCGGCCCCGATCGAGTGGGTGTCCAGCATGGTCGCGTCGACCAGCCAGTGGTCGATGGTGGGCGCGAGCTGGTAGAAACGCGTGCTGCCGGACACGATCAGCCCGATGTCGAAGCTCGTCCCGCCCATGTCGGTGACGACCACGTTGCCGAACCCGTAGGCGTGGCCCAGGTGAGCGCCGGCCATGAGCCCGGCCACCGGCCCGCCGGAGAACGTCTGGATGGCCGACGAGCGCAGCACCGAGGCCATCCCGCCGGTGTTGTGCACCATGATCAGCGGCGCCCGGTAGCCGCCCGCGCGCAGCCGCTGGCCGATCCCGGACAGCTCGTCGTACATCGAGGTGTGCAGGTAGGCGTTGAGCAGGGTGGTCGTGCCCCGGGTGTACTCCAGCCGGCGCGGGGAGTTCTCGCTGGACAAGAACACCGGCGTGTGGCCCAGGTAGCTCTCGCCGTACTCGAGCTCGATCAGCTCCCGGATGCGCCGCTCGTGCACCGGGTTGACGTGCGACCACAGCAGGCATACGACGAAGCCGCGGACGCCCTGGTCCACCAGGTAGTCGAGCTTGCGCAGGAAGTCTTCCTCGTCCAGCGGGCGCACGACCTGGCCGCGATGGTCCATCCGCTCCTTGACCCCGACCATCGCCTCGCGCTCGATCAGCGGGCTCGGCTTGCGGGCCCGGGCGACGTTGCGCTGTTCCTTGATGCTCAGGCCGTCCGACCACTGGCTGCCCCGGCCGATCAGCAGATGGTCCTCGAACCCCTCGGTCGTGATGTAGCCCAGCTTGGGCCCGTTGCGCTCCAGCAGGCTGTTCAGCGCCAGCGTGGTCGAGTACCGGATGATGTCGGCCTGGCCGAGCAGGTCGGCGGTGGGCACGCCGAGCCGCCCGGCCGCCTCGTCGATGGCCTGCAGCATGCCGCGGCTGAGGTCGTAGCCCGTGGTCCGCGTCTTGCACCAGGCCACGCGGCCGTCAAGCTGCGCGAAGCAGTCGGTGAACGTGCCGCCGATGTCGATGTCGATGGACCCGGTCACGGGGCTTCCCCGCCCGCAGCGAGCGAGGCCCGCAGCGCGTCGACGTCGATCTCGATGTCGTGGGTGACGGGGTGCCCCGGCGGCAGGTACTCCACCTCGATCAGGACCAGGCAGCCCGGGCAGTAGAACTCCAGCAGCCGGCACCACGCCGGATCCGGGGCGAACGTGTACGGCCCGTCCACCCGCGGGGGATGGACCTCGGTCGGGTCGCGCTCGGCGACCAGGCAGCCTTCCTTGTAGTTCTGCCGGGCGGCCCCGAGATCCGCGGCGCAGCGCGTGCACTTCCACCGCTCGGCGCCGGTATCGATCGCGAGGTACTCGGTCACCCGGAAATCAGCCACGCTCCACCTGCCTTCGCAGCAGCCCGTAGCCCAGCTCGTTGAACTCCGCGGTCCAGCCGTCCGGCACGAACACGGTCGTGTCCGGGGCGGCGAGGAACGCCGGCCCGCTGACCGGCGGCGCGTGCGGGCGGCCGAGGCCGCCGGACACCGGCACGTCCCGGATCCCGCCGGAGAACCGGACCCGGCGCGGGCGCCGGGCGCCGTCCGCCGGGGCCGCGCCGCCGCCCGCCGGGGCCGGCCCGGTCTCCAGCAGCCGCGGGCGCGCGGCGGTGATCGTGACCGCGAGCCTTCCCCGCTCCGCCCACGGCAGCGCCACGGCCGCCGCGGCCGGGTCGGCGGCGAGCCGGCCGAACGGCAGCGTCCCGGCGGCCTGGCGCCCGCCGAAGTCGTGCAGCGTGACCGTGGCGAGCACCTCGTCGGTCACCGTGACGCCCTCGGCCCGCAGGTCCCGCCGGGCCCGGTCGATGACCGCGACGAGCGCCCGCCGGACCGCCGCGGCGTCGGTGACGTCAGGCACGGCCGCGTGGTAGCTGTGCGCGACCGGCAGCAGGCCCCCGCCGAAGGCGGAGAACACCGCACTCTGCGGGAACACCGCCACCTGGCCGATGCCGATCGCCGCCGCGGCGGGCACGGCCAGCAGGCCGCCCCCGCCGCCGTAGCAGTACAGCCACCGATCGCCCGGATCGGTGTCGGGCAGGCGGTCGGCGGCCCAGCCGTGCAGGTGCCCGGCCAGCGTGGCGTGCACGGCGTCCAGCGCGGCCAGGGCGGCCTCGTCGGTGTCCCCGCCGAGATGCTTCGCGACGGGGTCGAGCGCGGCCGCGGCGCCGGCCGGGTCGAGCCGGCGGCGCCCGGACAGGAACTCGCCCGGCTCGAGGTAGCCGAGCGCGAGCCAGACGTCGGTGGGGGTCAGGTCGGTGCCGCCGAGCCCGAAGCAGGCGGGCCCGGGCACGGCGCCCGCGCTGCGCGGGCCCACGGTCAGGCCGTCCGGGCCGGCCTCGATGACCGAGCCGCCGCCCAGGCCGAACGACCATAGGTCGACCGACGGGTGCGGCACGGTCACGCCGCCGAACGCCGTGCGGTCGGCCCGGGGCGCCGTGCCGCCGGCGACATGCCCGACGTCGGTGGTCGTGCCGCCGACATCGAACGTCACCACGTGTGCGGCGCCGAGCGCGTCCGCGACGACCGCCGACCCGAGCACGCCCGCGCTGGGCCCGGAGTTGAACGTGTCGATGGCCCGGGTCTTGGCCACCCGGGTGCTCGACCCGTCGGTGTTGATGACCAGCAGCGGGTAGCGGAACTTCTGGCGGCGGAGCCGGTCGTCGGCCTGGTAGAGGCTGCGGGCCAGGACCGGGTGCAGGTAGGCGTTGGCCACCGCGAGCGCGGTCCGGCCGTGGTCGTCGGGGTGCAGCGACAGCTGGGAGGACAGCACCAGCGGGATCGCGCCGAGGTAGTGGCGGGGGTAGGACGCCTCGACCATGGTCTTGGCCGCGTTCTCGTTGGCCGGGTTGAGGTGCGCCCCGGCGAAGCTGATCACGATCAGCTGCACGCCCAGCTCGAGCAGTTCCCGGACCGCGGTGTCCAGGCTGGCCTGGTCGACCGGCGCGGCGACGGCGCCGTCCGGCCCGGTCGCCTCGGCCACGCCGCGCACCGCGCCGGGGCCGACGAAGCCGGCCAGCCGCGCGGCGTCGTCCGGGCTGCCGTAGAGGGTCTGCTCGCAGCCCGCGGTCACGACCAGGCCCACGTGCGCGCCGGTGCGCTGCACGACCGTGTTGGTCGCGATGGTGGAGCTGAAGTGCACCATGCGGGCCCGGGCCAGGAACGCGGTCAGGCTCTCGCCCATGGCGTCGGCGGCCGCGGCCACGCAGGCGGCGAACCCCTCGGTCGGGTCGGCCGGGGTGGTGTCCACCTTGACCTGGGCGCTGCGGTCACCGCTGGTGACGAACCCGTCGGTGAACGTCCCGCCGGTGTCGACGCTGAGCCGGTACCCGGAAGTCAACGGGCCTGCCTCCTCATGCATTCGGTTCCTGCCGGCCGGGCAGGTCCAGGCGCAGCCGCCGGGCCGCGTCGATCGCGTCGGGGTACCCGGCGTCGGCGTACCGGGCCAGGCCCAGCGCGGGGTCGGACCAGAACACCCGGCGGATCTTCCGCTCGGCCAGCGGCGAGCCGTCGGCGATCACGACCATGCCGGAGTGGATGCTGCGGCCCACGCCCACGCCGCCGCCGTTGCCGATCGCCACCCAGCTCGCCCCCTGGGCGGCGTTGAGCAGCGCGGACAGCACCGGCCAGTCGGCGATCGCGTCGCTGCCGTCGAGCATGCCCTCAGTCTCCCGTGACGGCGACGCGACCGAGGCCGGGTCCATGTGGTCGCGGCCCAGGGCCACCGGGCCGATCACGCCGTCGCGGACCAGCCGGTTGATGGCCAGCCCGGCCGCGTCGCGCTCGCCCGGCCCGAGCCAGCAGATCCGGGCGGGCAGGCCCTGCGGCTCGATGTCGGCCCGGGCCCGCTCGAACCAGCGGGCCATCCCCGGGGTGCCCGCCACCTCGAGCACCGCGTCCTCGGTCCGCCGCAGGTCAGCCGGGTCGCCGCTGAGGCAGATCCACCGGTAGGGCCCGACGCCCTGGGACAGGATCGGCCGCACGTAGGCGGCCACGAAGCCGGGCAGGGCGAGCGCGGCCGGCACGCCCGCGGCGCTGGCCTGGGCGCGCAGGTTGTTGCCGTACTCGAAGACCACGGTGCCGCGCTCGCGCAGGGCCAGCAGCGCGCCCATGTGGGCGGCCAGGGACCGGCGCACCGCCTTGGCGTAGGCATCGTCGCCCGGCACCGCGCGCGCGGCGTCCGCCGCGGTGTACCCGGCCGGGACGTAGCCGTGCAGCAGGTCGTGGGCCGCGGTCTGGTCGGTGGCCACGTCGAAATGCACGCCGTCCGCGACCAGCCGCGGCGCGACGTCGGCGATGTTGCCGACCAGCCCCACGGAGACGGGCTGGCCGGCCCGGTCGAGCACGCGCAGCGCCTCGGCGTAATCGCCGGTGAGATGGTCGATCCAGCCCGCGTCGGCCCGGCGCCGGGCCCGGCGCTCGTCGGCCTCCACGATCAGCGCGCTGGCACCGTTGTAGGTGATGCCGCGCCCCTGCGCGCCGCCCATGCCGCCCAGCCCGGCGGTGAGCACCCGCCGCCCGTCGAGCTGGCCGCCGAAGTGCTGCCGGGCGATGGCCGCGAACGTCTCGTAGGTGAAGCCCAGGATCCCCTGGGTCCCGATGTAGAACCAGCCGGCCGCGGTCATCTGCCCGTACATGGTCAGGCCGGCCTGCTCGTAGGCCCAGAAGTTCTCGTAGCTGGACCAGGCCGGGACGATCATGGCCGTCGAGATCAGCACGCGGGGGGCGTCGGGATGGGTGGGCAGCACCGCGGCCGGCCGTCCCGACTGGACGATCAGGGTCTCGTCGTCCTTCAGCCGGCGCAGCGCGGCGACGGTCGCGGACAGCGCGGCCCGGTCGCGCAGCGCCTTCCCGTGCCCGCCGTAGACGACCAGCGCGCCCGGGTCTTCGGCCACGGCCGGGTCCAGGTTGTTGAGCAGGCAGCGCAGCGCGCCCTCCTGCTCCCAGCCCAGGCACGAGGGCTGCCTCCCGGCCGGGGCGCGGTCCGGGACGGCATCCGGGGTCATTGCAAGATCCTCGTATCCGTGGATACAAAATGTCAAGGGCCGGGCCGGGCGGCAGTATCATGACGTTCTTGCGGGTCCGGCCGTCGCTGGGCCGGCCCGCGCGGTACTTCCGCGGCGGGCCCGCAGCGGCGCGGAACGGAGGATGGAGTCCACATGCGTCCGGACGAGCCGATCGCGCTGACGAGCTACGCGGACGAGATCGCGTTCCGGCTCGAAGCGGAGATCCTCGACGGCGCGTACGCGCCGGGCTCACACCTGATGCAGGAGGAAATCTGCGCCCGGTTCGGCGTGAGCCGGACCCCGGTCCGCGAGGCCCTGCGCAAGCTGCAGGCCCAGAACCTGGTCGACCTGATCCCGAACAAGGGCGCCCGTATCCGGACGATCACGCTGTCCGAGCTGACCGAGGTGTACGCGGTGCGCGCCGAACTCGAGGGCTACGCCGCGGCGCTGGCCGCGCCGCTGTTCACCGGCGAGCACGCGGCCGCGCTGGAGTCCGTGCAGGCCCACCTGGAGTCGGTGGTGGGCACGCTGAGCCGGGCCGATGCCCGGCCGGGCGGCGAGAGCTTCATCAACGCGCAGCTCACCCGGTTCAACGAGGAGTTCCACGGCGTGATCCGCGCGGTGGGCGGCAACGGCCTGCTCGACCGGATGGTCGCCGACCTGCAGAAGCGCTTCCCCAAGGACTACGTCTGGAAGACCATCGAATCCGCCGACGAGGTCGAGGCGATCAACGTCACCGAGCACCGGCGGATCATCGACGCGCTGCACCGCCGGGACGCCGGCGCGGCGCGCGCGGCGATGGCCGACCACGTCCGGCACGCGGGCCGGGTGCTGCTGAGCCACCTGCACCAGACCGGCGCGGCGACCTGATGGCGTGGTTGCGCGGCTTTCGGCCGGTTTGGGAGGCTGACGGCGGTAGCGTTACCGGATGAGCGGAGCGCTCGGCGGGGAACGGCTGCTCGGCCGCTCGGGCCCGACGATCTCCCGGATCGCGCTGGGCTGCGGCAACTTCGGCGGGATCGGCTCGGCGCCGGAGCTGTTCGGCTCGGGGCTGACCGCGGACCAGGCGTTCGCGCTGATGGACGCGGCCTGGGAGCTCGGCATCACCCACTTCGACACCGCCGACGCCTACGGCGGCGGGCGCAGCGAGCAGGCGATCGGCCGGTGGATCGCCGCGCGCGGGGTCCGGCCGCGGCTCACCACCAAGACCTACCACCCCATGCGCGCCGGGGCGGACCACGGCCTGCGGCCCGGGCGGATCGCTCGCCAGCTCTCGGCCAGCCTGGACCGGCTCGGGGTCGGCCGGGTCGAGCTGTACCTGGCCCACGACTTCGACCCCGGGGTGCCGCTGCCCGAGTCGCTTGGCGCCTTCGCGCAGGCGCAGGCCCAGGGCATGATCGGCGCGTACGGTGTCAGCAACTTCGACGCGGCGCAGCTCTCGGCCGCGCTGGCGGCCGGGGCGCCCGCGGCCATCCAGAACTCCTACTCGCTGCTCGCGCGCGGGGACGACCCCGGGATGCTCGAGCTGTGCGACCAGAGCGGGGTCGGCTACCTGGCCTTCAGCCCGCTGGCCGGCGGCTGGCTCACCGGCAAGTACCGCCGCGGTGAGCCGTTCCCGGCCGGGTCGCGGATGACGCAGCGGCCCGGGCCGTACGCCGGGCTGGTCACCGGCCGGGTCTTCGACGCCCTGGACCGGCTGCGGGCGATGGCCTCGTCCCGCGGCACCTCGATGTCGGCCACCGCGCTGGCCTGGGTACTGTCCGATCCGCGGGTCACTCAGGTCGTGATCGGCCCCGGCCGCCCGGAGCACCTGGCGCCGGTGACCGAGGCGCTGCGGTACCCGCTCGAAGCCGCCGAAAAGGCCGAGGTGGACAGGATGTTCGCATAATGCGGGTGCTCGTGCTCAGCCACCGGGACGTGCGGGCCGCGCTCCCGCCGCAGGCCTGCGCCGAGGCGATGGCCGCGGTGCTCGCCGACCAGGCCCGGGGCGCGACGTTCATGCCGCTGCGGTCGGTGATGGCGCCGCCGGGCGCGGCCGGGCTCATGGGCCTGATGCCCGGCTGGCGCGCGGGCCGGCCCGGCGCCGCGGCCGCGTTCGGGCTCAAGGCCGTCTGCATCCTGCCGGGCAATCCCGCCCGCGGGCTGGACGCCCACCAGGGGCTGGTCACGCTGTTCGACGGCCAGACCGGCCAGCCGACCGCGATCCTGGACGCCTCCGCGGTCACCGAGGTCCGCACCGCCGCGGTCACCGCGGTCGCCACCCGCCTGCTGGCCCGCGACGACGCGCGGACGCTGGCCGTCCTCGGCGCCGGGACCCAGGCCCGCGCGCACCTCGCGGCGCTCGCGCCGGTCCGCGCCTTCGAGCAGGTGCGCGTGTACGCGCCGACCGAGGCGCACGCGCGGGCGCTGGCCGACCGGGCCGAGGTCACGGAGGCCGAGATCACCGTCGCGCCGAGCGCGCAGGACGCGGTCCGCGGCGCCGACGTGGTCGTCACCGCGACCAGCGCGCGCGAGCCGGTGCTGCGCCGCGACTGGCTCAAGGCCGGGGCCCACGTCAACGCGGTGGGCGCCAGCCAGCCGCAGGCCCGCGAGCTGGACACGGCCACGGTCGCGGCCAGCGCGCTGTTCTGCGACAGCCGCGAGTCGCTGCGCCACGAGGCGGGGGAGTTCCGGCTCGCGGTGGCCGAGGGCCTGATCCCCGGTGCGGAGCATGTCCGCGCCGAACTGGGGGAGGTGCTCGCGGGAACGGCGCCCGGGCGCCGCGACGCCGGCGAGCTGACGTTGTTCCGCTCGCTGGGCCTGGCCATCGAGGACCTGGCCGCGGCCGAGACCGCGGTCGCGGCGGCCCGGGCCGCCGGCCTGGGCACCGAGGTTGAACTGTGACGGAGGAACCATTGATCGAGCTGGCCGAGATCGAGGCGGCCCGGGAGCGGATCGCGGGCGCGGCCATCCGCACGCCGCT
>Ga0102924_1004739_pt1 | contig 13541 bp, 15 predicted proteins | sample PaiPotPPM11metaG_FD_80116 | JGI IMG/M metagenome (GOLD analysis project Ga0102924, IMG submission 80116) | Iron sulfur acid spring bacterial and archeal communities from Banff, Canada, to study Microbial Dark Matter (Phase II) - Paint Pots PPM... ... | reverse complement strand
CGGAGCGCTCCGCCGGCAGCTGGATCCTGCCCTGCGTTCGCATCACCGATGCGCCGGCGATGGCGTGGCGCATCGTCTCCGACGACGTTTCGCGCGGGCCGTTTCCGACGATGGAGTACGCCAAGCGGCGCATCCGCACGCTCGCCGCGCTCAAGATCAACGGCTGGTCGCCGTACATGGAGCAGGTCGTCGTCGACCCGCGTGCGCCGTTCATCGCGTGGCCGAACGGCTGGACGCTCACGCAGCTGCACGAGCTCGCGGTCTACGCGCGGCGCTTTCACGTCACGCTGATCCCCGAGCAGCAGACGTTCGCGCACATGCACGAGTCGCTCAAATGGGAAGCCGAGGCGCCGCTGGCGGAACTGCCGCACGGGTACTTGCTGGCGGAGAGCGATCCACGTACGTACCAATATCTCGAGCCGCTCGTGCGTGGTGTCGCCGCGGCCGCGATGCCGGTGCCGTTCGTGCACGTCGGTGCCGACGAGCCGATCGATCTCGGCCGCGGCCGCACGCCGCGCACCGCGCAGGTCTTCGCCGACCACGTGAACCGGGTCGCGGGCTATCTGCCGCACGGCGTGCGCCCGATGATCTGGGACGACGCGATCCAGCAGGACACGACGATCCTGGGCCTCATCCCGCGCGACACGGTCATCGTCACCTTTCACTACGGCGCCGAAAAGACGTACCGTCCGTACATCGACCGCATCGCGAACGCCGGATTCGACCAGATGGTCTCGCCGGGCGCGGCCAACTGGAACGAACTCTACCCCGATCTCGCGACGTCGTACGCCAACGTCGCACGCTTCGTCGGCGAAGCGAAAGGCGCGCGCGGGATGCTCGGCATGTTCATGACCGTGTGGCACGACGACGGCGAGACGCTGTACGAGGCCACCTGGCCGGCGGTCGCGTACGCGGCGGCATCGGCGTGGCAGCACCAGCCGGTCGACGATTCGGCCTGGCACCGTACGTTCTCGCGCGCGTTCTTCGGAACCGATGACGCGCGCTTCGCCGCCGATCTCGATGCGCTGCAAAGCGTTCGGACGCTGCTCCGCACGACGCCATCCGATCCGCCCGACTACCTGTTCTGGCGCGATCCGTTCGATCCGCGCATCCAGGCCCGCGCGCAGACGCTCGATCTCGCCCAGATTCGCACGCGCGCCGAGAGCGCGCTCGCACACTTGTGGATCGCGCGACCTCCGCTCAACCGCGACGCGGTCGCGGCGATGAAGCTCGGCGCGCTGCGCTACGACGAGCTCGGCCGCCGCCTGCAGATCGGCAAGGAGGCGCGCGACTACTACGACGATGCGCGCACGCATGCGACCAAACCGGAGGTGAGCCAAGTCTACCGCAGCCTCGGCATCGCCAAGTATCTGTGCTGGGAGATGCGCGACGCGCTCGCGTCGATCGCCCCGCTCTACGCCGCCGCATGGCGCGCCGAGAGCACGGAAGGCGGCCTGGCACGGATGCTCGTGCACTATACGGTGGCCGAAGGGCAAGCGCAACGCTGCGCGGACCGCATCGACGGCGTGATGCGCGAGGACTATCTGCGCAAAGCGACGGTGCCGGCGTGGGACGACGTCATGCGGACGTCCGCGCCGTGAGCGGCATACTGATCGTCGTCGTCTTCCTCGTCTTGGCGGGGCTGATGATCGCGCGGAAACTTCCCGCGCTGCTCGCCGTCCCGCTGATGGCGCTCGCGACGGCGGCGCTGGCGGGGGTGCACGACTTGCCCGGCATCGTCACGCAGGGCGCGGTGCGGCTGGCCGCGGTCTACGCGACGTTGTTCTTCGGCGCGCTGCTCAGCCGGGTCGTGCTCTCGACCGGGATCGCCGAGACGCTGGTGACCTACGCCGCGGAATTCGGCGGCGACCGGCCGCTGCTGCTCTCGCTGCTCTTGTGCGGCGTCGTCGCGGTCTTGTTCACGACGGTGACGGGGCTGGGCGCCATCATCATGATCGGCACGATCGTGCTGCCGGTCCTCATGACGGTCGGCGTGCCGCGCGCGACTTCGGCGACGCTGTTCCTGATGGCGTTCGGTCTGGGCTACATCCTCAACATCGCGCAGTGGAAGTTCTACAGCACGGTGTTCGGCGTCGATCGTGCGACGTTCCAGAGTTACGCCTTCGTGCTGTTCGCCGTACGGGCGGCGGTGCTGATCGCGTACGCGATCGTGCGCGCGCGCACGACGCGCGACTACGCGACGAAGATCGAAGCCGGTGAACAACCGCGCCGCCGCGTCGGGCCGCTCGCGCTGATCACGCCGATCCTTCCGCTCGTGCTGCTGCGCGGCTTCGGCGTCGACGCGATCGTCGGGTTTGCCGTCGCGGCGGTATACGGCGTGCTCGTCACCCGCCCGCGCGCGGCCGTCCAGACGCTGATCGCGGCGTGGATCCGCGGGATCGAGGACGTCGCCCCCGCGACGATCTTGATGATCGGCATCGGGATGCTGCTCGTCGCGGCGAACACGCCCGAAGTGCAGGGCGCCGTCAAACCGCTCGTCGCGGCGGTCGCGCCGCGCTCGCCGCTGACTTACGTCCTGATGTTCGGGCTGCTCTCGCCGCTCGCGCTGTACCGCGGTCCGCTCAACCCGTACGGCGTCGGCATCGGGGTGTACACGGTGCTCGCGACGCTGCACGTCTTGCCCGCGGTCGCGCTCGTCGCGGCGGTGATGGCGGTCGTGCAAGTCCAGAACGTGTGCGATCCGACCAACACGCAGAACGTGTGGGTGGCCAACTTCACCGGCATCTCGGTCGAACGGATCACCCGTCTCACGCTGCCGTGGCAGGTCGGCGTCGCGACGATCGGAGCGATCGCGGCGGTCGTCGCGGGCGCGGCGCTGTTCGGTGCGGCGCCGTTCCCGGCTCGAGCGCTGAGCGCCGCGACGCTTCCCTCCGGTTTGTACGCCCCGCCGTCCGCCGCGCGCGCGATCGCTGTGCTCGACGACGGCACGCCCGACGGCACGCAGGCCGCGCACGAGATCGCCGCTGCGATCGCGCGCGGCTGGTCCGGTTACCGCGTCGTCGCCGCGCACGGCGATCCCGCCGCCGCCGATTGCCGCGCGAAGCCGTACGCCGCAGCGATGCGGGTGACGGTGACGGCCCTTGGAAGAGACGGTCGCGACATCGGTCTGGAACTGACGGACTGCGCCGGCTGGAGCGTCGATCAATGGCACGTGCAGGGCGAGCCGCGCCGCGCGGCGCTCGATGCGCTGTTCCGCGTGCGCGACTGGATGCGCGAGCACCCGGCGCTCGCCGCCGAAGTGTTCGACCACGGTTTGGCGTTCGACCCGGAGCGGGCACAGCCGACGTATTTCTACGTCCTCTTCAAGCCGCCCGACGGCTACATGCGCGCGCTCGTGCGCGCAGGCGGCGCGGCGTGGGACGCCGGCTTGCGCACCGGCGACGTCATCGACAAGCTCGACGGCCGATTCTGGTGGGAGTACGGGACCTACCAAACCCAGCTTCGGGCCTATGACGGGCAGCCGCACACGTTCGACGTGCAGCGCGGCACGGTTGGCGGCCCGGCAGTCCACATCGAACTGGGCGCCCCGTTCACCGGCTGACCGCAACGCGCCGCAAGAGCCTTGACATGTGACTAAATGGTCACGTATAATCGCAGCGTGGACGGCGTATTCAGAGCCCTCGCCGATTCGACACGTCGGAGCCTGCTCGACGAGCTGTTCAGGCAGGATGGCCAGACGCTGAGCGAGCTCGAGCAACGCCTTCCGATGACGCGCTTCGGTGTGATGAAGCACCTCCGAGTGCTCGAAGAGGCTGGCCTCGTCGTGACCCGACGGCGCGGGCGCGAGAAGCTCCATTTCCTGAACGCCGTCCCGATTCGGCTCGTCCACGACCGGTGGGTGAGCAAGTACGCCGAGCCCTGGGCCGCCGCCCTAAGCGACCTCAAGAACAGACTGGAGGACAAGACGATGGAGAAAGTGTTCGAGATCTACATCAAGACGACGCCGGAGCGCCTTTGGGCGGCGATCACCGACCCCGAGATGAGGCGCAAGTACAACTTTGGCGTGCGCGTCGAGTCCGATTGGTCGCCCGGCTCGCGCTACGAGGCCCTCTCCCAGCAGGTGCCCGGCGCACTCTGGGAGGGCGAAAACCTCGAGGTCGATCCGCCGCGCCGGCTCGTGCAGAGCTTCAACGCCCTGTGGGGCGAGGACGTGAAGCTCGAGGGGACCTCGAGGGTCAGCTGGGAGATCGAGCCGATCGGCGATTCGTGCCTGCTAACCGTCACCCACGACCAGCTGCGCGAGGGGGCCAACGAGCAGATCTACGGCGGCTGGGCAATGATCCTCTCGGGCCTGAAGACGCTGCTGGAAACCGGGGAGACGCTCACGACGCCGGGCTCGCTGCGCTACTCGCAGGGCCCGGCCGAGGGGCCGTAATGACGAAAGCGTCTTCCGGTTCCGAACTGCACCTGTGCTGACCGGTCTCGTGTGCGGCGAGTCGCCGCGTTGGCACGAGGACCGTCTGTGGTTCTCCGATTGGGGGGCACAAGGGGTCGCCGCGTCGATCTGGAGGGCAAGAGCGAATTCATCCTTGGCGTGCCGTCGTTTCCGTTCTGTATCGACTGGCTGCCCGATGGGCGCCTGCTTATCGTCTCGGGGGGCGATGGGCTTCTTCTGCGCAGGGAGCGCGACGGGTCGCTCGTGGCCCATGCCGACCTGACCGGCCTCGCGGACACGCCATGGAAGGACATCGTCGTTGACGGTACGTGCGCGTTCGGGAAGGTGGTGTGGTGCTGCACACGATTGGCTTGGATCGCGCCTGCTTCGCTTGCATGCTCGGGGGCACGGACAACAGTACGCTGTTCATGATGACGGCTGACTGGCAGGGGCCCGCAAGCGTGCGTGGGGGGGCACGAACGGGACAGGCGCTGCGCGTTCAAGCGCCGGCACCACGCGGCTGGCCGTAGAAAGCGAACCTCGTCAAAACGCAGGGCCGCCTCTTGACTTATACTAGTTGAACCATTACAGTACGGGTATAACTAGTACAACAGGAAAGAGGCCCGCCATGACCACCAAGCCCCACGGCTCGACCGTCCGCCCCGTCCGCCCCGAGCCCGCCCGCCCCTGCGTCGTGCGGACCCATCCCGAAGTGAGCATCTTCCGCGGCTGGGGCGTCTCGATCTAACCGCCTTGCCCGCATTTTTCTCGGTCGATCCGCACGGCGGGGCGCCGCTGTACCTCCAGCTGACCGAACAGATCAAACGCGCGGTCGCGCTGGGTGCGCTGGCGCCGGGCGAACGCCTTCCCACGGTGAAGAACCTCGCGCATCAGTTGAAGCTGAACGCGAACACCGTGGCGCGCGTCTACCGCGACCTGGAGCGCGACGGCATCATCGACACCTCGCCCGGCCGCGGGTCGTTCGTCCGCGAAAACGGTGCTGTCGGCGAGTCCCGCCGCGTGGCGACCGACGTCACGGAGCGCGCGATCGCCGATGCGGTCCGCGAAGCCCGGTCGCTCGGCGTCACCGAGAATGAAGTGCGAACGATCGCCGACGCGTCGATCGCCCGCTGGTACACGGAGGAGAAGAAGTGATCGCAATCAGCGGTCTGGTCAAGCGCTATCGCGATGTCGTCGCGGTCGACGGGGTCACGCTCGAGGTCCCGACCGGTTCGGTCTGCGGATTGCTCGGACGCAACGGAGCGGGCAAGACCACGACGTTCAAATGTCTGCTGGGTTTCGCCAAGCCCGACGCGGGCGAGGTGCGCTTCAACGGTGCGCCGCTCGCACCGGAAACGTTCGCGAAGCTCGGCTACGTCCCGGAGCGTCCGGCGCTGTATCTGTGGCTGACGGTCCAACAGCACCTCGAGATCGCGCGGCGTTCGCAGCCGGCGTACGACGATGCGTTCGCCCGCGAACTGCTCGCGACGTTCCGTCTCGACGGGCGCAAGAAAGCCGGCCGGCTCTCGAAGGGCCAGCAAACCGCGCTTTCGCTCATCGTCGCACTCTCGACGCGGCCGAGCGTGCTCATCCTCGATGAGCCGGCCAGCGGACTCGATCCGGTGATGCAGCGGGTCGTGCTCGACCTCCTGATCGACGCGGCGACGAGCGGCGCGACGATCCTGCTCTCCTCGCATCAGATCGGCCAGATCGATCGCGCCGCGGATCGGGTCGCGATCATGCGCGACGGGAAGATCGTGATCGCCGGCGAGCTCGACGATCTGCGCGAAGCCTCGCGCGTCGTCGAGGCGACGTTCATCGGCTCCGTACCGGATCTCGGCGGGCTCGAACGCGAAATGCGGATCGAACAGATCGGCACCAGCGTGCGCGCGCATGCGAACGGAAAGGCCGACGCCGTCGCCGCGCGCTTCGGCGCGCTCGGCGCCGCGGGCGTACGCGTGCTGGACACCTCCCTTGAAGATCTCTTCCTCGATGCCGTCGACGACGGAGGGACGCTCTGATGCACTACGTGGAGCTGATGCGCGCACGGCGCGTGCTCATTGGATACGGCATCGCGTTGCTGGCGATCATCGCGGTGACCGCCCTCACCGTGCTCGCCGGGCCCGGCCACGTTCATACCGACTTCAAGCGGGGCAGCGCGCCGATCATTCTCTCGAGCAACCTCATCGCGGGCTGCATCTTCGGTGCGCTGATCGTCGCGACGCTGATGATCTCGGGGTTGAGTGCCGAAGCCACGACCACGCCGATCATCTGGACGCGGCCGACGCCGCGCGACACGATCGCCTGGCGCTACGTCGCGATCGATTTGGCGACGATCGTCCTCGCCTTTTTGGCTACGGTAGCGTGTGTATACGTGGTGTTGGCGATCGTCGGCCTGATCAAGTACGCGGTCTACGACCCGAGGTCCATGTCGATCGCGCTGCTCGGACTCGGTACGGCAGCGATGTGGTACGGCTTGGTGTCCGCTGCGGCGGCCCGTCTGCCGGGTCGCGGATCGATGCTGGCCGGCTTGAGCTGGGTAGTCTTCCTGGCGATTGGCGGGCTCACCGCGGCGCCGTTCCCGGCCCTCGCTCACGGGCTGGTCGACGCGCTCAACTACCTCAACCCGCTCGCCTACTTCAGCGGAATCAATACCAGCAACGCGGACAGCCTTTCGGCGATGGTTTCCTTGAACGTCGTGGCACGCGCGTCGATCACGTGGGTGATCGGACTCGTCGCGATCTTTGCAAGCGTTCGGCTCTGGTCGACGCGGGAGGCGTGAGATGACCATTCTGGCGACCCATTTCTCCCTCGTCCTCGGCGCGTGGCGTCTGCGCGTGCGCATCGACCTCGACGAGCCGCGGGAAGCGGACGTCGACGAGAGCGCGACGTCGCGCCGGCAGGCGGACGAGCGTACGAGCGTGCCGCAGCGCGATCTGCCGAGCTTTGCACCCTGGGGACGGGGCTAGCAGGTCTGTCGCGGAGAGTTCGCTTCGGGCACGGCGAAGGGAAGGCTATGCTCGCTCCGCATGCCGACGCCCTCATCGATCACGTTCGCGCCAACCGCGATCGTTATGTCGAGGAACTCAAGGCGTGGATCGCCGTTCCCTCGATCTCCGCGCAGCCGGAGCACGCGGCCGACGTCCGGCGCTCCGCCGAACACGCCGTCGCGCGGATGCGCGCCGCCGGCCTGACCGAAGCCGAAGTCCTCGAGACCGGCGGCCATCCGGTCGCCTACGGCGCCTGGCTCGGCGCACCGGGTGCGCCGACCATCCTGATCTACGGGCACCACGACGTGCAGCCGGACGATCCGCTGGAGTTGTGGACCTCGCCGCCGTTCGCCGCCGAGGTGCGCGACGGAAAGATCTACGGCCGCGGCGCCGTCGACGACAAGGGCCAGTGTTTGATGCATCTGGCCGCGCTGGAAGCGCACCTGCGCGTGAACGGGAAGCTCCCGATCAACGTCAAGGTCGTGATCGAAGGCGAAGAAGAGATCGGCTCGATGAACTTCGAGCCGTTCCTCGCGCGCGAGAAGGAGCGGCTGCGTTGCGACGTCGTCGTCGTCTCCGACACCGCCGTGTTCGCGGAGGACGTTCCGTCGCTGACGACGTCATTGCGCGGCATGGTCGGCTGGGAAGTCACGGTGCACGGTCCGACCGCCGATCTGCACTCCGGCTACTATGGCGGGATCGTGAAGAACCCGCTCGAGGCGCTCGCGCAGATGCTGGCTGCGCTCAAGGATGCGCACGGGCGCGTTGTGGTGCCCGGCTTCTACGACGGCGTGCGCGAGCTTTCCGCGCAAGAACGTGCGGAGATCGCCGCGCTCCCGTTCGATCCCGCGAAGGAAGCGCACGCGCTCGGGGTCCCCGAACTCGACGGGGAGAGCGCGCGGTTGCCGCTCGAGCGGATGTGGATGCGGCCGACGCTCGAGATCAACGGCATGTACGGCGGTTATCAAGGCGCGGGCTCGAAGACGATCATCCCGTCGTACGCGAAGGCGAAGCTGACGGCGCGCCTGGTGCCGCATCAGGACCCGACGCAGGTCAAAGCCGCCGTCACGTCCTTCCTCAAACGAATCGCGCCGAAAAGCGTGACGGTTGAGGTCTCCGACCACCATGACGTGCGCGCCGTCGAGACCTCCCGCGACCATCCTGCCGTCGCGGCGGCGGCACGCGCGATGGAGCTCGGCTTCGGCAAACCGCCCGTCTTCATCGGCACCGGCGGCACGATCGGTCCCGTCTCGTCGTTCGACCGCATCCTGCACTTGCCGCAGGTGCTGATCGGCGTCGGGCTGCCCGACGACGCCATTCATGCGCCGAACGAGAAGTTCGACTTGAGCCAATTCTTCGGCGGCATCGAGACGATGACGTACCTGTACGACGAACTCGCCGCGGCCCTGAAATGAATCCGACCGGACGCTTCGCCGATCGCGCGACCGACTACGTCGTCGGGCGTCCGTCGTATCCCGACGCCGCGATCGACGTGCTGTTCGAGGGTTTGGGCGATACCGCCGACGTGCTCGTCGCCGACGTCGGTGCCGGAACGGGGATCTCGTCGCGCCTGCTCGCGGCGCGCGGCGCGCGCGTGCTGGCGATCGAACCGAACGCCGCGATGCGCGACGCCGCCGAACCGCACCCGCTGGTCGAGTGGATGGCGGCGACCGGCGAGTGGACCGGGCTGAGCGAGGCCAGCGTCGATCTGGTCACGGCGTTTCAGGCGTTCCACTGGGTCGATCATCGCAAAGCGCTGCGTGAGTTCGTGCGCATCCTGCGGCCCGGCGGACGCGCGGCGGTCGTCTACAACGAGCGCGACGAAAGGGATCCGTTCACCGCGGAATACGGCGCTCTCGTGCGCCGCTACCAGACCGACGATACCGAGAAGCGGCGACTCGAGGCGCAGGCCGCGTTCGAAGCGTTCGAAGGGTGGCACAAGCCGCGCCGGCTGACGTTTCGGAACGAACACGTGCTGGACTCCGCCGGCATCAGCGCGCGCACGAGCAGCACTTCGTATCTTCCAAAGGTCGGCTCCGCTGCTGAAGCACTGCAAGAGGAGGCCCACGGCCTCGTCGCGCGTTACGCCCTCAACGGCCTCGTGAGGTTGGTGATGAAGACCATCGTCATCGTCGGAGACGTCGGCGGAGACGGCGGCTGATGTTCACCGAGCCGAAACGTCCCGGCAATGATCCCAAGTGAGAATGCGATGAGTGATATGCAGCTCGAGTCCTTACGAAGGTCGTTCTCCGTTCGCGAGTTCCACCGTATGGGCGAAATCGGAATCTTCGGGCCGGACGAGCAGGTAGAACTGCTCGACGGTCAGCTGATCGCCGTGCCGCCGATGGGCGAGCGACATTGGTCGCTCGTATCGCGCATGCACCGTGTGCTCGCGCATCGGACCGCCGGACGCGCGACCGTCGTGGCGCAATTGCCCGTCGTGTTGGCCGGCGACTCGGAGCCGCTGCCCGACGTCGCAGTCCTTCGATACGATCCTCGCGATTACGAGACCGGAAAGCCAAGCGTAGCCGACATCTTCGTCCTTGTCGAAGTTGCCGATTCGTCGTTGGCGCTCGATCGCACCACGAAGTTGAGGTTGTACGAACGCGCGCGCGTTCCGGAGTACTGGATCGTCAACGTTCGCGAAGGCACGATCACATCGCATCGCGATCCTCACGCCGACGGTTATCGAGTCGTACATGAGTACGGACGCGACGCGCTCATCGATCTCCCGGGCTTCCCCGACGTCATCATTACCGTCGAAGAGTTGCTCGGCTGAGCGCGCCCAAGCTTCGCATCGGGATCGACGTCGGGGGCACGTTCACCGACGTCGTTGCGGTCGATGCTGCGACGCGCTTGATGATCGCCTCGGTGAAGGTGCCGACGACACACGACCATCCGGACGGCGTCGCCGCAGGGATCGTTGCCGGCCTGGCACGGATTTTGGACGACCATGCGATCGACCCGGCGGCCATCGCGTTCATCGCGCACTCGACGACGCAGGCGACCAACGCGCTCCTGGAAGGGGACGTCGCTCGCGTCGGCATCGTCACGCTCGGCGGACCTATCGGCCGCGCGTTCGCGCGCTTTGCGCCGTTCGCGCTGGCCGAGGGAATCCGCTTCGAGCCGCTGTGGTTCGACGGGCGCGATCCGGGCGTGCTCGACGCAATGGCGGCTGCCGGGATAGAAGCGCTGGCGGTGAGCGAGGCGTTCTCGGTCGATCGGCCGCAACGCGAAGCAGCGCTGGTCGGCGCGGCGCGGACGCGCGGGCTCGCCGCGACGAGCGGCGCCGAGGTCTCGACGCAATACGGCCTGCGCGCGCGAACGCGCACGGCGGCGCTGAACGCGGCGATCCTGCCGCGCATGCTGCGCACGTCGCGCGTCACGGCCCGCGCCGTAGCCGACGCGCGCATCCCCGCTCCGCTCATGATCATGCGCAGCGACGGCGGCGTGATGGACGTCGCCGAGGTGGAGCGCCGCCCGATCCTCACCATGCTCTCCGGGCCGGCGGCCGGGATCGCCGGCGCGCTGTTCCACGAGAACGTCACCGATGGGATCTTCATCGAGGTGGGCGGGACGAGCGCGGACGTCTCGGTGATCCGGCGCGGTCAGCCGCAGATGCGCCCGGCGCGCATCGGTGGTCATCGCACGCTCCTGCGGACGCTGGACGTGCGCACGATCGCCGTCGCGGGCGGTTCGCTGGCGCGCATCGCGGGCGGCCGGGTCGTCGAGATCGGACCGCGTTCGGCGCACATCGCCGGCTATCGTTACGCGGCGTTCACCGATCCCGACGTCGTGCGAACGGCACGCGCCGCCCTCGACGGCGGGATCGTCGCGCTCGCCGCCGCCGACGGCACGCGCATCGCCGTGACGCCGACCTGCGCGGCCAACGTCGCGGACACGGTTCCGTCCGACGCATTCGCGCGCGGCGATGCCCTCGCGGCACGGCTCGCCTGCGAGATCGCCGGCGCGGCGCTCGGCATGAGCGCCGATGTACTCGCGACGGCGATCCTCGATCGCGCGACCGAACGGCTGCGCGCGACGATCGACGAGCTGATCGCCGACTACGCGCTCGATCGCGCGACCGTCGTCTTGGTCGGCGGCGGCGGCGGCGCGGCGGCGCTCGTCCCGTACGCGGCGCAGAGGCTCGGATTCGCGCATCGCATCGCGCGCGACGCGCAGGTGATCTCGCCGCTCGGCGTTGCGCTCGCGCTCGTCCGGGAAGTCGTCGAGCGAACGATCGTCGATCCCACTCCCGACGATCTTGCCCGGATTCGGCGCGAGGCGATCGACGCCGCGATCGCGTCCGGCGCGGCGCCCGAACGCGTCGAAGTCGCGATCGAAGTCGACACGGCGCGCAATCGCGTGCGCGCGTCCGCTTCAGGCGCCACCGCACTCGTCGAAGGGACGCAGTCAGCGGTGGACGTCGGCGACGACGTGCGGCTGGCCGTCGCGGCCGCGCACCTGCGCATCGCGCCGAGCGACGTGCGCAATGTCGCCGCGACCGACGCGCTCGCGATCCTCGCATCGCCGCGCGAGAGCGCCGTCGTCGACGCACGCGGCGTCGTGCGGCTGATCCTCCCGGGCGCGCACGCGCGCACCGTGCGCTGCGCCGACGTCCCCGCCGCGCTGGCGCGCGCGATCGACGACGACACGACGTTCGGCGACGTCGGCCGCGCGCTTCCCGACGTCTTCGTGCTGCGCGGCTCGCGGATCGGCGAGTTCGCCGGCATGGCGGAAGCGGCCCAGATCGCAGCGCTCGTCCGCGACGAACTCGCCGGCGTCGACGACGACGAGCGCGTCGTCGTCATGACCGTGCCGAAACGCGCGTAGCGCGCCGAGTCAGTGCAGGAAGCGGATAGCGACCGGGTACCGGTACGGCAGCCCGCTGCCGGCCCGAACGGCACCGGCGATCGCGAGCGCGAGCTGCGCGGAGAGCATCACCAGGAGCACGGCCAGCAGCACCATCACGCGGCCGGGGTCTGAGGCGACCCGTCGCCGGCCTCGTGACGCACGCCGCCGGTGAACACGAACGAGAGGAGCCACAGCGTCAACGCTACGACGGCCAAGACGCCGCCGACGATCGCATAGGTGATCGGAAAGTTCAGCGCTTCGCGACCGTGATCGCGCGCGAAGCGATCGCCCTTCGGCGCGAAGGTGAGCACGATCAAGGCCCCGATCACGCCGCCGACCGGCCCAGGGACGACCGCGTTCGTTCGCCCTCCTTATCCATCGGGCGAACTTAGCAGCCGAACCGTCCCCTCCTTGTTCGCCGGCTCAGGCGGGGAGCTCCGCACCCGCCGGGGCCTTGCGCTGGTGGATCATATACGCGTGGCCTTCGGGATCCGATCCGAACGCCATGAAGCACACCGGCGTCTCCATCGGGTCGCTGATCGTCGCGCCGCGTTCGCGGACGCGCGCGACCGCGGCGTGTGCGTCCGCGACGGCGAACATGCCGCTGCTTCCTGGAAGCCGCTCGTCCGACCAGTCCGGTTTCCACACGCCGAACGTCGATCCGTCGCCGAGCGCGAACTCCGCGCCGCGACCCTGCGGGTCGATCTCCGTCGGCGCGAGCCCCAGCACGTCGCGATAGAAGGCGATCGCGCGCGCCGGATCGCTGACGAAAACGCCGGCGATGTCGAGCCCGACGATCGAAGCCCGATCGGCCGTGACCTGATCGTGCGCATCGTCGTCGCGAACCGTTCGCTGGTGGATGACGAACGCGTTCTCGTCAGGATCCGCCCCGAACGCCATGCGGCACACCGGCGATTCGATCACGTCGCCGACCGTCCCGCCGCGTTTCCGGATCGCCGCGATGGCCGCGCCGGCATCGCCGACCGCGAAGAAGGTGATCTTCGCGTCCGACTCGGGACCCTCGCCCTGATTCCACACGCCGAACGTCGTGCCGTCGGCGAGCGTGAACTCCGCGCCGCGACCGTCGTCGTCCAGCTTGGTGGGCGCGATGCCGAGCACGTTATGATAGAAGCCTACCTCCGCCGCGGGGTCACGGACGAGGATCGCGGAGAGGTCGATACCGGTGATCGAGGCGTTGTCACGCGCGATGTGTTCCATGGGTCCAGCGTAGCCGGCCATATATGACACGCGCTGTCATGTATCCCGAAGCGCCTCGCCCCCCGAGTGTCATTGCGAGCTTG
>Ga0102924_1004738_pt1 | contig 13542 bp, 10 predicted proteins | sample PaiPotPPM11metaG_FD_80116 | JGI IMG/M metagenome (GOLD analysis project Ga0102924, IMG submission 80116) | Iron sulfur acid spring bacterial and archeal communities from Banff, Canada, to study Microbial Dark Matter (Phase II) - Paint Pots PPM... ... | reverse complement strand
TCCGGGCCGGCAGAGGTATCCTGGCACTTTGGCGCCAGACCTGCTACTATATGGTGCCGGTGGCAAATAAACGCGATCAATAACGAACTCGAGCCGCGACGCTCGGGGGAGACGGAATCCTCGCGCCTCACCCATCGCCTACGGCTCCGCTGGAGGCACTCGGAACCGATGCAGATCAACCGAATGAAGCTGCGCGTCGGGGGTGTGCAGCTTCGCGACGGCGTCTCGACGATCACCGACATTCTCGGGCGCCTGCTGACGCGGTCCGGCCTGCACGTGATGGCCGTCGAACGTGGATTCGCCTCCACGATCTACGGCGCCCATCAGTACGACCCGCTGGTCATTTCGCCGGAAGCGCCGGTGTCCTGGGGCGACGTCCTGGTCGACATTCTGATCGGCCTCGAGTACGACGCCAACCCCGACTCGAAAGTCCAGCCGAACCGCAACACGCTGCTCCGACACGCCATCGAACTCCGCGACGGCGGCGTTGCCCTCTACGACAGCTCGACCGGCATCGTCCCGACGGACGACCTCCAGGCGCGCGGCGTGCGGGTGTTCCCGATCCCGGCGCGACAGATCGCGCAGCGCGACCTCAAGAAGGAAGTCGTCAAGAACGTCGTCATGATGGGCGCGCTCTTCCGGCTCCTGGAATTCGATCAGGACGAATCTCGCCTGCGCCAGCTCCTCGAGGAGCGGTTCGCCCGACGGGGACAGGGGCTCGTCGACCTCAACCTGGAGGCCGCCCGCCGCGGCCGCGCCGCGGCCGAGGCGCTTCTCAAAGAACGGGGCTGGCGCGACGTCGGCTACCGGCTGGAACCGGTGGCGGGACGGCCGCCCGCCGTCTACATCGGCGGCAACGAAGCGCTGGCGATCGGCGCGATTCAGGCCGGCGTTCGGTTCTACGCCGGCTATCCGATCACGCCGGCCACGTCCATCCTCGAATTCATGCAGCAGCACTTGCCGCGGTACGGCGGCCGCGCACTCCAGGGCGCGAACGAACGCGAGTCGATCCGCGCAGCGCTGGGGGCGGCCGCGGCGGGTGTCCTGAGCATGGTCGGCACCAGCGGCCCGGGGCTGTCGCTCAAAGTGGAAGAGATCGGCGTCTCCGGCATCACGGAGACGCCGCTCGTCATTGTCGACACGATGCGCGCCGGCCCGTCGACCGGCATGCCGACCAAGCCCGAGCAGGGCGATCTCTGGCTCGTGACGGGCGGCGGACACGGCGAGATCCCACGGATCGTGCTCGCGCCGTCCACGATCGAAGAGTGCCACTCGATGGTGCGCGAGGCCGTGCGCCTGTCCGACGTGTACCAATGCCCGGTGTTCTTCATGACCGACCTCAACCTGAGCGAAGGCCGCGCCACCGTGCGCGAGGACGTGTTCCGCGAAAACGGCCAGCCGGTCGAGAGGCAGCTTCTGACCGAGACGGACGTCCGCGGCGAACGCTACCTGCGGTACCGGATCACCGACTCCGGGATCTCGCCGCGCCTCGTGCCGGGCACCCGCGGCGTGATTGCCAAGGTCAACAGCCCGAGCACGATGAAGCCGGCTTCGTCACCACCGACCGGCCGCTGCGCGTGGCGATGATGGACAAGCGCATGCGGAAGATGACCGAGTATCTGCAGCACGACGCCAAGCCGCCCCAGGTGTACGGCACGCTGGGCAAGGGGCCGATCCTCGTGGGCTGGGGGTCGACCAAGCCGGTGCTGCTGGACGCGCGCGAGCGGCTGCGCGCCGAGGGCGTCGACGCGGCGGTGGTGCACTTCACGCATCTGTGGCCGTTCCCGACGCATCTCGCGAAGCCGCTGCTGGACCGGGGCGTGCCGGTCGTCGTCTGCGAGCACAACTATCTGGGGCAGTTTGCCGGCCTGATCCAGGCGCACTGCCTTATTCCGACGCGGCGCGTCCTCAAGTACAACGGACGCCCGCTGCACCCGTCCGAGATCGTCCGTGCGGTGCACGAGGTGACGCGCAACGGCGCCGCCACGATCCGCCTCGGCGGCAAGGACCCCGTCAAGATTGAGGTGACGCTCGATGCCTGAAACGACGCCGGCGCCCGTCAAGTCGGTCTGGGACCAGAACGCGGCGCCGCGGCACCGCATCCAGTGGTGTCCAGGCTGCGGCGATTACGCCGTGCTGAACGCGCTGAAGGCCGCGCTCACGACGCTCGAACTGACACCGTCCGAAGTGTTTCTCGTCGGCGGCATCGGTTGCTCCGGACAGATCCGCAACTACCTCAACGGCAACTCGTTCTACGGCACCCACGGCGGGGCGCTCGCCGACGCCCTCGGCGCAAAAATGGCCAACCCGGAACTGAAGGTCATCACCCTCGCCGGGGATGGCGACACGCTGGCGATCGGCGTCGAGAACTTCGTGCACATCTCCCGGCGCGACCCCGACATCACGCTCGTCATCATGGACAACGGCGTGTACGGCCTCACGAAGGGACAGGATTCGCCGTCGTGGGGTCTCGGGCAGCCCGACATGAAGGTCTCCGAGGAGCACCCGCCGTTTCTCGACCCGCTGAAGCTGGCGCTGGCCTCCGATGCCACCTTCGTCGCGCAGTCGTTCTCGGGCGATCCGAAGATGACGACGCAGTTGATGGTCGAGGCCGTCCGGCACCCGGGCTTCGCGATGCTCAACGATTTCTCGCCCTGTGTGACCTACAACAAGATCAACACCTACGACTGGTTCCGGGACCACGTCGAGCCGGTGCCGGACAGTCACGACTCGAGCAGCCAAGAAGCCGCGGAGAGACTCATTCACGACTTCGACCGCCGGCAGAAGCTGCCGGTGGGGATCATCTACCGGCATCCGCGCGTGAAGACGCCGGCGAAGCGGCTGCCGCTGTGGCCCGCCGAGCTCAAGAACGTCGAGCTCGAGCCGATGCTTCAGGGGTACCGGTAAGACAGGCAGGCCCGCGGCCGTTCTGAAATAGTTCTGTAGGAACGTCGCTCCACGTCAAGAATTCGCATCACAGCGCGGATTCTTGACGCGGCTGTTTTTGGAGGAAAATCACCGTGAGCACCAGCGGGACATCCGACCCGCCGGCCGACGCCCTCGACGCCGGCGCACTCTTAGAACACCGTGACTACATCAAGGTTGCCACGCAGTCGTTCCCCGCTGCGCTGCTCCGGCAGGTGCTCCAGGCGATGGATGAGCGGCGGCGTCCTCGCCGCTTGGTTCCGGACACGCCCGCCGCGCTTCCGGAAATGAGCGTCCTCGAGATGCAGCGCGAGATCGCCTGGCGTCTTGCGACACTGCCACCCGAGGACGCGCAGGCAATCGCTGCCCTCGTCCGCCGGTTCGCACCGCGCTAGTCCTCAAGGCCGGGCACCGCGTCGTCCGCGTAATCTTCGGATAAAATTACATTGAACCTATATCGTAACGGCGGCGAGAGTGCCGCCAGTCTAAGGTGTCAATTTTCGGCATGATGTCCGGTTCGAGCCGACCAAGCGCTGTATTCCACGCGCCTGGGGCACAAGGTCGATTGAGGTTTCAGGGCAGAAGTCGACCGCGCGCGCACATGGCGAATGGCGGTTTGATGCGCTTGTGCTCTTCTGTGTCAAGGTCACGAGTTGTTTACTGTCGTGCGTGGGGAGGAGCGGCGCACATTCCGTTGAACACGTACGCTGCTGGGTTGGGGGCGGGGGAAGGGCGGTATACCAAACCGCACACCCCCGGGACGCCCTTGGGGCGACGAGAGGGGAGTTCATCGGCACGCCGCTCACAGAGCGGTAGAGCTTTTCTTGCTAGGGAGGGGCCAGATTGCCACGGAGCCCGTTTGCCCCGTACACAGTCTCGCCCGACAGCCCGGACATGCATCTCGGAGACGGTCCGGGTTCCTAGCTCGTTACCGAGGCGATGCCGGAGGGATCTGGCATCGTGAAGACCCCGCTCCGACCCGGCATTGTACCGCTCGTGAGCACCGGTTCGATCGAATTGCGTAGGCGCGTCGTCGCGCTCCTCGCGCTGAGCCATCGCCCCGCTGATGAATGCGAACCCTTTCACACCCTTCCGGTTCGGCTGCGTGTTCTGGTGGTCATCACCTTACTGCTCGATATCGTGGTGGGGCCACTCCCGTTGTTGCATCACGGGGTTTTTGTAGGGCTTAGCGCCACGGTATTTGCGCTCACGCTGCTGATTCCCATGGTCCGCACGGCTTCCGGTCAATACCGTGTACCGCACCTTGCGTTTATTACGACAATCGCCCTACTCTGGCCAGCGTCCGATGCGGTGGCCGTGATCGTGCTGGGGACCGTGCTCGGGGTTCTGGTCTTCCGCCTGTATGAGCCGTGGCGGGCGGTGTTACACACCCTTTTCTGGGCTTATCCAGCGGGCCTTGCGTCCGCAGCTGGTCATCGGGTGGCATTCCTGATCCCAGATGCTCTCCTTGGTCTCGTCGCTGCCACGTTGACCATCATCGTGGTGTACCGCATTGCAAGTTATGCCATGCACAGCGTGTACCGTGGCCTGCGGTTCGGCGATTCCTTCTTCAAAACGTGGGTGCGCACGGTCATTGAGAACCCCACGTCGCAACTGCTCTCTGGGCCGCTGCCCATCCTCCTCGGCGCGATTGCGATGGGTATGCACCATCAACCTTGGACGCTGTTCTTATTGACGGGTGTGGCCGGGCTTACGATGCCCCTCGCTCGGACCGAGACCGTGTTGTACGTGGCGTCGCAGCGTTCGATCAGCGACCTGGTGCAGGCGATGACCGTTGCGTTGGAACCGGTCGTGCCCGGCAGTCAGGCGCACGCTGAGCGCGTCAGCCGCTTGACCGTCGAGGCGGGCCGGCGCCTCCGCGTCCCGAACGCGGCCCTCGAAACGTTCGCGGTCGCCGCCCGGCTCCACGATATTGGACTAATCGACGCAGCGAGCCGGACGGGATCCCCAACAGCGCATGCGGTGGTTGGCGCGCACATCCTCGCGCCGTACCCTGACGCGATACTCCCGGAGATGGTTGGCCACCACCACACTCCGTGGCGACAGTTGCCGCGCATGACGCGAACTGCCTCGATTGGGGCCCGTATCCTTGCGGCCGCGGAATGCTACGACGAAGCACGATACGGTCGCGACCACAATCAACCGCCGGCCTCGGATGCTGCGGTCACCGCGAAACTCGCACCGCTCATGGATTCGTATCTCGATCCCGTGGTCGCGATGGCGGTGTTCCACGCGGCCGCGGAGGTAGATCGGCCCGAACCCGCTGCGGCCTCATGAACAGCATTGCAGATCGCTATGCAACACAGATACTCTGCGCCCTGCTCGTCTCCGTAGCCGCCCTGTGGCTGGTCGGCCGCGAGTTTTCCGCGGCCGCTGTGGTTATGCTTGTGTCGACCGGGGTGGCCGTTCTGTGGCTGAGCGCGCATCCGCTGCGGGTGCAACCCGGCGATGACTTACCCTTGGTCCTCAGTGCCGCGCTCGTGGCATTCGCTCTCGGCCCCGTCCCGTTCGCTGTGGCCGGTCTCCTCCTTGGTCTGAGCGCAACGCTCGTTACCCACCAGGTGGGGAGGCAAGATCCTGGCCCGGTCGCCGTCGAGGGTGTCGCCCTTACCGGCGCCGCCCTGTCGACAATCCCGCTCTGGACCTCCGGTGCCGTGCTGCCCCTCGACACGTTGTGGATCGCCGCAGGCGTGTACGTGGCGATCCGCGTCATCCTGGTCACCATCCGGATCCGCAAGACGGATGTGGTGGGGTGGGGGCGCATGTTGGCCGTCACCGGGACGACAACTGTCTTGCACCTCATCGTCCCGGTGGCCCTGACCCTGTTGACGGTCATGGTCGAGCGTGTGTGGTTTGCCACCACAAATCGGTTCATCCTATCCGCGTTACCGCTTCTATCGGGTGCAGTCGTCCTACAACTGTTTCAGCCGTCATCGCTCCGTCGGCGTGAAGAGCGCCGCGTGGTCGCGATCACGGCGATGCTGGCCAACGCGATTGACGTAAAGGATGCGGCCACGGGACTCCATTCCCAGGCCGTGGCCATGCTCTCGCGGCGCCTCGCCCGGGCCATCGGGGTCAGCGAAACGCTCGCGCACCAAGCGTATCTCGCCGGGCTCCTGCACGACGTGGGCAAGGTGAGCGTTCCTGACGACATCCTTCTAAAGCCGGGGCCGCTGAGCGGGAGCGAATGGCAGGTAATGCAGCGGCACGTCGTCGCGAGCGAGAAGATTGTCTCCACCATTGCCGGATTATCGGCAATCGTGCCCCTCGTTCGAGCTAGTCACGAACACTACGATGGGGCCGGGTACCCAGACGGTCTCCGGGGCCGAGCCATCCCGCTCGGCGCACGGATCGTCGCGATCGCCGACGCGTTCCATGCCCTGACGCATGATCGTGCGTACCGTAACCGCCGAGATCTTGAGGGGGCCCTCGAGGAACTCGATCGCGCGAGCGGGACGCAGTTCGACCCGGGTCTCGTACTCGCCCTTCATTCCATCGTGGGACGTCCGTCAGCGAAACTCGCAGGCGACAGCCGCGCGATCCCGATCTGGCTCGCGCTCCTCAAACGCCCATCCTTCGCGCTCCTGTGGGGCGGGGAGCTTGTCTCGTTTCTCGGGGACGAAGTCTTCTTTATCGCGATTACCCTGTGGATCTATACGCTCACACGCTCCGCGACCTTGCTGGCCGCGACGCTGGCCGCCGGATATGCCAGCCAAGCATTGTTCGGCGTCGTCGCCGGTGCGGTTGCCGACCGTGTCGATCGCCGAGGCGTGATTGCCGCGTCCGATCTTGTGCGCGCCGCGACGGTCGCAGCTCTCCCGTTTGTCCTGGTGCGCTCCATCCCGGCAACGTTCGGGCTCTTAATCGTCTTAAACATCGCCTCCGCGTTCTTCCGGGCAGCGGTGAGTGCGCTCCTCCCGTCGCTTGTGAGCCGAGACGAGCTCGCGCCGGCAAACGCGTTGATGCAAACAACGGAGCGGATTGCGGAAGTGCTTGGCGGAGTGTTGGGCGCCGGTGCAGTCCTTACGATCGGCTACGGCGGAGTGATGTGGGCGGACGCCGGTTCATTCCTGGTCAGCGCCGGGTGCGTGCTTCTCATGCCGCTCGCCTGGCGGGCCGGGCTCGGTCGTCACCGGTCCCCGGTCCGCGTCCAGATGCTCGCCGGCGTCCGCTACATGTGGCGGCTGCCGTTTCAACGGTACTTCGCATTCCTCATCGTCCCTGGCTACCTAACCCTCGCGTTCGCTGGTCTGCAAGCACCGATGCTGATGCGGACGGCCCATCTTCCGGTCACCGCATATGGGATTATCAACAGCGTCGCGGGGCTCGGACGACTAGCGGCGGCCGTCTTCCTGAGTACGATCACGATCAAGTGGGCTACGCCGGGTGCGGCCGTTGGGGCGTATCTATTGGCCGCCTTGGGCGCGGCCATGTTCGCAGCGACGCCGTGGTATCTATGGCTCATAGCTGGTACCTTCGTTTATGCTGTTGGCAACATGCTGACGTTCGTGGCCAACAGCACCGTCGTGATGGAGCGCACGCCGCACCATCTTCTTGGCCGCGTGCTCGGAAACCGTCAAGCGCTGGTGCAGGCGACCCGGGTCGTCGCGGTACTGGGCCTCGGCCGGGTCGCCGACGTGATCAATCCACCAACGGCGTTGTGGGTAATGGTCGTCCTTACGGTTGGCGGTGTACTTGGGGCATGGATATTGTTTGGTCGTACCGCCGAAACCCATGAGCAGCGCGATATGACCGCGGACAACGTCACGTATCAAATTGTCGAGCGCGACATCCTGGAGCCATTGCCGGCAAGCCCTCCCTCTGTTGGGCCGTGAGCGGCCACACGTTATGGGCAGCGCTCCGGCGGCTGAGTGGTGGGTGGTGTCGGCCGAGTACGTGGCCTAGGCCGTGTTTCAGTTTCCTCGCCGGTGCCGCGGCGCACTTCGTCGCGGAGCCTGAGCTCCCTAGCTCGGCGACCCTCAGACCTAGTCGGTCAATTTTCTAGAGGATACCCGCCCCACACAAGCATATTCGTGCTCTCAGGCCCATGACTGCCGAGATCCGTGGCATTGAGGGGCCGCGGTTGTCGACGGAGGCGTTGACCACCCGGCTGTTTGCGGGCCGTCCGGCCCTGCGCCGTCGAATATTGCGCAAAAACGAATTCCTGACGCGCGAAGGTGATTCGTGCGCGTACCTCTTCCGGATCCGCGTGGGTGGACTCATTGTCCTGTCCGAGGGGGCCGACGGTTCCGTGAGCGCCCTGGATTGGATCGGTCCTAACGGTCTGTGCGGGCTCGAGGAGGCCGTCCGTTTGGTTCCGTACGGTCGCTCGTCGCGTGCGACGACCACATCTGTGGCGGAATGTCTTCCGCTCGAAGACTTTCATCGCGCCATGCGGACCGATTCCTACGTGGCGGCCGGTGTGGCGACCTGCTTGAGCGAGCGGGCGTACGCGCTGGCAAACCATGCGGAGACGCTCGCCATCAACAGGCTCGCCGAGCGGGTCAGACGCATACTTCGCGCCCTCGCGGAGCGCGCGAATGTCGCCGGACGCCCCGTTGCGCTGAGGCTGACGCAGGACGATCTCGCGGCCCTGGCAGCCAGCAGCCGTCAACGGGTCAATCCTGTTCTGATGATGCTGCGCCGCGCGGGCGTCGTGGAACTCGAGCGCGGCATCATCCGCGTCCTGATGGTCTCGAGCCTATGAGACGCTCGCCCCGCGACGCCGAAAATTCGTTCGTCACGAAACGTGACTGCCCTCGAATCGTGCCGCGCCTATGATCACCCGTATATCAGCGGTCGCGTCCGCCTCCGCCGTATCGACGGCGCGCTCAAAGAGCGGATGGTCCACGGCCGCGGACGGGTGGGGGTGGGCATGGGGAGGAAACTTCTCGTCGGGATGCTGCTCGTGATGGTGGCGATCACCGTTCCGTTGGCGCAGGCTGGATCGGCGGGAGGCCTGTTCACACCGGCCCAGGCACGTACGCAGTACGACGCGGCCAAGAGCAAGGCGGGTTGTACGACGCTCGCGGAAAAGACGGCGACGCGGGGCGACGTTGCCTTGCTCGCGCTGGGCAGAGCTGCGCAGGCCTACGCGAAGGACCACAACATCAGTGCGATTGATGAAGACACGCTGCTTCAGGCCCCGGCCCGCACAGAAATTGTGGCCCGCGCCGTGAAACTGTACCGGAAGTACCTGCAGTACCTCGGGCACCGCATGATCCTCTCGCGGAGCGCAGATTGCACGCGGTCCATAATCGCGTTTGTGAACGGTTCCGGCCTGCACATCGTGGCAGAGGAGGAACTGGCTCAGGCCGCTTCTGGACCGCTGGAGCTGACCCCAGGTCCTGGCTATGACTACAGCGGGGCAAGCGGGCCCGGCCCGGTCGATCTGACCGATGGAATCAATCACGCGCCCGACTGCTGCACGGCCTTCTTCGATAACCCGAACACGTTGTGGGGATGGGGTATGACGCAGATTGCGGTTGCGTTGATGGCCATAGGAGTGCCCGCATTTAGCACGACGCCCACAGCCCCGATGGTCCTAGGGGCGTTGATGCTGGCTGGGAAGGGAGTCATGGATTTGGAACGCGCGCTCGAAAATGGAGCAGGCCTGGGAGCATCCAGCGCCGGGGACCGAGAACGGTAAAGAACAAGGAGCCAAGAAGCCGGAGAAGAGGGGGCTGAGAAAATGCCTCGCGGTGATTGGAGAAACAGTCTCGCAGGTCGGGTGGCGCTCGGCGCGGTCATTGCGGCGGTCTGGATTCCGAAGCCCGGCGGCCTGGGCGGTCCAATTAACTACATTACCGATGCGATCTTGATCCCGTTTGGCCTGTGGCTGTGCTGGCCGGGGATTCGTAAGGTCACAACACCGGACAAGCACGATCCGTTCAGGCCATTCGGCTAAACTGACACCCCCGCGAGACCCGGAGGGCCGGTCGGTCGCACATTGCCGCCCGGCCCCTCTCCAATTGGCCTCGGAATTTGTCCGCGGCCTACGGAACGGCGTCCAGAGGGACGCGGTAGACTCCAACGAACCGTAGCGCCACCATGCGGTTGCCGGGGCGGCGAGATGGGAAGCAAACCGGCGGCGGGACGATGCCGGGCGCGCATGCCGGTCCGAGTTGATCGCGCTCCGAAGCCTGCCGCGCGACCAGCGCCACCGCATCGCCAATACCGTCTACGGAATGATCGTGGGACTGTGTATCCTGTTTCCTGTGATGACGGTGTCCCGACGATTTCGCGGCATCGCGTCGTTACTGCTTACCATCGTGATAATGGCGACGCTCGTTCGTATGATCAGCGCCGCGACCCGGCAGCGGAAGACGCCCGTCGTGGAAGACCCGCGGGGAAAAGGCTGAAATCAGTCGGACGCCTTAAGCGGATGAAGCGGCTCGGGGACCGGCGGGACCTCATCGTGGGCATCCCGCGTGTCGGCGCCGGCCCACGCGCCGCGGCGGGCGTCCAGCACGGCATGGAGCTCCGCCCGGCTTGTCTGCGGATGGGTGTCGAGCACGGTAATCGACCGAGTCTCAAAGCGGTCGGCGGCGGCACCGAGGACCTCGACGAGCCGCGCCGGGGAGTTCGCGAGCAGCACGAGCCGTTGGACCCCGGCCGCGTGCAGCGCCTCGAACGGGACGGCGTCCTGCGTCACCTGCACGAGCGCGCGCTCGACCGGCCCGTGCAAGCGGATGATCCGGGTAAGCGTCTCCGCAGTCCGGGCGGCGAACACCACGTTTGACACGCCGTTCCACGCGGCATTTTGCCGGGCCACAGTTAGGTGCTCGGCCGTGGTGCGTCCGATCACACGGCGCGCCGTCGCGGCGGCGGGGAGGGGGTAGGCGCCGATTCCCGCATCCGTCTCGAGCAGGGTCGTTCCGGCATCGAGCGCCAGCGCGTCCAGCACCGACGTGATCGCGGCGCCCGCCGCGCGCCCCGTCACCGGGAACGGCGCGAACACGGGAACGTGATACCATCGGTCCAGGATCGCATCGACCACGCCGCTCCGGCCCCACCGCAGCTCACTCATCGGACCGGCCGCCCGGGACACGGGCCGCGCCGGCTTCGCCGCGATTTCGACCAGCCGCGTGACCCGCCCGCCGATCACGTCGACGATGGCCTCACGCTGTCGCGACGTCAGGCGGCCTTCAAGAATCAGCCCGACCGCCACCTCGTGCGACGCGTCGCCGACCCTGATGCGGACCTGCCGGCACGGCGTCTCGCCGGGGGAGTTGTTCTCGAGCCGCGGCGCCAGCGCGCTCCAGGCGCGCTGCATCTCCCCAAAGGCGGTCTGCAGCGCCGGAGACTGCACGAGACACGTGTGAATTCGGACATGTGACGGCCCGGTCGCCGCGTGGAGCCCGAGGGCCGCGCCGTGCCCATCGGCGACGAGCACATACGTGCCGGCCGTGCGGTATCCCCACGCCGCGGCCGCGGACACGACGTGCACGGGTACGGCACCGAGATCGGTCGCGCCGAGCGCGCGCCGCACGAGCGCGCCTTTGTATTCGGCGTGCGCGGTGTCGTCGAGCCGCTGCCATTGGCAGCCGCCGCACTGCTCGAAGTGGGGACACAAGGGCCGGACGCGGCGCGGCGACGGGCGGACGAGCGTGACGAGATGCCCGCGGTACGCCGCATCACGGTGTTCGCGCAGCTCGACCTCCGCGATGTCGCCCGGGACGGCGTCCGGCACGGCGACGGTCCACGGCCCAACATGCGCGATCGCCCGGCGTCCGTCGGACATCTCCGTGAACTCTGCGCGGACGCGCGTGCCCGGCGCCGGCCGGGCGGGGCTGCGCGAGATCGGATTTATCTCTCCATCCTCCCGGGCCCGCCCGTCCGTCAGGCCCGCTCTCTTTCGTTTACAAGCCCGCCGCCGGAATTCCTCGCGACCGGGGGCCGACACGTCACGTGGTCGTAATCTCCAATATTTACGATGAGGACAGGGGGGGCACGGCGCGACGATCTCGCCGCGGAAGCGAGTGGTCAATCGTACGAATGTTCGGTAGGTATTTTTACAAGCATTGCTCAACTTGGCAGGAGAGATACCGGGAGATAGTTGTCGTATGACGTCCGATCGACATTCACGCGTCAGTATTCCTTCACCGATTCAAGGCGGCCGTCCGGCCAAATTCACTCGGAGGTGATATAGGATGCGCACGGTTCTCGCCATCATGCTCGCTGTTGCGGTGTTGGCACTCGGGGGCATCACTGGGGGCAACCTCCAGGCCGGTCATTCGTACAATTCTGATCAGATCGCAGCCGGCGAAAACGGAGGCGGCGGCTAGTTCGGAAGGCCAGGATAGCTCGGCGTCACCGGTAGGTCTCGCCGCCGGACGGCCGCCTATCGGATGGCAGGAGTCACCAGGGCCCCCTGTGAATAGTCAAGGACGCATTGACGCTCGGGGGGGCCGGTGCAATGCCCCAGTTGACCTTCGGGCAATTACTGAAACAAGCTCGCTGCGAGCGCGGCCTCAGTCAGTCCGAGGTCGCGGCGCCCCTCCTTACAAAAGCGTTCATTAGTCTTCTCGAGCGCGACGGCGCACGGCCGTCGTTCGGCACCCTCACCCATCTCGCAGAGCGGTTGGACCGTCCGCTCGCGTTCTTTATCGCCGGGTTGGACCGCCGAACCGTGGAGCGCGCGCTCGCGGAACTCGACGAGCGCGGCCGGTTGGCGCTCAGCCAACGCCGGTATCCCGCGGCGCACGCGGCGTTTGAGCAGCTCCGTGACCTCGCCGTGACAATCGGCGTGCCCCAGGCGGTGTCGAACGCGACGCTCGGGACCGGCGAGGCGCTGATCGAGCTCCACCGGCTGCCGGAGGCCGAGACGCTGTTGCAGGAGTCGCTCGAGGGGGCGCGCCGGACCGGCGACCGGTTGATGGAATGCCGGGCCCTGCGAGGCCTCGGTCTTGTCGCTCACCGGCGCGGCCGGCTCCTCGACGCGGTCGGGCTCTACCGCACGGCCCTGGCGCTGATTCCCGCCCTGTCCAAACCCGCCCCCGTGCTGCATGGTGAGGTGCTGTTGTATCTCAGCACCATGCAGTTCCGTCTCGGTCACTTCGACGAGTCGATGATCACGGCGATGGAATCGCTCGCGCTGCTGCAGGCCTGCGCTCCCGCCCGCGCCGCTGAAGCCCGGATGAATCTCGGCGTCGTGCACTACCGGACCGGCGACTATCCGAAGGCGCTCGACGAATACCGCCAGGCGCTGCGGATCGCGGAGCAGTACGAGGACACGCAGACCAACTTCCGCGTCCGCAACAACGTGGCGATGGTGCTGATCGAATCGGGGCAGCCCGACGGCGCGCTGGAGCACCTCACGCTGGCGGTCACGATGGCGCGCCGTTTCTCGGACATCCCCGGCGAGTGCCACGCGCTCACGGAACTTGCGCGATGCTACCTCGCGCTCGGCGCGCTCACGGAAGCGCGCGCGGCGGGCGAAGAGGCGGTGGGGCGCAGCCACGCCTGCGCGCTCACGGACGAGGTCGCCCGTGCGAGCATCGTCCTCGGCGTGGTGTCGGTGGCCGAGCGGCAGATCCAAAAAGGGCTGCGGTATCTCACGAATGCGTACCAGCACTCCACGCGGGCCGGCATGAC
>Ga0102924_1004735_pt1 | contig 13549 bp, 12 predicted proteins | sample PaiPotPPM11metaG_FD_80116 | JGI IMG/M metagenome (GOLD analysis project Ga0102924, IMG submission 80116) | Iron sulfur acid spring bacterial and archeal communities from Banff, Canada, to study Microbial Dark Matter (Phase II) - Paint Pots PPM... ... | reverse complement strand
TTTTGCACGGATGCCTGAAGACCCGCACCCGCTACGACGAGGCCACCGCGTGGGGTCACCGGGAAAAACTCCCTCAATCTTCCGTCGCGGCTTGACATTTAAGCTCCTGGGATGTCTTTCGACCGGCGAAGCGGACCGGCCGGCCCAGCGAAAGGAGGCTGCGATGGCGACCGCCGCGCTTCCCCAAGACCCTGATCTGGACCAGCTCCGCAACCAAGCCCGGGAGCTGCAGCGTGCCGTGCGCCGCGGCGAGCCCGCCGCGCTGACCCGGGTGTCGCGGTGGCATCCTGGGCCGCCGCCTGCCGACGGGTTCCCGCTGACCGCCGCCCAGCTCGTCCTGGCCCGCCAGCACGGCTTCACCAGCTGGGCCCGGATGCGCCGCTACGTCCAGATCGTGACGGCCCGGGCCTGGACCCCCGGCCAGCCGCCACCCGATGAGGAGCCGGTGGCCGACCGGTTCCTCCGGCTGGCCTGCCTGACGTACGGCGACGACCAGGCCGCCGACCGGGAAGCCGCCGCCCGGCTGCTGGCCGAGCATCCCGGCCTGCCGAGGGACAACCTGTTCGCCGCCGCCGCGTGCGCCGACGTGGCGCAGGTGCGCCGTCACCTGGCCGGCCGGCCAGCCGGGGCCAGCCTGACCGGCGGACCGCACGGGTGGTCACCGCTGCTCTACCAGGCCTACGCCCGCCACAACCCCCGCGTCGGCCTTCCGGCCACGCTGGAGACGGCCCGGCTGCTCCTCGACGCCGGCGCGGACCCCGACGACGGCCGCTTCTGGCACGCCCTGCCCACTCCGTTTACCGTGCTCACCGGCGTGCTCGGCTACGGCGAGCACCGCCAGCCCTGGCATCCGCACGCCAACCGGTTCGCCCGGCTGCTCCTCGAGCGAGGCGCTGACCCCAACGACGGGCAGACCCTCTACAACCGGATGTTCGGCAGCAACGACGACCACCTCGTCCTGCTCTTCGAATTCGGCCTCGGCCGCGACACCCGCGGCCCGTGGCACCGGCTGCTCGGCGAGTCGCTCGAGTCGCCCGCCGAGATGCTGCGCAGCCTGCTGGCCTGGGCCATCACCCACGATCAGCGCCACCGCGTCGCCCTGCTCGCCGAGCACGGCGTCGACGTCGTCAGCCCGTTCACCGAACCGCGCAGTCCCCGCCGCGGCACCCCGGTCGAAGTCGCTCTGACCAACGGCCACCGGGAGCTGGCCGACCAGCTCCTCGCCCTCGGTGCCCGGCCGCCCCGGCTGTCGGCGGCCGACGCGTTCGTCGCGGCCGTGCTCGCCGGCGACACCGAAGCAGCACAGCGAACTCCCGCCGAGGTCATCGCCGCCGTTCGACGAAAGCGGCCCGGCCTGGTCACCTGGGCCGCGGCCCAGGGCGCGGCCAACGCCGTCGAACTGCTCGCCACGGCCGGCTTCGACGTCAACGCGCTCGGCCGCAGCGACATCCCCGGCAACGAGCCCTGGCACACCGCCCTGCACGTCGCGGCCGAGAACGGCGACCTCACCCTCGCGCGCACGCTGCTCGAGCTGGGCGCCGACCCCAACATCCCGGACAAGCACTACCGGTCGACCCCGCTCGGCTGGGCCCGGCACTTCGGCCGGCCGGCCCTGGCCGAGCTGCTGGAGCCCCTCACTCAGCCGACCTGACCTTCACCCGCCGGCGGCCGGGGCGGTCATCGCGGCTTGTCCCAGCGGAGGGTGTAGCGGAAGAACAGGCGGCGCCGGACCACCGCGCCCGGCAGGCGGGCCCGGGCCGCAGCGGTGATGTCGGCCAGGGTGGCCTCGGGATCCCTGACCGGCATGCGCGGCTGGCCGCTGGCCGGCTCGCGGGCCGACCGCGCCGGCCGCGGATGCTTGATCAGGCCCATGACGAGGTTGGCCGGGGCCGAGACGAGGTCCACCGCGAAGTCGGCCGGCGAGTCCACGCGGGCGAGGCCGACGACGAGCAGGCGCCCGCCGGGCGCCAGGAGCCCCGGGATCCGGGCCAGGGTGCTGGCCAGGTCGAGATGGTGCAGCACGGCCACCATCGTGATCAGGTCAGCCCGGCCGTCATCGGCCGCCGGCGCGAAGCCGGCGAAGCCGCACCGGCGGATGCTGACCCGCGGGCAGCCGGCCAGGCGCGCGCTGGCCGCGGCGGCCATGCCCGGGTCGGCGTCGATCCCGGTGACCCGCGCGAAGTGCGGGACCAGCTTCCCGGCGAGCACGCCGGTCCCGCAGCCGACGTCCACGGCGAGCTGGCGGCGGGCGGGCAGGTTGCGCAGGATCCAGCCATGGAAGTGCTCGTTGTGGTTCCAGGGGTGGCGCGCGTTGACCCGGGCCAGCCACCTTCCGGCGCCGACTACCAGCGGATTCCGGCTGTTCCTGACGTCCATGCCGCGCAGTCTCCCAGAGCCGGGCCGCGTAGGCCGGTCACCACCGGGCGGGGTACACGAAATCGGCGGCGGGCCGGCCGAGCCACTGGACGATGCGCATGGCCAGGTCCATGCCGGTGGCGAACCGGGCCGTGCGCAGGCCGGTCAGCTGGCTCGGGGTGCAGCCGAGCAGGCCGGCGAGCTGCTTCCAGGTCAGGCCGTCCTGGCGGCGCTTCTCGTCCGCGGCCGCCCACAGCAGTTTGAGGCTCCAGCGCAGCCGCCGGTCCGGGCCGGCCCGGGGGAGCGCGAAGCGAGGGTCGTCACCGTCGGTCATGCCCGTCAGGAAGCTCTCCGGGTTCCGGCCCAGCCAGCGCAGCATGAACAGGGCGTGCTGGCAGGTGGCCCGCGGCTTCGCCGCCATGTTGGTCAGGGTCGAGGGGCTGATCGGGTGGTCGCGGCGCCGGTCGTTGAGCTCGGACGATAGCTGCCACAGCTGATCGGCCACCTGCCTCCAGGACAGGCCCAGCTCGACCCGGCGGGCGTCGAGCGCCGAGTACAGCGCGGAGCTGTCGAAGCGGCGGATCTCTCCTTCGGCCATGGCTGCGCCTACCAGCCGACGGCCCCGTCGGTGAGTTCACGGATCAAGTCGGCGTGGCCGTTGTGGCGGGCGTACTCCTCGACCATGTGGACGTAGATCCACCGCAGCGAGCAGGATTCACCCGACCGGGTGACGCCGGTGTCGTCGAGACCGCGGGCCGCGGCCGCGTCCCGGCTCGCCTGGCACTCGGCCTGCCACGCCGCCAGGTCGGCTTCCCAGTTGGCGCTGTCCAGGGGGACCATCTCGCTGTCTTCGACGGCGCGGTCGTACCAGAGAAACGGCGCGTCCGGCTGCCGTTGCAGGACCCGCCGGAACCACGAGCGTTCGACCTCGGCCATGTGCCGGACGATCCCGTGCAGGGACAGCTTGGAGGTGGCCACCGGCCGCGCCTTGCGCGCCCGGTCGTCAAGGCCCTCGCACTTGAGCAGCAGCGTGGTGCGGTGGAACTCCAGCCATGCCTCAAGCAGCTCGCGTTCGCCCAGGCCGTCTTTGGGCGGCTCGGTTCGCCTGAGGTCCTTAAGGTCTTTCACCATGAGCCGGAGCCTACTGGCTCGTCACTTCGTGCCGGCGGGGCCGTCGGCTAGCGCGCGGAGGGCCGGGCCGGCCAGCCGGTGGACCGTCCATTCGTCCATCGCGACCGCGCCCAGCGCGGCGTAGAAGCCGATCGCGGGCTCGTTCCAGTCGAGCACCGACCACTCGAGCCGGCCGTAGCCGCGCTCGAAGCAGATCCGGGCCAGCTCGGCGAGCAGCGCCCGGCCGTACCCGTGCCGGCGCAGGGCGGGCGTCACGTAGAGGTCCTCCAGGTAGATCCCGTGCCGGCCGACCCAGGTGGAGTAGTTCAAGAACCACAGCGCGAACCCGGCCACGGTCTCCTCATGCCCCGTGGTTCGAGGCACCGTGGTTTCATGCACCGTGGGTTGGTGCACCGCGACGTGCGCGAACACGGCCGGGCGCTCGCCGAACAGGGCCTGGCGCAGGTCGTCCTCGGTGGCCGTGACCTGGTCGGCGGAACGCTCGTACTCGGCGAGCTCGCGGATCAGCCGGTGGATCTCGGCGACGTCGCCGGGGCGGGCCGGCCTGATCATGCCCGGGCCGCGGGCCCGGGGGAGCCCGGTACGGGAGCGTCCGGCCCAGCGGACCCCGGTCCGGGGGAGCCTGGCCCAGCGGACCCCGGCCCAGGGGAGCCCGGCCCGCCGGGGCCCGGCACACCGAACCGGTACCGGAGCCGGAACCTGTCGGCCGCGATGACGATCTCGCAGGCCTCGACCACCTGGCCCGCGGCCAGGTGCGCGCGCTCGACGAGCAGCGCGGGCGCGCCGGCCGGCATGCCGAGCGCGGCCGACTCGGCCCGCAGCGCCGGGCGGACCGACACCTGCTCGACGACCTCGTCCACGACGATCCCGATCGAGGCCATCCGCTCGATCACCCCGCGGCCGGCCAGCGGGCCCTGCTCGGGCGCCTCGACCGGGGTGCCGGCGGTGATCCGGTCCGGCTCGTAGCTGGTCGCGAGCTGCACCGGCTCGGAGTCGGCGGTCAGCAGGTACCGCGTGCTGGTCACCCGGTCCACGCCCGGCTCGAGGCCGAGCCGCCGCGCGATGTGCGGCGGCGGGACCACGTGCTCGGTCTGGTGCTCCCAGGACAGGCGGCGCGCCGGGCCCGGCCCGGGACCGCGGCCGGCCAGGACGTCGGCCCCCCGGGGCCCCGGCGCCTCGTTCAGCCCGAACGGCGAGCCGGGGAAGTGCAGCCGGTCGTGATCCAGGTAGCTCGCGGGCGGCACCTTGCGCACGAACGACCCCGACCCCGTCCTGGCCTCGATCAGGCCCTCGGTCGCCAGGACCTGCAGCGCGTGCTTGGCCGCGGTCTCCCCGACGCCGTAGTTGGCGATGATCGCGTTGCGGGACGGCACCCGCGCCCCGGGCGGCAGCACGCCGCCGCGGATCCGCTCCCGGAGATCCTCGAGCACCCGGAGATACACCGGGTCGGTGACGGTGCCCATGGACGACCAGTGTGGCGCAGGCGCGCGGCAAGCTGTGGCCCAAGCGAGATCTTGTGACCACACCTTTCCCGGGACCGCCCGTTCTTCCTGTCCGGCAACCTGGCCACGATGGCGCCCGGGCTGCCCTACGCGATCGGCATCCAGCACGCGTTCCCGGACCGCCAGGTCATCGGGTACGTGGGCGACGGCGGGTTCGCGATGCTGATGGCGGAGTTCCTGACCGCGATCAAGCACAGCCTCCCGGTCAAGATCGGCATCAACAGCAACTACTCGCTGGGCAGATCCTCTCGGAGCAGATGGTGCTCGGCTACCCCGAGTACGGCGTGCGCCAATCCGAGCCGTTCGCGGACTACGCCGCGCTGGCCTCGGCGAACGGCGCGCTGGGGATCAAGGTGGACCGGGGCCCGCGACGTGCGCGCCGCGGTCGAGCGAGCGCTTGGCCACGCCGGCCCGGCACTGGTCGACGTCAACGTCAACCCGGACGAGCCGCCGCTGCCCGGCAAGGTCGAATACCAGCAGGCCAAGAAGTTCGCCCAGGCGTTCGTGCGCGGCCAGCCCCGCAAGTCCACCATCGCCACCACCCTTTCCGCGGCAAGATCGACCAGCTCAAGCCCTAACCCTCGAGCCCCGGATTCACGTCGATGGGCCATCCACCCGAATAGGTTGCGGTGGATGGCCCATCGACTCAGTGCTGGCGGGCGGCGGGCGGGGCGGGCCTAGGCGCCGTGAATGTGCGTCTGGCGCACACGTGGCTACATCAGACACGCGTCCGTGTCTCGGATGACACCCCTCCAGCTCACACCAGTCCCTCTGGCCCCACCCGTGAGACAACTTTAATGATCTAGGACTCAAACGTCGCAAATAGACGGGTTTGGGTCCTAGATCACGCGGGCGAGTGAACGGGAGTGGCCAGTGGGGCCTTTGGGGCGAGGGACGGTCCTCGCGGGCGTGACCACACCTTCCCGGCCCGGCCCAACCGGTCCCGGGCCGCGCCCCCCGTCCGGGGCCGGGCGCGGTCAGCCGTGGTCGTGCCCGGGGGGCGGCGGCACGCCCAGCGCGGGGTTGCGGTCGAAGAAGCCGGTGGGCTTCAGCGTGAACCCGCACCGGGCCACCGGCATCACCGGCCAGTCCTCCAGCCGCGGGAAATGCGTCGGCCCGAAGGTGTGCCACAGCACGACATCCGTCCCGTCGATGTCCCGGTCGCCGACGACGAACGCGGGCAGGCCCGCCCCGCCCGGGTGCTGGTTGACGAAGTCCCCGGCCGGGTACCGCTGCGCCGGGTCGTAGCGGGTCACCCACAGGTGGTGGGTGGCGAACGCGGCCCGCGCGTGCAGCGACGACTGCGGGTCGGCCAGCAGGGGCGGCGCCGCGTCCGGGTACAGGGTGTAGCCGGTCGGCTGGCCGAACCGGTTGACCCGCTCGGTGCTGACCACCCGCCAGGTCCGCCCGTGCGCGCCGTCGCACCGGCGCCGGGCCTGCGACTCCCGGCCCAGCCGCGTCACGGTGCGGGCGATGGCGTTGCCGTACGGGTTGCCCGGCCCGACCGGGACGCCGCCGACGTCCACCTCGTCGACCGCGTTGGCCGTGCCGTCCACGTTCATCACCAGCCGCGCGCTGAACAGGTGCTGGTGCACCGGCCCGCCCAGCCCGGGCGCCACCTCGGTGGAGTGCGGCGCGTCGCCGTCGCGGTAGGACGAGGTGAACAGCGCGCCGGTCAGCTTGATCTCGTGCTCGATCGTTCCGTCCAGGTAGAAGTACCAGTAGAAGCCGTAGTCGTAGTTGCCGACCGTGCTCCAGAACGAGACCACCAGGCGCCGCTGGCGGCGCGTCTGGGCCGAGCCGTTCCACATGTCGGTGTGCTTCCAGAGGATCCCGGCATCCTCCTCGTGGACGCAGACCGCGTTGCGCACCACCCGCGGCTCGCCCAGGTCGTCGGGCACCGTGGCGTCCAGGTACGCGATCTCGCCCAGGCAGTCGCAGCCGCGCTCCAGCGAGTTGACCCACTTGCCGAGCAGGTACTCGCCGGCGTCGAAGTACGCCTGCCAGTAGCGGAACCGCGGGTCGCCGTACGGCACCACCATCTCCGCGATGGACGCCCGGTAGACCACCGGCCGGGCCCGCCCGGCGTCGTCCAGGCTGATCTGGTGCAGGATCAGCCCCTCCCGCGCGTCGAAGCCGATCCGCATCGACCAGCCCTGCCAGGACAGCTGCTGGCCGTCCAGGGTGAAGCTCGGCCCGTCCGGCTGGGTGATCTCGATCGGCCGCAGGCCCTCGCGGGCCGGCCCGCGCACCGCCGGGTCGTCGTAGTCGCCGGACTCGTCCGGCACCGGCACCTCGAACTCGTCGACGATCTTGAACACCTTGCGCTCGACCAGGTCGACGTAGGCGGCGATCCCGTCCACCGGGTGCGCCCAGATGTAGTCGTGCTCGCGCTCCTGCCGGAAGGCCACGACCCGGACCATCCGCCGCCCGTCCTCGTCGGCCCGGCCGAACGATCCCGCGCTCAGCGCGCAGGCCCGCAGCTTGGCCGGGTCGGTCAGGCCGCGCCTGGCCATCGCCGCCTGCCAGCCGGGATCGGCCCGCACCACCTCCTCGACCATGGTGTAGTCGTCGCCGGTGATCGGCAGCTGGCCGTCGGAGCGCGGGTCGAGGACCCGGCGCGACACGACCCGGCCGTCGTCCAGCGAGACGACCACGTCCGCGGACTCGCCGGTGGCCCCGTCGAGCAGGAACGCCCGCAGCCGCCGGTCCGGCCGGCCCGCCGCCGCCCCGCCCAGGACCTGATCCTTGGGCGGCTCGTCCAGCCCGTAGTAGGCGAACCGGACGCTCTCGCCGAGCAGGCCCGCGCCGGCCAGGATCTGGCACCCCGCCCGGTACTCGGCCGCGGTGGCCGGGTCGAGCGGGTGCGCCTGCTCCCGGCCCGGCGCATCGGCCGGCCGGACGTCGGTGTCGGTCATTCCAAACCCCCAAATTCCATGGAACGAAATGGCGTGCGGCGGCCCGGGGACCGCCCGGCGGGCCGGTGCGCGGCTGGCTGTCGTCGCCCTATTCATCAGCCACGATCGAGCCGACCCGGTCGCCGAGGGTCGGGTCCCGCCGGTTGAGCACGAAGGCGTAAGTCACGGAGACGACGATGATGGCCAGCGCCGCGTACGGGAACCAGTCCAGCGGCTGCGGCTGCGGCGGCTTGCACAGGTAGTAGACCGGGATGGCGATCGCGATCATGCCGAGGACCGGCAGGATCAGGTGCTTGAGCAGGTTGAACTCCTGCGGCCGGTACTTGCGGTAGTAGAACGGCAGGGCCAGGTTGGCCAGGAAGTACACGACCAGGATGAGCAGCGTGCCCATCGTCCCGGAATCGTCGAAGAAGCTCAGCCCGTTCATGTTGCCGCTCTGGTGGCTGCCGATCAGGTGCAGGATGCACCAGACCGCGATGATCCCCCCGGCCAGGCCGACGAAGGTGTAGATGGCGTTGATCGGGGTGCGGCGGGTCGGGTGCACCCGGCCGATCCAGCGCGGCAGCAGGCCCTCGCGCCCGGCGTTGAAGACCAGCCGGGCCTGCGAGTTCACCGCCGCGATCAGCACGCCCACGGTGGAGGTCAGCCCGGCCAGGTAGGCGATGACCGCCACCTTGGCCAGCGCCGAGTGCGCGACCGTGATGAACGGGATCAGCGGCACCGCGAGCGACTTGGCGTTGTCGTGGAAGCCCGCGACCGTGGCGTAGGCGACCAGCAGGTAGAGCACGGCCATCATCGCGATCGACAGGTACACCGCGCGCGGCACGTTGCGCCGCGGGTTGCCGGTCTCCTCGGCCAGCGCGGCCGAGTTCTCCCAGCCGATGAACAGGTACACCGCCAGCGGGAACCCCGGCGCGAGCCCGCTGAACCCGTTGTTCAGGTGGCTCCACTCGAACGGCGCAGCGGACAGCTGGCTGCCGTTCTTGACCAGCACGGCGACCGCCACGATGACCAGGACCACCATCTCGAAGCCGAAGAAGAAGCCCGCCAGCTTGGTCGAGACCGCGACGCCGCGGTACATCATCACCACCGAGCCCGCGGTGAGCAGCACCGACCAGATGATCCACGGGACGTTCCAGTGGAAGTAGTAGGCCAGCACGTACTCGAGGTACCACCCGGAGACGGCCAGCACCGAGGAGATCGCGATGATGTAGCCGGCCCCGCAGAGCAGGGCGGTGGTCACCGCGCTGGTGCCGCCGAAGGATTTGCCCACGAACGTGATGAACCCGCCGGTCGACGGCTGGGCCCGGGAGAACTGCGACAGCGTGTTGCCGAGGAGCGCGATCGCGATGGCGGCCGCGATGATCGTCAGCGGCGCCGCGATCCCCGCCGTCACGACGATCAGGCCGAAGCTGAAGAAGAAGCTGTACGCGGGGCCGATGTTCGCCATCGTCGAAGCCGCGATGTCGACCAGGCCGAGGGCCCCGCGGTGCAGCCGCTCGGGTGATTCCGGGGCCTTGGTCTCCGAGAACGGAACGGAAGCCGCTTCGCTCATGTTCTCTCCTCGGTCTCGGCCGCCGGGTCAGCGGCGCTGCCTGCATTGTCAGCCGCGCGGCAGTCCGTGGGAAGACGGCGGAGAAGCGCGGCTTGGCAGCCGCTTTCCAATTTGCGCCGCATGTGGCGGTTGGCGCAAGAGGGGAGGCCCGAGGCTGGCTCGCCGCTGGCCGGCCCGGCAGGCCGCAGCCGCTATTCGGTGCTGCCCTCTTCCAGCAGCAGGTGATATCCGTTCGGGGTCCGGGCGTGCAGCACGCGGTACTGCCAGTCCGGCGCCGGAGCCATTAGCTCTTCCCGGAACGGAACGCCAGCCTCGGTCAGCCGCTTGCGCGCCAGTTCGATGTCGGACACGCCGAATTGCCAGGTCAGGACGTGGTCGGGGGCTCCGAAGCGGAACCCGTCCCGGCGCTCGATGCCGAACTCGACATTTCCGTGCCCGAGTGAGGCGAAATCGGGGTACTCGGGACCCTCATACGTCACGTGGAAGCCCAGCCGGAGGTAGAAGTCACGTTCGGCCGCCAGATCGGCGACGAACAAGATCGGGATGATCCGGCTGAACAACGCGGTCATAGCGGGCATCGTAGCGATCCGGTCCAGCCAGGGTAAGGTGGTGCGATTACGGGACGGCAACCTTTCTTGGAGGGAGGGAGCGGCTGCCCCCAGCCGGAGCGCTGGAGCACCCGCCGCGTTGCTGGATGGCGCTGCACATCCCGAGCCCGCCGGTCAACGGCTTCCACATCGGCTCGCTGTTCATTCACTTCTACGGGCTGATGTACGTGGTCGGGATCACGGCCGCGATCCTCATCGCCCGGCGGCGATGGCGGGCGGCGGGCGGTGACCCGGCCCTGGTCGCCGACATGGCCACCTGGGCGGTGCCCGCCGGGATCATCGGCGGGCGGATCTACTTCGACATCACCACGCCGTTCGACATCCCGCACGTCTGGTACGGGGTGTTCGCGGTGTGGAGCGGGGGGCTGGGCATCTGGGGCGGCATCGCGGGCGGCACGGCCGCTGGGCTCTGGCGGGTGCACCGCCAGGGCGCCAGCATGGGCTCGTTCGCCAACGCGGTGGCTCCGGCGCTGCTGGTCGCCCAGGCCATCGGGCGGATCGGCAACTACTTCAACCAGGAACTGTTCGGCAAGCCGACCGGCCTGCCCTGGGGCCTGGAGATCGCCCCCCAGTTCCGCCCGAGCGGGTTCACCCAGTACCCCACGTTCCAGCCGACGTTCCTCTATGAATTGATCTTTGACCTGGCGCTGGCCGCCGCGCTGGTCTGGCTGGGCCACCACCGGCGGATCCGCCCGTGGGGGCTGTTCGCGCTCTACGTGGCCGGCTACTCGGCGTTCCGCATCTTCGAGGAATCGGTCCGGATCGACTCGTCCGCGCACTTCCTCGGGCTCCGGCTGAACTTCTTCGTGGCCTGCCTCGGCACGCTGGCCGGCCTGACCTGGTTCGCGGTCGTCCAGCGGCGCAAGCCCGCGGCCGAGCCGGAGCCGGAGCAGCCGGAGGAGCGCGGGGCGGAGAACCCGGCGCCGCGGGAGGAGCCCGAGGAGCCGGTGCCGAGCCCGGCCGGCGAGGCCTAGCGGCCCGGCCGGCGCCTGGCCGGGTCAGCCAGGCGCCGGCGGCCCGGGTCCGGGCGGGCGCGCGGTTACGCCTCGCCGAACCTCTTGATCTCCTCGTACTCGGCCGCGGTCAGCTCACGCGGCACGTCGTCCCGGGCGACCTTCTCCGACTGCACCTGCTGCCGGATGCTGTCGACGATCTCGGGGTTGGCCAGCGTGGTGACGTCGCCCACGTCGGCGAAGTTGGAGATCGACGCGATCACCCGGCGCATGATCTTGCCCGACCTGGTCTTCGGCATGTCGGCCACGATCCAGACGCTCTTCGGCCGGGCGATCTTGCCGATCTCGGTCTCGATCGCGCCGGTGACCTTGCGCTCCATCTCCGGGCCGGAATCGATGCCGGGCTTCAGCGAGACGTAGATCTCCACCGCGCGGCCGCGGATGTCGTCGATCACCGGCACCGCCGCGGCCTCCGCGACCTCGTCGACGGTCAGCGCGGCCGACTCGATCTCCTTGGTGCCGAGCCGGTGCCCGGCCACGTTGATCACGTCGTCGACGCGGCCCAGGATCCGCAGGTACCCGTCGGGGGCCAGCACCGCGCCGTCGCCGGCGAAGTACGGCCAGTCGTGCCAGTCCTTGCTGCCGGTGTCGGTGTTGTACTTGCGGTAGTAGGTGTCCACGAACCGCTCGGGCTGGCCCCAGATGGTCTCGAAGATGCCCGGCCACGGGTTGCGGATGCAGATGTTGCCCGCCCGGCCGGCCGGGACCTCCTCGCCGGCCTCGTCGTAGATGATCGGGAGGATCCCGAGCGCCGCCGGGCCGCAGCTGCCCGGCTTCATCGGCTTGAGCGCCGGCAGGCCGGTGCCGAGGAAGCCGCCGGTCTCGGTCTGCCACCAGGTGTCGAGGATGACCGCCTCGCCCTTGCCGACCTCGGTGTAGTACCAGCGCCAGACCTCGGGCTCGATCGGCTCGCCCACCGTGGTCATGTTCTTGAAGTGGTAGTTGTACTTGCGCGGCTCCTCGGGGCCGATCTTCCGCAGCTGCCGGATCGCGGTCGGCGAGGTGTGGAAGATGTTGACCCCGAGCTGCTCGGCGATCCGCCACGGCCGCCCGGCGTCCGGGTAGTTGGGCACGCCCTCGTAGACCACCGTAGTCGTGCCCAGGGCCAGCGGTCCGTAGACGATGTAGGAGTGGCCGGTGATCCAGCCGATGTCGGCCATGCACCAGTACACGTCGTCGGGGTGGATGTCCTGGTAGTACTTGGACGTCCCGGCGACGTAGGCCAGGTAGCCGCCGGTGCTGTGCTGGCAGCCCTTGGGGCGGCCGGTGGTGCCGCTGGTGTACATCAGGAACAGCGGCGCCTCCGCGGGCATCGACACCGGCTCGACGGTCTGGCCCTGGTGCTGGCTGAGCAGCTCGTCCACGAACACGTCCCGGCCCTCGGCCATCGGGATCTGGGAGGCGTACTGGCCCGGGTGCCGGCGCCAGACCAGGACCTTGTCGACCTCCTGGCCCTGCCTGGCCGCCTCCTCGACGGCCTCGTCGGCCTTGACCTTGTGGTCGATGAGGTTGCCGCTGCGGTAGTAGCCGTCCATCGTGATCAGCACGCGGCTGCCCGAGTCCGCGATGCGGGTGCCGCAGGCGTTGCCGCTGAAGCCGCCGAACACCTGCGAGTGGATCACGCCCAGCCGGGCGCAGGCCAGCATGGTGACCGGCAGCTCGGGGACCATCGGCATGTGCAGCGTGACCCGGTCGCCGGTCTTCAGGCCGAGGTCGTCGCGCAGCACCGCGGCGAACTCGTTCACCTGGCGGAGCAGTTCCGCGTAGCTGAGGTGAACGTGCTCGTCGGACTCCAGCTCCGGCACGAAGACAATCGCGCTCTTGTCCGGGTTGGTCGCGGCGTGCCGGTCCACGCAGTTATATGACGCGTTAAGGCGGCCGCCGACAAACCACTTCCAGAATGGCGGGTTGCTGGTGTCGAGCGTCGTCTGCCACGGCGCATCCCAGCTCAGCAGGTCCGCGTACTCCGTGAAGCAATCCGGGAAATTATCCTCGCTGAACCGGTCGTAGATGGCCGGGTCGGCGGCGTTAGCCTGGTCGATGAACTTCTGCGGGGGATAGACATATTCTTCCTCGCGCCAGTGCACCGCAATCTGCGTCTCGGAGACTTCTATCTCGGGACCGTCTGTCATGCTCGTCCTCCAGCCGAAGATGAATGCGGCAAGGCGGGATGGGACTGCCGTCGCCTACTAAACAGAGGCTCAATCGTATCGCCGCAGGACAAGGCGGAACAGGCCCGTGCCGCCCGGCGGCACGGCGTGATCGAGTCCGGCCAGGAGAGGTTGACATCGCGGCGATCAACGGTATGTTGCTGGGCAGTCCAGCACCGGGCCAGCCGGCCGGGGCGGTCAGCCGCCCCGACCGTGTTGTGCCAGAAGAGGGAATACGGAGGTCCCTCTTATGCCAGGCGCAGCGTGGAAGGGGGCTGCTCCTCAGGCCCCGGCTGGGCGGGGGGTTGGACCCGGGA
>Ga0102924_1004730_pt1 | contig 13554 bp, 9 predicted proteins | sample PaiPotPPM11metaG_FD_80116 | JGI IMG/M metagenome (GOLD analysis project Ga0102924, IMG submission 80116) | Iron sulfur acid spring bacterial and archeal communities from Banff, Canada, to study Microbial Dark Matter (Phase II) - Paint Pots PPM... ... | reverse complement strand
GTTTCGGAGATGAATGCGAACGCGGGGATCACCAGGACGTAAACTTCCGGATGGCCAAAAACCCAGAAGAAGTGCATCCAGATCACGGCGGAACCTCCGGCCTGCGTGTCGAAGAAGTGTCCGCCCAGATAGCGGTCGATCACCAGCATTACTTGCGCGGCGGTCAGAGGGCTCACGGCAAGGATTACCAAGCCGGACATGACCAGGTTGAGCCACGCTAACAGCGGCATTTTCCCTAAGCTCATCCCCGGGCAGCGCATGCATAAAATCGTCGTCATGATATTGATCGCCGTACCGATGCTGCCGAATCCCGAGACCAGCAAAGCGAGCGTCCAGAAATCCGTGCTGTGTCCGACCGAGAACGTTCGCGAAGTCAGGGGCGCATAGGCAAACCATCCCACGTCCGGCGCGTTTCCTGCCCCGTACAGCCCGTTCGCTCCGACCAGGCTGAAATAAAGCAGAAGACCTCCGAATGCGGTGAGCCAGAAACTGAAAGCATTCAAACGCGGAAACGCCATATCCCGCGCCCCAATCATCAGCGGAACTAAATAGTTGGCAAATCCAAACACCAGAGGCATGACCACGAAGAAAATCATTGTGGTTCCGTGCATGGTAAACATCCGGTTGAAAACCTGCGGGGAGACAAAATCGTTATGCGGACGAATCAGCTGAATGCGGATGATCGTCGCCTCGATTCCGCCGACCACAAGAAAAATCAGGGCATAGACGATATACAGAATGCCCAGCCGCTTGTGATCAACCGTCGTAATCCATTCATGCAGTTGATCGACGAATGGACGCGAAAGGCTTTCGCTGCTCGGCCAGGCGATGGATTCAGTCGACATCAGCCACTCTCCTCGTGAGGTTCGGCAATGGGCTCAAGAACGTCTTCAACGAAGTGTCTCCAGATAAGCGGTCAATGCGTCCACTTCTCCATCGTTCAATTCCATTGCGGGCATCAAGGATCCTGGCTTGATCGCGTTGGGATTTTTAATCCAGAGTCGAAGATTTTCCGCTGTATTAAGGGCAGCGCCGGCTGCGATCGTGTCGCGACTCATCAAGTGAGTAAGATCTGGGCCGAAGCGCCCGTTGGCCACCGTTCCCGCAATGGTGTGGCAGTTGATGCAGGCGGTGGTTTCGAATATTCGTTGCCCTTGCGTAACAGCATCACCTACGGCTGCGGGTTGGCGCTGCTCTTCAATCCAGCGATCGAAGTCCTCCCGCGACTGAACATAAACGCGCAGAAGCATCTTGGCGTGTTGTGTCCCGCAATACTGGGCACACTGGCCCAGATAGAGGCCCGTCTGCTGTGGATCAATCCATATGCTGTTCGGATGGTTGGGAATGAGGTCAGTTTTACCCGCCAGACGCGGAATCCAGAAACTGTGGTCGGTATCCGCGGACAGCAACTGAATGAAGGTCGGCGTCGGATGGATCGGATCGCTGACCGGCACATGCAATTCATTTGCGGTTATAACCTTCAGACCCGGGTAGCGGTACTCCCACCAGAACTGGTGGCCAATTGCGACAACCTCGATCGCCCCGTCGGGTCGCGATGCCTTCTGGACGTCTGCGATCACTCGCACCGTTGCCATGAATAAAGCCACCACAATCAGCACCGGGATGACCGTCCAGGCAAGTTCAACCTGATTGCTGCCGTAGACCTGAGGAGGCTCGCGGCCATCGTCGTTGCCCCTTTTCCTGAACTTTACGACACAGTAAGCGAGCAAGCTAAAGACAACCACGAAGATGGATGCTGTGACCGATAGAACAAAGAGGGATAATCCGAAGATCGACTTGGCTGGCGTCGAGGCGGGCGCAAAGATATTTGTCGGACTCAGGGCTGGAGTCGCCGGCTCGGCGGCGCCAGCTGCCGCCACAAACCAGAGGACAACCACAAGCCCCTGAAGCGCGCTCAATCTCTTCGATGTGTGTGCGCCGCTCATTTGGAACTTACTCGAATCCCTAGGTTTTGAATCTCTCAAAATCAGTGATGCAGAAGTTCGTAGATCAGTTACACACTCGCGGCGATTCTGTCGGACTCCGAGGATCTCTTCTCGACGGAGGCCATCTCTTGGTTGAAGTTGAAGTCAGTAGCGGCGTCCCCGGTAATAAGCCGCGCCCCGCGACTGAAGGTCAAATCCTGGAAAGCCCACTGAATAAGAACCAAAATGCGGCTCTGGAACTGGACGAGGTACAGCAGGTGGATGAACGCCCATACAAACCAAGCCAGGAATCCGGACAGATGGATGCCGAAGGCATCCGCCACTGCGGCCCACCGGCCAATCACTGCCAGGCTGCCCTTATCGAAATACTTGAAGGGAGGAAGATCCTTCTCGCCCTGGAGTTTCCGGACGATTGCCGTTGCGGCGTAGGCTCCTTGCTGCATGGCTACTTGAGCTACTCCCGGCAACGGTTTTCCGTTGGCATCAACCGACAGAGCGAGGTCTCCGACCACATAGATATCTGGATATCCGGCAATGGCGAGATTTGGACCTACTTTGATCTGGCCGCCTTTATTTGTTTCCACCTTTGTCCGCTGTGCCAAAGTCTTACCCAATCTGCCAACTGCTACGCCGCCCGCCCAGATTACGGTTCTGGCCTCCAAACGATCGACACCGTCATGAGCCTGGATGTTCACGCCTTCCTTATCAATGTCTTTCACCATCAGGCTGGTCCTCACCTGCACCCCGAGTTTCGCCAGCAACTGTGCCGCCTTCTCCGACAAGTCTTCCGGGAAGGTGGGAAGCACCCGCGACGCCCCATCTATCAAAATGATTTGTGCCTCTTGTGGATTGATCGAGCGGAAGTCATTCTTGAGTGTCTGTCGAGCGATGTCGGCGATGGCTCCGGCAAGCTCTACTCCTGTTGCGCCTCCACCTACAATGACGAACGTAAGCCAAGCGCGCCGTTGCGCCTGATCAGGCATCCGTTCGGCGACCTCGAACGCATACAGAATCTTGTGCCGGACGTTTGTGGCTTCTTCTACGCTCTTCAGGCTTGGAGCCCATTCTCGCCAGGCTTCGTGGCCGTAGTAAGAGCTCTGCGAGCCCGATGCCACAATCAGTGAGTCAAACTCCAGGCTGGCCCCATCCTCGAGTAGAACGTGCTTGGCCGCCGGATCGATATCGATTACATCGCCGAGCAGAACGCGGGTGTTCTTCTGGTGGCTCAAGACGCTGCGCAATGGCGCCGCGATTTCTCCGGGAGATAGCGACCCGGTGGCAACCTGGTAGAGCAACGGCTGGAATAAGTGATAGTTGCGCCGATCGATCAGAGTCACATCGACGGGCGCAGACTTGAGCGCTTCCGCGGCGAGTAAGCCTCCAAATCCGCCGCCCACGATAATCACTTTCGATCGTCCGCTCATATACGCTCTCGTTACGACTGCTTCTTCGTTCTGGTACCTTCCCTGCGCGGTCGAAGGAGCACAACAATCGACCTGGGAGCCACCGCGTAGTCCATCCGCTGCAAGGCAATGCCGCTCTCCGAGAAATCGTTGGGACTCGGCAATGCTGTGTCCACAATTCTTTTCCACTCCAGCGGAATCCCTTCCTGCACTTGGAATTTCACCTCTCCCCAATACGCGTTGATCATGGCATAGATATCGTCATCGTCCTGAGAGGCGCCGTGCAGGCAAAACGCCAGGCTATGAGAGTCGTAGGAGAGGTCGACCGTTGGACCCGCGCCGTACCAGGAAATATCCTCCCGCCAGAACCTGCTGCGTCCCAGGGCGGGATGATTTTTCCGGAATGCAATCACGCCTCGGAAAAAACGGAAAATATCGTCGTTTGCCCGGAGTTGGCTCCAGTCCAGCCATCCCGTTTCGTTGTCCTGGTTGTACGGGTTGTTGTTGCCGAACTGCGTGTTCATAAATTCGTCTCCTGCCCGGAACATCGGGGTTCCGTTCGACAACAGCAGCAGGCAGCAGAAGTTCTTAATCTGTCTTCGACGTAGTTCCAGCACCTCCGCCGCCGCGCCTTCATCTCCTTCGTTGCCGCAGTTCCAACTATGGTTGTCGTCCGTGCCGTCCTGGTTATTGTTCCCGTTTTTCCAATTGTGCTTGTGATCGTAGGAGACGAGATCGTACAGAGTGAAGCCGTCGTGGGAAGTTACAAAGTTCACAGTCTGGTAGGCGTGATACGCATCGGCGCGGCTGTCGGGAAACAAATCATCGCTGCCATAAACGCGACGCATCAGGTCGGGGACCAACCCCGGATCGCTCTTAACGAAACGGCGAATGTCGTCGCGATACCGCGCGTTCCACTGCAGCCAGGTTATGCCTGGGAAGCCGCGTCCAAGCTGATAAGCGCCTGTGTCCCAAGGTTCTGCGATTAAACGCAACCGACTAAGCTCCGGATCAGCGGAAATTTGACTAAAGATGGGAGCTTCTCCCCAGTTGAGAGATCCATCCGCATTGCGGCTGAACACGGACGCCAGATCGAAGCGGAATCCGTCGATATGCATTTCTCGTTTCCAGTAACGCAAGCTGTCCATCACCATCTTGCGCACATGCGGCTGGCTGAAATTCAAAGTATTGCCGGTTCCTGAGTAATTCGCGTAAGGGTTTGCCGGATCAGAAGACAGCATGTAATAACCTGCGCTGTCGAAGCCCTTGAAGCTGTAAATTGGCCCCCTGCGGTCGCCCTCGCACGTGTGGTTGTACACGACGTCGAGCACCACGCCGATATCAGCCTCATGAAGCGCCTTCACCATCTTTTTGAATTCAATATGTTGTTCATCAGCACCGCAGCTGCTTGCATACTGGGCGTGCGGTGCGAAGAAATTCAGAGGCATGTAGCCCCAGTAGTCGCCTTCTTGCGGATCACGTTGAAACACCGGCATCAGTTCGACAACCGTGACCCCGAGTTCCCTCAGATACGGGATCTTTTCCACCAGACCGGCATATGTTCCGGCACGAGCAGGATCCACGCCGGAGTTGGAGTTCTTCGTAAACCCCCTCACGTGAAGTTCATAGATGATGGCATCCGACTGATGAAGCGGCGACCGATCCGCTGCCCAGTCGAATGTCGGGCGATGAGCAACCAAAACTCCTAACGGCGCACGGCCCGCGTTTCCCCCTTCGCGCATAGCCAGCTTGCGATCAAAACCGGGAGGAAAGAAAATGCATTTCGCGTAGGGGTCGAGGAGAACCTTCTGCGGGTCAAAGCTATGCAGTTGAGGTATGCTCTCTCCCGACACGGAGTATGCGTAGTAGCGAGCTTCAGTTATCTTTGTGATCGGAATCCGGCAGTGCCAGATCCGCCCTGACTTGTTCCGCAGAAAATCGAAGCGAAAGGTCAGGAGGGGGTTCACCAAATCGTTGGCGGAATACAGTAGTAGAGTGACACCCTCCGCGTGCTCAGAGTGAACGGCGAAGTTGAACGCCTGCTCCGCCTCGATCCACGCGACCCCAAGGGGTAAGGGACTTCCCTCAGCCTGGGCCCACGTCGGGCGTTTGGAGAATGCGGCCGGCTCGGGGAGGGCAGCCTCGGCTGGAGAATCTACATTAGCAAGCACATCGAGGGTTGACCTGTTCACTTAGCCTCTCTGAACCTTGACTAGTTTCGCCAGCTGACCTCAGTCTGGAAAAAATACAGCTTGTTACAAGGCTGGCGCCGGTCGCATCCGGCGGGTACTTGGTTGCATGCACTTGTCCTTCCAAGCTCGACCGAAGTCGGCTTCGAGAGGCACGCACGCTGGATCAATCAGTTAGTCGTAAGAGCGGAGCGCCAAAAGCAGGAACCCTGTCATTCGGCGGTGACAGCACTTCGTCAGATGTCAATCAGGTGTCAGGCCTCGGAGGCCGCCCGGTCAGCGAAAATCACCGCCCGATCCTGTCGAATCCGTCCGGCAGGGATTGAGGCATCGGCCTTGCGCAAGCGCACGAGTGCATCTATCTTCTCTTTGCCCGTCACCAACCAGAGGATATGCCTGGCGCGGTTAATGACCGGATAGGTTAATGTCATTCGCCGTCTCCCCTGGTAGCTGCCGGTCAGAGCCACATCACTGTCAGTAACGTTAAGTACGGGATCATCCGGAACAAGAGAGGCAGTGTGGCCGTCCGGTCCCACGCCGAGGTGAACCAGGTCCAGCGTGGGCGGCGAACCCACCAACTCCTGGAGCGTCAATGCATACTGCCCGGGCGCGGCTTCCAAGTCCGGCGATTCCACTGGCATCGGATGGATATTCCCGGGTGGAATTGGGGAGTGATCGAGCAGACTTTCTCGAAGATGCGTGAGATTCCTGTCTGGATTTCCTGCAGGCGCCACGCGCTCGTCCACTTGCACGACATGGATGTTCTCCCACGGGAGCTCTTCCTGCGCCAGCGCGCGTAGCATGATCCAAGGAGTACGCCCGCCGCTGACGGCCATCACGAACCGACCGCGCGCACCGACCGTAGCCCGCGCCGCCGCGGCAATAAACTTAGCCGCCGCTTGGGCGGCAGATTCGTCATCGGCAAATACTTCAACGTTCATTCCGGTTTCTCCGCTTCGATTTCCAGCGCGTCGAGCGTCATCACGGGAAGGGCCTTTTTTTATCAAGCAGCTTTACCCTCAGCCGCCGATGTCTCGTCTCCAACAATCGGGTTCTTCCAGCCTCCCGGCGGCGTCACTCGGTCGATCTCGTTCGGCCCCCAGCTTTTTGGCTCGTAGGGATAGACTGGCGTAGCTTTTTTCAGGAGTGGATCGACGATTCGCCATGCTTCTTCCACGTAGTCTTCGCGCGCGAATAGCGTAGCGTCTCCGGCCATCGCATCTCCCAGCACTCGTTCGTAGGCGTCCATCTCCTCCGCGCTGGGTTGTTCACTCGCGATCATCTCCGTAGGTTCACCGGCCATCTCGTCCGGAGACATCACCGTCATGCCCATGGCAATGGACACGTCCGGACTGATTCGGAAGCGGAGATAATTCGAGTGCAGACCATCCGATGGGATTACACTGGGCGGCTTTCGTAGCCGACATACGACCTCCGTGGACGTGACCGGCAAACACTTCCCGGCGCGGATGTAGAACGGAACTCCCTGCCAGCGCCAGGAGTTGACCTCCAGCTTAAGTGCAGCGAAGGTTTCAACCTTCGAGTCCGGCGCGACTCCTTTTTCCTGCAGATATCCGCGAAACTGGCCGCGAACTACGCCTTTCTCGCCCAACGCCGGGATTGCCTTCAGCACTTTGACCTTCTCATCACGAACGGATTCGCTGTCCAGTCTTACCGGCGCATCCATCGCCAGATTGCAAAGGATCTGGAACAGATGGTTCTGGACGACATCGCGGAGCGTTCCGGTTTCATCGTAGAAAGCCCCGCGGCCTTGGACACCAAAGTCCTCCGCCATCGTGATCTGCACACTCTCCACATAATGGCGGTTCCAGAACGCCTCCATGAACGCGTTTGTGAAGCGGAATACGACCATATTTTGCACCGGTCGTTTACCCAGGTAATGGTCGATCCGGAAAATCGACGACTCATCGAACTTTCGCAGAAGGACCTTGTTGAGATGCTGCGCGGATTCCAGGTCATGGCCGAACGGCTTCTCGACAATGATCCGGGCATTCGAGGTGCAGCCGCAATATTCCAGTTTTTCGAGCACCGCTTCGAACATGATCGGTGGGATCGCCAGATAGTGCGCCGGCCGTAGGCTTCCTTTCAATTCTTTGCCGAGAGCCTGAAAGGTACCAGGATCGTTGTAATCTCCATCGACATAGCGGAGTAAAGAAGAGAGCTTCTCGAAGGCTGCGGAATCGACTCCGCCATGTTTTTCTAGGCTATCGTGAGCACGATCCTTGAGCTGATCGAGCGTCCACCCAGCTTTGGCAACGCCGATGACTGGCACATCCAGATGCCCGCGTTTGATCATTGCCTGCAACGCGGGAAAGATTTTCTTATACGCCAGGTCGCCTGTCGCCCCGAAGAAAACCAGCGCGTCGGAATGGGGATTGCTCACAAGCTCTCCTTAAGCTACTTTGGATTTGTCTTCGGATTTTTCCAGGTGTCCGCCGAACTGATATCGCATCGCGGACAAAAGTTTGTCGGCAAACTCGGCCTCGCCCCGCGAGCTGAATCGCTCGTAGAGCGCGCAGGTGAGAACCGGCGCCGGCACGGCCTCGTCGATCGCGGCCTTGATGGTCCAGCGCCCTTCGCCAGAGTCGGAAACACGGCCGGCAAACTTCGAAAGATTCGGATCCTGCATCAGCGCGTTAGCAGTCAGATCCAGCAGCCAGGACGCGATCACGCTTCCACGGCGCCAAACCTCCGCGACATCGCGCAGGTTCAGGTCATACTGGTAATGTTCTGGATCGCGTAGCGGCGTGGTCTCCGCGTCGACTGCAGTGTTTGCGCGCTTGCCAATGTTAGCCGAGCGCAGGATCGACAACCCCTCCGCGTAAGCCGCCATAATTCCGTACTCCATTCCATTGTGGACCATCTTGACGAAGTGGCCGGCTCCATTTTGGCCGCAGTGCAGATAACCCTGCTCGGCGGTGCCATCGATCTTGTCCCGGCCGATGGTGCGCGGAATGTCGCCCATTCCAGGGGCGAGCGCAGCGAAAATTGGATCGAGTCGTTTGACGACTTCGGTCTCGCCACCGATCATCATGCAGTATCCGCGTTCCAGGCCCCACACTCCTCCGCTGGTGCCCACATCCACATAGTGGATGTTCTGCGGAGCGAGTTGTTTCGCCCGCCGGATATCGTCGATGTAATACGAGTTGCCCCCGTCAATAACGATGTCCTCCGCGTCAAGGTGCGGCATGAGGTCGGCGATGGTATTGTCGACAACCGCCGCCGGCACCATCAACCAGATCGCTCGTGGCCTCTCGAGTTTCTTTACGAATTCCTCGAGCGATGCCGCTCCGATCGCCTTCTCTTTCACCAGTTCGTTCACCGCTTGCGGCGTTCGATTGAACACCACGCAGCTGTGCCCTTTACGGAGGAGTCTCCGCACCATGTTGGCGCCCATCCTTCCCAAACCGATCATCCCGAGTTGCATGGCTGTCTCCTTAATTTGAAAGCGCAGGTTTTACAGAGCTTCCGCTGCGATTTGCTACGTGGCGCGCAGCGGGTCTGTCAGGCGGTCCCCTTCGATTTCCGGTAATACCTGATCAAATTGTTAGTTGAGCTGTCGTGCGCGAGCGTTGGTTCCGTCTTGCTTTCGATCTCGGGAATAATGCGCTGCGCCAGCACCTTGCCCAGCTCGACGCCCCACTGATCAAATGAATCGATATTCCAGATTGCCCCTTGGGTAAACACAGAATGTTCATAGAGTGCTACGAGTTTGCCCAGAGCTTCTGGTGTTAGTCGTTCCACCAAGATCGTGTTCGATGGACGATTGCCCTCGAACACCCGGTGCGGAACCAGCCACTTCGGAGTGCCCTCGGCGTGGACCTGCTCGGGAGTTTTGCCGAACGCCAGCGCTTCAGTTTGCGCGCAGACGTTGGCAATCAGCATGTCGTGGTGACGGCCCAGTGGATTAAGCGGCTGCGCAAAAGCGATGAAGTCGCAGGGAATCAACCGTGTTCCCTGGTGAATCAACTGGTAGAAAGAGTGTTGCCCGTTGGTTCCCGGTTCGCCCCAGTAAATTGGACCGGTGTCATGAGCCACTTTCTTCCCATCGAGCGTGACATGTTTTCCGTTGCTCTCCATCGTTAGCTGCTGAAGATAAGCTGGGAACCGTTTGAGATATTGTTCGTAAGGCAACACCGCCACGGTTTGCGCGCCAAAAAAATCGTTGTACCAGATCGATAGAAGACCCATCAGTACCGGGAGGTTGCGCTCGAAGGGAGTGGTGCGGAAGTGCTCGTCCATTTGATGGAAGCCGCTCAGCATAGCGCGGAAATTCTCCGGTCCGACGGCGACCATTGTAGAGAGGCCAATGGCTGAATCCATCGAGTAGCGCCCCCCGACCCAGTCCCAGAACTCGAACATGTTGGCCGTATCGATCCCGAATTTTTCAACCTCTGCCGCGTTGGTCGATACCGCGACAAAGTGTTTCGCGATCGACTTCTCGTCTCCCCCCAAACCAGCAAGTGCCCACGCGCGCGCCGTTTGGGCGTTCGTCATCGTTTCGAGCGTCGTGAAGGTTTTCGAAGAGATGATGAAGAGCGTCTCCGACGGATCGAGATCGCGAACGGCTTCCGCGAAATCCGTGCCGTCGATGTTCGACACAAAGCGAAACGTCATTGCTCTGTCTGTGTAGTGCTTGAGCGCCTCGTACGCCATTACCGGGCCGAGGTCGGAGCCACCGATGCCAACGTTGATCACATTCCGAATCCGTTTGCCGGTGTGACCTTTCCACTCGCCGCTTCGGACTCGGTTAGCAAAATTGGCCATCTGGTCGAGCACTGCATGTACTTTGGGCACGACGTTCTCTCCGTCCACCATGACGGAAGCGTCGCGCGGCGCGCGCAGGGCGGTGTGCAAGACCGCACGCTTCTCGGTGAGGTTGATCTTCTCCCCCCGAAACATAGCGTCGACTCGTTCTTTCAGCTGAGATTCCTCGGCGAGCTGGATCAACAGTCTGAGGGTTTCGCCCGTAACCCGATTCTTCGAGTAGTCCAGAAAAAGGCCGACAGCCTCGGCAGTCATACTCTCGCCGCGTTTCGGATCCTCAGCAAAGAGCTGCCGCAGGTGTAAGTCCTTGACCTCCTTATAATGAGTTTGCAGATCCTTCCAGGCTTGGTGTTTAACTGTGGGGCGCTTCGTGATCGCTTCAACTCTCGCTGCCATTTCCGTTATCCTTTCGGGTCCTCCAGTGCTTTAGACCAACTCGTGCGTCTCTGACTTATTTTATGAGCTCGGATGCCGCGCGGAGTTCTCTAGCACCGGAAACGTTTAGCCCACTTCGGAGTAGTTGTATTCAAGCATTCGCAATTCCAGTCCAAGCTGCTGGTCACGCCGGAGAGCCGCATTCTCCAACAGAAGGACTTAAAGGTCTAATCTTAACGAACTCGTCACGACGTTCCGAGGTGAAATCGGAGAGAGTGTCAACAGTTTGACAAATGACGGCGTCAGATATCGGATCCGCCCCTTCCTTCCCCTCAACGCGGCACGACAAAACTGGCCACCTGCGGCAGTGAACTGAGCAACTTGCTCGCGCCGTTCCATAGGATCTGCACTCCAATGCACACCAGCAGGAACGAGGAGAGCCTTAGAATTACGTTCATACCGGTCTGGCCCATAACGTCCGCCAGTCGGTCGGCGAAGCCATAGCAAACATAAATGGTAACCGCAACAAACGCTGAACCGATAGCCGCAGCAAGAAGCGCGAGCAGGTTAGCCCCTAAATGGTGCGTTTCATTCGCGCCAAGTGTGACCGCAACCGAGATTGAACCTGGACCAACCGTCAAGGGCAGTGTTAGCGGGTAGAACGCATCACTTAGAGCATCCGTGCAGTTGACTGTACGCCGTACCGCGTTTCGATCATCCCCATCCTTCTGGTTCAACATCGACCAGCCCGTCGAAATCACGATGAGACCCCCACCCACCTGCACCACCGGAAGAGAAATGCCAAAGAACGAGAGCACGTGAGAACCGACGGCGAAGGAGGCAATTAGCAGAATGAAACTGTCGACTGCGATGCGGCGGGAGAGTAGTCTTCGCGTCTGCGTTGTGTAGTCTCTCGTGAGCGACAGAAAGATCGGACTCCCTCCGATTGGATCGACGATCGGGAAGAGCGCGCTCACAACGAGCAGAATACCCTTGACAACTTGAATCACCGAACCCATTTCGTTCTACTTTCTAGACTTGGAGCTCAGAGCTGGTTCAAGGCCTCGTTGCACCGTATCGGATGTCATGGGGCTGGTCGAGCGCTTTGAACTTTCTGTCAACTCCGTCAACCATTGAAACGCTTGGGGCGACAGCATGTCTTCTCGGACTCGCCAACGCCAATTTCCGTCGGGACGCCCAGGCACATTCATGCGCGCTTCACTGCCTAAATTGAGCAGGTCCTGCAACGGAGCAATGGCGAGCGCCGCTTTTGACGACCACGCTATGCGAACTAGCGCCGACGCGGCTTCAGCACTCTCGCCCGGCGGGCGCTTCAGATAGTTCCACAGATGCTGTCGCTGGTACTCAGGCAGCTCTTCGTACCATTGCCGAGTTGTGGCGTTGTCATGGGTACCGGTGTAGACAACGGTATTGGGAACAAAGTTGTTTGGAAGATACGGATTATCCGCATGTCCATCAAATGCAAATTGCAGCACTCTGGTTCCCGGCACTTGAAATTGGTCGCGCAGTGCGTAAACGTCCGGCGTAATCAGACCCAAATCTTCGGCGATAAACGGAAGATGACCGAGTTCCGTTTGCACTGCTTGAAAGAAACTGGCGCCCGGACCTGACACCCATTGCCCAGATTGAGCGGTTGGCGCATTGGCTGGAACGTGCCACGCAGCCGCGAAACCGCGGAAATGATCCAGTCGAATTACGTCCACATGGTTGAGTAGCGCGCGCACCCGATCGATGCACCATTGGTAACCGGTCGAGCGAAGGGCGTCCCAGTTGTAAACGGGATTGCCCCACAACTGTCCTTCGGCGCTGAAATAATCAGGAGGAACCCCGGCAACGAAGCGCGGCCGACGTTGCTCGTCCAGCAGAAAAAAATCCGGGTTAGCCCAAACATCACTCGAATCGGCGGAAACAAAAAAAGGCAGGTCGCCAATCAAGCCCACGCCGTTGGCATGGGCGTACTCTTTGAGTTGATCAGCCTGGCGGAATAGCAAGAATTGCGCAAAGCGAACTTGATCGATGTCACTTGCTAACTCTCGCCGCGCCTCGGCGAGAGCACCGGGGCTTCGCTGAGCCAACTCGGCTGGCCATTCCAGATAATAAGCATCGTGATACTTGGTTTTCAGCGCTCGGAATAGAACGTAGTCCTCCAGCCAACTCGCCTGTTTGTCGCAGAACTCGTCGTAAGCAGGCGCCAAGCCATCGCCTCCGCGCTCATCGACTTTGAAGTTTGTCCGCGCCTTTTGGAGCAGCCGCAGTTTGAACGGGATAACGGACTCGTAATCGACCACGTCGGCGGAGAAGTGAGACTCACAATCCCTTGCCTGCAGCAATCCGTCCGTAATGAGCGACTCCGGGCTGATCAGCAGCGCATTCCCGGCAAAAGACGAGAGCGATTGATAAGGCGAATTTCCGTAACCCGTCGGGCCGAGCGGTAACGCCTGCCACCATCTTTGGCCGGCGTTATGGAGGCGATCAACCCACGAGAACGCCGACGATCCCAGATCGCCGATGCCATACGGAGAGGACAGAGACGTAACGTGCAGCAGCAAGCCAGAAGCGCGATAGACGGACGGAAACGGCGGAACAGGCGAAGGCGCCCATCCCCACATGCGCGGGGCTTCGCTCATTATCGCGCTCCATCCTGAGAAACGACCGTGGAGGAACCCAGTGCATTGTTCACCATCTGCTGGGCCTCGCTCACAATCGCGGCGAGATGCGCTTGGCTCTTGAAACTCTCCGCATAGATTTTGTAGATGTTCTCGGTGCCGGAGGGCCGGGCCGCAAACCACCCAGTCTGTGCCACAACTTTCAGGCCGCCGATCGGAGCATTGT
>Ga0102924_1004729_pt1 | contig 13569 bp, 9 predicted proteins | sample PaiPotPPM11metaG_FD_80116 | JGI IMG/M metagenome (GOLD analysis project Ga0102924, IMG submission 80116) | Iron sulfur acid spring bacterial and archeal communities from Banff, Canada, to study Microbial Dark Matter (Phase II) - Paint Pots PPM... ... | reverse complement strand
GATATAGAGTGCTGGCCTCTCCGCTCAAGCGGGTTAGCGTGGGCTCGGACGATGGTGGGGAGAAAAATCCACCGGGGGCGCCGAGTAATGCTGTGAGTTTTTTCTGAAATTCTGCTGTAGCTTCTTTGGCCGGAGATTGAGTCTGCGAGCTCAGCTTCTCCAATTGCGTGCGAATCGAGCCGCCTTGAATGACTGCTTCCGACAAGCTAGTGGCCATGGATGCCAGGCTCATTTCAGCCTGAAATTTCTTCTGCAAGCCAGTGGCCGGCGTCTTCACCCGTGGGTCCATTTTGACAGTGAGAGAAGCCGTGGAAGTCTTTCCGTCCACCGTGAGGCGGACGGTGTAGGTGCCGGCCAGAACCGTTGGGCCGACAGGATAGCGTGGAGTGTCGTGCGCAATCGCCGCGATAGGGTAATCGTGACGACTGGAGGTAGGCGCGGGATAATGCAGGTCCCAAATCCAGCGGTGCATTCCGGCTTCGGTCGAAAGATGACGCGGGCTTCGCACCCAGTACAGCGGGATCAGCTGCTTTTGCAGTTCATCCTCGGCGATGTCGGGTTTGTCGGTATTCGAATAGCGGCGAACGAGATGATTTTGCGCGTCGAGAATCTCGAGCGTTACGTTTGTCGCCGCCGCCGGCAGGTAGTAGTCAATCATTGCCCCGTCGGGAGGATTGGGAGCGGCCGGCTCATCGGGGGGAAGAGGTGTGTCGGTATTGGTGTCGCGCTGCACGCGATAGGCGGGAGCGGGAGCGAAGAGATGGGCGGAACTCGCGAGCGTGGCCGAGGCCTCGCGCAAGGGCGCGATGTCATCCAGAATCCAGAACCCGCGGCCATGCGTGGCGACAATCAGATCGTCATCGTGGATCCACAGATCGCGCATGGAGGTGTGCGGCAGATTGAGCTGCAACGATTGCCAGTGGTCGCCGTCATCGAACGAGACCCATACGGCGTTTTCTGTGCCAGCGAATAACAGGCCTTTGCGGTCGGGATCTTCGCGGACAGTGTCGACGGGGCCGAAATCGGGGAGCCCGGAGGTAATGAGCGTCCAGTTCTTGCCGCCGTCATGCGTGCGGTAGATGTACGGGTGCGTGTCGTTGATGCGGAAGCGGCTCACCGAGGCGTATGCGGTCTGTTCATCGAAATGCGAGGCCGAAATCTGTGTGACCTTGCTCCAGGGAGTGAGTTCTTTCGGAGTAATGTCGGACCAATTCTTCCCGGCATCGTGCGTGATCCAGAGCAGGCCGTCGTCGGTTCCGGCCCACAGCGTGGAAATATTCTTGAATGAGGGTGCGAGCGCATAGATGACGCCCCGCTGTTTGTCCGCGCCCTTGTTCACGAGCGATCCCACACTGGCCGGAGCCCCGGGATTTTGTCGCGTCAGATCGTTGCTGATGGTCTGCCAGGAATTGCCGCCGTCCGTCGTTTTAAACAACACGTTGGTCGCATAGTACAGAGTGTGCGGATCAACCGGAGAGAACATCAGCGGCTCGGTGCGGTTGGCACGGTATTTCGGATTGCGGAGAGGAATCGGAGTGACGTTCTGTACTTCACCCGTGGACCAGTGGAACTTCGAAACTTCAGTGCGACCGCCACCATACACGATGTCAGGATCAAGCGGGTCGGGAGCGGCGTAGCCGTACTCGATAACGCCGACGGGATGCCAGTCGCGAAACGTGATTTCGCCGTCGTTGCCGCGAGTGGAGATGCAGACCGAACCGCTCTCCTGCTGTCCCGCGCAAACGCGATAAGGAAAGGTGTTGTTGGCGATGGCGTGGTAAAGCTGCGCTGTGGGCTGGTTGTACCAGGAACTCCAAGTCTCGCCGCGGTTGACGGTGACGAGCGCGCCCTGATCGCTGACCAGAAGAATGATATTGCCGTCGTTGGGATTGATCCAGAGATTCTGGTAGTCATCTCCACCGGGAGCGCCGCGAAAACCGGACCAGGTTTTGCCGCCATCGGCGGAGCGCATAGTGACCGTGCTGGCGACGTAAACGAGATCTGGATTCTTGGGATCGACTTTGGGGATGGGAAGATCGCCGCCGCCGATGCGGCCCGAGGGACGCGGATCGTTGGTGATCTGCGACCAGGAGTCGCCGGCGTCATCGGAACGGTAGACGTTCAGCTTTCCCGATGCAGTTGCCAGAGTGGCATAGAGACGGCGCGGATCGCTGGGTGCGATGGCGACATAGATCTGCGACAGATCTTTCGGCAAACCGTTGGTCAGAGGATGCCAGGTCGCACCGCCGTCGGTTGATTTAAAGAGTCCACCGCCGGCGCCGTTGAATTCATTGCCGTCCTCCCACGGACCTTCGCGAGCTTCCCACATCGAGGCGTAAATCACATCAGGATTTGAAGGGTCGATCTCGACGTCGGAGCCGCCGGTGTTTTCATCTTTCGAAATCACCTTCTGCCAGTTTTGCCCACCATCCGTCGAGCGGTAGATGCCGCGCTCCTGGCTTGGGCCGTAAGGATAGCCGAGCACGGCCGCAAAGACTTTATTGGGATCGCGAGGATCGACGGCGAGCGCTGGGATTTGCTGGCCATCGGCGAGGCCGAGATGCGTCCAGGTCTTGCCGGCATCGGTGGATTTGTAGATGCCATTGCCCACCGAAAGATCGGGACGATGCAATCCTTCGCCGCTAGCTACGTAAACAACGTTCGGGTCAGAGGCAGCAACGGCGATGGCGCCGATGGACTGCGTAGGTTCCTGATCAAAAATGGGATTCCAGGTTCGACCGTAGTCGTCAGACTTCCAGACTCCTCCGTTCACTTGGCCGACGTAGAACAAGTTGGGCTGGCTGGGGACGCCGGCGGCGGCGCGAGTGCGTCCGCCGCGGAAGGGCCCAATCATGCGCCAGTGCAATTCCTGGTAGCTGTTTTCGGGCACCTGGGCCCAACTGATGGCTGCACAAGAAAAAAGAAGTATTGAGAACACGAACAGACGAAGAGTCACTTGAGATCGATTCATCAGGCTCCCTCAACGAATACGCGGCAAAGTACCTAGAATAAATCAAAAGCCGCGCGATTGTAGTCGAGCCGACAATCCATTTTCATTTCTTCCACAATTCGCTTGGGGCATTCTCGAAGCGCGTTTATGATGTCGGAGCTTTTCCGATATTTCTATGAGCCCCGTATGAGCCCCCTGCAATCGCCGAAACTTCGCAGCTTTGTTGCCTGCACCCTTGGATTCGTTCTGCTGATCGCGCTTGGATCTGGCTGTGCGCAGGAGCGCGCTTCGGCATCCGCAGCGGGAACTCCGCAAGGTGAGGGACTGAAGCCGCTTCTCAATTACATATCGTCGGCATGGGATACGTTGACGCGCTCCATGACGGAGTGCAAAAGCGTTGTCGATCCCAAAATTACAGCGACCTCGGTTTTGTATTTGCCCGCGGGCTTTGCCGAGCCGCCGGCGTTGCAAACCCTGAGCGGCGATTGCAAAGTGCGCGTGGAACATCTGGCTGTGCCGATTCACCAACTCGGCGAAATCAATACCAGCAACATCGATCCTCCCGGCCTGCTGTACCTGCCCAACAGGTACGTGGTACCGGGCGGGCGTTTCAACGAGATGTACGGTTGGGACAGTTATTTCATCATTCGCGGCCTGTTGCGCGCCGGACGAGTGGACTTGGCGCGCGGGATGGTGGACAACTTCTTTTTTGAGATCGAGAACTACGGGGCCATGCTCAACGCGAATCGCACGTATTATCTGACGCGCTCGCAGCCTCCATTCTTGAGTTCGATGTTCGTGGATGTGTACCAGGCGATGCAGAAGCAGGGCGCTCAGAAAGATGCCCGCGCGCATCGGGCGTGGCTGGAGCGCGCCTATAACGATCTCGAAAAAGATTATCGTATGTGGACCCGCGATCCGCACCTGGCGGGGCAGACCGGGCTCTCGCGCTATTACGATTTCGGCGAAGGCCCGCCTCCCGAGGCAGTGAAAGATGAGACCGGGTTCTACCGGAAAGTGGGGGAATATTTCTTTCTACATCCGGGACAAGCTGACGACTACGTCGTCGGGTTGAAGCCGGACCGGAAGCAGGCGGTTGCGGGCTCGGAGTATTCGCTGCAGGTCTGTGACGTTGCCTCGAGCATGGCGCAACCCGCGTGCGAACCGGCTCGCCAGTTCAAGCTTAGCGCCGACTACTACAAAGGCGATCGCTCGATGCGGGAGTCGGGGTTCGACGTGAGCTTTCGCTTTGGGGCGTTCGGATCGGCCACGCATCATTACGCCCCGGTTTGTTTGAACAGCTTGCTCTACAAGACGGAGAAAGATCTGGCGCAGATCAGCCTGTGGCTGGGGAACAATGACCACGCGAAAGAATGGAGCAAGCGGGCGGAAGACCGGAAAAAGCTCGTCAACCACTATCTGTGGAACGGCGAGCAAGGGCTATTCTTCGATTTCAACTTCCTGACCAAGCGGATGTCGAGCTACCAGTACGCGTCTACATTTTATCCGCTGTGGGCGGGACTGGCGACGCCGGAACAGGCCAAAGCCGTTGCCGGCAATCTGAAGATCTTTGAAAGGCCGGGCGGAATTCCGATGAGCACCTTCGATTCCGGCGCGCAATGGGATTTGCCTTACGGGTGGGGAAACATCGAAATGGTAGTGATCGATGGCTTGCGGCGATACGGATATAACGCGGATGCAGACCGTGTTTCTTATGAATTCCTGTCTACAGTGGCGGAAAATTTCCGCCGCGACGGCAACATCCGGGAAAAGTACAACGTAGTCACGCGCTCGTCGGAGGCACACGTGGAACTCGGGTACGAGATGAATGTGGTCGGATTCGGCTGGACCAACGCGGCGTTCCTCGAATTGCTGCACGGCTTGCCCAAGGAGATGGTGGAGAGGCTGGAAAAAGGCGCAGAATCAATCGCTTACGGTGACACAGTGAATCATGTACTTATTTGTAAGTACATTTTCGTATTTTGTCGAAAGTAAACGAAAGTCCAGCAGAGGTCGCCATCGCAAAAAGTGATTCATCGCAAAAATGATTCAGCTCCACTTCGAGGATGCCGTTTCCTGAGCCGTGAAGGCCCTCAGGAGCGACGATCGCCGGACCGGTAGAGGAAATCATCGGTCGGGGAAAAATCGTGCCTTATTTCGCCTGCGAATGTGCTTTCACGAATCATCAACGACTTACACCAGCTTTCAATGACTTCCACCAAGGCTCAACAACTTACAAGGTTGCGCCGAATCTTCTTCACTGCGCGGCCAAAGGTGATTGAACTGGAACGCTTCAGCTTCGGCCTGGTGCGCTTCAGCCCAGACGGCAAGGCAGTGCTTTATCCCACACGCGAACAGCAGGGGTCAGAGGCTAGGGGCCAGTGATCAGTAAGAGCGATCACTCGAGTCGTCTGTACTAGCCACTAAACACTGAGCACTGACAGCCAGTGATGAGTGAGCAGTGATCAGTAACTGTCTTCGCTCCCATGGTCAAGTGCTGGCTTGTACTGACCACTAACCACCGGCCACTGACCACTGACCACTGACCACTAATCTCTGACCCCTGGCGTAGCCCCTAAAAACTAAAGGCGGCCATTGCTGGCCGCCCTTATTCGAATTGTCTTGCGGTGAAGAGGCTTAGACGCCTTTGACGTTTTCTGCCTGCCAGCCCTTGGGGCCTTTGACCACGTCGAACTGTACTTGCTGACCTTCTTGAAGGCTGCGGAATCCGCTGGCCTGGATGGCTGAGAAATGCACGAATACATCCTCGCCATTCTGGCGGCTGATGAATCCATAGCCCTTGGCGTCGTTAAACCACTTCACTGTTCCTGTTTCCATGTTGATGCAATGTTCCTTTTCTTGATGTAGCGCTGAAGCTTTCAGGATTCTTCTGCAGGCAGGTCACACGCTGGGTTAAGCGGAGATGCATGTACTGCGAGGAACTCTAAAGTCAAACGCATCTTCATTATACGTTAAAATGCCCCAAAATGGCTACATAAATCGTCGGCCGATCCCGGTAAACCTTTCATAGTGCGGGTGTTATGTCGGCTCCGAAAGAGGCGCCGGCCCCAGGTTTGCCACCTTTGCGAAAAACAATCATCATAGAAGCATGCGTTGTCGGATCTTTTTTGCGTGCCTTTTACTGAGTGCTTGCACTGCTTCGGCGGGAATTGTCGAGAACGTGCGCATCGCCCTGATGCAGAACAATTTCTCGGCGGCTGAGGCGGAGTTGAATGCGTATCGCAACCAGCGCGGAACCGATGCGGAATACCTGGATGCATATTCGTGGCTGGCACGGGCCGCTTTGGACGGGCGGCAGTACGATCAGGCGTCTGCCTATGCGAAGCAAACCAAGACTCTGGTTCTTGAACAATTGAAGCAGCGTCCGCTGGACGCGGAGCCGCATTTGCCGTTGGCTCTGGGAGCGGCGCTGGAGGTGCAGTCTGAGGTGCTAGTCGCGCGCGGGCAACGCACGCAGGCCATCGCGCTGCTGCAATCAGCGATGCGGACCTATGGCAATACTTCGATCCATGAGCGTCTGCAGAAAAATCTGAACCTGCTTTCGTTCCAGGGAAGAGTCGCGCCGCCGTTGAAAGCTGATCAGTTCCTGGGAGCGACCTTTGCCGCACCCGACCAGTTGCGCGGGGCGCCGACGCTCCTGTTTTTCTGGGCGCATTGGTGCAGCGACTGCAAGGCCGAGGTTCCCATCATCACGCAGCTGCGTTCGGAATTTGCCGCAAATGGACTCAAGGTGATCGGACCTACTCGGCTGTATGGCTATACCGCGCAGGACCAACACGCGCCACCCGCCGAGGAGATCCGATATATCGAGGCGGTCCGTCGGCACTTTTATAGTGGATTGCTCGATATGCCGGTCCCGGTCAACACCGCCAACTTCAATTCATACGGCGCTTCGACCACGCCGACGCTGGTGCTCGTTGATCGGGCCGGGAAGGTGGCTTGGTATCACCCGGGCGCGGTGCCGTACCAAGAATTGAGGGCGGAGATTGAGAAAGTTGTAGCGCGATAACGTTTCAGCACGCTTCTTGTTCTTTCGCCTCGACGGCCGTTTCTTGACTGGCGGTGCTACCCTAGTCAGCCATGATGTATGTCTCGATCAGCCGAGACTGGCTGTTTTCGCCGACAGCCCGGCGCGTTTATCTCATCTGCGCCATCTTGAATCTTGCGCTGTTGGCAACACGAATGGGAATTGCCTTAGCTATGGTTGCGGCAGGTGTTTCTACTCTGCCCTCGGGGGCCCGATTGTTGGTAAGGGCTCTCTTGTTCCCCGAAATTGTGGGGAGTGCGGTGCTGTTTGTCGGCATGTCGTATTGCTGGCTCGGACTCGGTGGCTCGTATAAGAAGAAGGTGCTGTGGTTTATTCTTCTCAATCTTTTTCTACTGACGGTGCCGATCTATTACTTTTCTGTGTACAGGCCACTCGCCTACCGGGAGGGGGAAGAGGCACTAGGCAAGCCTGTCCTTGCTTAGACCAGATTCGGGTTCCGGGAGCTTTGTGTCATCTATTTCAGCACTTCGGTCAGCTTGCCCGTCTTCACATCGTAGATAAATCCACGCACCGGAATATGCTTCGGAATCCAAGGGTGCGATCTCACGCGCTGGATTTGCTGTCGCACGTTGGCTTCGAGATCATCGAAGGCATAGAAGTGGGCTGGTTCGCTGGCCACAACGCCCATTTTTTCGGTCAATTTCGAGCGAAGCTCGTATTCCTTCACCTTTAGCAATCCGCAGTCAGTGTGGTTGATGATGATGAACTCCTGGGTGTCGAGCAGATGATGCGAGACGATCAGGGAGCGCAACGCGTCTTCGGTGGCAATGCCGCCGGCGTTGCGGATCATGTGCGCGTCTCCCGGCTTCAGGCCGAGGCAATGCTCGAACAGGATGCGCGAGTCCATGCAAGCAAGCACCGCGACCCGGCGCTTGGGGCGAACGGAAAGCTCCCCCAGGGTGAAATTGCGGGCAAAGTCTTCGTTGGCTCGTAACAGTTCGTCGGCTACGGACAAGGTGAGTGCTCCTGATTCAGGTGTTAGTCGCCAATCACTGGCCGAAATCCCTCGCTAATCTCGCCAACGATCGACGACCGAAGACTAACTACCAGTTTACAATCGGCGCGTGAATCTCGATGACACGATTGTGGCGATTGCCTCGCCTCCGGGACGAGGCGGAATCGGAGTGGTGCGCCTCTCCGGGCCCCAGTCGCTCGCGATCGCGCGGCCCCTGTTGCGGCTGAAACATGAGTTGGAACCAGGACGAGCCGTGTTCGGGGAGTTGATCGACGCTGTACGAGCCGAGGAAGTCAAAACTCCCACCCTGTCTCGCGAAACCAGCGAGACAAGGGTGGGGCACCCTCCTGAGTTGGGAGGTGGTGAGCGCATTGACGAGGTGGTGGTCACTTACTTCGCCAAGCCGCACTCCTACACCACCGACGACGTCATCGAGATTTCGGCGCATGGTTCTCCGGTCGTGCTGCGACACATTGTCGAACTATGCGTTGCTGCGGGGGCGCGTCTGGCGGAGCCGGGGGAGTTCACCATGCGCGCTTTTCTCAATGGCCGCATCGATCTGACGCAGGCCGAAGCCGTGCGCGACCTGATCGACTCGCAGACTTTGTATCAGGCGAAAGTCGCAGCGCAGCAACTGGAAGGCGCGCTCTCGCGGCGATTGCAGCCGATCAAGCAAAAGCTGGTGGAACTGATTGCGGTGCTGGAAGCCGGCATTGATTTCGCCGAGGACGACGTTTCGGTGATGCCCGATGCGAAAATTCTCGAACACATCGCCGCGGTGCGCGCGCCACTCGAACAACTCAGCGCCAGCTTTGCCTACGGCAAGATCGTGCATGAAGGCCTGACGCTGGCCATCGTAGGCCGGCCGAACGTGGGCAAGTCGAGCTTGTTCAACCGGCTGGTCGAGCGCGAGCGCGCCATCGTGACTGCGACTCCGGGGACGACCCGCGATCTGGTGAGCGAGACTGTTGCCATCGGAGGCATCCCGGTCAAGCTGGTGGATACGGCGGGCATTCGCAAGGCGCTCGATGAAGCGGAGTCAATCGGCATTCAGAAATCGATGGAAGCCCTGGCCGATGCGGACTTGGTGCTGGTAGTGCTCGATTCATCGCAGCCGGAAACAGCGGAAGATGCGGAACTGCTGGGCCAGGCGGCGGCGAGACCGTTGATTGTCGTGAGAAACAAGATCGACCTGGGGATTCGTGGTCAGTGGTCAGTGGCCAGTGGTCAGAACGTAGGCACCTCGGCGGCTACCGGCGAAGGCATTGGCGAACTGCGAATCGAAATTCTGCGCCACATCGGAGGAGCGTCGGGGGCGCAAGGGGAGCCGGGCTTCGTTACGAATATTCGGCATCAGGGGCTGATCAAGGATTCCCTGGCTGCGCTGGACGCGGCAAAGAATGCCGTGGCCGGAAAGATTCCACATGAAATGCTGCTGCTCGATCTCTACGCCGCGCTGCGGCCTTTGGATGCGATCACCGGAGCAACCACAACCGACGACATTTTGAATTTGATCTTCAGTACCTTCTGCATTGGGAAGTAGAAGAGTGCGGAAAATCGACCTATTTTGAGAGCCGGTTCAGGGCTGCCCGGAACATCTGATCGAAGGATTTTGCATCCCCCTCTTTCGCGGCTACAGCCAAAGCCTTCTCCGCGGCGGCGCGCTGATATCCAAGATTGACTAAGGCCGACAGCACATCCTCCTCCACGGCGCTCATTGCCGGAGCTGCGGGTTCAGCGGACGGTCCACTGGGCGGCAGCTTGTCGCGCAGTTCCAGCACCATGCGCTCGGCAGTCTTCCGGCCGATCCCTGGAATGCGCGTTAAACGCACCACATCGTTGCCGCGGATTGCGCCGACCATTTCGTCGGCAGCCATGCCGCTGAGAATCGTGATCGCCAGCTTGGGACCGATGCCGCTCACCGTGATCAGCTTTTCGAACAGCACCTTTTCAGTCGGGCGCAGAAATCCATAGAGCGCAATCACGTCTTCGCGCACGTGCGTGTGGATGTGCAGGGCAACATCGGAGCCGATCGCGGGCAGATCCGAGAACGTAGGCACGCTGATAGTGACGTCATAACCGACGCCGGCGGTTTCCACAACCGCCTGGTTGGGATGCTTGGCCAGCAGCTTTCCGCGCAAGTGGGCAATCATGCTGCCGACATTGTAGCGGGTAGCGACGGGTCTTAGGTCTTGGGTGTTAGACCTTCGGACCTCTGAGCTCAGACCCACGACTCGAAATCCAGTCACTGGGGCGCCGGGATGGACACTCCTGCGCGACGCACTTAGAATCGAGGGCAGTTCTGTGCGGGCGGCGACTGTATGGCGTGGGGGAAATCCGGTTCCCGAATGATTTTGCTCGCGATGGCCATGGTAATGTCTTGTGGATTCGGGCGCGCGCAGACGGGCCTTGATCTTGATGGACGCGTAGTGAATCCGTTCGCAGCCAGCTCCGGAAAGATTGTAGTACTGGTTTTTGTCCGCCGGGACTGCCCGGTCTCGGGCCGCTACGCCCCCGCGATTCAGCGGATCAGCAAACGTTACGCTGACGACGCGACGTTCTGGCTGGTGTATCCCGACAAGAGCGAGACCGCGCAGGCGATCCGCAAATCGGTGGCCGAGTACGGATATCAGTTGCCGGTGCTGCGCGATCCGCAACGGGAACTGGTCAAGCTGGCCCATGTGCAGATCACGCCCGAAGTTGCGGTATTCGACCGCAATCGCCACCTGATCTATGACGGCCGCATTGACGACTCGTACATCGACCTGAGCCGCGCGCGTCCCGCGCCCACTACGCATGAGTTGGAGGATGCGATCCAGGCGGCGATGACGGGCGGCTCCGTTGCGCGAAACGAGGTCAGGGGAGTGGGATGTTACATTTCGGATCTGGATTGAGATCGACCTCCCCGGCGCGCGCGATGTGGGTTCTGGTTCTCCTGGCCTCTGCTTGTGTGATTGCCCCGCTGTTCGCTGGGCCGGCTCCGCGGCAATCGCAAACTGGCCGGGTGGGCGCAGAGATCACCTTCAATCACGATATTGCGCCGATCATGTTTCAATCCTGCGCCACTTGTCACAGGCCTGGGGAAGCAGCACCGTTCTCACTGCTGACCTATTCCGACGTAAAGAGGCACGCGCACCAGATTGTAGACGCAACCAAGTCGCGTGCCATGCCGCCGTGGCTCCCCGAGCCGCAGGAACTTAAGTTCGCCGATGAGATGCGCCTGTCGGACGCAGAAGTTAATCTGATCGAGCGCTGGGTGGAACAAGGCGCGGTGGAAGGCAATCCCACCGATCTTCCTCCGCAACCGAAATTTGTGGAGGGCTGGCGGCTCGGAAAGCCCGACATGATTTTGACGGCGGAGAAGCCGCTCGTGCTTCCTCCTCAGGGCACCGACACGTACTGGAACTTTATTTTTCCCGTTCCAATCCAACAGACGCGGTGGGTGAAAGCGGTTGAGATCCGTCCGGGTGACAAGCGCTACGTGCACCACGCCAACATTCTGGTGGATCGGGCGGGTGCGTCCCGCAAGCGGGAGAGCGAGCCGGGCGCCGGTTTCGGCGGCATGGAGATTCGCATCGAGTCGCAGGTCTTCGATCCCGACAGCCACCTGCTCTTCTGGAAGCCGGGCACCATTCCCTACGTCGAACCGGACGGAATGGCCCTGCGCCTGGATAAAGGGACGGACCTGATCCTGAACACGCACCTGCAGCCGTCGGGGAAGCCGGAAGTGATTCAGCCGAGCATCGGGCTTTACTTCACATCGCAAGCAGCCACGAAATTTCCCATGCTGTTGCAGCTCGAGAACGATGTAAAACTCGACATTCCACCGGGAGACAAAAACTTTCTAGTCACGGATGAGTTCACGCTGCCGGTGGACGTGGATCTGATGGCGATCTATCCGCACGCGCACTATTTGGGAAAGGACATACAGGCGTTTGCGACGTTGCCGGATGGAACAAGAAAGACGCTGATCCACATTCCGCAATGGAATCTGAACTGGCAAGCGGTGTATCGGTATGCGGAGCCGGTGCGGCTGCCGAAAGGGACGACGGTCGACCTGCGCTATACCTACGACAACTCGGACCAGAATCCGCTGAACCCGAATCATCCTCCGGTGCGGGTGATGGGCGGGAACCGGTCGACGGATGAGATGTGTCACTTGTGGTTGCAGGTGCTGCCGGCGAATTTCGATCCGGCGCAGGGCGATCCGCGCATGGCCCTGCAGGAGGCTTTATCGCGGCACAATGTCGAGAAGAATCCCGCTGACTTCGAGGCACACTACAACCTGGCCGCGATGCTGCAAGCCAAGAACAATCTTGACGGCGCGGTCGAGGAATTTGCGGCGGCGGTGCGATTGCGGCCCCAGGATGCAACCGGCAACAATGCGCTGGGGGCGGCGCTGGTAGCGGCAGGGCATCCGGATCAGGGCGCCGGATATTTGCAGTCGGCGTTGAAATCGCGCCCGGATTACTTTGACGCGCACTACAACCTTGGGTTTGCGTTGGCGGGGCAGGACGATTTCGAAGGCGCAGCGGAGCAGTTTCGCCTGGCACTGCAATTGCAGCCGAAAGACGCAGCGGTTGAGGCGAATCTCGGCGTGGCTTTGGCGGAACTGGGGCGATATCCGGAAGCCAAGGCACACTTCGAGCATGCGCTGCAGATGGATCCTGAGCAGCCGGTTGCGAAGGAGAATCTAGAGGCGTTGCAAAAGGAAATGGCAGCGCATTAGCGCATTAAAGGGAAATCAAAATCCCCACCCTCTCGCAAAAAGCGCGAGAAGGGGTGGGGCACCCCTTCAACGGCGCTCGGCGATTCCGATAGTAGGAGTTGTGCTCTAATCTTCGATATGGGCGCAGGACATTTTCTTCTTAGGTTCGCGTGCTGCGGCGCATTGCTGCTCGCGTGTTGCCTCGCTCCGCTGGCACAGCAGCCCGCCACGACTCCGCCCGCTGCCCCGTCTCCGCAGGCTGCGCCTCCGGAGTTCGCGGAGGCGCGCAAACTGGCGCAGCAGGGCAAAGTCGACGCGGCGATCGCGGAGCTACAGAATCTGGATCCTGCGACCAAAGGGCTCGCTCTGGAATTGGGCGCCGCATATTACAAGAAGAGCGATTACCCGAAAGCGATCGAGTACCTGAAGAAGGCGATTGCGGCAGATCCGGCGAATGAAGAGGCGACGCAGTTGCTGGGGCTTTCTTACTATCTTGGCGGTCATCCCGCGGAGGCGATTCCGCTGCTCGAAAATGTACAGGGGTGGTATTCCCGGGCGAATGTGGATGCGGCCTACATTCTCGGGATCTGCTACATCCAGACGCGCAACTACGATCAGGCGCGCAAGTCGTTCGGAAAGATGTTCGATGTGCCCGGCGATTCCGCTGCGGCCTACCTATTTACGGCGCGAATGCTGCTGCGGCAGGACTACGACCCCATCGCCGAAGAGTACGCGCAGAAGGCAGCGGTTCTGGATCCCAAGTTGCCTCTAGTTCATTTTCTGATGGGAGAGGTGTATCTGTTCAAGTCGCGAGTGCCGGAAGCGATTGCGGAATTTCAGAAGGAACTCGCCATCAATCCGGCGAACGCCGCGAACTACTACAAGCT
>Ga0102924_1004727_pt1 | contig 13571 bp, 16 predicted proteins | sample PaiPotPPM11metaG_FD_80116 | JGI IMG/M metagenome (GOLD analysis project Ga0102924, IMG submission 80116) | Iron sulfur acid spring bacterial and archeal communities from Banff, Canada, to study Microbial Dark Matter (Phase II) - Paint Pots PPM... ... | reverse complement strand
TTGCAATGCTTAAAATTACGGCAGATAACCTTACGGCGGTCCCTGCAGGGGATTCTTCTCGGCTACGCATTGGCGAACTCGTCTTCGCCATAGGCAATCCATGGGGTCACCGTGGGGTAGCCACAGCAGGCATCGTCAGTGGTCTGAGCACAGTCAAACTTCCTGACAGCGACCAGACGACCCAGTACATCAAGTCAGATGTGCATCTCGCGCCTGGATTCTCAGGTGGGCCTTTGCTAGACGCGTCAGGTACAGTCGTCGGCATCAACGCTATGGTCTTCGGTGGAGATCTTGGCGTATGCATTCCAAGCAACGTCGTGAGCGATTGGATCGCCGGGCTGCCCCGGCGTCAGATCAGCCTGAGCATAGAGCTGCAACCGGTCGAACTGCCCGATAGCTTGCGCAAGAAGGAACCAGCATTGGCAAAACGAGCGGCAGGATTGCTCGTAGTTGGCACGGATCTCGCTGGGCATCAAGATTCAGCAGGCGTCCTGATCGGTGATGTCCTGCTTGACGTGGACAGTACACCTGTTGATGATGTAAACTCGTTGCTAGGCAGATTAGCTCACCACGATGCCAGAGGCAATGTCAGGTTCAACGTGATACGTGGGGGCGTCTTACAAGCAGTTGATGTAGACATACAAGCGGTCACTCACGAAGGATAAACCTGTTATCAATATAGCCCCAAAAGTCCATAGGGGCGAGAGTGGTTGGGATGGGAGGAGTGGACCTTTATGGTCGCCCGTGGGTGCGGTAGATTCGATGGGCCATGAGCAGGCAAACAAAGGAGAGCGGGCCACGACCCACCCGCGCGCGACCATAAAGGCCCTCCTCACACCACATCAGTCGCCCTCGCCCCTACGGACTTTTGAGATCCTTTTTCGTTGGGTTGATACCTATTGGGCGACTCTAGTGGTTGCCCTATTTAAAGAGCACAGTCCATGATACGGGTCTTCATAATAGCGCCGACACCAATGATGCGGGCGGGATTGCATGCGATGCTCACAACTGCCGATCTGGAGGTAGTGGGCGAGGCAACCGCCCTGAACGGATTTGTTGAAGAACTCTCGGCGATTGATGTCATTGTTGTGGCAGACGAGAAGCAGTTGGAAGAAGTTGGACGCGTCGTTATGGGCAGCAGATCAGTAGCGATTGTGGTACTATCTGACAGTGATGAACGCCCAATTTCAATGCTGCGCGCATTTTCGCTGCGAGGTTGGGGCGTCGTACCACTGGATGCACCCGCCACACAGCTCGAAGCTGCCGTTATAGCTGCTGCTGAGGGATTGATTGTCTTGCCTTCAATGGCAGCCGAGCGAGCGCTAGCGCACCGTTCAGTCATCGAGGCCATGAACCTCGATTCGCTTGATGAACCACTTACGGGCCGCGAGCGTGAAGTATTGGAGATGTTAAGCCGGGGATTGTCCAACAAGCTGATCGCTCGCAGACTATCGATCAGTGAACACACAGTAAAGTTCCATGTCTCATCGATTTACACCAAGCTTGGTGCATCCAGCCGCACAGACGCCGTAAGCAGAGGCGTACGTCGCGGCTTGATTACACTTTAATTAAGGAGGTTCATATGAGCACGCATAGCTGTGTCATTGCTCCCAAACTGAAGCACTCACTTTCCTCGAGCACCGATGGCAAATACGGAAGAATGTTTCATCATCTTCCGAGCCTTAAAATCGATGAGCAATTCTTGCTGGCTCTGGGAAGAGCGGGGTCGGTCATGGATGCTGCATCGAGGGAGCACGATACCCCGGAGGCTTCCGATAATCCACGTATTCCTGCTGGATTCGCCTTTTTTGGTCAATTCATCGCGCACGATATCACCGCCGATCGCAGCCTTCTGCTGCACCACGAACGTCTCAAAGAACTGCGCAATTTCCGTACACCTCGCCTTGATCTCGAATCTAACTACGGAGCAGGACCCGGGGGTGAGCCTTTTCTTTATGACCTTGATGATCCGGATAAATTTTTGCTTGGAGTAAACGACGCAGGCGAACTGAATGATCTTCCAAGAAATCGCCAGGGACGGGCGCTGATTGGTGACCCACGCGATGACGTACATCTCATCATCTCGCAGCTTCACCTGGCCTTTCTCAAGTTCCACAATGCAATAGTGGACTATCTCAGGAAACAGGGCGTGCAAAGTTCCGACGTTTTTAATGAGGCACGCCATCTCATGACATGGCACTATCAATGGATTACGGTACACGAGTTTCTTCCCCTCAGTGTCGGCGAGGAACTCCTCAATGATATTCTGCTCAACGGCCCACGGTTCTACACGTATAAGAAATATCCATACATTCCGGTGGAGTTTGCAGATGCAGCCTATCGCTTCGGCCATAGCCAGGTCAGATCAATCTACACGCTGAATGATAGCGGAGCAAAGGGCCAGGTTTTTCCAGAGTGTGCTGGTACACGTCCTGTTTCGCAGAATCGAGCAGCGGATTGGGCCTACTTCTTCCAGGTGGATAAAAGCCGACCGCCTCAGGCAAGCAAGCGCATCGATACCGTGCTTGCTCATTCGCTTATCGATTTGCCCGACTCGGTGGTAGGAGAAACAGAGATTCCCGAACACCATTCGCTTGCCTATCGCGATCTTGAGAGGGGAGTAGCTCTCGACTTTCCATCAGGAGAAGCTATTTCTCGAGCGATGGGTATTGAGCCACTTTCTCAAGACGAAGTGGGGCTGAATAAACTGGGATGGTATGGCGAAACACCGCTCTGGTTTTATATACTTAAGGAAGCGGAAGTTCGAGCGGGAGGAGAACATCTCGGTGAGTTAGGTGGACGTATCGTTGCCGAGGTGCTGCTCGGCCTCATTGATGAGGATCCCAACTCCTACCGTAACGCCGACGCCGAATGGAAGCCAACTCTGCCGGGTGCCCAGGAGGGTCATTTCACAATAGCCGATCTCCTGAGATTCGCAACACAATATCCACTAATTTAGGGGGTTTTGTGTAAATTTTATAGCGGGGACGGGTCCCATACTTATACACCACAACCTTGATCCCAAGCCGTTCTATGGCATATCGCTTATCGGCATAGGTAGCTGTGTCTAAACGCTTACGAAAGTCCTCGCACCAGGCTTCAAATTTTTTGATTTCTGCCTGTGCCAGTTCCCATTTTCCGGCAATGGCAGCATTTTTTTTCTTTTCACCAAGTAATTTTTTTTGCTCTGCCTCCAATTGTTCAAGATCATGTCTGATACGAGCATGGGCTGTCTCAGATGTTGCGACTTTTTTTAAATCGACCAACGAAAATATTTCCTGCTCAATTGCTGCGAGTCTGCCATCTATGGAAATTGGCTGGTATTCTTCCGGTTGGTCTTCGTCATCTTGCATTTCCGCAATAAATTCCTGAAGTTTCGTAGGATTAAGAATAACCTCCTGCGCTTTTTTCCAAGCAGGCCCGTCTATGAGGTAAGAAGTGATGCAATTACTCTTGCATTTTCGGTGGTTGGCATCAGCATTACATTTGTACAGAGAACGCTGTTGCCCGTCGTTCCAATACGCAGTCATCGGCTTTTTACAATATGCGCAAATAGCATAGCCACAGCGAAGCAAAGAGTCTTCGACATGCTGGTTATGCCGGACGGCATATTGTTTATTATGGACTAACCGTTCCTGTACGCGCTCAAACAAATCGTCATCAACAATCCGTGGAACTACACCATCTGGCAACAGAATTTGTTCCTCTTCAGCGCGGTCAATAAAGCGTTTTTTGCCGTTGGATTTATCAATTTTCTGTTTATACATAGTAGCCTTGCCAGTATAAAAAGGATTTCGGAGCATCCTGCCAACGGTTGATGTTTGCCATACCTCTTTCCCATTCGGAGAAGGAATACCTTGCTCCATGAGCAACGCACAGATTTTCCAGATACTTTTTCCCTCGTCGCACCAGACAAATATCTGCAACACTACGCGGCTATGTTCAGGATGGAGAATATAACAGTTACGGGAGTCACGGGCATCTTTGGTGCGTCTGGTTGGATCTTTATATTGATACCCATATAGCGGAATGCCACCGAATAAATTGCCATTTTGTACATTGGTACGCTTATTATCCTGGGTGCGCCGTAAAATCCGGTCATGTTCCATCTTACTGGTGATAGCAAGAATATGGAGCATAATACGTCCTTCCATTGTGTCTTCTAAATTTTGACTGACTGACTCAATCCGAACGCCATTATAGAGCAATTCATGCCACAAAATAATCAAATCATCACCTCGTGCAAGGCGGTCAGTATGATATAAAACCAGTACGGTAAACTCATGATTGCGGGCTGCGATTAACAACTTTTGGAGAACTTTTCGCTCCCGCCAAGAGTCGTCACCCGTCTCAATTTCAATAAACACATGTTCTTCCAGAACAATATAACTACGCTCGGCACAGTACTCTTTTTGTTGATCCTGCTGTGTTTGCATGGAATTATTGAACCGTTGGGAAATGTCACTTAAGCGGTCATACCACGCTGCGTATTCTGTCACGGTCTTTACTCCTCTGGAATATACTGGCCGGAAATCCAGCCCACAACAAAGCCGATATAATCAATAATGAGGTTTCTGTCCGGGTCAAGTTCTGACTCTAAAATGTTGTTGTAGATGAAATTGACGACATCCTGCCAGGTAACTTCTTTTTGTGGAGTGTCACCGTGGAAATACCAATCACGACCATACAAGTAACCTTTATCAAAATGTGGATTACCTAAGAGAACGAGGGTTTGTGGTTTTGGCTGTGTGGTCAATGCGGTGCTCCTTCTGATAGGTAGCTAATCGTTACTATATATAATTATACAATATCAAACATGGTTATAGCAATGTACATTTGTTCCAGGTTGACGCGACTGCTATAATGCTGAGAAAACATAGGTGTTCGATGCAAGAAGACCTCCCCGAATATTTAACCGTTGAAGAAGTTGCAACCAGGCTCCGCTTAGACATTTCGACCATCCGCAAGTATATCCGGCAAAAAAAACTCATTGCCTATAAGTTTGGCAGAGAATATCGCATTTACCGAGAAGACTTCTTGGCTTTTATGGCGCAGCACAAAACACAATGATTCGCTTTTGGTTCTCTTGTAATGATATATATTATACATCTGTTTCAAATATTTGTTCCAGAAAGGAGATACTATGGCTGGTCCATATGAAAAATTTGAGACAGCGTTTGAGACCTTTCAGCACCAACTCAGTGAGTTACTGACGACAAAGCAGCAAGAGTTATTAGAAGCAATACGCTCTGTACCGCCCCCACAACCTGCACCAGCGCCTAATCCTCTGGCGTTTTATGAGACAATCTTGAGGGTAGAATGTGTTCGTCAATATGGCGTCGTCGAAGAACCGCCAGTACGTCCTTATTTTGCCGATGTGTTCAATGATGTGCTGCGGTATTTTGGCGGTTCAGAAACAACTGATCCTCTTGGGAAAAAATTTCTGGAAGAAGCACCAAAGCGGTTTGCCTACTTACTTGACCCCGATCTGAAGGAAACGCTCTTATTTCCTGCTGGTATGGTTCGCAGGACATTTGCACACAAAGAGGAAGGTGAAGAGATGGAACATACCTTCATTGACTTTGACGAGCGGGATTTTGCGGTACTACGGCAACTATTAGAGGACATTTTCAAAGAGCAAGAACCAGAACCTAACGAAGAAAAGGTTGCTGCCCTTCCGCAAGCTATTGTGGAGAGCACTGGTGTGGTAGTTGCAAAAGAACCACAGCGCCCAAAACAGGTTATCTCGTCTGATCTTGCAGATGTTCTGAAAAAGGGATGAATGATGCCAAGCATCTTTGCATTCTATCGTGCACGAGGTATCTCAGGGGCTTATGTGGTTGGCATTCAACTTGATCTAATGACCACAGAGTCTGCACGTGTGGGTGTCGTATCGCGATCTGGTCCGGGTCATTATGGTCAACAAGAACCCATCAAGAAAGGAGCACACCAAGAAGGATATTACCGGCATGTGTATCGTATTGAACAACTGGTTATTGGCGACATTATTACTATTCAAATCAATGACCATCAACTGCTGCCATGCCAAACAACAGTATATACTGCGACGCGCTCTGGATTTACGGAAACTGAAGTCCCGTTTCGTCTTTGGCAGCATGAGACTCAATCTAACCATGACTTTGGAGTGATTTCACTCAACCCTATTACCGTGATCGACCTAGATAAAGAGGATATTGTTATTCAACAGTCTTCTCAAATTGTTGACGCTGCTCCTGTCAAACCCGTACGTAGGAAAAGACACCGGAAAAAGAAAGCACCACACCTACCCTATGACAACGATCATCAACAACTACCCGATCTCGAAGATCCTACTTTCCAGTTTTAACCGGCTCCAACAAACCTATATCATAGGTGCCAATGGCGTAGGCAAATCAACGACACTCCTGAAACTGATCCTGCGGGATATTGGCAATGGATATGGCGTGTGTGTCCTTGACCCGCATGGCGATTTAATCAAAGATGTCATTTCTTGTATGGCAGCTCGCATCGATGATGTGGTGCTCCTTTCGCTGACCAATCCTGACTTGCCGTTTGGCTTAAATCTGTTTCACTGTGATAATCCCCATGACCCACTCGCAGTACAAAACACCGTCTCAACCATTCTTAACATCTTTGAGAAAGTCTATGGGGTAGACCGAAACACGATGGCGCGGGTTATCAATTACCTGCAAGCGTTAGTCTATCTGTTTATCCATAATAGTGATCTTACTGTCCTTGATATTCCCAAAATTCTTGACCCATCTAAAGAGAGTGAGATGCTCCGCTTGCGATTAGTCCAGAATTTACCTGCCGCTCTTGCGTATGACTATACCCGCTATTTCTGGACAACCTATTACAACAATCGGGGGTATTTTGGCCGCGATGAAGAGTTAGCTGGCGTGTTTAATAAATTTAGGGAAATGAGCAGTGTCTTGCTGTATCCGGTCTTCTGTCAAAAAAACACCATTGATTTTTCGGACATGATGGCACAGAAAAAGATTGTCCTGTGTAAGCTAAATTCTGACTGGCCGGATGTCACGAGTCTCGTAGGAAGTATTTTGATCGCCCAAATCCTCCATGCTGGCTATGTAAGAAAACACACTGCACCATTTTTTGTCTATGCGGATGAATTTCAAAATTTTGCCACTGCTGATTTTGCTCGGCTGTTTGCTGAAGCACGGAAATTTAAGATCGGTATTACGATTAGCCACCAAACCTTACAACAAGTCCCTGAGATCATTAAAGATGTCGTCTTACAAAATGCCGGAACGTTAATTGTGTTTCGGATTGGAAGCAAGGATGCAAAAGAGGTAGCTGGCAATTTTTCGATAGTCCCTGACCCAGCATGGGAAGAAGAACTAGAACCGGAGTCAGTTGAAGTCCTAACACCTGTGAAGCATGAGCGTGTTGAGGAAGATATCATCGATGGCGAAAAACCAGTCCGTATCCCGAAATTTAATGTCATCGATCATTTGCTCAACGTTGGACATCCCAATGATGCGGTTACCCTTTTTGTCATAAAGTATCTGCAATTTTTACAATCTGAGGCAAATTACCGGCTTGATATAACAAATCCGTATGGTGCTCATTTGCGGCTTGAACAAGAGGAGTTAATTGAACATCTTGAGTATTTAAATAATTTCATGCATTTCTCTATGCAGTTCCAGCAAATCCCTTCCCCGGACATCTTGACAAAGATTGCCGAAAAGTTTGCAGACAAATTAGGGTTTCCTTATTATCACAACCTGCTAGCGAGTGGCGAGCAAAAACTCATTGGGGAACTATCTGAAACCCTCATAAAACAGCAAGAGCGGTATGAGAAATTTTATACGAGTCTGTGCAATATGCTTACCGCCCTCGCAGAACAACCGATTGAAGTTGAGAGCGGCCAATGGGAACCCCGTATCAGAAAACAAATCAATTATCTCACTTATCCACCACTTAACTTACAAAAATCCAGACGGGTTATCCTGCATCCCCAGCGAGAAATAAGCACCATTGAAGATGAACTCAGAAACGGGCTTGTGTCGCTGCCCAATTATATGGCATGTGTCAAAACCCGAAGTGGAGAATATTTAGTCCAAACGACACCCCCGCCACGAGGTGTCACTGAGCGAGAGTTTCGCTATCGAGTCAGGCGCATTCAGCAGCAAAATTATACTGCCGGATATGTGAAACGACGTGGTGAGGTGGAGGAATTACTACGCAAAACAAACAATGATATTCCCTTACAAGAAATAGATACACCTATCTATGCTAGCATACCTGATATGAAAAAAACTGACGCACAAAAAATGATCCTGCAAGCCTTATATCGCTTTCCCTATCTGACTGCGCTGCAAACATGCCGACTGTTATTTAGTCCTGGCTCAATTCAAGGAGTGCGACAACACCTGAAAGAATTGACCGACCAGGAACAAGTCAAACGTGCTCCCTTGTACAGTCAAAATCGCAATCCAGAGTATATCTATTGGCTTTCTACGAAAGGCCGAAACACACTCAGAAGACTCGGATATGACTTTGCCACATGGCAAAAAGAACCTAAGCAAATGGACACCTTCCTCAAATCCTATCACTTCGACCACTATATGCAAACCACTAATTTCCTCATTGAAATGACGCTGCTGGCCTCCATGACCCCTACGTTTTCTGTCCCTGAAATCATGCATTATTTTACCCTCAATAGAATACGTATCGCCTCCACTATTCCCGATGGCTGGGCAAAAGTGCTTGACGGCCAAGGGAACGCAACATATTTCTGTATCGAAATAGACATGCAAACAGAAAAAGAAGAAGCCTTTCAGGAAAAAATCAAGAATATTCTTGCTTTTATTGAGCACAACGAATATCAACAAGTGTACCATCAGGGAGAGGATGAAAAAGTTACTCCGCAATGGCTTTTTTATACTCCACACGGCCAGCAACGACAGGATGCCATGTTGCGCTGGATCGAAGAACAGTTATTGAAGAGGTATCAGCCGGATAAAGCAACCTGGTTTCGAGTGGCATGTGGGAGTCCGTTTACCGTTGACATGTTCTTCCAGGATATTTGGTATATTCCAAATTGCCTGCATGACAAACGACAGCACGTTCCTATTTTCTCTCTGAGCTGAGACATTTTTTACACATGTGCGTTGATCTCGGAAAAAATTGCGCTTGAGAGAAATCTATGATATAACCATCTTCCATTTTATGGAAAGCCAACATGATCTCTCACCAGAGGCACAAGAATTTCATTTTCAGCAAGCCCTTGCAGGAGAAGCAACGAAAACCTTTGAGGTATTAGAGGCAGATGATACTCATTTTATGATGTTACCTGATGAAGTGCTTGGCAATCGAACAGGCTGGCGTTTTACCCCTGCAAAAGACTTTCAAGTATTAGGACGGTTACAAGCCTGTTGGAAAGCGCTAGAGGCACGTGGAGCAGTGATTGAAAGTTTTGATACTGTCCAAGTCAGTGTTGATATACCCACGGCAAATGAAACACCAGAGACAACCATTGAGCCACGAGTAGTATTACTTGTACATAAACCATCTGATGAGGATGTACAGCGATGGAGAGAACGAACGGAAAGGCCTCTCCCAAAGAGAATGCCATAATTACCAATGATTTGAGTACGGATTTCAGCCCATTTTACGCTCAAAATGATAGGAATGGTCAGAGGAGTAGAACTCCTAGAACAAACTATATTCAAGGGATGCGGGGGGCGGGCTACTTCACCGGAGGTGGGACTCTGGAAAATATAGCGTGAGGGTTCCGAGGAACGAGCGACCCTCTCGCGTAAGAGTTTGCAAACTGTCGATAAAAGCGAAGGGATGCGGAGGGCGGGCTACCTTTGGTAGGTTTTGTGAAACCATATAGCTTGCTTGTTCCGGGAGAGTGTGCTAGACTCTCCCGTAGACAAACAAGTTATTTCCCGATAACTTGATTGATGGCTGAAGCAATCCACCCTGATTGCTTTTCATCAACTCGTTTGACGATTTCTGTCTCAAAGAAATCATCAGTTGTCCCAAGCCGACGCTTGACAGCTAACTGTTCCTTCGCTTCATCAAGCGTTTCAGCGTCCACAACGGAAATGTGGATGAACTTGTATTTCATGCACCTCACCTCCTTTCTGCTCGTTCTCTTCGAGCTGACTACAAGACTGTCTGCAAGAATTTATTCTTGCAAGGACGAGGCAACGACCTCGTTTATATATCCTTGCAATAATAAATTTTGCATGACCACAATAAGAAAGCGAGAAGAGAACGTGGTTAATAGCACGGACGCCACAGGGGTTTTATCGAGGTATTTGTGGAAGCAGGAACTTGTTTGGGGGTTTAGCACAGCGCTACAACGTATTCATGAGCAACAAATCAGCAGGGGAAAAGATAATCATCATACAAAACTCATCTCAGCAATAAACGTTTGTGAAAAGCTCCTCAAATTGGCGTGAAAATGGGTTAGGGACAAAGGGCGTGAAACTGTAGGAAATTTGGGGTTATGTGTGTGTAGCTTCCCTACTCCTGTCTACCTTTGGGGATAGACAGAATAGAAAAACTATCGAGTTGCTTCCTCATGCATCTGAGCTAGTAACATTTTCCCTTGTGGGCTGGCAAACGCTAGGAACTCTGGAAGCTCACGGGGCTTCATTTTACGAAACTCTTGTAACCGCAAATCAACGGTATAGCCGTTGAACTCTTTCAATTTTTTCACACCGTCAATTTCTTCCGGCTCATAGGTTTTCTGGCAGAGTTCACAAATATAGACATCTTCCACAGACAGCACCTCCCTTCTCAGGCTTAAATGCCTGTCCATATCCAGTAGGTTAAACTGGATAGAAGAGACATTCAATAGTCCTCTGGATACATCAAGGTGATCGCCTGGGCGTCTTCAATGACCCATACCTTTTTGCTGTTCATGGTCTTTGTAAACAGGCGGTCTTGCTCTGGAAGCGTCTGCTCAACATGGGTTTTCCAATGAGTATACGCATTCCAGATTTCTTGCAACGCTGCAAGACTCACCTCTCCAAACAAGTGACCGGTTGCAACAATTGGTTTTCCCCCGCTTAATTGCTGCCAACGGTTTTTGAAGACTGTCACCAGCACACCATCGTCTATTGCTTGTTCGAGCTTGTATGATGCAATGATCTCAAAATCATCAACCATTATCATTCACCTCCTTCCTCGCCAGTCAGCATCACCTGCCTTCTGGCTAGATACAGCACCGCCTTCAAGAATTTGCGCGTCAAGATCAAACTCCGCAGAGTTTGCCTGTACAAAAGTCTCCCTTTTGCACAGGTTGTCTTGACGCATAGCAAATTTTGAACGGCCATAATGAAAAAGCCAGAGGGCATTGATGGGTAAAATCCAACAAACGGGTGAAAAGTTCCACGAAAATTGGTGATTACTTCACCTTAATGTAGCGGTATAAGGTAGCTCTGGAAATATGGAGGGTATTGCAGATATCGCTAATCTCATTTGTTTTATCCGCATAGAGTTTTTTTGCCATTGCCACTTTTGAAGAGGTGGCTTCTAGCTCCGGTCTTCCGCCTAATCTCCCTCTGGCTCTCGCTGCTTCAAGTCCTGCAATGGTACGTTCCCTGTTGAGATTTCTTTCAAACTCAGCGAGTGCGCCAAAGATATGAAACACAAGCTGTCCTGTTGCGGTTGAGGTATTGATGTTTTCGGTAATGCTTTGGAATGCGATCTGTTGCTGTTGCAGTTTGGTGACTGTTTCAATCAGATGTTTTAATGATCTGCCAAGTCTATCAAGTCGCCAGACAACTAACGTGTCTCCTTCGCGCAGGTGTGTCAGTGCCTGTTCTAGTCCTTTGCGCTCTGCTTTTGCGCCGGTGATTTTATCGGTAAAGATGTTGTTTTCGTTACAGCCCGCTTTCAAAAGCGCGTCCCGTTGTAAATCGAGGTTTTGTTCATTCTTGGAAACTCGTGCGTAGCCAATAAGCATATATTCATAGTGTACAGGATGTCGGATTAGAAAATTGCCATTTGTCCAGATTGTTTTTGCTTCTGGCGTTGAAAGTGTAACCCCAGCACGGCTTTGTACATGACCCGTGCCAGTAAAAACACCTGGTCGATTTCTTCTGACTTGGGGACTCTTCCCAATTCATCATGGAGGGCAACCGCGATTTTTGCTTTGAGAAGTTTTTTCTTTTGCTCAGGAGTTGGCATACTCTATTATTTGTCTCATAAACTCACCCGTTTGTCAAGTATGAAATTATGATTATTGAGACGGGTTATTGAGATACGCTCATGGATGCCCCAAGAGCAGGTGTAAATCATCAGAATCAGCGACTGCATTTTCATCACAATCGGTGTCACCCTCTCAAAACTATAGAGGAAAGGCATACCATATTTATAATTGTCTCTTTAGCTTTCCCTAAGTTGATAAATATGGTACAGACTAAGGTAGGGTATCTGGCAATCTCTCCTTTCCAGCGTTTTTGAGGGCAGTAAGTGCCTCTGGCGTTCCAATCCGTTCCAAAGCCAAAGATGCTCGAAGCTGCATCAACCTATCCTTATCTTCTAAGCTGACGATAAGAGGCTCTACTGCTCGCGAGTTACCAATTTTTCCTAGTGCTTCCGCCGAATGATAACGGACCATATGATTCTTATCCTTTAACCTGATGATGAGATGATCAATGGCTCTTATATCACCAATTTTTCCTAGTGCTTCCGCTGAACGCCAACGCCCACCCAACTCTCCATCTTTTATGGCTGCAGGAAAAAATACGGCTGCCCTTGGGGGAAAATCACTTTTCTCATCGTTCAAGATGGCGATGAGAGGCTCAACCGCTCTTGAATCGCCAATTTCTCCTAGCGCTTCAGATACACGCCATTTTATATATCTATCATTCATTTTCAAGGCATCAAGGAGAGGCTCTAGAGAGCGTAAGTCCTTATAATATACTAATGCCTCAGCAGCATACCAACATACTGTCCAACTGTCATCTTTTAGAGCATCAATGAAAACCTTAAGTAGTCGTGGATCTTTAAAGATTGCTAACGCCTCGACAGCACTCGCTCGCACAAGCTCGTCCTTATCCTTTAAGGTGGCAATGAGGGGATTAATCGCTCGTGGATCCTTTAAAACTCCCAATATTTCAGCAGCAAGGCACCGTAGCCCTTGGTACTCATCTTTTAAGACCTCTATAAGCGGTTCAACCGCCCGCGGATCCTTTAAAGCTTCCAACGCTTTGACAGCTCTGCCCCGCAGCTCTGGATCTTCATCTTTTAAGACCTCTATAAGCGACTCAACCGCTCGCGGATCCTTTAAAGCTTCCAGCACTTCAAGGGCGCTCAGTCGCGCTGTTGTACCTTCATCTTTTAAGACTTCTATAAGCAGCTTAACCGCTTGTGAATATTTTAAGGAATCCAACTCTTTAAGCATGTCTATTAATACTTTAACAGCTTTTCTCTGTACTGATGTATCTTCATCTTTTAAGACCTCTATAAGCAGCTCAACCGCTTGCGGATCTTTAAAGGCTCCTAACGCCTCGACAGCACTCGCTCGCACAAGCTCGTCCTTATCCTTTAAGGTGGCAATGAGGGGATTAATCGCTCGTGGATCC